>TARA_R110002033_G_scaffold96411_1_pt1 | contig 57346 bp, 63 predicted proteins | sample TARA_R110002033 | Tara Oceans TARA_R110002033 (sample SAMEA4397051) | marine metagenome | biome: Polar Biome; feature: [SRF] surface water layer (ENVO:00010504); material: water (ENVO:00002006), including particulate matter (ENVO:01000060) such as... | depth 5 m
GGGCGTATATTAAGGATCTACAGATTTTGTGCAACCCTTTTTTGAATAAAATTTAAATTAATTAAAATTCGATCAAACTTCTACGATACGTAGTTCTTTAGGCATAGAGAAAGACACATTCTCTTCTCTACCTTTTAACTCTTGAGGTGCGCTACCACCTTCCTTAACAAGACGATCAATCACCTCATTAACAAGTACTTCAGGCGCAGATGCTCCAGCAGTTACGCCAATACTACGAATACCTTTCAACCAATCACACTGAATCTCACTGGCATTATCGATCAAATAGGCTTTCGCCCCCATTCTTTCAGCCAATTCCCGAAGACGGTTTGAATTAGAGCTATTCACTGAACCAACAACAAGAACTAATTCAGATTCTTCTGCTAGCGTCTTCACAGCATCCTGACGATTCTGTGTGGCGTAACAAATGTCATCTTTCTTTGGACCACAAATCATCGGAAAGTGTTTTCGAAGTGCATCAATAACAACCGAGGTATCATCCATAGACAACGTCGTTTGAGTGACAAAAGCAAGACGCTCAGGATTCTTAACCTTAAGTCTCTCTACATCAGCAGGACTCTCTACTAGATAGATAGCACCACCCTGACGATCATCGTACTGACCCATCGTACCTTCGACTTCTGGATGGCCATCATGACCAATCAAAATACATTCCATGCCATCACGAGAATAACGCAACACCTCCAAATGCACTTTTGTCACTAGTGGACAAGTCGCATCAAATACTTTTAAACCTCGATCTGTCGCTTCATCTCGAACGGCTTTTGAAACACCATGCGCACTAAAGATAACAATGTTGTCATCTGGTACTTGATCAAGTTCATCAACAAAAACTGCACCGCGAGACTTCAAAGACTCGACGACAAATTTATTATGTACCACTTCATGACGAACATAGATTGGTGCTTCAAAAAGATCTAAGCAGCGATTAACAATATCTATCGCCCTATCAACACCAGCACAAAAGCCACGAGGGTTAGCAAGTTGAATAGCAAAACTCATGCGGCATCCTCAATAGCTATGATTTGCACCCGAAAAGTAAGTGACCGACTAGCAAGAGGGTGATTAAAATCGACAACCACTTCTTTCTCACCAATCTCAGCAATGACGCCCGGCAACTCGTTTTTGCTCATATCAGCAAAAGAAACCACCATCCCTTCTTCTAGATCCATAGAGAACTGAGAACGAGGCATACGCTGAATATTGCTTTCATTGTGTACGCCAAAGGCTTTTTCTGGCGACATAATGAAAGAAGCTTCTTGCCCTACAGACATACCTAGTAAAGCAGACTCAAAATCTGGCAATAAACTCCCATCACCAAATACAAAGCTAGCTGGAGATCGAGAAAAGTTAGAATCAACGATTTGACCATCTTCAAGTGACAACTCAAAGTGCAGAGTGACCCTGCTTGCCGCTGTAATTACGCTCATTCTTTTGTACCTTCCTGCTTTTTCGACACGAAACTTTCAAGCAACATTAAAATAACACCAATAGTAATAGCACTGTCAGCAAGGTTGAACGCAGGAAAATACCACGACTGCTGCCAATGAAATTGTAGAAAATCTACAACATGGCCATAAACCAATCGATCATAAAGGTTACCAATCGCTCCACCCAACACAAAAGTCAGTGCCAGTGATTCTAATCGATTTGTTTCTGCGATCTTAACAAGACGCCAACTAATACCAACAACCACAGCCAATGCGATCAAAGAGAAAAACCAGCGTTGCCAGCCACCAGCTTGCGCAAGGAAGCTAAATGCAGCACCAGTGTTGTATCTCAATGTCAGGTCAAAGAATGGAAAAACGGCAATTTCTTGTCCATAAAATAAGTTGGACACAACCGCTTGTTTTGTTACCCAATCTAAAACAAAAAGAATAAGAGCCAGCGCCCACCAGCGCTGGACTCGTTTCCACACAATCAAAGCAGTCATTAGGCGTAAAGGCGCTGTTCACCTTCCCCATCTGGCAAGTTAGAGATACAACGATCGCACAACTCAGGATGCGCTGCTCGCTTACCAACTTCTTCACGGTGATGCCAACAACGTACACACTTAGTATATTTACTCAACTCAACGTGAACTTTCAGACAATCAAGATCGGTAGCAACCGCGTCATCATCCGCTTGAGACAAAGGCAACACTTTAACGTCAGAAGCAATTAAGACAAAGCGCAACTCTTCACCTAAGCGATTCAATGTTGCTTGCAAAGCATCATCACAATAAAGTGTTATATCAGCACTTAAGCTCGCTTTCATCTTGCCTTCACTACGCGCTGCTTCTAATACTTTATTCGTTGCTACTTTCGCTTCAAGAACCTGCTTCCAGAATTCACGACCCATTGGCTCATCACCAGACAACTCTTCAAGGCCTTCATACCATGTTTCTAAGAAAACAGACTCACCGCGTTCCCCAGGAAGTGTTTGCCAGATTTCGTCAGCAGTGAAGCTCAAGATCGGTGCAATCCAACGAGAGAAAGCTTCCATCACATGGTAAAGCGCAGTCTGCGCAGAACGACGCGCCAGGCTGTCTTCTTGTGTTGTGTATTGGCGATCTTTGATGACATCCAGATAAAAACCACCCAAATCTACAGAACAGAAGTTCTGGATTTTCTGGTTCACTGTATGGAATTGATATTCGTTGTAAGCGGCATTCAATTCTTTTTGCAACATGGCAGCACGATCCACAATCCAACGATCCAATGCAATCATCTCGCTAGAAGGCACCATATCAGCCGCTGGATTAAAACCATTTAAGTTTGCCATCATGAAACGCGCAGTATTACGGATACGACGATAAGAATCCGCTACACGCTTAAGAATTTCATCAGAGACAGTCATTTCAGTGGTGTAGTCGGTCGCTGCTACCCACAAACGGATAATATCGGCACCCAAGGTATCCATGACTTTCTGTGGTGACAGTACGTTACCCAAAGACTTCGACATTTTGCGGCCATCGCCATCAACGGTAAAACCGTGAGTCAATACTTGCTTGTATGGCGGCACACCACGAATCGCGATTGAGGTTTTCAACGAAGACTGGAACCAACCACGATGCTGATCTGAACCTTCTAGGTACAAATCGGCAGGAAAGCTCAATTCATCACGTTGATCGATAACAGAATAATGGGTCACACCGGAGTCAAACCATACATCTAACGTGTCAGTTACTTTGCTGTATTTTTCAGCATCAGCACCCAACAACTCCTCTGCTTCCATTTCAAACCAAGCGTCGATTCCTTCAACTTCGATGCGCTTAGCGACTTCCTCGATCAAACGTGGCGTTTCAGGATGAAGCTCTTGAGTCTCTTTGTTGATAAACAAAGCAATCGGCACACCCCAAGTACGCTGACGAGACACACACCAATCAGGGCTGTTATTCAACATCCCTTCCATACGGTTTTGTCCCCAGCTTGGTACCCACTTCACACCTTCAACAGCATGCTTTGCAGAATCCAGCAAACCTTCTTTGGTCATACTGATAAACCACTGAGGCGTCGCACGGAAGATGAGTGGCGTTTTAGTACGCCAGCAATGTGGATAACTGTGGAAGATCTTCGACTCAAACACCAAAGCGTTATTGCGATTCAACGCCTCAAGCACAGCATCATCTACTTTATAAACATGCAAACCAGCAAACTCGCCTGCAGCATCAGAGTAAACACCATTGTCTTGAACAAGGTTGATAGTGCCAATGCCATTTTCACGACCGACGTTAAAGTCATCCACGCCGTGGTCAGGTGCAGTATGCACGCAGCCAGTACCCGCTTCCGTTGTTACGTGCTCACCCAAGATGACAGGAATATCGCGCTCTAGGAACGGATGATCCAACACAGTGCCTGCCAGTTCAGCACCAACGGTACGACCAACAATGCGGAAATCAGCAACACCGTAGCGAGACATCACACTTGCGACCATGTCTTCAGCAACAATTAAACGCTCTTTGCCCAAGCCCATATCGACTTCAACTAGCGCATAGTTGAAGTCTGGATGAACAGAAACAGCTTGGCTCGCTGGAAGCGTCCAAGGAGTGGTTGTCCAGATAACAACAGAAACCTTACCTTCACCCTCAACATCAGAGAATTTAGCAAGCAAAGCCGCTTGGTCTTGTGGCGCATAACGCACATCCAAAGACAAAGACGTTTTATCTTGATATTCCACTTCCGCTTCCGCCAAAGCAGAACCACCAACAACACTCCAGTAAACTGGCTTAAAGCCTTTTACCAAATGACCGTTCTCAGCGATTTTGCCTAAAGCACGAACAATATTGGCTTCTGTTTGGAAGTTCATTGTCAGATAAGGATTTTCCCAATCGCCCATCACACCCAAACGAATAAAGTCTTTTTTCTGTTCTTCTATTTGCGTATAAGCGTATTCGCGACATTTCGCGCGAAACTCTTTATAAGAAACTTTCGTCCCCGCTTTACCGATCAATTGCTCAACTTTGTGCTCAATTGGCAAGCCGTGACAATCCCAACCAGGAATATAAGGCGCATCAAAGCCACTAACGGTTTTAGACTTAACAATAATATCTTTGAGGATTTTGTTAACCGCGTGACCAATGTGAATACTGCCATTTGCGTACGGAGGGCCATCATGAAGAATAAAAGATTTACGGCCTTTACTTACATCACGTACTTTTTGATATAGGTCCATATCCTGCCAACGCTTAAGCATTGCAGGTTCACGTTTTGCCAAATCTCCACGCATTGGGAAGTCAGTATCTGGCAAATTCAGTGTCGGTTTATAATCACTCATGGTTTATCGATTCATCCTCAAAGATCATCTTTTCACTGATTAGCAAAAAAGCGTAATGCTTCTTCTTTATCACATTGAATTTGTTTTTCCAGCGCATCTAAGCTGGCCATTTTTCGCTCTGCCCTAATAAAATGACAGAAAGTAACCTGCACATATTTGTCATACAGATCACCGTTAAAATCTAATAAGTGCACTTCCAGTATCGGCGTCTTGCCTTGAACGGTAGGACGCACACCAATATTCGCAACACCGTTGTAGGAGACGCCATCAACCATAAAGGTCACAGCATATACACCAGACAACGCAGACTTAATACCTTTAAGGTGCACGTTAGCCGTTGGAAAACCCAGTTTTCGACCAAGTTGCTGTCCATGTATCACACGACCACTCAAGGTAACCGAGTGCCCCATGTTCATCTGTGCAGCCGTAATATCACCATGCTCTAGAGCATCCCTAACCAGAGTACTACTTACTCGCTCATTCAAGGCGTTTAACACTGACGGTGTATTTTCAACATCAAAGCCATGCTGACCACCAAACTCTTGCAGATAATAAAAATCACCTTGTCGATCACAACCAAAGCGAAAATCGTCACCCACCACCAAATGCTTTACAGACAAGCCATCCAGCAAAATTTGCTGACAGAATGCCTGTGCATCTAGTTGTTGAAGTTTAGGGTTGAACGGCATGCAAAGAACATAATCGATACCCTGCCCTTCCAACAATTTCACTTTGTCCCGCAGACGACCAATACGACCTGGGGCCGTATCCGGTGAAAAGAACTCTCTCGGCTGAGGTTCAAAGATCATGATAGCAGCAGGCGAATTGTATTGTTTAGCTAAAGCTTTGACTCGCGCTAATATAGCGCCATGCCCTAAATGAACACCGTCAAAATTCCCTATCGTCAGCACGCATTCTTTATGCTTTGAACGGATATTATGAATACCGCGAATTAACTCCATAGAACCCCGTACAAAACAATTAAATCCAGCGTCGAAAAAAATATCATGGATTATATAGCAGTTAACCAGATGAAGGTAGGCCAGAACTTGAACAAGCTGTGCAAACCAATAATCAAAGCAAAAAACACTTCAATACACCTAATGCTTTAAAATGGAAGGACGCAAGCCCGCCGCTACCGCGACAAGAACGTACACCAGCACACCGCAAACAACAACCAACAAGGTACAACCTACCCGATACAAGTCATCCATCTGGGTCCATTGCCAACCCTGAAGAAGAAACAAATATAAGCACACACCAAGCGCAACGGTAGCACTCACCAATATACGCAGCAAACGTCCCCATTGAGCCGAAAACACGTGATATTGTTTTTTATACAGACCGCGCCACAACAAGAAAGCATTTAAACCAGCAGACAGACTTGTCGCCAGTGCTAATCCCACATGCCCCAATGGCCACACCAAAATCAAGTTCAGCACCATATTCGATATCATCGCAATGATGCCAATACGCACAGGCGTTCTCGTATCTTGTCTCGCATAGTACCCCGGCGCCAGCACCTTAATCAGCATCATAAACACCAAACCCAGTGAGTAAGCCTGCAGACTCTGAGCAGCCATATGAACATCATTCACCGTTAACTCACCACGATAAAAAATCGTCGCAATCAAAGGCTCAGCCAACATAAACAAAGCAAGAGAAGACGGAATAGCAATCAGCAAAAGTATTCGCAGCGCCCAATCGAGTGTTTCAGAAAACTTCGACGCTTCGCCACCAGAAAAACTACGCGACAAAGAAGGCAAAATAACAGTACTGATGGCAATAGCAAAAATACCCAACGGCAACTCATACAAGCGATCCGACAAGTACAACCAAGTAATACTGCCCGTTTGCAGAAAAGAAGCCAGCACCGTATCAAGAAGCAAATTAATCTGACTGACAGACACACCAAACAATGCAGGCCCCATCAAAAGAAGAATTCTTTTTACCCCAGGATGACGAAAACCCAACGTCGGCATCGGTAGCAATCGCAACCTCGCCAAAAACGGCACTTGAAACATCAACTGAATCAGCCCCGCAAAGAACACCCCCCAAGCAACAGCAGTTTCGGCTTGGGCCGCAGTGCGAGCAAAAAACACCGTCGCAACAATAAGAGAGATGTTCAGAAAAATCGGCGTAATAGCCGGAACCGCATATTCACCATGCGCGTTTAAAATACCGCCGGCCAATGCCGTTAATGAAATAAATAACAGATATGGAAAAGTAATGACTAACAGCTCAGAAGCCAATTTAGTCTGACCATCATCCGCAGCAAAACCAGGTGCAAATACATACACCACCCAAGGAGCACACACCATGAAAAGCACAGTAATACACAACAAGATCAAAGCCAGCGATCCTGACACAGCAGAGATAAGTGCTCGAACCTCGTCCTTGCCTTCTTTTACTCGGTAGTCACTCAATACTGGGACAAAAGCTTGAGCAAACGCTCCTTCGGCAAATAATCTACGAAAAAAGTTAGGGATTTTAAAAGCAACATAAAATGCATCCGCACTGCCGCTTGCGCCCAATACATACGCCAAAGCAGCGTCTCTCACCAAACCAAGAATACGAGAAAGGAATGTACAAATAGAAACCAAGACACCAGAACGTAACAAAGACAAAGACTTAGACTCTTTATCGAGGAGGGATTTTTTTTCGGACATAAAAATTTACGACGTATGCAATAGACAGATCTACAAAGAATAACACCAGGTACTACCAGAGCGCAGCCAAATATATAAGCTCATTTGACTAATTTTTGTATAATAGGGTTGTGGCAACGCTAAAAACTGGTAAAATCCGCCGCGAGATTTCAAAGTTAAAACTTGACATTAATTTCATGACACAGCAGAGTGCTGGGTCATTACTTATTCCAATTTAAAGGAGCCAGACCGTGGCAAATTCCGCCGGTTCAAAAAAACGCGCGCGCCAAGCAGTAAAAAGCCGCGCTCACAATGGTAGCCTTCGTTCAATGGTTCGCACATACTTGAAAAAAGTAGATGCAGCTATCGAAGCAGGCAATCAAGCTGACGCACAAGCAGCTTACGTTCTAGCAACTTCTAAGCTAGACAAAGCCGCTGACAAAGGCCTATATCACAAAAACAAAGCAGCTCGCCATAAGAGCCGCTTGAGTGCTAAAATCAAAGCACTGGCCTAATACCTATAAAAAAACCGGCAAATGCCGGTTTTTTTATGTCTTTTATTTATACACCTAAAAATACACCTCGACTTTTCCGCCCAAACAGCATCAGCCAAACAAAACCACCAGCCAAACCACTGCCGCCAAGACCAAAGCCAACATCACTGCCGCCGAGCCTAAATCTTTCGCACGACCAGACAATTCATGATGCTCACTACTAATTCGATCAACCACAGCCTCAACACTTGAATTCAGCGTTTCAACAATCAACACCAAGCCTACAGAAAAAATCAGCACCGCACGCTCAAGACCAGTATCACCAAGCCAGATAGCAAAAGGCAAAGAAATCAAAAACAAAACAGCCTCTTGACGAAAAGCCGCTTCATGTTTCCATTGAGCTCGCAAACCTTGATAAGAATATTTCGAAGCACTCAATACGCGATCTAAACCTACTTTACCTGGCTTTGCCATGACACCACTACCTCTTAAATAATAACCAAATCATCGCGATGAATTAACTCTGGTTCACCCTTGTAACCCAAAATCGCTCCAATATTAGACGAAGGCTGACCAAGCAGCTTCAACGTTTCAGCCACACTGTAGTTCACTAAGCCGCGAGCAACCAGACCACCTTGCAAATCGACACAAATAACCATGTCTCCGCGCGAAAAAGTACCCTGCGCATCTTTCACTCCGACAGCCAAAAGACTCGTACCCGCTTTTCGCAACGCCTTTACGGCGCCATCATCTAAAATTAGGGCGCCGCGACTCTTCAAATGCCCAGCTAACCATTGCTTACGCGCCGCTACCCTTCCGTGTTCCGGCTGCAACCAAGTTCCTAACATTTCGCCTGACGCAACACGAACAATTACATTTTCTTCGCGACCTGAAGCTATCAAGGTATCCGCACCAGAGCGTGCAGCCAAAAGCGCAGCTCGCACCTTCGTTAACATTCCGCCACTACCTAGTACACCAGCCCCGCCACTCGCCATAGACTCAAGACGATTGTCCGATGCTGATATATGAGAGATTAAAGTTGCATCTTTATGATCACGTGGATTTTTATCGAACAGCCCTTGCTGATCTGTAAGGATGATTAACAAATCCGCCTCAATAAGATTAGCAACCAAAGCACCCAGCGTATCATTGTCACCAAACCGTATTTCGTCGGTTACAACTGTGTCATTTTCGTTAATTATAGGTACAACACCGAAACCAAGCAGAGTTCGCAACGAAGATCGAGCATTTAAATAGCGTCGACGGTTCGACAAATCATCATGGGTAAGCAAAATTTGCGCAGTACACAAACCATGCTTCTCAAAGTGAGACTCATAAACCCCAACCAATTCCATCTGCCCAACTGCCGCAGCAGCTTGCAGCTCATTTACTTGAGTGGGGCGAGAAGAAAAACCAAGACGCTTCATACCTGCAGCAATAGAACCAGAAGACACTAAAACGACTTCCTTTCCTTGCGCTCGTAACTCAGCAATTTGAGCAACCCAAAGACCAATTCGGGCAACATCCAACCCCTGACCATCGTTTGTCAGTAACGCACTGCCGATTTTAACAACGACACGCTGCGCCTTAGCTATTTTTTCTCGCATTTCCATGATACTACTTATTCTCACCAATCAGATTAGCTAACGTATTCCACTTCAACATCGTAGTCATCTTCATCAAAATCGTCATCATCAAGCAACAAGCCTACTTTACGACGTTTTTCACGTAATGACATAATACGGTTTCGACCTTCTTCATCAATCAAGGCGCGCATTGCTTTTTCTTTCTCACGAGCTTCTGGACTTTCTAGTAACAACTCACGCTTTTCATCAAGCGCCGTCATCAGGTCTAAACACAACACCTCTGTGCCTTCACCTGATATCGCCGAAATACGGTAAGCCTTACCTTCCCATCCAAGTGCGTCAATAACACTCTGACAACGCTCTTCCAACTCATCTTCTGGCACCATGTCGGTTTTATTTAAAACCAACCAACGGTCACGCTCTGCCAAAGCAGGGCTGAACTGATGCAATTCGTTTACCGCAATAACCGCAGCCTCTGCTGGGGTAATTTCATCCCAAGGCGCCAAATCGACGATGTGCAACAAAATGCGGTTGCGCACCAAGTGCTTCAAGAAACGAATACCAAGACCTGCACCTTCAGATGCACCCTCGATAATTCCAGGAATATCGGCGATTACGAAGCTCTGGTGTTTCTTCACTTTTACCACACCAAGGTTCGGCACCAAGGTTGTAAAAGGATAATCAGCCACTTTTGGCTTAGCAGAAGAAACCGCACGAATAAACGTCGATTTACCTGCGTTAGGAAGACCAAGCAACCCTACATCGGCCAAGACTTTCATCTCTAGCTTCAGCGTACGCTCTTCACCTACCGTACCTTTCGTAGTCTGTCTTGGCGCACGGTTGGTACTTGATTTAAATCGAGTATTCCCCAGACCATGATGACCGCCTTGGGCCACTTTTAACTTTTGACCGTCACGAACAAGATCACCAAGCGTCTCGCCGGTATCATCATCAATAACCGTCGTACCAACAGGCACTTTAATTTCAAGATCAGGTCCTTTCGAGCCAGTCATATCTCGACCTTGACCACCTTCACCACTTTCAGCGATGTATTTTTTCGTAAAACGAAAATCGATCAAGGTGTTTAGCGCCTCATCAGCAACCAACACAACGCTGCCGCCATTACCGCCATCGCCGCCATCGGGGCCACCTTTAGCGACAAATTTTTCACGCCAAAAGCTCAACGCTCCATTTCCACCTTTACCCGCTCTTACATAGATACTGGCTTCATCAACAAATTTCACAATAACACCTCTTCGGTGGATTATCAGAATCAACAAACCCTGATTATAGAATTCTTCCAAAAAAAAAGCCCCGCGTCGCGGAGCTTTTTTTAAGTTTTTAGTAAGCGATTAAGCAGCTACGACAGAAACTGTACGACGCTTCAACTTACCTTTCACTTCAAACTTCACTTGGCCTTCAACAACAGCGAACAAAGTGTGATCTTTACCAATTTGAACACCAACTCCAGGGTGGAACTGAGTACCACGCTGACGAACAAGGATGTTACCTGGGATCACAACTTGACCACCAAAACGTTTGACACCTAATCGTTTCGACTCGGAATCGCGACCGTTACGAGTACTACCACCCGCCTTTTTATGAGCCATGACTTACTCCTTAAATTTGAATAGTTAGCGCTTAGTTAATACCAGTTATTTTCACTTCCGTGAACCACTGACGATGACCCATACGCTTCATAGAATGCTTACGACGACGGAATTTCAAAATTTTCACTTTGTCTCCGCGACCATGAGCAACAACTTCAGCTGTTACTTTAGCGCCTTCTACAACTGGTGCACCAACTTTAACGTCGTCGCCGTTGCATACAAGAAGAACGTCATCGAATTGAATCGAACCGCCTTCTTCAACAGCTAATTTCTCAACCTTAAGGGTTTGGCCTTCTTCTACACGGTATTGCTTACCGCCAGTTTTGATCACTGCAAACATGTTCTTCTCCAATGAGATTTACCCGGCTACTGAAATTGAATTTGACCTACTTCTAGTGGCAATAAGTTCCTGACCAAATCGGACAAAAATCACTAACCATATGATAGGGAGCAAAATGTGGGTAAATCGGACGCGAGATTGTACAAAATCACACCACCCAATACAAGTGAAAAGCAATGTCTTTATACATTTTTCGTATTTTGGGTTGACCCTGACACAAGCCTTACCTAGCATGAGGCACACTTGCTGATCAGCTTGGGACTATTTAGCTTCGGAAATTGCATGCAACCTATACAAATACACGATGTTGTGGCCAATGAATTTGGCCAAGTGAATGACTATATTGTGTCACAACTTAGTAGTGACATCCCTCTAATCGAGCAAATCGGCTACTACATCATAAGCAATGGTGGAAAACGATTGCGACCTCTATTGGTGTTATTAGCAGCTAAAGCGAGCGCTGAACTAGATAAACCAAAACTAGATCAAGCCATTCAAATGGCAACCATCATAGAGTTTATTCATACATCGACACTATTACATGACGATGTTGTTGATGAATCAGATATGCGCCGTGGGAAAAAAACGGCCAATGAAGAATGGGGCAATGCCCCGAGCGTTCTAGTTGGCGATTTCCTTTATTCTCGCGCCTTCCAAATTATGGTGGAGGTTGGCAGCATGCAATGCATGAGCGTTCTTGCTAAAACAACCAATATCATTGCCGAAGGCGAAGTTCAGCAGCTCATTAACTGCGGCGACCCCGATACAACCGAAGAAAGCTATTTAAAAGTCATCCAATACAAAACAGCAAAACTGTTTGAAGGCGCCGCCCTTTGTGGTGCCGTTATTGCGGGTGCAAGTACAGAACATCAAGAAGCTTTAAGACATTTTGGCATGTACGTTGGGACAGCTTTTCAGTTAATTGACGACGTAATGGATTACACCAGTACCGCTGAAGAAATGGGCAAAAGTGTTGGCGATGACCTTGCAGAAGGCAAACCCACCTTACCGCTTATTTTTACTATGAAGCATGGCCCTAAAGACGCAGTGGAGCGAGTCAGGCAAGCTATATTAACCGGTGGACTTGACCAGTTAGAGTCAATTATAAATGACGTGCAAAACTGCGGAGCCATTGAATACACTCAGCAAAAAGCACAAGAGCAAGCAGACCTAGCAATAAGATCTATTGCACCATTGCCAGAGTCTGACTATAAAAAGGCACTTGTCGCACTAGCCAACGCGTCAGTGAAGCGTCGCCACTAATCGAAGGTAAAACCCATCATACAAAAAAGCCAAACATTGTATTTAAACTGTGTTTGGCTTTTTCATTGACTTTCTCATGCTATTTTTTTCTCAACACATCCATTACTGCCTGAGCAGCCATAGTTGTATGTTGCTGCATGAAACAATGACCTCCGTCAACCTCAATCACCTTAATATTCGGATTCAGTTTTGCCGCTAGGCGGTAGGCCTCTTTGAAATAGTCAAAGGTATCTTTACCTTGAATAATGCAAGTAGGCACAGAAATATTAGCAATCGCGCTCCAGAGCCGCTTGGGATAACTCGAAAAGATCGCAGCCTCCATCCAAGATGGGCAACCTAATTTATAGCGCCCTTTTTCATCGTGCTTAATAGAAGAAGCGATATAATCCTCTAAGCAAGCAGGCTCCCACCCCTTAAATGTTCCTCGCTCAAAAAAGCTACTTTTCACTTGAGTAAGATTTTCCCATTGAGTGCGACGACGACGAGCCTGTTTTACCAAAGGAACCTGACTCTTTAAGCCTGTTAACTTAACGCCGCGCATCATCCAAATTAAACGCGGAGGAAAAAGCGCAGGATCCAATAAAACCAAACGATCAAAAAGAGTTGGCGTTTGCGCACTCATTAACGCCGTCATACAGCCTCCAAAGCTGTGTCCGATACCAATCAATTCTGTTTTCGGTAGTACCGATTGCTGCGCATTTAACGACTCAGCAAAACGAGCGGCAGTAATATTCCAACCAACAAACCGCTTTCCAGCTGTTGACTCACCATGACCTGCCGCATCTTGCATAATCAAATTGTAGCCTTCGAGCTTTTCCAAAAAGCACATGTAAGTCTTTACTGAAAAGCCATTACCATGCAGAAAATGAATTGTCGGTTGACTCTCTTCAATTTGCCCCAAGTATCCCTGAATATGACCATCGTCAAATTGATGCTGCCAAGCAGCTAGATTTATACTTCTTTTTGAACTCATAAAGGCACTCAAAACAACCAAGACATTACTAGAAGAAATATATTAACAGAAAAAATAATACTGAACGGTATTCGCAAATCGCTTAAAAACCTGTTTTTACAACTTCCATAGCCATTAAATTCTTGTAATAACGTAAAAATGATCACTTTTCATGCAGGTAATTTGGTTTTTTTCCGTTCAAACATTCATATTAGAGTTCCAAACCGATATAATCAGCTGGATTTTCTACTGCAAACTGGACCACGACAATCCGCCAGACTATTTTAAGTCATCGGCTGGATGTGGATATAGGACTATAATGACTACAGCTTCATCTTTTGAAAAAGACGAACTATTAAAATGCGGCCACGGTGAAATGTTTGGTGCAGGCAATGCCCAGCTTCCTGTCGGCAATATGCTTATGATGGATCGCATTACTCACATCTCGACTGAAGGCGGGGTATATGGCAAAGGCGAAATTATTGCTGAGCTAGACATCAATCCTGACCTATGGTTTTTCGAGTGTCACTTTCCTGGCGATCCAGTTATGCCTGGTTGCCTTGGCTTAGACGCGATGTGGCAGCTAGTAGGATTTTTTCTAGGTTGGAAAGGAAATAAAGGTCGCGGGCGAGCACTCGGTTCTGGCGAGGTGAAATTCACTGGACAAATCCTTCCAACAGCGAAAAAAGTTACCTTCCATATTAACCTTAAGCGTGTAATTGAACGTAAGTTAGTGATGGGGATTGCAGACGGAAGTGTTAAAGTTGATGGTCGTGAAATTTACACCGCAAAAGATTTGCGTGTAGGCTTATTCACTTCAACTGATAACTTCTAAAGATTAAGAATGAAAGAGGCACATTTATGCGTCGTGTAGTAGTAACAGGTCTTGGCATTGTCAGCTGCCTAGGTAATGACAAAGAGAGCGTTCTAAACTCCTTGCGCGAGGGCCAATCTGGTATTCGTTTCGCTGAAGATTACAAAGAGCACGGCTTTCGTAGCCACGTTTGTGGTCGTATTGATTTAGATGCAGAAAGTATTGATCGTAAGATCCGCCGCTTCATGGGCGATGCCGCAACTTACGCTTACGTCTCTATGCAACAAGCTATTTTAGATTCAGGTTTAACAGAAGACCAAGTATCCAATATTCGCACAGGCCTAGTTGCAGGATCTGGTGGCGCATCAGCTAAAAATCTTGTTGATTCAGCAGATACACTTCGCGAGAAAGGTGTTAAACGTGTTGGACCATACCGAGTAACCCAAACTATGGGCAGCACGGTTTCTGCTTGTTTAGCAACCCCTTTTAAAATTAAAGGTGTTAACTATTCCATCACGTCTGCATGCTCTACCAGTGCCCACTGTATCGGTAATGCCATGGAGCTAATCCAACTTGGCAAACAAGATATCGTTTTTGCAGGTGGCGGCGAAGAAGAAAGCTGGACTCAAACTTGTATGTTTGACGCAATGGGCGCTCTATCTTCTAAGTACAATGAAACTCCTGAGAAGGCTTCTCGTGCTTACGATGCCAACCGTGATGGTTTTGTTATTGCTGGCGGTGGCGGTATGCTAGTTATAGAAGAACTAGAACACGCTAAAGCTCGTGGTGCAAAAATCTACGCTGAACTAGTAGGTTACGGTGCAACATCTGATGGCTACGACATGGTAGCCCCTTCTGGTGAGGGCGCAGTGCGCTGCATGCAGATGGCTATGAGCACAATTGATGGCGATATTGATTACATCAACACTCATGGCACAAGTACACCTGCTGGTGATATGAAAGAGCTACAAGCTGTCAACGAGACTTTCGGTGACAACATCCCATTGATTAGCTCTACAAAATCCCTTTCAGGTCACTCTTTGGGTGCTGCGGGTGTTCATGAAGCGATCTACTGCTTGCTAATGATGGAGAATAACTTCATCGCTGCGTCTGCAAACATTGATGAGCTTGATCCAGCCGCAGGAAACATTCCAGTGGTAACAACTCGTAAAGACAATGTAGATCTAAACATGATCATGTCTAATAGCTTTGGATTTGGTGGCACTAACGCCAGCTTAGTATTCAAAAAATACACAGCGTAAATAATCTTTAGCGACAAAAAAGCCGCATAAATGATGCGGCTTTTTTATGCTTTCAATTTGCCATGCAACCGAGCTAAAACAGAAAATCATTTCCTTTCGGAAGTTTTGCCATTTCAGCTCGCATCCAAACATCCATTTCCTCATGTAATGCTGAGGTTTTTTTACCTTCAGATTCAATGATAGGACCGATAACAACGCGGATAGATCCCGGAAACTTGCGCCAGCGCTTACCAGGCCAAGTATAACCAGCATTGTGTACCACAGGCAGAATAGGCACACCTGCAGATGTTGCTAACATAGCAGCGCCTTTGTTGAAGGCTTGCTCTTCATTAGGCGCGATTCGCGTGCCTTCAGGAAAAATCAGCACCGAACGGCCATCGTCTAAACGCTCTTTACCCTGACTGATAATTTGCTTCAGAGCATTAGTCCGCTGAGAGCGGTCAATTGCTATAGGCTGCACCATACGCAATCCCCAGCCAAAGAAAGGCACTGACAGCAGTTCTTTCTTCAACACCGTTGAAACAGGTGCCATCAACACTTGCAGTACGTAGGTTTCCCATTCGCTCTGATGGTTTGCCACCAGCACAACAGGACGATTTTTATTGATATGTTCTAAACCAACAATCTCAACCTTCACACCACAAAAAATACGAAAGACAAATAACAAACCTTTGTTATGTAGGTTCAAGACTGGCTGACGATAATTCTTTGGCAACAGAATCGTTGCAAAAGGCGCAAGAATACCAAATATAATGGTGGATACCGTATAGTAAATGGCGAATATTGTTGAGCCGATCCAAGATCTTAATGACGCCCACATGCTCATTGACAGCTTACTCCCCATGACTATTTATTCAGATATTTTTGCTGTTGCTTCAATGGATTTGCATACATTGCCAACACAGTTTCTTTTAAGTTTTCAGGACAACGCTCAAGATAACTTGAGAATGCGCTATCGGTTGAAGGCAAGCCCTGCTGCAACGCAAGCGCAGCTTCATTGGTAGACTGAATAGCATAGTTAGTAATGATCTGACGATCTACTTCCGCTACAAATTCTTCAGGCGTTTCAAAACCATCTTTTATTACATCACCAAAAGTCACTACAACCTTGCCTTTCTGACCAACAATGCCATTTTTAATACTGTCGATGTCTTCAAATTCAGCTTTTTCATAATTGCCTGTTGTTGATTTCTGATGCAGCTCACGGGCCTTATCAAAAGCACAAGGATCATATTCATAAGCAATTGAGACAGGTACAATTTTCAAGTTCGCCATGGCATAAGAGAAAGGTACTTTTTCTTTTTTCTGACTCATAAAGAACATTTTTATGATCGCAGGATCTGTCTGATCCAAGCCATCTTTCGCACGCCCTTCTTTTTGAGCTATCCAGATATTAGCTTGGTCCTTCGTCAATGATTCAGTGATATAAGCAGACAGTTGACCAAAAGCCGCCATCATTTCTCGAATACCATTTGCTGAGCGCTTCACAATAAAGCTTTTATTAAGGCGCATGAGATCAGACACAAAAGGTCGACGCAATAAATTGTCCCCTATAGCGATTCGCACCGTATTCAATTCTGCCAAATACAAGCCATAGTTAACAAAAGCTGGGTCCATGGCGATATCTCTATGATTCGACAAAAACAAATAGCCAACACCTTTTTCTAACTTTTCGATCCCTCGGTATTCAACATTCGTTGTCGTGGTTTTTATCATACGCTCCATGTAGCTTGCGACACGCATTTGGAACTCATGAACATTCGAAATATTAGTAATTTGACGTTTCAGCGCCAGCTTGACACAAAACGCCAATGGCACCTTAAGAAATTTAGGCCATTGAGCAAAGCGAAAACCAATAATAGTATTAATAAAATCTGGCATTTCGACCAGATTGTTCAACACCTCGGCGACCTCATCGTCGTTGTAGGGGCGTATATCGTGAAACTGATCCATTTAATTTTCCGTCAGTAAAAACTGTTTTGATTTTTATTATAAAAATATTTTTAAAGGCTTTGAATATCAAACCCTAACGCTTCTAGTTCCGCACGTTTTGACGTTGACGTTACCACAGCAACATTTTCGTTTTCTTTCGTTAGATAAGTCTTAGCGACTTGCTTCAACTGCTCAAGTGTTACCGCCAAGATCTTCGCGCGAAATGCTTCTCTATAGGCCAAACTACGACCGTGCAGATGCACATAGAAATCGCTTTGTGCTTCTCCTGCAGGAGAACCGGGTTTATCCATCGAACCAATCACACCCAAAATGGCTTCTTCTAGCGCATCATCAGTGTGTGCTTCATTTAGCATCCACTCAATTGAAGCATCAAAATCGGACAAGGTTTCAGTCAAACGAGGATCACGATAAGAGTAGAAGCGGAACGAGCCCGTGCTACCATCAAACGTCGCACCGCCACCGTAAGCACCGCCTTGCTCGCGAATCACACGATGTAAGAAACCATTACGTAAGAAGCCACCCAACACAGTCAAGGCAGCAACATCAGGATGTTCGCCAAATACCGTACGGAAGGCTTTACTGCAGAAACTCACCTGAGTTGATGTCAACCAAGCAACATTCACTTTCGAGTCAACTGGCGCCATAGAAAACTTAGTTTGCACACCGCCAGCAGACAAGTCGGCAAAAACAGCCTGAACCTCGTTCAATACACTTGCTTCATGCTGAGGCTCTGCCACCAATAAAAGCTGCTTGTTCGCTTGTAGTAATTTTTCATGCAAACGTTTAAAAATAGCCAAGACATTTTCGGCTGTTTTACTATCTGCTTTCATGGCATCGTCCAATGCAATAGCTGAACGAATGCCTGACATGCCACTCCATTTTTCTTGCTGCGCCGCAAGACCAGAAATCGCACTTGAAGCCGCCGTCATAGCAAGCGAGTGACCTTGACCAGTAATAGATTGTTCGCGACGAGCACGACGTTGAGCCACCAGCTCTTTCACTCGATTTGCTTCATCAAAGCGTACATTAAGCATAGTGTCTTTCAAAAGTTCGCTCATGGCTTTAACATTTGGCACCAAGGCTTTAGAGGACAAGATGAAGTAGCCATTTAGTTCTTGGCGATCTTCAATCGTAGCGCGAATCGAATTAGAAGCACCTAATCCACCACAAACTTGGGCTTGACGCTCCTGAACAACAAGGTAATCGTTTTCACCAATACCTAGCTCAGTCATCATTGAAGAAAACAAAGGCAAGTACTCGATTTCCTCTTCGTCTAGCTCTGGTAGATCAATCACCAACTGCTGATAAACCAAGCCATTTGTGCCTTGCGGGTAAAAAGTAATCGGTAAATTACCTGCCACTTTTTCATTTTCATATTCTGGCAAACGTGCAGGCACATCTTCTAAGCCAACTTTTGGCAAAATGCTCATGTCGTCAACTTGGGATTGACGCGTTTTCAAGGCCGCGCTGCGAGCAATGATCTGTTGCTTCTCGGCATCGGACAAGGCCGCTTTGATCTGACTCAATCGGTCTTTTTCCGCCTGATTACGACGCGCTTCAAGTGCATCATCAGGACTTAATGTTAGCGTTACTCTGTGCGCATTCGTTAGCAGCAAGTTTTTGATCAAGTTAGGAATATATTGCTGATCCTGAACTTTCTCACGCATTGCATTGATAACAGGATCAAGATCAAGCTGAGCGATCACATCACCCGCATGAACCGCTGTCGACAAGCCAGCCAAAATCAACTGCAAACCATAAGGGTAGCTGCCGCCGCCGACTTCACGCTGGCTCAATTCCAATTGGTGCAACATGGCATCAACCATATCTTGTGGCACGCCTTTTTCAGCAATGCTCTCTAGAGTCGACAAGACTAAAGCTTCAACTTTCGATGCGTCTTCTCGTTTTACACCTTCCAATCCGCACATGAAGCTCATTTCTTTATTGCTGTCTTCAAGGCCACACATTGGCGATGGCGCACGACCAAGATCACTGTTTTCTAATACTCGTAATAAAGGCGATGCGCTGTTATCTAGCAAAACGCTAGACAGCAATTGCGCTTCGAACTGTTGATTTAGATCGGTACTTTCACCTAACAACCAACCGACAACCACGTGGCTGCCATCTTCTTTCACTTCATCTGCCGCGTAGCCTTCTTCCACTCGTACTGGCGAGAAATAACGCTTGGCGTTCGGCACACTAACTTGCTCTTCTAAGCGCTCAAAACGGCTTAGTACTTTCTCTTCGAATTCAGCTTGTAATGTTTCAGCTGGGATATCGCCAAACGTCATAAATACTGCATTCGAAGGATGGTAATGCGTGCGATAAAACGCCAATAAATCTTGGTAAGATAAATCTGGGATATCCGTGGGCTCGCCACCGGAATTGAAATGATAGGTATTGTTTGGGAACAGATATTTAGTTAGCGTTTGCCACAACACCGACGTCGTTGAACTCATCGCACCTTTCATCTCATTGAATACAACGCCTTTGAACGTCAATTCTGACTCAGCATTATCTGGCTCGGCGAATTCTAAGCGATGACCTTCCTGAGAAAAATCCAATTCATCAAGACGCGAGAAAAACACTGCATCCAAATACACGCCTAAAAGGTTATGGAAGTCTTTCTTATTCTTACTGGCAAATGGATAAGCCGTCCAATCAGAAGACGTAAACGCGTTCATAAAGGTATTCAACGAACGACGAATCATCATGAAGAAAGGGTCACGCACAGGGAAACGCTCGGAACCACACAATACCGTGTGTTCAAGGATATGCGCGACGCCACAAGAATCCGTCGGAACGGTTTTTAGGCCGACTAAGAATACATTTTCGTCATTCTCAGACGCGATATGAAAATGTTTAGCTCCCGTGACTGTGTGCTCAAACTCTTGAACAGTAACATTCAGAGCATCGATAAACTCACTGCGAAGAAACGTAAACGCAGGATGGTGCGCGGTGCTATTTGCCATTCTCTACCTCGATAAAATTAGAATACGATAATTACAATGTTTTGGGGCAGCTTGGATACATTCAAGACAACATAAGTCCAAGACAGCAAAGTTGCGGAATTATAGCAAAAACATGGCTTTTACTGCACGAACTAACGTGAATACTCCCATCTAAGACGAAACAAAGCATTAACGCTTTTGATGTTTTTCCCAATCGTCCAAGCGTACTTTTTCCGTCTTTTTAAACAACACATACACAGCACCCAAACCACCATGGTGTCGCTGCGCGCTATGAAACGCCATAACAGCATCAAGCTCTCTCAACCATTTATTAATATGGCTTTTAATCATAGCTTGGCTATCAGGGTCTGGCGTGCGATCCCCTTTACCATGCACAACAATAGCGACTCGAATATCGTTACGCATGCAGTCATCAACAAATTGATACACCTGCTCTCGCGCTTGAGCCACGGTATGCCTATGCAGATCTAAACGTGCATCAATGCCATACTTACCTTGTCTCAGGCGCTTAAAAACACCGTCTTGCACGCCAGAGCGCTTATATTCGAGCACATCATTGGGCTCAACTTTTTCAACATAGTCTTGCGACAAATGATTTCTGTCCGCCTCTTTAGCGATCAATGCCGCCTTTTGGCGAACCAAAAAATCGACCTGAGGACCTTTCTTGCCCAGATACACTTCGCTTTTTTTAAGTGGCTTAATACCCGCCACCTCTTGAGCGAACAAAGACGTTTCATCTTCGTCGTTCACAGCCTAAACCCTCTATGACTTACTCATCTTATTTAGCACACCACTATAGAACAATAAAGGCCCCTAAACAGGAGCCTTTACTTATTTCAACACAGACAGACCAAAGGTCCTACGCATTTCTTAGAACGGAATATCGTCGTCGAAATCGTCAAAGTTTGGCGCTTGTTGAGGCTTTGGCTCTGGCGCTGGTGCACGTTGAGGAGCTGGCTGTGGCGCACGTTGTTGTGGTGCTGCTTGAGCCGGAGCTTGCTGTGGTGCATTACCCCAGCTTCCAAAAGACTGTGGTGCTGCTTGTTGTGGAGCGGCCTGCTGAGGCGCTGCTTGATGCGCTGGCGCTTGGTAGCCACCTTGAGGTTGATTAAAGCCACCTTGAGGTGCATGCTGCTGTGGAGCCTGTTGCGCTGGCGCTTGGCCATATCCGCCTTGTTGAGGAGCAGACTGTTGTGGCGCACTGCCATAACCGCCGCCTTGACCACCTTGCATTGAGTCGTAACCACCGCCTTGCTGCCCAGCATTATCGCCACGGCCATCCAGCAATTGCATTTCGTTCGCTACGATTTCAGTCGTGTAGCGTTTGATGCCGTCTTTTTCCCACTCACGAGTACGCAATGAACCTTCTACGTAAACTTTAGAACCTTTCTTAATAAAATCGCCTGCGATTTGACCAAGACGGAAATTACCACGATCCATAAAAGCCACACGGTGCCATTCCGTACGCTCTTGCATTTGACCAGTTTGCTTGTCGCGCCAGCTTTCTGTTGTCGCTAAGTTAACGTTTGCAACCGCTGCACCAGATGGCATGAAACGCACTTCGGCATCGTTGCCTGCGTTACCAATCAAAATTACTTTGTTTATTCCACGTGCCATGACGTTCTTCTCCAACTAAAAGATAGAATAGTGTTTTACTTAAAGACGCACTTGCGGTGCCAGACGCACCAGAGCATCTTTGTCTAATATTTTTTTATCGACTTTCAGATAAGCGGTTTGCTCATCTTTAAAAATTTGCATACCTTCCACTCCTTGGATTTCTGCAAGTTGATCCGCCAACTTCGTTACTTCTTCATCTGTCATATTGGGCAGGCTAAACGCCAGACTACTTAACTGACGAGGTGCAGGCTGGATGGCACAAACAAGTGACCAAGCCAAAAACACCACGCCGACAACCCAAAAGACGCCACTGCTTGAATGATGCTGGAGCAGCCAACCGCCACCAACGCCACCCAAAAACGATCCCATAAATTGATGGGTAGAAAACACGCCCATCGCTGTGCCGCGATAACCAACTGGCGCTAACTTGCTAATAAGAGATGGCAACACAGCTTCCAGTGAGTTAAAGCCTACAAAATAAGCCCATAACAACACCCCAAACACCCAAAGGTAAGGAGCCCATTGCAGCAATATCGAGCTTAAACCCAACAAAATCATCACGGCGATTAACACACCTTTTGTCTTACCTTTTGATTCGGCAATAATCACCAATGGTAACATACCTGCGAAGGCAAAACCCATGATGGCTAAGTATAGCCAGCTATGTTGTGACAAGGGTAAATCAAACTGCTGAATCAACAAATTCGGCACGGTAACAAACAAAGCAGTTAGGCTCGCGTGCAACAACAAAACACTCACATTCAAGAACCGCAGTCTTGAATCTTTTAAGACCAAGCCTAACGCCAAAAGACTCGGTGTCGTATCGCGCCGAAAAGTGTGCTGGACGATATTCGGCACAGCAAAAATGATCAAGACTATTCCCAGTAAAGATAGCGCAAAGGATAGATAAAACAGACCTGAAAGCCCGACTAAGGCAAAAATCCAAGGACCTAATACCAAAGACAGCATAAACGAGGCACCAATACTAATACCAACAATCGCCATGGCTTTAGTTCGATTTTGCTCTCTAGTTACATCACTCAATAGCGCCATCAAGGTACTGGCAATAGCACCAGCGCCCTGAACCGCGCGCCCAACAATCAATGTATTGATATCGCCCGCATTGGCACAGATCAAACTACCTACAGCAAACAATAGCAGCCCAATAACAATGACGCGTTTACGGCCAATCTTATCTGACCACATGCCCATCGGAATCTGTAAGCTCGCCTGAGTCAGACCATAAATACCGATAGCAGTACCAATCAACGCGGCGTCCGCTCCGGTCAACCCATCAGCGGCCACGCTGATGACAGGCATAATAAGGAATAAGCCTAACATTCTAAATAAATAGATCAGCGCTAAAGCAAGAACTGAACGACGTTCGAGTAGATCCATAAGGAGGTTTCAACCGTTTAACTTAGGTGGTTAAGAAAAAGATTGTCAATTTTACAAAAAATACCGTTGAAGCTCCATTTCAACTACTGTAAAAATAGACAGTTATTTAATTTACTGGCAGATTTCTTTCTGTTGATCGACTTCACATTGGAGAATCATGGATACCATTACCATACGCGGGGCCCGCACACACAATCTAAAAAATGTGGACCTAGACATCCCAAGAGACAAACTTGTGGTGATTACTGGCCTATCCGGCTCAGGTAAATCCTCTCTCGCTTTTGATACTTTGTACGCCGAAGGACAACGACGCTATGTAGAATCCCTTTCGACATACGCTAGACAATTTTTGTCCATGATGGAAAAGCCAGACATAGACCACATTGAAGGCCTTTCTCCTGCTATCTCTATCGAGCAAAAATCAACCTCTCACAACCCACGATCAACAGTCGGTACAATAACAGAAATCTACGATTATCTACGATTGTTATTTGCCCGTGCAGGACAACCTCGCTGCCCAGATCATGGTGAGCCACTAGAGGCGCAAACCATATCACAAATGGTCGATAAAGTTATATCGCTACCAGAAGAAACTAAGATGATGCTGCTTGCACCGATCGTCAAGGATCGAAAAGGTGAGCACTTACATACCATCAGTGACTTACTTTCAAAAGGCTTTATTCGCGCGCGAATCGATGGCATCGTCGTCGACCTAGATGATGCTCCAGCATTAGAAAAAAACAAGAAGCACACAATCGAAGTGGTCATTGACCGTTTTAAAGTTCGTTCTGATCTACAGCTTCGCTTGGCAGAATCCTTTGAAACATGCCTTGGTTTATCCGACGGGATCGCCAAAGTCATCAATATGGATGACGAGCAAGAAGAGTACATTTTCTCAAGTAAATTCGCCTGTCCGGTTTGTGGTTACAGCTTAACGGAATTAGAGCCACGCCTTTTCTCCTTTAACAACCCAAATGGCGCTTGTCAGACATGTGACGGATTGGGCACTCATCAGATGTTTGATCCTGATCGAATCATTCAAGATGAAACTCTGACGCTTGCTGAAGGTGCAATCCGAGGCTGGGGTCGACGTAGTATTTTTTACTACCAGCAACTTAGTGCCTTGGCGAAACACTATGGCTTCGACATAGAATCGAAATATAAAGATATCCCTAGCGATTTCAAAAAACGCATCTTGCAAGGCTCAGGTAAAGACAAGATAGATTTCATCTACATCAATGAACGTGGCGATAAAATGACACGCTCTCATTCATTTGAAGGTGTCATCCCAAATTTACAACGTCGCTATCACGAAACAGAATCTGACAGCGTGCGTGATGACCTCTCACAGTACATCAGCATCCAACCTTGCCCAGACTGTCATGGCTCTCGACTCAATCGATCCGCTCGCAACGTCTTTATAGCTGAGCAAACATTGCCAGAAGTTGTGACCTATCCAATCGCTGAATGTTTGAAGTACTTTGAAACACTTGAACTTCCCGGGTCACGTGGAGAGATCGCCTCTAAAATTCTTAAAGAGATTCGTGACCGATTAACCTTCTTGGTAAACGTTGGCTTGGAATATCTGACACTCGACCGAAAAGCCGACTCGCTATCTGGAGGCGAGGCACAACGAATCCGACTTGCTAGTCAAATTGGTGCCGGTTTAGTAGGGGTTATGTATATCCTTGATGAGCCGTCTATTGGTTTGCATCAACGCGATAACGAAAGACTGATAGCAACACTGACCAGACTAAGAGACCTAGGCAATACTGTCATTGTCGTTGAACACGATGAAGACGCCATTCGTATCGCCGACTTTGTTGTCGACATTGGCCCTGGCGCCGGCATTCACGGTGGCGAAATTATCGCCAGCGGCACACCACAAGACATAATGGATTGCCCTGAATCCATTACAGGACAGTTTCTAACGGGCAAACGAAAAATTGAAATCCCAGCCATTCGCCATCAAGCCAAGGACAAACAATTCCTTAAGTTAATAGGCGCAACAGGCAACAATCTAAATACTGTTGACCTTAAGATCCCTGTCGGCGTAATGACTTGTATCACTGGCGTCTCTGGATCTGGTAAATCGACATTAATTAACGGTACTTTGTACCCACTTGCCGCTACAGCACTTAATGGCGCAACCACACTTAAAGCGGCACCCCATGAACGTATTGAAGGTTTAGATTTATTTGATAAGTGTGTGGATATCGATCAAAGCCCTATCGGTCGTACGCCAAGATCAAACCCTGCAACCTACACGGGTATTTTCACTCCGATGAGAGAGCTATTCTCAGCAACACAAGAATCTCGCTCACGAGGCTATAAACCAGGTCGATTCAGCTTTAATGTGAAAGGTGGACGCTGTGAAGCCTGCCAAGGTGATGGCGTAATCAAGGTAGAAATGCACTTTCTTCCAGATATCTACGTACCTTGTGATACCTGTAAAGGCAAACGCTACAATCGCGAGACGTTAGAGATCCATTACAAAGGCAAAAACATTCACCAATGTCTAGAAATGACGATTGAAGACGCTCGAGAGTTCTTTGATCCAGTCCCATCTATCGCAAGAAAACTACAAACTCTAATCGATGTTGGTTTGGGTTATATTCGGCTTGGACAAGCAGCCACAACGCTTTCTGGCGGCGAAGCACAACGAGTTAAATTAGCGAAAGAGCTGTCTAAACGTGACACAGGTACAACGCTATACATTCTTGATGAGCCGACAACAGGCCTGCACTTTGCCGATATAGAACAGCTACTAAAAGTTCTTCATCGCCTAAGAGATCATGGAAATACCGTCGTTGTTATTGAGCATAACCTTGATGTGATAAAAACCGCCGACTGGATCGTAGATTTAGGTCCCGAAGGTGGTAGCGGCGGAGGATACATAGTCGCTGAAGGTACACCTGAGGATATCGCTAAAGCAGAGAAGTCTCATACTGGGCGATTCTTAAAACAAATGCTTAACTAGTATTTCATAGATAAATAAAAACACCCGATGAATCTATACTTCATCGGGTGTTTTTTTGCGCCTAAATATCCGCTAAATTTTTAGCAAAAAAAAGCCGAGCTATTAGCTCGGCTTTTTATTACAAACTGATATTACTCAGCGGCTTCTGCAACTGGACGATCGACCAATTCAACATAAGCCATAGGTGCGTTGTCACCTGAGCGGAAGCCACATTTAAGAATGCGAACATAACCACCAGGACGAGCTTGGTAACGAGGACCAAGTTCAGTGAACAATTTACCTACTGCATCTTTGCTACGAGTACGAGCAAAGGCAAGGCGACGATTCGCAACAGAATCAACTTTCGCCAATGTTATCAACGGCTCAGCAACACGACGTAGTTCTTTAGCTTTCGGCAACGTAGTTTTAATAACTTCGTGTTCGAACAAAGAAGCAGCCATGTTTTTAAACATCGCTTTACGATGTGAGCTAGTACGGTTTAAGTGACGTCCACTCTTACGATGACGCATTTTACATTCCTTACCAAACTACGGTGGTCAGGGAACAATGACCTAGCGAGCTAGAACTTTGCTATCGTCTTTCAAACTAGCCGGTGGCCAATTCTCTAAACGCATTCCCAAAGACAAACCACGCTGTGCTAAAACATCTTTGATTTCAGTTAACGACTTCTTACCTAGGTTAGGCGTCTTAAGAAGCTCAACCTCAGTACGTTGAATCAAATCACCGATGTAATAAATGTTCTCTGCTTTTAAACAGTTAGCACTGCGAACGGTCAATTCAAGATCATCAACCGGGCGTAGCAAAATTGGATCAATCTCATCCTCTTCTTCTACAACAGGTGCTTCGCTTTCGCTTTCAAGGGCGACAAAAACCGCGATTTGCTGTTGTAAAATAGTCGCTGCACGACGAATTGCTTCTTCAGGATCGATAGTACCATTAGATTCGATGTCTAAGACTAACTTATCTAAGTCTGTACGCTGCTCTACACGAGCATTATCGACACTGTACGCAACACGGCGAACAGGGCTGAATGAGGCATCCAGTTGCAAGCGACCGATTGGACGAGTCTCATCGTCGCCAGCAACACGAGCATCAGCAGGCTCATAACCACGGCCACGTGCGACTTTGATCTGCATAGTTAACTCAGCAGTGTCATCTAAGTGCGCAATAATGTGATCCGGGTTAGCGATCTCTGCATCAGCAACCAACTGGATATCTCCAGCTGTTACGATACCAGGACCTTTTTTACTTAGAGTAAGAGTTGCTTCATCTTGCCCGTGTAGAGCGATCGCAACTCCTTTCAGGTTAAGAAGAATTTCAATTACATCTTCTTTAACCCCTTCGATTGCGCTGTATTCGTGTAATACACCGTCGATTTCAACTTCAACAATCGCACAACCTGGCATTGAAGAAAGCAGGATACGGCGCAGTGCGTTACCCAAAGTATGACCAAAACCACGTTCTAGCGGTTGCAGTGTAACTTTAGCGCGACAGTTGCCTAGTTCCTGAACTTCAATGTTGCGTGGGGTTAACAATTCGCTCACTGAACGCTGCATAGATCCACCTATTTCTTAATCCTAATCACCAACTTACTTAGAGTAAAGTTCGACAATTAGGTTCTCATTAATTTCAGCTGATAAATCGGCACGTTCTGGAAGTGCTTTGTAAGTAGCTTCCAGTTTAGTTGAATCAACTTCGATCCAATGGATCGGTGCACGACCTTTAGATAGCTCTAGTGCGCTTTGTACACGCAATTGCTTCTTAGCTTTTTCACGGATAGACACAACGTCACCAGCTTTAACTTGGTAAGACGGAATGTTAACCGTAGCGCCATTAACTAGAATACCTTTATGGCCTACTAGTTGACGAGCTTCTGCACGTGTAGAACCAAAACCTGCGCGATATACAACGTTATCTAAACGTGATTCCAAAAGTTGCAGAAGGTTTTCACCAGTAGCACCTTTAAGACGAGCAGCAGATTTATAGTAATTACGGAATTGTTTTTCAAGAATACCGTACATACGACGTACTTTTTGTTTCTCACGTAGTTGCAAGCCGTATTCAGAAAGGCGACCGCGACGTGCACCGTGCACACCTGGAACCGTTTCTACTTTACATTTCGACTCAAGAGCGCGTGAACCGCTCTTCAATTGCAAGTCGGTACCTTCACGACGAGACAACTTACAAGTTGGACCTATATAACGAGCCATGTATCTGTCTCCTCAATTAAACGCGACGTTTCTTAGGTGGACGGCAACCGTTGTGCGGAATTGGCGTCACATCTGTGATGTTATTGATACGCAAGCCCAATGCATTTAATGCACGAACTGCGGACTCACGACCAGGACCTGGGCCCTTAATCATTACGTCAACGTTTTTAAGGCCGAACTCTTGTGCGACAGTACCGGCACGTTCCGCTGCTACTTGAGCTGCGAAAGGAGTACTTTTACGAGATCCGCGAAAACCAGAACCACCTGCAGTAGCCCAAGACAAAGCATTGCCTTGGCGGTCAGTGATAGTCACGATCGTGTTATTAAATGACGCGTGTACATGAGCAACACCGTCGACGACCGTCTTTTTGACTTTTTTCTTGGTGTTGCGCGTAGCTGGCTTAGCCATATTGCACTTTCCTATTTAATGCTCAGCTCTAGCAAACTTAGTGGCTAGAGCGAAACGCGTTTAAATTACTTACGAATAGGCTTACGAGGGCCTTTTCGTGTACGAGCGTTCGTTTTGGTACGTTGACCACGAACTGGTAGGCTGCGGCGATGACGAATCCCGCGATTACAACCTAGGTCCATCAAACGTTTGATAGACATACTGACTTCACGACGTAAGTCACCCTCTACAGTATACTTAGCAACTTCGCCACGAAGTTCATCAAGGATATCATCACTTAATGAACCAATTTTCGCAGTTTCAGCAACACCCGTAGCAGCGCAAATAGCGCGAGAACGAGTGCGACCAATTCCGAAGATGTAAGTCAGAGAAATGACCGCATGTTTATTGTCAGGAATATTGACACCGGCTATACGAGCCATTCACTTTACTCCGTTGTTATTGATGATTATATGTTAATTCATCACTTTACTATCATGAGGGCGGCTGATTATGCCTATCTTTAGGCCATAAATCAACCACCCTTTCCCATCATCGAGCGAACTCGCTATTAACCTTGACGCTGTTTGTGACGAGGCTCAACGCAAATCACTCGAACTGAACCGTTACGACGAACGATTTTGCAGTTACGACAGATTTTCTTTACAGATGCACGTACTTTCATGTTCAACTCCAACCTACGCTTAACGCATTAGGCCATTTGGACCATAACCAGTCAGATTAGATTTCTTCATTAATGATTCGTATTGCTGACTCATCAAATGACTTTGAACTTGCGACATAAAGTCCATGACAACTACCACTACGATTAACATAGAAGTACCGCCAAAGTAGAATGGAACATTCCACGCAACAACAAAGAACTGAGGCATCAGAGACACTAGAGTGATGTATAAAGCACCAAACAGTGTCAAACGAGTCATTACACCGTCAATATATCGAGCTGTATGATCGCCTGGACGAATACCCGGCAAAAAAGCACCGGATTTTTTCAAGTTATCTGCCACATCTTTAGGGTTGAACACTAGCGCCGTATAGAAGAAGCAAAAGAATACAATTGCTATCGCAAACAACAGCACATAGAGCGGTTGCCCAGGAGCTAGAGCCAAAGAGATATTTTGCAACCATTCCATCCCTTCACCTTGACCGAACCATTGGCCAATCGAAGCTGGGAACAAAAGGATACTTGAAGCGAAAATAGGTGGAATTACACCAGCCATATTCACTTTAAGAGGCAAATGACTCTTTTGTGCAGCAAATACTTTTTTGCCTTGCTGACGCTTAGCATAATTAACCGTTATACGACGTTGACCGCGTTCGATGAAAACAACGAATGCGATAGTCGCAATGGCTAATATACCAATTAGCAACAAAGCTAAAATATTGATATCGCCTTGACGAGCCGACTCAAACGAACGACCTAAAGCAGATGGCAAGCCTGCAACGATACCTGCGAAGATAAGAATGGATATACCATTACCAATCCCTTTTTCAGTAACTTGCTCACCTAACCACATCAAGAAAACAGTACCAGCAACAAGAGTCACAACTGCAACAGCATAGAATTCCATACCATTACTGAACGAGATCCCTTGACTTGCCAAACCAACCGCCATACTAGCAGATTGGACAAGAGCAAGAAGCACGGTACCGTAACGAGTGTACTGAGTAATCTTGCGACGACCCGCTTCACCCTCTTTCTTTAGCTGCTCTAGCTGCGGGCTCACAACCGTCAATAACTGCATAATAATAGAGGCAGAAATATAGGGCAAAATCCCAAGCGCAAAAATACTCATGCGCTCAAGCGCGCCCCCTGAGAATACGTTAAATAAACTCAGAATAGTGCCTTCATTTTGATCAAACAACGCAGACAGTCTGTCAGGATTAATACCTGGAACAGGAATGTGCGCACCGATTCGGTATACAATAATTGCTAGAAATACGAAACGAATACGAGCCCAAAGCTCGCTTAATCCGTTTTGCATACCAGCTGGTAGTGAGCCACGCTTTGCCATTTATTCCTCGACTTTTCCGCCAGCTGCTTCAATAGCGGCACGAGCACCTTTAGTCACCTTAAGACCACGAACTGTGATAGCTTTGTCGATTGAACCAGACAAAATCACACGAGCAGTCTTAATTTGATGACCAAGAATGTCGGCGCCTTTAAGAGCAGCCAAATCTACAACTTCAGCATTTACAGCAGCAAGCTCGTTTAAACGAACTTCAGCAACATACTTTGCCTGACGTGAAGTAAAACCGAATTTTGGCAGACGACGCTGCAAAGGCATTTGACCACCTTCAAAACCAGGTTTTACTGAGCCACCAGAACGAGACTTAAGACCTTTATGGCCACGTCCGCCAGTTTTACCCAAGCCGCTACCAATGCCGCGACCAACACGTTTAGGAGCATGTTTGCTACCTTCGCCAGGACGAAGTGTATTTAAGAACATGTTATTCCCCTACCACTTTAACCATATAATAAACTTTATTAACCATGCCACGTACAGAAGGAGTATCTTCCAACTCACGTGTTTGGCCAACTTTACGCAAACCCAAGCCTTTAACAGTTTCACGGTGCTTTGGAAGACGACCGATCGGGCTGCGGGTTAGTTGAACTGTGATGGTATTATTCGCCATGACACATTACCCCAAAATTTGATCGACTGACTTACCGCGTTTTGCCGCGATTTGTTCAGGTGCTTTCATATCCTGCAAACCTTTAATCGTAGCACGAACTACGTTTACTGGGTTTGTAGAGCCGTAACATTTCGCCAAAACGTTATGAACGCCAACGATTTCTAGAACCGCACGCATTGCACCACCGGCGATAACACCAGTACCTGGAGACGCTGGTTGCATAAACACTTTAGATGCTCCGTGACTTGCTTTAATAGGATACTGAAGGGTATCGCCATCAAGTCTTACAGAAACCATGTTACGACGAGCTTGTTCCATTGCTTTTTGAATAGCTTGAGGAACTTCGCGCGCTTTACCACGACCAAAGCCAACTTTACCATTACCGTCACCAACAACTGTTAAAGCTGTAAAAGAGAAGATACGACCACCCTTTACAACTTTAGCAACGCGGTTTACTTGAACCAGCTTCTCTTGGAGATCGCTAGTTTGTTGATCATTAACTGCCATTTGCTACCCCTTAAAACTCTAGACCGGCTTCACGTGCAGCGTCAGCAAGAACTTGAACGCGACCATGGTATTTAAAGCCAGAACGGTCAAAAGCGACCGAAGTGACGCCTGCTGCTTTAGCGCGCGTAGCAATCAAAGTACCGACTTCTTTAGCCGCTACTTTATTACCAGTCGCCGAGCCACGAAGAGCTTCTTCAAGAGTAGAAGCACTAGCTAGCACTTTACTACCACAAGGAGAAATCACTTGAGCATACATATGGCGTGGTGTGCGATGTACAGTAAGACGATTCGCACCTAAGTCACGAATATGCAAGCGAGCACGACGTGCACGACGAATCCGAGATTGTTTTTTAGTGTTCATGAATGCCTACCTACTTCTTCTTAGCTTCTTTACGACGAATTACTTCGTCAGAATAGCGAACACCTTTGCCTTTATATGGCTCTGGCGGACGGAAACCGCGAACTTCTGCAGCAACTTGACCAACGGCTTGTTTATCAATGCCACGGATCACAATTTCTGTTTGAGAAGCACATTCAGCTGTTACGCCTTCAGGAAGTTCGTAATCTACTGGATGAGAAAAACCCAGAGACAGGTTAAGTACATTGCCTTTAAGCGCAGCACGGTAACCAACACCTTGAAGAAACAATCTTTTCTCAAAACCTTGACTAACACCAACAACCATGTTGTTAACCAAAGCACGAGTTGTACCAGCTAAGGCACGGCTTTGTTTTGCACCATCGCGCGCAGCGAAGGTAATAACATTTTCTTCTTTAGACACTTGTACGCTTGTGTGAATATTAAACTCTAAAGAACCTTTACCGCCTTTAACAACGACAGTTTGTCCATTTAGGGTTAAATCTACACCACTAGGAAGCGTCACGGGACTATTAGCAACTCGAGACATACTAACTCCTAGAATACTGTGCAGATTACTTCGCCACCGATACCAGCAGCACGAGCTGCACGGTCTGTCATCACACCTTTAGAGGTAGAGATGATTGCAACACCAAGGCCAGCTTCTACTTTTGGTAGAGCACTAGTGCCTTTGTATTGACGCAAACTTGGGCGAGATGCGCGTTTGATTTGTTCGATAACTGGCTTACCTTCGTAGTATTTCAACTCGATAGTAAGCGTCGGTTTTATTGCCTCGTCTACAGAAAAGTTACCTACGTAACCTTCTTCGCGTAGAACAGCAGCAATCGATGTCTTCATTTTTGATGAAGGCATGCTCACAGAGGTCTTTGCAGCCATCTGTGCATTACGAATACGTGTAAACATATCCGCAAGGGTATCTTGCATACTCATTTAAGAGCTCCTAATTTAAAAACCATTGTGCAGCAAATAGAGCTCGCGCATAGTACACAGCAGCGAGCAGAATGTCCAGTATTTAGACACTCCACTCACTGCCATGTATTATGATCGCGCTCTACTTGCTTACCAACTAGCTTTCTTCAAGCCAGGTACGTCGCCACGCATCGCTGCTTCACGCAGTTTGATACGAGACAGACCGAAGCGACGGTATACACCGTGCGGACGACCTGTAATTTGGCAACGGTTACGTTGGCGTGAAGAAGATGAATCGCGTGGAAGCGCTTGTAATTTAAGCGTTGCATCCCACTTTTCATCGTCCGATGCATTAACGTCGCTAATGATCGCTTTTAGAGCCGCACGCTTTTCAGCGAATTTAGCTACTAATTTGGTACGTTTTGCTTCGCGCTGAATCATTGATACTTTAGCCATGATTCCTACCTCTTATTTCTTGAAAGGGAAACTAAAGGCTGCTAGCAAAGCACGACCTTCTTCATCGGTACGAGCAGTCGTTGTAATGGTAATATCCATACCACGTACACGATCCACTTTATCGTAATCGATCTCTGGGAAGATGATTTGCTCTTTAACACCCATACTGTAGTTACCACGACCGTCAAAAGACTTAGGATTAAGTCCACGGAAGTCACGGATACGTGGAATGGCAACATCTACCAAACGGTCGAAGAAATCCCACATACGCTCGCCACGCAGAGTAACTTTACAACCGATCGGGTAACCGTCACGGATTTTAAAGCCTGCTACAGATTTACGAGCCTTAGTCACTACAACTTTCTGGCCGCTAAGTGCTTCAAGATCATTTACCGCATGCTCAAGAAGTTTCTTGTCTGCGATAGCTTCACCAACACCCATATTTAAAGTGATTTTAGTGATTTTAGGCACTTCCATCACGTTTTTGTAGCTAAACTCTTCTGTAAGTTTTGCTACAACTTGATCTTTATAAACTTGCTTAAGTCTCGCCATGGCTATAATTCTCGCTCTTAGGCGTCGATCGCTTCACTATTTGATTTAAAAACACGTACTTTCGTACCGTCTTCGTTCAATTTAAAGCCGACGCGATCCGCTTTACCCGTAGCACTATTATAAATGGCTACATTGGAAACCTGGATAGGTGCTTCTTGTTCAACGATACCACCAGTTGAACCCTTCATAGGGTTTGGTTTCTCGTGTTTCTTAACAGTATTAACGCCAGAAACTAGAACTCGGTTTTCGCCTACTACTTTAACAACTTTACCGCGTTTGCCTTTATCTTTCCCAGCAATCACGATAACTTCGTCGTTACGTTTGATTTTACGCATAATGTCCCCTCTCCCTCTTACAGCACTTCAGGCGCAAGAGAAACAATTTTCATGAACTGCTCAGTACGCAATTCACGTGTTACAGGGCCAAAGATACGAGTACCAATAGGCTGCCCTGAAGCATTCAATAGAACCGCTGAGTTTACATCAAAACGGATCACTGAACCATCAGAACGACGAACACCTTTTCTAGTTCTAACGACAACTGCGTTAAGAACCTGCCCTTTTTTAACACGACCACGTGGGATCGCTTCTTTCACTGTGACCTTAATAATGTCACCGATAGCAGCATAACGACGATGTGAGCCACCCAGTACTTTAATACACTGAACACGCTTTGCGCCGCTGTTATCTGCAACATCAAGCATCGATTCTGTTTGAATCATTACTGCTCTCCAATCAAATTAGATAACAAGTCTCACGAAGGAAGGAGCAGCTTATACAGCTGCTGCTTTCTCTACAACTTGAACCAGTTTCCAAGTCTTAGACTTAGAGTAAGGACGTGTTTCTACGACCTTAACTAAATCACCGATTTGGCACTCATTGTTTTCATCGTGAGCGTGTAGTTTAGTTGAACGACGTATAAACTTACCGTATAAAGGGTGTTTTTCTGTACGCTCAACTAGTACCGTGATGGTTTTATCCATCTTATCGCTTACTACTTTACCAGTAGCTATACGCGCTTTTGTTTCTGCCATCTTAGTTACCTGCCTTATCATTTAGCACGGTTTTAACACGTGCGATATTGCGGCGAACTTGCGAGAGCAAATGAGTTTGCGCTAACTGACCAGTGGCTTTCTGCATGCGCAGAGTAAATTGCTCACGTAGCAGTTCAATCAAGGTCGCTTGTAGCTCAGCTACAGACTTTTCTTGCATTTCTTTTGCTTTCATCTACATCACCGTACGCGTTACGAAAGTTGTGGACAGAGGAAGCTTAGCAGCAGCCAACGCGAACGCTTCGCGTGCTAACTGTTCTGAAACGCCCTCAACTTCATAAAGCATCTTGCCAGGTTGAATCTGTGCAACCCAGTATTCTACGCTACCCTTACCTTTACCCTGACGAACCTCAAGAGGTTTCTGAGTAATCGGCTTATCAGGGAACACACGAATCCAGATTCTGCCGCCACGCTTGATGTGACGAGTCATTGCACGACGCGCCGCTTCAATTTGACGAGCTGTAAGACGACCACGTTCTGTGGACTTCAATCCGAATTCACCAAAGCTAACTTGGTTTCCGCGAAGAGCAAGACCGCGGTTACGGCCTTTCTGCATTTTGCGGAACTTAGTACGTTTCGGTTGTAACATGACTTACCCCCTACTTAGACTTCTTCTTTTGTGCGCCTTTATCAGCTCGCACTTGTTCAATACCGCCCAAGATTTCGCCTTTGAAGATCCACACTTTTACGCCAATGATGCCGTAAGTTGTAGCAGCTTCATAAGTAGCGTAGTCAATGTCAGCGCGTAGAGTGTGCAGAGGCACACGGCCTTCACGGTACCACTCAGCACGTGCAATTTCTGCACCGCCTAAACGACCACTTACCTGAACCTTGATACCTTTCGCGCCTGCACGCATAGCATTTTGTACTGCGCGCTTCATAGCACGACGGAACATTACGCGACGCTCAAGTTGGCTAGCAATATTTTGCGCAACCAATTTAGCATCCATTTCAGGCTTGCGAATTTCTTCGATGTTGATGTGGACAGGTACGCCCATCATTTCAGAAACTGCATTACGTAGTTTCTCAACATCTTCGCCTTTCTTACCAATCACGATACCCGGACGGGCAGTGTGAATTGTAATACGAGCTGTCTGAGCAGGACGCTGAATCTCGATACGAGAAACAGAAGCCTGGACCAATTTTTTCTCCAGGAACGCACGAACCTGAAGATCGTTTAATAACAGCTTAGAGTAGTTTTGGTTATTCGCATACCAAGTAGAAGTATGATCTTTAACTATCCCTAGGCGTATACCAGTTGGATGAACCTTCTGACCCATTGGGTTTCTCCTAATTAGTCAGCGACTTTAACTGTGATATGGCAACCGCGTTTTAGAATACGGTCAGCACGGCCTTTGGCACGTGGCATAATACGCTTCAGAGTCATAGCCTCATCAACGTAAGCCGTAGACACTCGCAAGTCATCTACATCAGCACCTTCGTTATGCTCAGCGTTAGCTATAGCAGACTCTAGTACCTTCTTAACAATTACTGCCGCCTTCTTAGGACTGAACGTTAAAATGTTCAGTGCTTCGCTAACAGATTTGCCGCGGATTTGATCTACAACCAAACGGGCCTTCTGCGCTGAGAGGCGAGCACCCTTCAATGAAGCTTTTACTTCACTCATGTTAATACCCCTTATTACCGTTTGGCTTTCTTGTCCGCAGCATGACCACGATATGTACGGGTCGGAGCGAACTCACCCAATTTATGACCGACCATATCTTCAGTTACTAGAACTGGAACATGCTGGCGACCATTATGGACAGCGATAGTCAACCCTACAAAATCAGGGAAGATAGTAGAACGGCGTGACCAAGTTTTAATTGGACGACGATCATTTTTCTCTACCGCAGCCTCTACCTTTTTCAACAAATGAAGGTCGATAAAAGGACCTTTTTTTAGTGAACGTGGCACAGTCGTTTCCTCTTATTACTTAGTACGGCGACGTACAATAAGTTTGTCAGTACGCTTGTTGCTGCGTGTTTTGTAACCTTTAGTAGGCACACCCCATGGCGTAACTGGGTGGCGACCACCTTTGCTACGACCTTCACCACCACCATGTGGGTGATCCACTGGGTTCATCGCCGCACCGCGAACGGTAGGACGAACACCACGCCAACGCGTAGCACCAGCTTTACCAAGAACTCGCAAGCTATGCTCAGAGTTTGATACTTCACCTAAAGTAGCGCGACATTCCGTCAATACTTTACGCATCTCACCTGAACGTAGGCGAAGGGTAACGTAACGACCTTCACGAGCAACTAGCTGAGCAGAAGCACCAGCGGAACGTGCAACTTGCGCACCTTTACCTGGCTTAAGCTCGACACAGTGTACGGTACTACCAACTGGTATGTTTTGCAGAGGCAAAGTATTACCAGCTTTGATAGGCGCATCTGCACCACTAAAAACGATATTGCCAGCGACCATACCTTTGGAAGCGATAATGTAACGACGCTCACCATCAGCATATCTAATCAATGCAATATTTGCAGAACGGTTTGGATCATATTCCAAACGCTCAACTACCGCAGAAATTCCATCTTTATTACGACGAAAATCAACCATACGGTAATGCTGCTTATGACCACCACCTACGTGACGCGTAGTGATGCGTCCGTTATTGTTACGTCCACCAGATTTGCTTTTTGTGTCTAGCAAAGGTGCATATGGTGCGCCTTTGTGCAAATCGTTGTTGGTAACTTTAACAACGTGACGACGGCCTGCAGACGTTGGCTTACTTTTAACAACAGCCATTGACCTATCTCCCCTTATTCAGCGACCATGAAATCAATGTCTTGACCTTCAGCTAAACGCACATACGCTTTTTTCACGTCTTTACGCTTACCTAGACCACGAACTGTACGCTTTGTTTTACCTTTATGGTTCAACGTGCGAACAGACTCAACTTTGACTTCAAAAAGCGCTTCGATAGCTTGTTTGATTTCAGGTTTCGTTGCATCACCAGTTACACGAAAAACATATTGACCATTGCCTTCGGCTACGATCGTTGCTTTTTCGGAAATGTGTGGACCCAACAGAACTTTATAAATACGTTCGCCGATCATGCTAGTGTCTCCTCAACTTGTTTCAGAGCACCAACTGTCACCAACACTTTGTCGTAAGCAATCAAGCTAACAGGGTCGATAGACGCTGCATCACGTACATCTACGTTAGGAATGTTGCGAGCCGCTAAGAATAAATTGTCATCCAAATTATGGGAAACAATCAAAGCGTTCTCAATATTCAATTCTGCCATTTTTGCTATGAAGAGCTTAGTTTTTGGAGCTTCCAATTTAAGATCTTCAACAACAACAAGACGGTCTTGACGTACAAGTTCAGACCAGATGGTGCGCATTGCTGCACGGTACATCTTCTTGTTCACTTTCTGAGAGTGATCTTGTGGTTTCGCAGCGAAAGTAACACCACCTGAGCGCCATAAAGGGCTACGGATAGTACCTGCGCGCGCACGACCAGAACCTTTTTGTTTCCAAGGTTTGCGTCCACCACCCGCTACTTCAGAGCGTGTTTTTTGTGCACGTGAGCCTTGACGAGCGCCAGCCAAGTAAGATGTAACTACTTGGTGAACCAACGCTTCGTTATATTCACGAGCAAAGGCTACATCAGAAACTTCTACAGTTCCTTCCGCGCCTGTTAGATTCAAGTTCATTGTCTACCCCTCTTAGCGAGCTTTAACAGCTGATTGAAGAATAACATCACCATTTACTGCACCAGGTACGGCACCTTTCACTAGGATAAGGTTACGTTCTGTGTCTACACGAACCACTTCTAGTGATTGAGTAGTTACTTGTGCAGCACCCATATGGCCAGCCATCTTCTTGCCTTTCCAAACACGACCAGGTGTTTGACATTGGCCGATAGAACCAGGTGCACGGTGAGACAACGAGTTACCATGAGTAGCGTCTTGCATACTAAAATTATGACGCTTGATGGCACCTTGAAACCCTTTACCCTTTGATTGACCAGTTACATCAACCATTTGGATAGATTCGAAATCAGCAACAGTCAGCTCATCACCAACATTGATTTCTTTTTCGTCACCTGCCAGGCGGAACTCCCACAAACCACGACCTGCTTCAACATTCGCTTTTGCATAATGACCCGCAGCAGCTTTGTTAACGCGGCTCGAACGGCGAGAACCTACAGTAACTTGAATAGCTTGGTAGCCATCAGTTTCTGCTGTTTTCACCTGAGTAACGCGGTTCGGTTCAACCTCGATGACGGTTACTGGCACGGATACACCATCTTCAGTGAAGATACGTGTCATACCGGCTTTGCGTCCGACTAATTGAATAGCCATTTTTTACCTCACTTGCCAGTTGTGTATGGGGCTATCACCCGCTACGGCTGATCATTCCAGATCATTCCACTATTGTGCATATAGCCGACTGATAACCAGCCGGTTGTCGCACCCCAAACCTTGAGTTATTAACCCAAAGAAATTTGTACTTCCACGCCTGCCGCAAGATCTAGTTTCATTAGAGCATCAACAGTTTTTTCTGTTGGCTCAACGATATCTAGAACACGTTTGTGTGTACGGATTTCATACTGATCACGCGCATCTTTGTTTACGTGTGGAGAAATCAATACTGTATAACGCTCTTTGCGAGTAGGAAGTGGAATCGGTCCACGCACTTGCGCACCTGTACGTTTCGCTGTGTCCACAATTTCTTGTGTTGAAGCATCGATCAGACGATGATCAAACGCTTTCAGACGAATACGGATTTTTTGGCTTTGCATTTCCAACTCCAAATACAATGTTTTAATGACTTAATTGTACATTTATTAAGCCACAATCCTTTTTTAAGGACGGCGAATATTAGCCATTCAAAAACTGGTTGTCAAGTAACCAATTTCGAACAAACAAAATAAACCATAAAAATAAAAAGGCCATCCGATATGCGGATGGCCTTTTCTAAATCAAAGTAATCAAATATTAATATCTAATTACTTAAGGATTTTAGCTACAACACCAGCACCAACTGTACGACCACCTTCACGGATCGCGAAACGTAGACCTTCGTTCATCGCGATTGGGTGAATTAGCTCAACAGTCATTTGAATGTTATCACCAGGCATAACCATTTCTACACCTTCAGGTAGAGAACACGCACCAGTTACGTCAGTTGTACGGAAGTAGAACTGTGGACGGTAACCTTTGAAGAATGGAGTGTGGCGACCACCTTCATCTTTACCCAATACGTAAACTTCTGCTTCAAACTCAGTGTGAGGAGTGATTGAACCAGGCTTAGCCAATACTTGGCCACGTTGCACATCTTCACGCTTAGTACCACGTAGAAGAATACCACAGTTCTCACCAGCACGACCTTCGTCTAGAAGCTTACGGAACATTTCTACACCAGTACAAGTTGTTTTAGTAGTATCAACGATACCAACGATTTCAACTTCTTCTTGGATTTTGATGATACCACGCTCAACACGACCAGTAACAACAGTACCACGACCCTGGATAGAGAACACATCCTCGATAGGCATCAAGAATGCACCATCAATAGCACGCTCTGGCTCAGGAATGTAAGAATCTAGTGTTTCAACTAGTTTACGTACTGCAGTAGTACCCATTTCGTTGTCGTCTTCGCCTTTCAACGCCATTAGCGCAGAACCTGGGATGATTGGAGTGTCATCACCTGGGAAGTCGTATTCAGAAAGAAGGTCACGCAATTCCATCTCAACCAATTCTAGCATTTCAGCGTATTCTTCAGAATCCGCACCACCACAGTCTTCAGCCAACAAGTCAGACTTGTTCAAGAAAACAACGATGTAAGGAACACCTACTTGACGAGAAAGAAGGATGTGCTCACGAGTCTGAGGCATAGGGCCATCAGTCGCACCACAAACTAGGATTGCGCCGTCCATTTGAGCAGCACCAGTGATCATGTTTTTAACATAATCGGCGTGTCCAGGACAATCTACGTGTGCGTAGTGACGCACTGGAGAATCATACTCTACGTGAGAAGTAGAGATAGTGATACCACGCTCGCGCTCTTCTGGAGCATTGTCGATACCATCAAAAGCAACAGCTGTACCGCCGTACACTTCTGCACATACGCGAGTCAATGCTGCAGTTAGAGTTGTTTTACCGTGGTCAACGTGACCGATAGTGCCAACGTTAACGTGTGGTTTATTACGTTCAAATTTACTCTTTGCCATGATACATACACCTTAAGAATTAGTAAGTATGATGATTAATCTTCATTTTTGATGATCGCGTCTGCCACACTAGCCGGTGCTTCAGCGTATTTCTCAAACTCCATTGCATAACTTGCACGCCCTTGCGACAAGCTACGCACATCAGTTGCATATCCGAACATCTCCCCAAGAGGAACTTCAGCACGAATAATTTTCCCTGACGGGGAATCGTCCATCCCCTGAACAACACCACGACGACGATTCAGGTCACCCATCACATCACCCATGTATTCTTCAGGAGTTACAACTTCCACTTTCATTACAGGTTCAAGAACGCAAGGATCAGCATCAGCCGCTCCCTTTCTTAACCCCTGAGAAGCTGCAATTTTAAAGGCCATTTCATTAGAGTCAACATCATGGAATGAACCATCGATCAGTACAACCTTGATACCCAACAATGGATAGCCAGCGATTACACCGTTCTTCATTTGCTCTGAAACACCCTTTTCTACTGCAGGGATGTATTCTTTAGGAATAGCACCACCAACAATCTCGTTAACAAATTCAAGCCCATCTTTATCAGTAGGGATTAACTTCATTACGACGTGACCGTATTGACCACGACCACCGGATTGACGCACAAATTTGTGATTAACCACCACTTCTTTGCGAATTTTCTCCCGATAGGAAACCTGAGGCTTACCAATGTTCGCCTCCACCTTAAACTCGCGACGCATACGATCAACAAGTATATCAAGGTGCAGCTCACCCATACCGGAAATAATTGTTTGACCCGTCTCTTCATGCGTCTCCACTCGAAAAGAAGGATCTTCTTGCGCTAATTTACCCAGCGCAACACCCATTTTATCTTGATCAGCCTGAGATTTTGGCTCAACAGCTACAGATATAACAGGCTCTGGAAACTCCATACGCTCAAGCACAACAACATTATTCATATCACAAAGCGTATCACCCGTAGTTACGTATTTCATACCCACGATAGCAGCAATATCACCCGCCAATACTTCTTTGATTTCTTCGCGATTATTAGCATGCATCTGAACCATTCGACCAATACGCTCACGCTTCTGCTTAACAGAATTGTAAACCGCATCTCCTGAACGCAACACTCCAGAATACACTCGAATAAATGTTAATGTACCAACAAATGGGTCTGTCGCTATCTTGAAAGCCAACGATGAAAACGGATCATCATCATTAGCAATTCGTGTTACAACAGTCTCACCATCTTCAAGCGTACCTTCAATCGCTTTTACTTCAAGCGGTGAAGGCAAATATTCAACAACAGCATCCAAAACAGCCTGAACGCCTTTATTTTTAAAGGCCGAACCACACGTCACCAAGATAATTTCATTGGATAGCGTACGAATTCGCAGACCGCTCTTTATTTCCTCAACAGATAACTCACCCTCTTCAAGGTACTTATCCATTAATTCATCATTCGCTTCAGCTGCCGCCTCAACCATGTGTTCACGCCACTCTTGCGCTTCATCAAGCAAATCAGCAGGAATCTCCTCCAAAGAGAAAGTCATCCCGTGATCTTCTTCATTCCACACTATAGTCTTCATCAAAACCAAATCGATCACACCTCTGAAATCTTCTTCAGTGCCGACATTGATCTGTATTGGAACAGCATTAGCCCCAAGACGAGTTTTTAACTGACGAACAACAGAAAAGAAATCAGCCCCAGTACGATCCATCTTATTGACGAAAACCATACGTGGAACTTCATACTTGTTTGCTTGACGCCAAACCGTCTCAGTTTGAGGCTGCACACCCGAAGAACCACAAAGCACAACAACAGCACCATCCAACACACGTAAAGAACGTTCTACTTCAATAGTAAAATCTACGTGCCCAGGTGTGTCTATAATATTGACACGGTGCTCTTCAAACTGCTTGTTCATTCCACTCCAGAAGCATGTTGTTGCTGCTGAAGTTATCGTGATACCACGCTCTTGCTCTTGCTCCATCCAATCCATTGTTGCTGCACCATCATGCACTTCACCAATTTTATGAGACAGACCTGTATAGAAAAGAACGCGCTCAGTTGTCGTCGTCTTACCTGCATCAACATGCGCACAAATACCGATATTACGGTAGCGGTTGATAGGTGTTTTACGTGCCACTGTGTATCCTTCTCCGGATGATTAGAAACGGTAGTGAGAGAATGCTTTGTTAGCTTCTGCCATGCGATGAACGTCTTCACGTTTCTTAACAGCAGAACCTTTGTTTTCAGCAGCATCTAAGATTTCGCCAGCTAGACGCAAAGCCATGGATTTTTCACCACGCTTACGAGAAGCATCAACCAACCAACGCATAGATAAAGCTGCGCGGCGAGCTGGACGAACTTCTACAGGAACTTGGTAAGTCGCACCACCAACACGGCGAGATTTAACCTCAACCATTGGCTGGATAGATTCCAAGGCTTTTTCGAAGATAGCCATCGGCTCTTCAGTTTTAGCGCGAGCTGCTACAGTATTTAGCGCATTGTAAACGATGCTCTCTGCAACAGATTTTTTACCGCTAACCATTACATGGTTGATAAATTTAGCGAGAATCTGGCTTCCGTGTTTAGGATCCGGAAGGATTTCACGCTTAGCGACGACGCGTCTTCTAGGCATATCTATATCCTCTTCAGGTTCGCCCGAGACAATTTAATTATTGCTCGGCCTTACTGTATTAAAAAATTATGTCTAAACGATGAATTAAGCCGTTTTAGCTTACTTCTTAGGACGTTTAGTACCGTATTTAGAACGGCCTTGCTTACGATTTTGCACGCCTGAAGTATCCAAGCTACCACGTACTGTGTGGTAACGAACACCAGGAAGGTCTTTTACACGACCGCCGCGAATCAGCACTACGCTGTGTTCTTGCAGGTTGTGACCTTCACCACCGATGTAGGAAGTAACTTCGAAGCCGTTAGTCAAGCGAACACGACATACTTTACGCAAAGCCGAGTTAGGCTTTTTAGGTGTAGTAGTATATACGCGAGTGCAGACACCGCGGCGTTGCGGACAAGCTTGTAACGCAGGAACGTCACTCTTTGCCACTTTACGTTTACGTGGTTTACGAACCAACTGGTTAACGGTTGCCATTAGACAAGCTCCACAAATCCAATTCTCATGACGGAAATCGCCAAAATTAAGGAGGCGCAAGTTTAATTTGCGCCTATAAAACAGTCAATAGGGAGGCGACTAAAAAATCACCTCCCTTACGATTTAACAGCAAATAACTAGTCTTTCAGTGCAGCACTCAATGCTTCTTCAACATCAGAGGCACTTACTGTCGAACTTCCTTCCTTCGCTGCTAGCGCAAGCTCTTTCTTTCTCTTGCGCTCATTGTGGTAAGCCAAACCTGTACCAGCTGGTATCAAGCGACCCACAACAACGTTTTCTTTCAAGCCACGTAAGTGATCTTTCTTACCAGTTACAGCACCTTCCGTAAGAACTCGAGTTGTCTCTTGGAAAGATGCTGCTGATATAAAGGACTCAGTAGCCAAAGAAGCTTTCGTGATACCTAGAAGCACACGCTCAAACTTAGCTGGGAACTTGCCCTCAGCTTCGGCTTTTTCGTTTGAATCTAGCAGATGAGTAAACTCAACCTGATCACCTTGAATAAGATCTGTATCACCAGACTCACCAACTTCTACTTTACGCAACATTTGGTTAACGATAACTTCAATGTGCTTATCGTTAATTACTACGCCTTGTAAGCGGTAAACTTCTTGCACTTCATTCGTAATGTAATCAGCCAAAGCCTCTACACCTTGAAGACGCAAAATGTCATGAGGGCTCAAAGGACCGTCGGCAATAATCTCACCTTTAGCCACTTCTTCACCATCAAAGATGTTGATTTGACGCCATTTAGGAATCAAAGTCTCGACTGGATCATCACCGTTTTGAGGAGTGATAACCAAACGGATCTTACCTTTTGTTTCTTTACCGAAGCTAACCACACCACTAGTTTCCGCCATAACAGCTGGATCTTTTGGACGACGCGCTTCGAATAGGTCTGCCACTCGTGGCAAACCACCGGTAATATCTTTGTTACCAATAGATTCTTGAGGAATACGCGCAAGAACCTCACCTGATTTCACTGTCGCACCATGGTCTAGGCTCAACAATGCTTTTTCAGGAAGCATGTACTGTACTGGCGACTCAGTACCTGGAATCAATACAGGATTACCCTGTGCATCAACTACGGCAATCATCGGACGTATGTCTTTACCAGCAGAAGGACGATCACGCATTTCCATAACTTCAATAGTAGTCAAGCCCGTCATTTCGTCAGATTGACGACGAATAGTAACGTTCTCTTCCATACCACTGAACTCAAGACGACCTTCCATCTCAGATACGATTGGGTGTGTATGTGGATCCCAGTTAGCGACGATTTGACCCGCAGTAACTTGATCACCTTCACGCACGCTCAATACCGCACCGTAAGGAAGCTTATAACGCTCTTTCTCACGACCAGCTTCATCAGCAATTGCCAATTCAGAAGAACGAGATGCAACAACTAGATGCCCAGTGTGACGCTCGATACTCTTCATCTTATTGAAACGAACCGTACCCGCACTCTTCACCTGAACACTATCGATCGCAGAAGCTCGAGATGCTGCACCACCGATGTGGAACGTACGCATTGTCAACTGTGTACCTGGTTCACCGATAGACTGTGCTGCAACAACACCAATCGCTTCACCGATGTTAACCTGATGACCACGAGCAAGATCACGGCCGTAACACTTAGCACATACACCATGACGTGTATTACAAGTGATAACAGAACGAATGATCATTTCATCCACACCAGCCGCCTCAATAGTACGAACATCATGTTCGTCAATCAAAGTACCAGCAGCAAGAACGAAATCGCCTTTACCGTCAATAACATCTTGAGCCACTACACGACCCAATACGCGATGACCTAGCGGCACAACTACGTCACCACCTTCAATCATGGCTGCAACGGAAATACCGTTTGTAGAACCACAATCTACTTCAGTGATAACCAAATCCTGCGCTACGTCTACTAGACGACGAGTCAAGTAACCAGAGTTTGCTGTTTTCAATGCCGTATCAGCTAGACCCTTACGAGCGCCGTGTGTAGAAGTAAAGTACTGAAGTACTGACAGACCTTCACGGAAGTTCGCAGTGATTGGTGTTTCGATGATGGAACCATCTGGTTTCGCCATCAGACCACGCATACCACCCAACTGACGCATTTGCGCAACACTACCACGGGCACCAGAGTCGGCCATCATATATACAGAGTTGAAAGATTGCTGCTCAACCGTTTCACCTGCTTTATTGACAGTCATCTCTTTTGCCAAGTTTTTCATCATGGCTTCAGTTACAGTTTCGTTAGTACGAGACCATAAATCGATTACCTTGTTGTACTTCTCGCCTTGTGTAACAAGACCATCCGCATATTGGTATTCGATTTCTTTAACTTCTGCCTCTGCTTTAGCAATGATCGCCGCTTTCTCTGGTGGAATAACGAAGTCATCAACACCAACAGAAGAACCAGACGCCGTTGCGTAAGCAAAACCTGTGTACATCAATTGGTCAGCAAAAATACAGCTCTCTTTCAAGCCTACTTTACGGTAACACTCGTTGATCAAGTTAGAGATCGCTTTCTTCTTCATGGTTTGGTTAACCACAGAGAACGGTAGGCCATCAGGAACAATATCAAACAACAAGGCACGACCAACTGTTGTATCTGCAATGAAAGTAGATGGCACTTTGTCGCCATCAAGCGTGGTATCAACTTGGCTGATACGTACTTTTACTTTCGCGTGCAATTCAACTTGTTTAGCACCATACGCACGGTGTACTTCTTTGATGTCAGAAAATGCCATGCCTTCGCCTTTGGCATTAATTTTCTCACGAGTCATATAGTACAGACCCAATACAACGTCCTGAGAAGGAACGATGATCGGTTCACCGTTTGCAGGTGATAGGATGTTGTTCGTAGACATCATCAAGGCACGAGCTTCAAGCTGCGCTTCGATAGTCAACGGAACGTGAACCGCCATTTGGTCACCATCGAAGTCGGCGTTATATGCCGCACACACTAGTGGGTGCAACTGAATCGCTTTACCTTCGATCAACATTGGTTCAAACGCTTGGATACCCAAACGGTGAAGTGTTGGCGCACGGTTCAACATCACTGGATGTTCGCGGATAACCTCATCAAGGATATCCCATACTTCAGGCGTCTCACGCTCAACCATTTTCTTCGCTGCTTTGATCGTCGTAGCCATACCACGAAGCTCAAGTTTAGAGAAGATAAATGGCTTGAATAGCTCAAGTGCCATTTTCTTAGGTAGACCACACTGATGTAGACGCAGTGATGGACCTACTGTGATTACAGAACGACCAGAATAATCAACACGCTTACCTAGCAAGTTCTGACGGAAACGACCTTGCTTACCTTTGATCATATCAGCCAAAGATTTCAGAGGACGTTTGTTAGAACCAGTAATCGCGCGACCACGACGACCGTTATCAAGCAAAGCATCAACAGATTCTTGCAACATACGCTTTTCGTTACGTACGATGATATCTGGAGCCGATAGCTCTAACAGGCGTTTTAGGCGGTTGTTACGGTTAATCACACGACGGTATAGGTCGTTCAAATCAGACGTCGCAAAACGGCCACCTTCAAGAGGTACCAATGGGCGAAGATCTGGCGGAAGAACTGGCAATACATCTAGCACCATCCACTCTGGGCTGTTGCCAGAATGATAGAATGCTTCAACCAACTTAAGACGCTTAGAAAGCTTCTTAATACGAGTTTCAGAATTCGTGCTGCTTAGCTCTTCACGCATGCTGTTAATTTCTACAGGCATATCTAAATCGCGAAGCAACATCTGAACCGCTTCCGCACCCATACGGGCATCAAACTCGTCACCGAATTCTTCTAGCGCTTCAAAGTACTGCTCATCGTTTAGCAATTGGCCTTTATCAAGCGTCGTCATACCTGGATCGATCACAATGAAAGATTCAAAATACAAAACACGCTCAATGTCACGCAACGTCATATCTAAGATAAGGCCGATACGAGACGGTAGAGACTTCAAAAACCAAATGTGTGCAACAGGCGATGCAAGCTCAATGTGACCCATGCGTTCACGACGCACTTTAGACAGAGCCACTTCAACGCCACACTTCTCACAGATAACACCACGGTGTTTCAAACGCTTGTATTTACCACACAAGCATTCGTAGTCCTTAATAGGACCAAAGATTTTTGCACAGAACAAGCCGTCACGTTCTGGTTTGAACGTACGGTAGTTGATGGTCTCTGGCTTTTTAACTTCACCGTAAGACCATGAACGAATCATATCTGGTGATGCCAAGCCAATGCGGATCGCATCAAACTCGTCAGATTGTCCCTGTGATTTTAGAAGACCTAATAAGTCTTTCATGGATATTCGCCCCACTCGTAAGGCCGGGGAGTCTTGCTCCCCAGCAGGTCAAATGTGATTCGTGCTTATTCGTTTTCCAGCTCGATATCGATACCAAGAGAACGAATCTCTTTCACCAACACGTTGAAGGACTCAGGCATGCCAGGTTCCATACGGTGGTCACCATCTACGATGTTTTTATACATCTTAGTACGGCCATTCACGTCATCGGATTTAACAGTCAACATTTCTTGAAGCGTGTAAGCAGCACCGTATGCTTCTAGTGCCCATACCTCCATCTCTCCGAAACGCTGGCCACCGAACTGAGCTTTACCACCCAGCGGCTGCTGAGTAACCAAGCTGTAAGAACCCGTAGAACGTGCGTGCATTTTGTCGTCAACCAAGTGGTTCAACTTAAGCATGTACATGTAACCAACGGTTACAGGACGTTCAAAAGCATCACCAGTACGGCCGTTAAACAATTTAACCTGACCGCTTTCGTTGATTCCAGCTAAACGCAACATACGTTTAATCTCAGACTCTTTTGCACCATCAAAGGCACCAGACGCCATTGGAACACCACCGGTTAGGTTGGATGCCAAGGTCAAAATTTCTTCGTCTGTAAAGCTGTCCAAATCTTCAGTACGCGCGCACTTCAAATCACCTTCGTGGCCGTTATAGATCTCGTCAAGGAAGCTACGCAGTTCTGCAACCGCTTCAGCCTTCTCACGCTCTACAACAAGCATTTCGTTGATCTTACGACCCAAGCCTTTAGAAGCTGCACCTAAGTGAGTCTCCAAGACCTGACCAACGTTCATACGTGAAGGAACACCTAGTGGGTTCAATACGATATCAACTGGATCACCGTTTTCATCGTACGGCATGTCTTCAACTGGCATAATTTTAGAAATTACACCTTTGTTACCATGACGACCGGCCATTTTATCACCTGGCTGGATGCGACGTTTGATGGCAACATAAACCTTAACGATTTTAAGAACGCCAGGTGCTAGATCATCACCTGTTTGTAGCTTGCGTTTCTTATCTTCGAATTTTGCATCAAGTTCTTTACGGCGCTCAATCAAAGCGGCTTGTGCTTTTTCAAGCTGCTCACTCGCTTCTTCATTAGCAACGCGAATTTTAAACCACTCAGGGTGATCTAGATTCGCCAAGTACTCTTCCGTAATAATCGCATTTCGAGCCAAACCAGGACCGCCTTCCGCCTGCTGGCCGATTAGGGCTTCTGCTAGACGCTCGAAAGTCGCTTTCTCAACAATACGGAACTCTTCGTTCAAGTCTTTACGAACTTGATCAAGCTGCGATTTTTCAATGAACTTAGCACGGTCATCTTTTTCAATGCCATCACGAGTGAAAACTTGCACGTCGATAACAGTACCGCGTGTGCCAGTCTTAACACGTTGTGACGTATCTTTTACGTCAGATGCTTTTTCACCGAAGATAGCTCGCAAAAGTTTCTCTTCAGGCGTTAGCTGTGTTTCACCCTTAGGCGTCACTTTACCAACTAGAATATCACCTGGCTCAACTTCTGCTCCGATGTAAACGATACCGGACTGATCCAACTTAGAAAGCGCACCTTCACCCACGTTAGGGATATCGGCAGTAATCTCTTCAGGCCCAAGCTTAGTATCACGAGCAACACACGTTAGTTCTTGAATATGAATCGACGTGAATCGATCTTCTTCTACAACACGCTCAGAAACTAGGATCGAGTCCTCGAAGTTGTAACCATTCCAAGGCATGAAAGCGATACGCATGTTTTGGCCAAGCGCCAATTCACCCATATCAACAGAAGGACCATCGGCCATAATATCGCCAGATGCTATCTTCTCACCCTTCATAACCAAAGTACGTTGGTTAATACAAGTGTTCTGGTTAGAACGCACGTATTTAGTCAGGTTGTAGATATCCACACCCGCTTCACCAGCAATCGTTTCTTCTGAATTCACACGAACAACGATTCGACTTGCATCAACAGACTCAATCACACCGCCGCGATTTGCAACAATACAAACACCAGAGTCTTTTGCTACGTTTTTCTCCATACCAGTACCAACAACTGGCTTGTCAGCCTTAAGCGTTGGAACGGCTTGACGCTGCATGTTCGAACCCATCAAAGCTCGGTTAGCATCATCGTGCTCTAGGAACGGAATCAAAGACGCCGCCACAGAAACAACCTGACGAGGAGACACGTCCATTAGGTTTACTTTTTCTTTTGGAATCAAAGTGGTTTCGTGCATATGACGCACCTGAACCAACTCATCAACCAAACGACCCTCTTCATCTACGTTTGCAGACGCTTGGGCAATAACATATTTCGCTTCATCAATCGCCGAAACATAAACAGTTTCGTCAGTCTGCTTGCCATCTACAATTTTACGATATGGCGTTTCTAAGAAGCCGTAGCTGTTAGTGCGCGCATAAGTAGAAAGCGAGTTGATCAAACCGATGTTCGGACCTTCTGGCGTTTCGATAGGACAAACACGACCGTAATGAGTAGCGTGTACGTCACGCACTTCAAAGCCAGCGCGTTCACGTGTAAGACCACCAGGCCCTAACGCTGACACACGACGCTTATGCGTTACTTCAGATAACGGGTTGTTTTGGTCCATAAACTGAGACAGCTGGCTTGAACCGAAGAACTCTTTAATAGCGGCAGCAACAGGCTTAGCATTCAAAAGGTCTTGCGGCATAAGGCCATCAGCTTCCGCCATAGACAAACGTTCTTTCACTGCACGCTCAACACGCACAAGGCCAACACGGAATTGGTTCTCGGCCATTTCGCCAACAGAACGAACTCGACGGTTACCCAAGTGGTCGATGTCATCAACCATGCCGTTACCATTACGGATATCAAGCAAGGTTCTTAGAACAGCAACGATGTCATCGTTATCAAGAACACCAGCACCAGTATCTTCTTCACGACCCAAACGACGGTTGAATTTCATTCGACCAACGCCAGATAGATCATAACGATCTTCTGAGAAGAACAAGCCTTGGAACAAACCTTCAGCCGACTCTTTGGTCGGTGGCTCGCCAGGACGCATCATGCGGTAAATTTCAACCAAAGCTTCCAACTGATTACTAGTTGGATCAATACGAAGTGTGTCAGAAATAAATGGACCGTTATCCAAATCGTTCGTGTAAAGCGTATCAACTTCAGTAATACCAGAAGAAACCAACGCTTCAAGTAAATCAACAGACAACTCAGTGTTTGCTTCCGCAATCAACTCACCCGTCGCAGGGTGAACTAAGTTTTTCGCCGTTACTTTACCAAGCATGTACTCAAGCGGCACAGATAGACGCTCAAGACCTGATTTTTCCATCACACGAATGTGCTTAGCAGTAATACGACGACCTTCTTCTACGATCAGTTCGCCATTCGCATCAGCAATATTAAACAGTGCAGTCTCGCCACGTAGGCGATTTGCAACTAGATCCATTTCAAAACCATCGCGTTTTAAATAGAAACGAGTTGAGTCAAAGAAAGTATCTAGGATTTGCTCTGTTCCGTAGCCCAAAGCGCGCAACAAAATAGTTGCCGGCAACTTACGACGACGGTCAATACGAACAAATACGCAATCTTTTGGATCAAACTCGAAGTCCAACCATGAACCGCGGTAAGGAATAATACGAGCAGAATGTAGTAACTTGCCTGAAGAGTGTGTCTTACCACGATCGTGGTCGAAGAACACACCAGGAGAACGGTGTAATTGGGATACAATAACACGCTCAGTCCCGTTGATTACAAAGGTACCATTGTCTGTCATAAGCGGAATTTCGCCCATGTAGACTTCTTGCTCGCGAATGTCTTTGATTGCCTTGTTGGACGACTCTTTATCATAAATGATAAGTCGTACACGAACACGTAAAGGTGCCGCGTAAGTAACACCACGCAACTGACACTCTTTAACATCAAAGACTGGCTTGCCTAAACGGTAATCGACGTATTCTAGCGCCGCATTGCCGGAAAAGCTGACCATTGGAAAGACAGATTTAAAGGCCCCATGCAGACCTAATTCCCCACGCTCTGCAAGACTTTTACCTTCCTGCAGAAAATTACGGTAGGATTCAAGCTGAATTGCCAGCAAGTATGGCACATCCAAAACGGGCGGCAGTTTACCGAAATCCTTACGGATACGTTTTTTCTCAGTGTATGAGTAAGCCATCAGCATTCCCCAGCTTGTGCACATTGACGCAAAAGGCCCAAATCAGGCCTTACCATATATGGGAGCATTATCTCCCATGTGAAAATTCTTTTAAGTTTTATTTGAGTTTCAGAAACCCAAAAAGGCCGGTGACAATAATGTCACCAGCCATTTCGACTATTGGTCGAAATCTGGAAATGCAAGTATCATTACTTGATTTCGACAGATGCACCAGCTTCTTCAAGAGCTGCTTTAAGAGCGGCAGCATCTTCTTTAGAAGCAGCTTCTTTAACAGTCATTGGAGCGCCGTCAACGATAGCTTTAGCTTCTTTCAAGCCAAGACCAGTCGCTGCACGAACAGCTTTGATTACGTTTACTTTCTTCTCGCCTGCAGCAGTAAGAACAACGTCAAATTCAGTTTGTTCTTCAGCAGCAACGCCAGCGTCAGCAGCAGGACCTGCAGCTACAGCAGCTGCTGCAGATACGCCGAATTTTTCTTCCATTGCAGAAATTAGTTCAACAACGTCCATCACAGACATTTCTGCTACTGCATTGATGATATCTTCTTTAGTTAGAGCCATGACTCAGATTCCTAGCATTCTTTATAATCACCCAAGGGTGATAAAACAAATATTTATCAAGAAGGGATACGGCAAGCCGTATTAAGCCGCTTCTTGCTCTTTTTGATCGCGAACCGCTGCAAGAGTACGTACAAACTTGCTTGTTGCGCCCTGAATAACACTCATCAGTTTCGCAATAGCTTCGTCGTATGTAGGCAGTGTTGCCAAACGATCAATGTCGCCAGCTGGGATCAACTCACCGTTGAACGCCAACGCCTTCACTTCAAACTTACTGTTAGTTTTCGCAAACGCTTTCAACAAACGAGCAGCCGCACCCGGGTGTTCGTTAGAAAAAGCAATTAGCGTAGGACCAACAAAGCTTTCAGCTAGACATTCGAAGTCAGTGCCTTCAACTGCACGGCGAGCCAAAGTGTTACGTACTACACGTACATAAACACCTGCTTCGCGCGCTTCTTTACGTAGTGCTGTCATATTGCTCACGGTAACACCGCGAGAATCAGCAACTACCGCAGACAATGCAGTTTTAGCAGCTTCGCTAACTTCGGCGACAATGGCTTTTTTGTCTTCTAGACCTAATGCCACTGGTTTTCTCCTGGATTAGCAGGGAATAAATTCCCCTATTTTTACCAACTCTCCGATTACTCGAAGTACTTGCTGGTGAGTTAGATCCAGTTAATCTGAATCGGGCCACACCATCTGCGCAGGACAAACATTTTTCAACGTTGTTATTAAACCGTTAGGTTCCTGCGGTCTTTGACGGCCTACTCAACAAATAAATGAAGGCAGACCCCAAAGCTCATGATCTAAACATGCTTACTTAGTAGAGTTAAGCGCGCCTAGATCAATTTGTAGACCAGGTCCCATTGTAGAGGACAAGGTCACTTTTTTCAGGTAAACACCTTTAGAAGACGCAGGCTTAGCACGACGCAAATCGGTTAAAAGCGCTTCCAAGTTACCTCTGATAGCATCAGCAGCGAACTCAATAGAGCCAACAGCAGCATGGATGATACCATTTTTATCTGTACGGTAACGAGCTTGACCTGCTTTTGCATTTCGTACTGCAGTAGCAACATCAGGCGTTACAGTGCCAACTTTAGGGTTAGGCATTAGACCACGTGGACCTAAAATCTGACCTAGTTGACCAACGATACGCATCGCATCAGGTGATGCAATAACTACGTCAAAATCAAGGTTACCAGCTTTAACTTGTTCAGCCAAATCGTCGAAACCAACAACATCTGCACCAGCTTCTTTCGCAGCTTCAGCGTTTGCACCTTGTGCAAATACTGCAACACGAACATCTTTACCAGCACCATGAGGCAATACTGTAGAGCCACGAACAACCTGATCAGATTTACGTGGGTCAACGCCTAGGTTAACAGATACGTCAATAGACTCTTTAAACTTAACAGTAGAAAGCTCAGACAATAGAGCAACAGCTTCTTCTACAGAGTAAAATTTAGTTGCTTCTACTTTTTCAGCGATCAAGCGAGCGCGTTTAGTTAATTTAGCCATTAGTTAACACCCTCAACTTCTAGACCCATAGCGCGTGCGCTACCAGCAATAGTACGAACTGCTGCATCCATGTTAGAAGCAGTCAAATCAGCCTGCTTAGCAACAACAATCTCTTCTAGTTGAGCACGAGTAACCGTACCAACTTTTTGAGTGTTTGGACGTGGAGAACCACTCTTCAAGCCAGCTGCCTTTTTAAGCAAAACTGCTGCAGGAGTAGATTTAGTTTCGAATGTAAAACTACGATCACTGTAAACAGTGATGATAACAGGCGTTGGAAGACCTGGCTCAAGGCTTTGAGTTTTAGCATTGAACGCTTTACAGAATTCCATGATATTCACACCGTGTTGACCAAGTGCTGGACCAACTGGTGGACTTGGGTTCGCTTGACCCGCTTTAACTTGTAGCTTGATATAAGCTTGGACTTTCTTAGCCATTTTTCAACTCCAATTGGGTCACTGCCCGAAGGCTACCCGTTCAACAAAATCAGGCCTTTTCAACCTGACTAAATTCCAAATCAACTGGCGTAGAGCGCCCAAATATAAGCACTGCCACTTTGATTCGACTTTTATCGTAATCCACTTCTTCCACAACACCGTTGAAATCAGCAAATGGCCCTTCGTTAACACGAACAACCTCACCCACTTCAAACAAAGTCTTAGGACGAGGCTTATCAACACCGTCACTAACACGCTGTAGAATAGCATCCGCTTCGCGAGCTGTAATTGGTGAAGGCTTATCAGCCGTACCACCAATAAAACCAAGTACACGAGACGTACCTTTAACCAAATGCCAAGAGGCGTCATTCATATCCATTTGAACCAATACATAACCTGGATAGAACTTTCTTTCACTCTTGCGCTTTTTGCCATCTCGAATCTCGACCACTTCTTCAGTCGGCACCAAGATGTCACCAAAATTCTCTTCCTGCCCCATAACCTGCACTCGCTCTGTAAGCGAACGCATTACGTGCTTTTCGTACCCTGAGTACGCTTGTACTACATACCATCGTTTGGTCACGAGCAACTCCTAACTAATTACCGAGGAAACGATCCAACCAAGGAACGAATCCACCCCCCATAGTACGAGAGACATAAAAACAACAACCGCTAATACTATTAAGGTTGTTTGCATGGTTTCTTGTCTAGTTGGCCATACAACTCTGCGAATTTCAGTTTTAGCTTCTTTTGCCAAAGTAAAAAAAGCCTTTCCTTTCACAGTTTGTAATGCAACAAAACCAGCGACACCAGCCAACACCAAGATAGCGATTAAGCGATACAATAGTGACTCAGCAGAATAATAGTTATTACCAATCACGCCTACCGCAACTAGCAGAACAACAATTGCCCACTTAAACACATCTCCGCGAGACGCTTGAGCTTCAGTACTCGAACTCATACTTCAGGTGATCCCTAACTAAGAAATAGGATGATACGAAAGATGGCAGGCCAAGAGGGACTCGAACCCCCAACAGCCGGTTTTGGAAACCGGTGCTCTACCAATTGAACTATTGGCCTACATTCGTATGGGCGAAGGATGATACCTGAACAAGCCAAACCTGGCAAGGGTATCTGCCCAAAAAACAGACAATAAAAAAGGCGGTCAAACCACCTATCTTTTGCATTGGAAATGCTGGAGCTCATGAGCAGATTTGAACTGCCGACCTCACCCTTACCAAGGGTGTGCTCTACCAACTGAGCTACATG
>TARA_R110002033_G_scaffold334_9_pt1 | contig 57330 bp, 58 predicted proteins | sample TARA_R110002033 | Tara Oceans TARA_R110002033 (sample SAMEA4397051) | marine metagenome | biome: Polar Biome; feature: [SRF] surface water layer (ENVO:00010504); material: water (ENVO:00002006), including particulate matter (ENVO:01000060) such as... | depth 5 m
ATATTCCCAATTTCGTTATCGTCAATTTTAACGATTACTTTTTCAGATAAACCATAGCCTCTATATCTTTCAGGTACCCCTATAATTTTTACGCCAGTTTTCGTTTTATACACCTTTTTGTCATGCTCTGTAAGGTTTTTTACCTCAAGACCCATTTCTGGGACAACCAAAGTTTGTCTTTCTTTAAGTGTCAATGGTAAAATTAATTCTTCATCTTTTCTATTGATAAGAAATTGCAAAGTGTCTCCAGGTCTCTTGGTTGATAGATATCCGGTTAAATCAGGATATTTATGTACATCAATTTCATCCACCTTCTTAATGATATCGCCTACAATAATTCCGGCTTCTTGCGCTGCAGATTCCTCTTCAACAAGTTCTATATATACACCGTCGATATTATTTATGCCTCTTTCAATAGCATCTCTTGTGTTTATTGGTGCCGGTCTAATTCCCATAAAACCTTTTTGAACATTACCATACTCTAAAATATCCTGAACAACTTTCTTGGCAATATTACTAGGTACCGCAAAAGAATAGCCTACATAAGAACCTGTTTGTGAGGTGATAGCGGTATTGATACCTACAAGATCACCATTAGTATTTACTAAAGCACCACCAGAGTTGCCAGGATTTACGGCGGCATCTGTTTGTATAAAAGATTGATTCTTTCCTAAGTTACGTGCTTTAGCACTTACGATACCGGCAGTAACCGTAGAGGTTAAATTAAATGGATTGCCAACAGCCAATACCCATTCTCCAATTTTTGTATGATCAGAATCACCAAAAGCTAAATAAGGTAATTTTTCTTCCGGATCTATTTTAATTAACGCAATGTCAGAATTAGGATCGGTCCCAATTAGTTCTGCATTATATGTTCTATTGTTATTTAGTGTTACCTGTAACTGATTTGCTTTATTGATAACATGGTTATTGGTTACAATATAACCGTCTGATGAAATAATAACACCTGATCCAGTACCTACTTGCGGTACGGATCTACCACCACCATTTCCGTAAAAAATATCGAATATATTGGCAGGAGCTTTACTTATGGTAATGTTCTTAACGTGTACCACTGCATTTACCGTATTTTCGGCTGCAGAAGTAAAATCAACTTCATTGATACCTGCTCCTCTTGCGGAAGTGGGGGTGTAACTAGCATTTGCAAAACCGTTATTATTATCTTGGGTGATAATGGTAAAATTTTCCTTTTCGAAAAATAGTTTGTAGGCACCCAATGTAATCGCACCTGCAAAAACGGATACAAATAGGAGACTTGCTATTCTTTTCATATTCATTAAAGTTTTAACGTATTCTGCACAAAATTACTTGTTTTTATGTTATATAGTAAGCGTTTAACTACTTTTTAACTACCAAGCAAAACGTAATTATGTGCTATCTTTGAAGCTATTATACTAGCATGGAAAATATATTTTATAAATACCAAGGTACGGGAAACGATTTTGTGATGATTGATAATCGCAATGGACTGTTTCCGAAAGAAGATACTGCTTTAATAGCTAAGGTTTGCCATAGAAGATTTGGAATAGGTGCAGACGGACTTATTTTGTTGGAGAATGATTCGGAAACCGATTTTAGAATGGTTTATTTTAATGCCGATGGTAATGAAGGTAGTATGTGTGGTAATGGTGGTAGATGTATTGTCGCTTTCGCTCATTTTCTGAATGTCATTGGTAAGAAAACTGTTTTTATTGCTGTAGACGGCTTGCATGAGGCAACAATCGATAATAATGTTGTTAGCCTTAAAATGATGGATGTTAACGAGGTGAAAGAAAAGACAAATGCCCTATATATGAATACAGGATCCCCGCACCACGTTCAAATGGTCAACGAATTAAAATCATTTGATGTTGCAAAAGAAGGAGCGCGTATGCGTTATGGCATTTATGGAGAGAAGGGTAGTAATATTAATTTTGTGGAACCCAATACTTCTGGTGGTTTTGATATAAGAACTTACGAGCGTGGTGTGGAAGATGAAACATTATCATGTGGTACAGGGGTAACAGCTGTTGCAATAGGGATGTACCATTTGGGAAATACAAAGGAAAAAACAATACCTGTAAATGCGCTAGGAGGTAATTTAGAGGTTTCATTTAAAGAAAATAATGGATTGTACCATGATATTTATTTAAAGGGCGAAGCAAAACAAGTATTTAAAGGAGAATTAACGTGGCAAAATTAAAAGGAAAACAGATTTATCTGAGGGCTTTGGAGCAAAAGGACCTTAATTTTCTGTACGAACTAGAGAATAATACCGAAGTCTGGGAGGTAAGTGGAACCATTACTCCGTTCTCAAAAGATGTTTTGCAACTTTATTTAGATAATGCCCATCGAGATATTTATGATGTAAAGCAGTTAAGATTAGTAATATGTACAAATGAGCATAAATCCGTTGGTCTAATTGATGTATTTGATTTTGATCCAAATCATAGACGTGCCGGTATTGGGATTATTGTTTTAGATGAGAATCAAAGAAATAAAGGAATAGGGGCAGAGGCAATAACTTTGTTGTGTGATTATTTGTTTGACGTTTTAGGACTAAAACAGGTATATGCTAATATACTAGAGGAAAATGCTCCAAGTCTACACTTGTTCAAAAAACTAAATTTTGAAACTGTGGGAATTAAGAAAGATTGGGTGCGATTTAAGAATACCTTTAAGAATGAATTATTATTGCAAAAAATAAATAACTAATGTACATCAAACGTATTTTATTGGGTATTGCGCTCGTAGGTTTAATTGGGGGCGGAATTTTTGCCTACATAGTATTTGGAACTTTCTTTACCCCGAATACAAATTTTAACAATGACGAAGCTATAGTTTTTATTCCAAGCAATGCATCCGTAAGTGATTTGGAAGAACGTCTTGCTCCTTTATTAGAGGACTTTGGTTCGTTTAAATCTGCTGCAGAAAGAAAAGGGTATATAAGCAATATAAAACCTGGTAGATATAGGGTAGCTAAAGGGATGAATAACAATGAGATAGTAAACTCATTGCGAAGTGGAAATTTACCTGTAAAAGTATCTTTTAATAATCAGGAAAGTATAAATGATCTAGCTGGTAGAATTGCTAGTCAAATTGAAGCCGATAGTGTTGCCTTGCTTACGGCGTTTGATGATAAGGAGTTTTTGAAAGCCAACGGCTTTGATGATGATAATAAAATTTCACTATACATTCCTAACAGTTATGAGTTTTTCTGGAATACTTCGGCAGAAGGTTTTAGGGGTAGAATGTTAAAGGAGTATAATCGTTTTTGGACAGATACCCGTAAAGAAAAAGCTAGTGCAATGGGTTTAAAACCTAATGAAGTTATTGCTTTAGCATCTATAGTCCATAAAGAAACCGCAAAAGTAGATGAAAGACCAACTGTTGCAGGGGTTTATCTTAATAGATTGAGAAAAGGTATGTTGTTACAGGCAGATCCAACTGTTATTTATGCTATTAAAAAAGAAACCGGTAATTACGATACTATCATTAAAAGAGTCTTGTATAGAGATTTGGAGATGGATTCGCCATATAATACTTATAAGTATGCTGGTTTGCCTCCTGGACCAATTGCTATGCCAGATATTACGGCCATTGATGCTGTATTAAATCCTAAAAAACATAACTACTATTACTTCGTTGCAAATGTCGAAAAGTTCGGATATCACATGTTTGCAGAGAATTTAACGCAACATAACCGAAATAAAGAACAGTACATCCGATGGATTAATGCTCAGAAAATCAATAGGTAAGCTTTTAACCGAGTTTTAGAACTTGTTAACTAAATCTAGATTCTTTTAACAGAACCTTTTTAAACTCTTATTATTTCCGTTCTACCTTTGCCGCAGAAATTTAAGCAAGCAAATAGTAGTCGCCGTAAGTCTTAAGAAATAAAAAGTATGAAAAGATGGATATTAGCAAGTTGTCCTCTTATTGTGATGTTTATTTTATCTGGTTATGGATTTAAACCTTTTAAGGTTGAAGTGCCTGAGCAGCTAAGAGTAAAAGAACCTACTTTAGTTTCGTTTCCTCAAGACGAAGCTCTATTGTCAAATTATCAAATTGCACCACCATTTTTAGGTAGTCAATTTATAGGCTTTAAAGAAGCGTTAGCTTTTAAAGAGTCTCAAGGCAATTATTTTGTAACTAACACTTTTGGATATTTAGGTAAATATCAATTTGGATTAGGTACGTTAGAATTGGTCGGTGTTTACAATGGAAATCAGTTTTTGAACAATCCTGTATTGCAGGAAAAAGTTTTTCTTGTAAATACCTCTCGTAACAAATGGATTTTAAGACGAGATATTAAACGCTTCGTTGGTGTATATATGAATGGAGTGGAAGTTACAGAATCTGGTATTTTGGCAGCAGCTCATTTAGCAGGGCCAGGTAACGTAAAGTTATATTTAAGATCACATGGTCGTATGGAAATCAGCGACGGATACGGTACAAGCATCTCTAATTATATGAAAAAGTTTTCGGGTTATGATGTTTCAATGATTGAAGCTAAACGCAACCCAAGAATATAAAAATTTAAGTGGATATGAAAATGAGGAACCTTGACATTTAATTGTCAAGGTTTTTTTATGCTTGAATTATAAAAATTGCAGGTCTTTTATGTAAATCTACGTTTTCCCTTTTCCAATTAATGGCAGTCTTGGTTTTAATATATTCTGTTGGTAAGGTTATATCAGCGGCAACACATACCCTAGTACTAGGAGCTAAAGTTTTAATTAGTTCTTCTAGCATTTTATTGTTTCGGTAAGGGGTTTCTATAAACACCTGCGACTGTTTTTCTTCTTTAGATTTGCGTTCTAAGTTTTTAATGTACTTTTTGCGCTCAGTACCTTCAATAGGTAAATAGCCGTTGAATGCAAAATTTTGACCGTTCATGCCACTTCCCATTAATGCCAATAAAATAGAGGATGGTCCAACCAAAGGAATTACCTGAATATTTTTATCGTGGGCAATCTTTACGACAGCAGCACCTGGATCGGCAATACCGGGGCAACCTGCTTCTGAAAGGATACCAACATCAAAGCCTTCTAAGCATGGGTTTAGAAAACTAGGAATTTCTTCAGGTTCCGTAAATTTGTTTAAAACGAATAGTTTTAAACTGGGTTGAGATTTTCTAGGGCTAATTTTTTTTATAAAATGTCGAGCAGTCTTTTCGTTTTCTACCACATAGTGGTCTAACCTTTCTATGGTTTGTTTAATTGAAATTGGTAAAACTTCTAAAGGAGGTATATCGCCCAATGTAGAAGGTATCAAATAAACTTTACCTATTTTACCGTTTTGTGTGCTCATTTATTTACTTTCTAATCTTGCGGCTATAATGTTACAAGCTTTGTCTATCATTTGAAATACGTTTTCAAATCCGTCTTCAGCGTCATAGTATGGGTCTGGAACTTCAATATGTTCAGTGTTCAATTCACTTAAAAGTAGTTTGACTTTCTCGGCATCTTCTTTTCTTCTGGCTAAATGAATTATATTACCATAATTGCTTTTGTCCATTGCATAGATTAAGTCAAAAGTATCAAAATCTGAAACTGTAAATTTTCTGCATACCTGAGAGCTAATATCTATACCGTGTTCATGAGCAACCTTAATGGATCTTGGGTCTGGTGCATTACCTACATGGTATCCGGCAGTTCCTGCGGAGTCAACGTAAATATTTGTAGCATCAACTTTACTTTTAAGAATGCCTTCTGCCAATGGCGACCTGCAAATATTACCTAGGCAAACCATTAACACCTTCATGTAAAGTAAATTTTAAGAGAATTTCTTTGTTAAGTCGTCGATATACTTACGAAATTGTTTATCTGTCTCTGCTAAGTTATCTACGGTTTTACAAGCATGTAAAACGGTAGCGTGATCTCTTTTTCCAATTTGAGAACCTATACTGGCTAACGATGCCTTAGTAAACTTTTTAGCGAAAAACATAGCTAGCTGTCTTGCTTGTACAATATGCCTTTTTCTAGTTTTTGACTGTAAAGTGGCAACATCCATTTCAAAGTAATCAGAAACTACTTTTTGTATGTAATCAATTGAAACTTCTCGTTTAGTATTTTTAACGAATTTTTCAACCACTTGCTGTGCAAGTTCTATAGTTACTTCTCTCTTGTTTAAAGTAGATTGTGCAATTAAAGAAATAATGGCACCTTCTAATTCTCTTATGTTTGACTTAATATGCTTTGCAACATACTCAATAATGTCTTCAGGTATTTCAACACCGTCTCTATATAATTTATTCTTTAAGATAGAGATTCTTGTTTCGTAATCTGGACTTTGCAATTCTGCAGATAATCCCCATTTAAAACGAGAAAGTAAACGTTGTTCAATATCCTGCATATCTACAGGAGCTTTGTCTGAAGTAAGTATTACTTGTTTTCCATTTTGATGTAAGTGATTGAAAATATGGAAGAACACATCTTGTGTACCAGATTTCCCGGATAAGAATTGAACATCGTCAATAATCAAGACATCAATTAACTGATAGAAATGGATAAAATCATTTCTAGTATTTTTCTTTACCGATTCTATGTACTGTTGCGTAAATTTCTCAGCAGAAATATATAAAACGGTACGTTCTGGATATTTATCTTTTATTTCAACACCAATAGCGTGTGCTAAGTGTGTTTTTCCAAGACCAACACCTCCAAAAACTAAAAGCGGATTAAATGAGGTACCACCTGGTTTGTTGGCAACTGCCATACCTGCAGATCTTGCTAAACGGTTAGAATCACCCTCTAAGAAATTATCAAAATTGTAATTAGGGTTTAATTGCGATTCTATTTTTATATTTCTTATCCCTGGAATTACAAAAGGATTACGTAATTCTGGATTTTTAGACTTAATTGGAACATCCATTTCCTGAGCTGCCATTGCACCTCTGTTAGAACTAGGAATCTTTTCAGTAAAAGGTTCTTTGTTTCCGTAGGTATTCTCCATACGAATGATGTATACCAATTTTGCTGTTTCTCCTAATTCTTTGGTAAGAGCTACTTTTAAAAGTTTAACATAATGTTCTTCTAGCCACTCGTAAAAGAATTTACTTGGAACTTGAATACTTAATGCGTTTTCAGATAGCTTAACAGGCTTGATAGGTTCAAACCATGTTTTGAATGCCTGCGGTTGGATATTATCCTTAATAAACACCAAACAGTTTTTCCATACGGAATTTGCAGTAACACTCATAATAAATTTTACACTTTTAATGGTTAGCGTTGAGCTATAGGTGATTAAATTAAATCAACATAGGTTCTCGTTCAACTTGGGCAAATATGTGAACAAATTATTGAAAAAAAAAATCGATTGTCATTGAATTTAACCTTTTTTTTTCTCATGTTCGTTTACTCAATAGGGGAGCTTTTAAATATATACTTTTTACTTTAAATAAATGCGAACAAACGAAATTTCTTTTCGAATAAGATACAGTGAAACAGACCAGATGGGCGTTGTCTATCATGGCAATTATGCTCAATATCTAGAATTAGCAAGAGTTGAATGGTTAAGGTCGTTAGGGATTTCTTACAAAAGCATGGAAGAAGGAGGTATAATGCTTCCGGTAATAAGTTTATCGATCAATTTTTTAAAGCCGGCTTTGTATGATGATTTGATAACGGTTAAGGTTATATTGAATAAAAAACCTGCTGTACGAATCGAATTCGATTATGAAATAATAAACGAAGCAGGAGAATTATTGGCTACCGCAAATACTGTTTTGGTTTTTATGGATATGAAACGAAAAAGACCTACCAAGTGTCCACAGGTGTTATTGGATAAATTGAAGTATTAGAAACTAGTCAATTTCCTTTGTTTCTAATTTGTGATGTGCTTTTAAAAGTTTTACTGTTTTTTTGAAATCACTTTTGTTCACGGATAAAACCATTTTACATTTTAAATTTAAATCTTGTGATATGATGTTCAGTTGGTGTTTTTTTACTAATCTCATTACAATATCCATTTCTGAGTATTCAAAAATTACTGATACTTGTTGCTGTAAAACCTTAGTTACTATTTTGGCATTTTCTAAAGCTAACTTTGCAGCCTCTTTATATGCGCTAATTAAACCGCCTACACCTAGTTTTGTTCCACCAAAAACACGAACAACAGCAACTAATGTATTAGTTACATCAAAAGACTGTAATTGACCATAAATGGGCATACCTGCAGAATTGTTAGGTTCGCCATCGTCATTTGCACGATAAGATTTTGTTTCAATACCCATTTGCCAAGCATAACAAACATGATTGGCCGTAGGGTATTCTTTTCTTAATGCTTCAATATGTGCTTTAATAGTTTCTTCATCGGATACAGGAAAACAATATCCATAAAATTTACTCTTTCGTTCTTTGAACAAAATAGGTTCAGATGGTTTCGAAATAGTTTTATAGGTATCCATATAAATTAATTGGGCTTGTTTTACAGGTAAGTCATTAATCGTTGACCAAATGCTACTAAAACAATACTAAATATAGCTAATACTATCCCGAACCAGTTTTTAACCGTTAGGCGTTCTCTAAACAATATAATACCCAATAAAGTAGAGAACATAACTATTGCTACGTTGTTTATCGTAAAAACAGATGCACTGTTCCATGTAGGGTGTTGCAGCGCTTTAAGTAAAAAAAAGATGGAGAAATAATTAGGTACTCCAAGGCAAATACCGCCAATAATGTTTTTTAAATTTACTTTTAGTTGCTGTTGGGTAGATTTAAACCCAATAAAAAATAATCCAAATATTCCTGCGGAAGCGAATACTGTTGCCGAAAATAACGCATATTCTTCTTCGGGCATATGGGCATCTTGAAAGTATTTTATACTAGTATCTATTATACCTGATCCTAGAAAAACTAGTACCGGAAGGGCAAATGCCCATTTCTCCGCTTTAATTTTATTCTTTTTTAATGATGTAAAATAAACCGCAAAAAGGGCTAAAACAATTCCAAAAACTTCTAATATGCTAAGTTCTTCTTTATAAAAGAAAACACCGAATAATACGGGAATTGTTAGTGACATTTTGGTGGCAACAGAAGCAACGGATACTCCTAATTTTTGGGAGGTTGCCGCCATTAGGTTGAAAATTACTATAAATAATAATCCTAAAGCTAAACTTCCCCAAAACCAACTTTTCTGGGTTATATCACCTAGGTTAATTGGTTCTTTATAATACAGAATACCTACGGTACAAGCCACAAAATAATTAGTAATTATGGCGTAAATTGTTTGAACCTGATATTTGGCATATAATTTAAAGACCACGAAAATTAAACTAGAAAAAAGGATGCTGAATGCTAAATACATCATTTTAAAGATGACTTAAGATTTCTTGTACATCATCTTTGCCTACTTGAAGGTTCCAACAGTGTATTCCCAATTTAGAAGCACTATCAGTATTTTCCTTGGTGTCATCCACAAAAAATGTTTCGTCGGCTATTAGTTTGTTATCGCTTAGAACTTTTTCGTAAATGTTAGCATTAGGTTTACGCATTTTCATTTCTTGAGAAAGATAGAAAACCTCAAAACAATTTTGAAACCTATTAAATCGTTGCATTCCCATAGCGTCTTTTACTTTTTCTATATGTAGGTCGTTGGTATTGCTCAATAAGAATAATCTGTATTGTTTGTCGCTTTTTAATTTCTCGATGAAAGTTAGTCGCTCTTCAGGAAAATCTAAAATTATAGAGTTCCATGCATCTCTAATTTGTTCTTTAGTAGCATTGGTGAAAATAGCTTGTAGTTTATCAACAAATTCATCAGACTCCATTAAGCCCATCTCATATTCCTTGAAAATGCCATCTAATTCTGGAGTTAATTCGGTGAACCCGAATTTTGCCATTTCTAACAAAGGAGCTTGCTTATTTAAATTGATGAAAATATCACCAAAATCAAATATGATGTTTTTAATCATTTCTTACTATGGTTAATTGGTCGGTTAAAATTTGAACTTGTTTTTTAATTCGCCCTTCAATTTTTGGAGCCTTTAACCCTGAATAAAAACTAGTAGCTCCTTTAAAAATTCGGGCTTCGTCCCATAAATTAGATTCTATAAAGCTTTTTAAAGTTTGTGAACCACCTTCAATAATTATGCTCTGAATCTGTTCGGTATACAGCATATCGCAAATTTGTTGCGGTAATTTAGATTTGAAATCTAATACTTTATAATCGACACCTTTCTTGTAGAGACTGCTGTCTTTTATTTCTGTGCAAATAATTGTTTTTTGTTTTCCGTCAAGCACGTGAAAATTATCTGAAATTTTCAAGCTTCTATCAATAATCACTCTGGTTGGCGGTTTTCCTGCCCAGTCCCTTAAATTCAATTGAGGGTTATCAGCTAAAACGGTATTAGTGCCTACCAAAATACCAGGTTCATCACTACGCCATTTGTGAACTAATTGTCTTGATCTAGTGTTGGTAATCCAAAAAGGTTTTTTTTCTTCGCCACGTTTTAATGGTTCTGGGGCAATAAATCCATCTGCAGTTTCTGCCCATTTTAAAATGATATAAGGTCGCTTTTTGGTAAAAAAAGTAAGGAAACGTTTATGGTGTTCTTTACATTCATTCTTAAGAATACCAACTTTTACATTGCAACCTGCCGATTCTAATTTTTTAATTCCATTACCAGCAACCTTTTTGTGAGGGTCTTTTAATCCTATTACAACATTAGGTATCCCCATCTTAACAATCAAATCAGCGCAAGGCGGAGTTTTACCATAATGAGAACAAGGTTCTAAGGTTACATAAATGGTAGATGATTTTAAAAGTGAAATATCAGAGACCGAGTTAATGGCATTAACCTCAGCGTGAGAACCACCGTATGCACTGGTAAATCCTTCGCCTATAATTCTATCTTTATGTACAATAACGGCACCAACCATAGGGTTTGGAGCTGTAGTTCCAAGTCCGTTTTTAGCTACTTGAATACAACGAAGCATGTATTTTTCATCTGTAGAAAGAGAAACTAAATGTAACGGCATCGAATTGTTGGTATCTAGATTATTAATGGACATCAGACTTTAACATTATACGCATATCACGTATCTTCACACCTCAAAAATAGTACTTTAAAACCTATTGCATTATTGATATGGAAAATGTCGTGATCCGCGAAATTAGAAAGGAAGATAACCCACAAGTAGCCAAAGTTATACGGCAAGTGTTGGCAGACTTAGGTGTGCCAAAAGTAGGTACGGCTTATGAAGATCCCTCATTAGATCAAATGTTTGAGCATTATGAGAAACCTAAGGCAACTTATTTTGTTGCAGAGGCTAATGGTTCTATTTTAGGTTGCGCTGGTGTTGCGCAGTTAGACAATTATGAAGGTAATGTGAGTGAGCTTCAGAAAATGTACTTTTTAGAAGAGGCGAGAGGTAAAGGTGTAGGTCACAAAATGATAACGGTATGTTTAGAACGTGCCAAAGAATATGGTTTTGATGCCTGTTATTTAGAGACCATGCCAAATATGGAGGCTGCTCAAAAATTATATAAGAAAATGGGATTTGAATATATTGATGCCAGAATGGGAGATACAGGTCATTATTCTTGTCCCGTTTTTATGCTTAAAACATTCTAACTGTGCTTTTAAGAGAAATCAAATATATATATCATTCAGAATTAGATGCTATCTACGGTAAAGAAGAAGTGAATAGTTTCTTCTATTTACTCATTGAACATTATTTTGATTTAGAACGTTTTATTTTGGCAATTCAGCCAGAGCTGGTAATTGATAAAAAACAGGAAACTGTTATATTCCAAGCCTTATCAGAATTAAAACTAGAGAAGCCTATTCAGCATATTATTGGAACTACCCACTTTATGGATTTAGATTTTAAGGTGAATGAGCATGTATTAATACCAAGACCAGAAACTGAAGAATTAGTCCGTTGGATTTTAGATGATTATAAGAATACCGCAAAAATCTTGACCATTTTAGATATGGGTACAGGTAGTGGTTGTATTCCTATTTCTTTGGATAAAAACCTGACGGATGCAAAAGTATTCGGGTTAGATATTTCAAAGGATGCTTTAAAAGTAGCTGAGGAAAATAACGCTTTGCTGAATTCAGATGTGAAATTTTACGAAGCAGATATATTGTCTTTGGATATGGAAACCTCAGAAAAAGAGTTAGATGAAAAATTTGATATTATTATTTCTAATCCGCCATATGTACGAGAATTAGAAAAAGCAGAAATGCAAAATAATGTTATAGACCATGAGCCTAGTTTAGCACTTTTTGTACCGGACGAAGACCCGTTAAAGTTTTATAGCGCAGTGGTTAATTTTGCAGCTAATCATTTAAATGAAAATGGTTGTTTGTATTTAGAGATTAATCAGTATTTAGGAGAAGAAACTAAACAATTATTAGAGAAGTCTAATTTTAAGACTATTGAGTTGCGAAAAGATATGTTTGGCAATGACCGCATGATAAAAGGAATAAGAAAATGAAAAGTATAGTAGTATTTTGCGGTAGTAGTGAAGGCGTCGATCCTGTGTATGGATCGAAAGCATATGAATTGGGAGAGACTTTCGCAAAGAAAACTATTCAGCTAGTGTATGGTGGAGCCAAAATTGGCATCATGGGTAAAGTTGCCCAAGGTGTCTTGGATAATGACGGAAAAGTAATTGGCGTAATTCCTATATTTTTAAAAAAGAAAGAAGTCGTTCATGAGGGGTTGACTGAATTAATAGTTACCCAAAATATGCATGAACGTAAGCTGAAAATGCATGATTTATCCGACGGCATACTAATGCTTCCTGGCGGATTTGGAACTCTAGAAGAATTTTTTGAAATGTTGACCTGGTCACAATTGGGACTACATCAATATCCGATAGGAATATTAAATACAAACGGCTTTTATGATTCTCTTCTAAAGATGATGCATGATATGGTCAACGAAGGGTTTGTAGAACAGGAACATATAAATACTATTTTGGTAGATGATGATATAGATTCATTACTAAAGAAAATGGAAAATTACACTCCGTTACCAACACCAAAATGGATTAATAAAGAGCAGCTTTAAGGAATATGAAGGCAAAAATAGAAGCACTAAGAAAAGAGTTACGAGAGCATAATCATAATTACTATGTGTTGGATAATCCGACCATTTCTGATTATGAGTTCGATATGAAATTGAAAGAATTGCAAGATTTGGAAGTCAAGCATCCAGAATTCTATGATGCAAGTTCCCCTTCACTTCGTGTTGGTGGTATGATCACCAAGAATTTTGCAACCGTAGTTCATGAACATAGAATGTATTCTTTGGATAATTCGTACTCCAAAGAGGATTTAGAAGATTGGGAGAAACGTATTCAGCGTAACCTAGGTGATGTGCCCGTTGCATTTACGTGCGAATTAAAGTACGATGGTGCATCTATCAGTATAACCTATGAAAAAGGGAAGCTGGTAAAAGCAGTTACCCGTGGAGACGGAATTCAAGGAGATGACGTTACTAATAATATCAAAACCATTAAATCGGTTCCATTACAACTAAAGGGAGATTACCCGGAGAAGTTTGATATACGAGGAGAGATTGTATTACCGTTCGAGGGATTCATGAAAATGAATGAAGAACGAGTGGCAAATGGTGAAGACCCATACATGAACCCTAGAAATACAGCTTCGGGTAGTTTAAAGCTTCAAGATAGTAGCGCAGTAGCGCAAAGACCGTTAGAGTGTTTGTTGTATAGCATTGTTGGCAGAAATCTAAATATAGACTCTCAGTTTCATATGTTAGAGAAAGCCCGTGAATGGGGCTTTAAAGTACCAACAGTGGCAAAACTTTGCCAAACTACAGATGAAGTTATGGCATTTGTAGAGGAGTGGGATGTAAAACGACATGAGTTGCCTTATGAAACAGATGGAGTGGTGATTAAAGTAAATAGTCTTCAGAATCAAGATGAATTAGGTTATACGGCTAAAGCTCCACGATGGGCAATGGCGTATAAGTTTAAGGCAGAGCAGGTATTTACAGTTTTAAATGAAATTACGTATCAAGTAGGTCGTACAGGAGCTATTACTCCCGTTGCCAATTTAGAACCGGTTTTATTGGCAGGTACTACGGTTAAAAGAGCATCTTTACACAATGCTGATCAAATAGCAAAATTAGATATACGAGTTGGTGATACTGTGTTCGTAGAAAAAGGAGGAGAAATTATCCCTAAAATCATAGCGGTAGACTTATCTAAAAGACCTACAGATTCAAAACCTACGGAGTATATACATCAGTGTCCAGAATGTGGCACAGAGCTTACCCGTACAGAAGGTGATGCTAAACATTACTGTCCTAATGAATACGGCTGTCCGCCACAGATAACAGGTCGTATTCAGCATTTCATTTCAAGAAAGGCAATGGATATTGAAGGCTTAGGTGGTGAGACCGTAGAATTATTGTTTAAAGAAGGTTTAATAGACGATTATGCGGATTTGTATAAACTTACCAAAGAAGATGTGTTGCCCTTGGAGCGAATGGCTGAGAAGTCCGCCGAGAATCTGGTAAAAGGCGTATCAGAATCTGTGCAAGTTCCTTTTGAACGTGTACTATTTGCTTTAGGTATTCGTTTTGTAGGGGAGACGGTAGCTAAGAAATTAGCAAAAGCCTATAAGAATATCGATGCTCTGAAAGAAGCGACATTAGAGCACTTAACTTCAGTAGATGAAATAGGGGAGCGAATAGCACAGAGTGTTATTGATTTTTTTGCAAACGAAAAGAATATTGATGCAATAGAGCGCTTACGAAGCTACGGTGTACAATTGGCTATTTCTGCAGAGAAGTTAGAGAACCAGACCAATAAGTTAGCAGGGAATACTTTCGTGGTTTCTGGAGTTTTTGAAATTCTAAGTAGAGACGAGCTTAAAAAGAAAATAGAAGATAATGGTGGTAAAGTAGGTACTTCTATATCATCTAAAACCAGTTATTTAGTAGCTGGGGATAAAATGGGGCCTAGTAAACGTACAAAAGCCGAAAAGCTAGAAATTCCTATTATTAGTGAACAAGATTTTATAAATATGATAGCATAAATTACTATGGACATTTTTACAATAATTTCAGTATTAGTATTTCTATCAGCAATCTTTGGCTATATAAATGCCAGATTTTTAAAACTGCCAAATAGTATTGGTTTAATGTTGATTACGATTGTATTTACCCTAGTTGTCTTTGGTATCGGGTATATCGATGATACTTTGATAAATGCTGAGCGATACATAATTACACAGATAGATTTCAAATCTGTATTACTTGATATTATGTTGAGTTTCCTCTTGTTCGCAGGAGCACTTCATACTAATTTTGAACAATTAAAAGTACAACGTTGGCCTATATTGGTGTTCTCTACCTTAGGTGTGTTGGTGTCAACCTTCTTAGTAGGTACGAGTATGTATTATTTATTGCAATTGATAGGAATGAATATCTCTTTTATTTATTGTCTACTTTTTGGTTCGTTAATCTCACCTACAGATCCAATTGCAGTTTTAGGAATATTAAAAAAGGCCGGAGCCCCAAAACAGCTAGAAACAAAAATAGTAGGCGAATCATTGTTTAATGACGGAGTAGGGGTAGTTGTTTTTTTAACGATATTTCAATTGGCTTCGGCAACAGAGGTGGCAGTTAGTCCGTTAGATATATTAGAACTTTTTGGAGTTGAAGTTATAGGTGGGTTGGCACTGGGTCTGGCATTAGGTTGGGGAACATGGAAACTTATGAAATCTATTGATGATTATGACATAGAAGTTATTATTACCTTGGCAACTGTAATGGTAGGTACATTGATTGCTCAGAAATTCCATTTATCTGCTCCACTAGCTATGGTTGCTGCAGGTTTGGTAGTTGGTAATGACACCGTACGAAATTCAGCAATGTCAGCAACTACGGAGACCTATGTAGATAAATTTTGGGAGCTGTTAGATATTCTATTGAACACTTTACTATTTGTTTTAATAGGTATGGAAATGCTTGTGTTATCCTTTAAAATAGAATATGTAGTTGCTGGATTGTTGGCAATTCCCTTAGTATTGATTTGTCGATACTTATCGCTATTAATTCCTATTAAGTTCTTTGAGAAGAAGCTAGATTTTATACCGAAAACTAATTTGGTAATGACCTGGGGCGGATTGCGTGGTGGTATATCCATAGCATTGGCATTAGGCTTATCTGATGAAATGCATAGAGATGCATTTTTAGTAATAACATACATTGTAGTGGTATTCTCTATTATCGGACAAGGTTTAACCGTAGAGAAGCTCATAAAACGCGTAGTAAAATGATACCGAAGAACTATTTAGAATTCGAAAAGAGTTTAGAGTTGTCTCATGTACCAAAAGAATGGTCGGACGGATTAAAAGCGGCTTGGTATGATGCCAACGGAGATTGGGAAGCTTCCCATAATATAGCTCAAGATATGCACAACACTTTGGGTAGTTGGTTACATGCATATTTGCACAGAAAAGAAGGTGATCGTTTTAATGCAGGGTATTGGTACAGGTTGGCGAAAAAAGAATATCCAACAATGACCTTAGACGAAGAGCTTAAGGTAATTGTGGAGTCTATAATTATAAATTAAGTTGAATTCTAATTCGTTTCTTCCAATGCTATAACGTGAGTAACCTCTCCGCTTCCTCTAGAGTCTTTAGCTTTTATTTTAAAAACAGCATCTCCATTAAAATCCGAATTAAACTTTATGGTAGCAATAGATTTTGAAGTGGTACCGGTCGCACTATCTTCAATATTAATAATCTCCATACTTCCAGACTCAATGGTCCATGTAAAATAGGCAACACGAGCGTTGTATTCTGCAGCGAACGTAATTGTTTCATTTGGCAATGCATAGTCTGTACCGTTCAAACAGACTTTAACTCCTGTAGGTGAAAAGTCTCCTAAATTACATGTGGTAACACTTTTTGGATTTAAACTTGCATCGATATCATCATCGCTAGAACATGAAAATTGAAAAGTAGCAATAGCGATTAGAAGCAATAGGTTAATTGATTTTTTCATTGGTGGAGTTTTCGATTGGTTTGTACTAAGAAATAACAACTTTATATTAGGAAAAATAGTACATAACACTTTTTATTTAACTATATTTTTCTGTTAAATTTCCTGAGTAATTATGGTTGATGATTAAGTTTAAAATTTATCAGAAAAGTCAATTATGCATGTGCTAAGCACTAGTAATATATTCAACAACGCCAGAGTTAGATAATTTTTCAAAAGTCTTTTCGAAATCACTTTTATTTTTGAATCCGCATGAAGATATAAGAACATTTAGGTCGTTCGATTCTAGAAATCCCGAATCAATTAGCTGCCTTGCTTTTTCTACTCTAATCTTGTTTCTGTAAGCCGTAAAACTGATACCTTTTGTTTGATAGAAAAAATAAGCAGCATGATAGGGAGGCACATGTAATAGTTGGGCACATGCTTTTAAATTAAAACCTTGCTTTAGAAATTCATCTTTTTGTTCAATAGCTAACAATGACTTGTTTAGCTCTTTATTATCTAATCCGTATATCTGCTCTTCTGAAGAAGTGCTTTTTGAAATAGAGGATGAAACCAATAATTGATTCTTAGGAAACCCGTATAAGATAGAAGGGAAATATAAGGGAGCTATACTAATAATTAGTAAGACAAGTAATAAAACCAAATGTAGCGTATACAAACTTGTATTAGATACATTTAATGTATTGATACCTAAGAGACGTTCTACCCCAAAAAATAAGGTGATAAATGCCATAAGAGTTAATGCGGTGTAAAATAACAGCAGCCATCTATTAAGAATTATTTTCAGTTTGTCATTTGGGTTTATAGCTAAAAAACGCTTCAGTAGCGGAACTAAAGAAAGTAGATATAACAATTGCCATAAGTGTCTTAAACTATAATGCTCATTTAAACTAAGCAGACCGTATTGGGCACTAAACCTATCTGTGGGGAAGGTGATTGCATTAACAACTATCTGATTGTAATAATCTGCTGGTTTGGAAAAAACAATAGCCACATCAATTAAACTTAGTATAAATGGGATAAATAGAAAAATGTATTGCCATTTCCACCTAAACGTATCTTTCATAATAGTTTTAAAGTAAAAATAAACCGGTACGGTAATTATGCTATATAGCAGAAGTGGCCAAAAATAGAACCACTTAAAATGTTCAAGAAGACCTTCAGTAATTATATAAGTTTGAAATGAATAAACAGAATATATAAAGTAAAATAAGGCAAGAAATCGCTGAGGTAATTTGTTTACGTTTTTCTTAAGAAGCAATAAGGCTGTCAAAATAAAACCAAAGATTGCTACTAACAGGAAAACAACACTCATTTAAAATTTTTAATTCTTCACTTTAAAACAATGCTAATGTACAATTTATATTACATGAAATGTAGCTGTTTTAGTTGAACTAAGAGTTTAAAATATAAGTTCAATGAAAGAAGTTTAATAATATCCTACAAGAAATAGCAAAGATTTGTTGTCGTGCAATTTTTATTGGTGTCTATTTTAAATGGAAAAAAGGAGAAACTAAAAAACCGGACTCCATAAAGAATTCCGGTTTAAAATATAAAAAATACTGTATGTATTAAATCATCTTAAAATCAAGCAACAATTCTCCTTCAATAGAAGCTTGTAAATGATCGCCTTTAAATGTTTCACCTGCACCTATTGCCGGTGTACCGGTAAAAATCATGTCACCAGGATTCAATGTCATAAAAGAAGAAACAAAGCTGATGATTTCAGCAAAATTATAAATGATATAACCAGTATTACCTACTTGTTTCTTTTCGCCATTAATGACTAAATCAAAATTAATATTGTCTAACTCTGGATATTCAGAAACAGGTTTAAAACCAGAAATTGGAGATGCACCGTCAAAACCTTTTGCCAGTGCCCAAGGTCCTTTTTTGTCCCTACTAGCGGTAAGAACATCTTTAGCAGTATAATCAATACCAATTCCTATTTCAGAGATGTATGAGTTTGCGTCGGCTATACTAACATTTTTAGCAGTCTTTCCAATTTTAACTACTAATTCTACCTCATAAATTAACTGACTGGTTATAGGTGGAAATACAACATCTTTACTGTCTGTTACTAAAGAAGAATCTGGTTTTGTAAATATGAGCTGAACATCGTTCTTTAATTCGTCTATTTCAGATTTGTCAACTACATAATTCTTGCCTATGCCTATTATTTTCATTTCTTATGGTATTAGTGTTTTAATCAATTAATGACAGCTAAATTACACATTATACCAAGTGTGGAATAGTGTTTTTTGTGAAATCACATTACGGCTAAGTTTTGTTTAAAGTATGGGGTTGAGGTTGTTCTTAATTGTTATAGAAGGAGCTTAGTATATTATCAATTGCACCTACTACTTTTTCTGCATTTTCTTTACTGAAACATAATGGCGGTTTTGTTTTTAAAACATTGTCATAACGACCATCAGTACTAATTAGAATATTTCTATTCCTCATTTCATTTTTAATATGATTGGCCAGTTCTGTATGTGGTGAAGTCTTACTGTCTTTTACAATTTCTATACCTATAAAAAGACCTGATCCCCTAACATCGCCAATGCATTTGTATTTTTTCATCAAATCTTTTAGGAGTAGCATATAATAATCGCCCACCATTTTGGCATTCTTCTGCAATTTATCTTCTTCGATTACTTCCAATACAGCGCTAGCTATAGCGCAAGAAACAGGATTACCACCAAATGAACTGAAAAACTCAACTCCCTTTTCAAAAGATTTTGCAATTTCTTCTGTACAAACAACAGCGCCCATTGGGTGTCCGTTAGCTATGGGTTTTCCTAATATAACCATATCAGGTATTACGTTTTGTGCTTCATATCCCCAAAAATAGTCTCCAAGTCGTCCAAAACCTGTTTGTACTTCATCACTTATACAAACGCCACCTTGTGCTCTTATGGCTGGGTATACTTCTTTTAGATATCCGTCGGCAAGTGGTATTTGTCCTGCGCAACCAACTATAGGTTCGGTAATGAATGCAGAAATAGGATGTTGGCAAGTCTCAATTTCTAATACAGCATCTTTTCCGTACAGTGTACCTGCATTGGGTATATCAGCTGTGTACTTTCCTGAATATGTGTTTGGTAATGTGGTTTTAATAATGATTTCTTTTTGCCCTTCACCCTTAGCATTATTAAACTTATAATCACTTATGTCTATGGAGGTTTGTGTATTACCATGGTACCCAGATTCCATTACCATAATATGCTTAAATCCCGTATGGCTTTTTGCTAAACGAATAGCTAAATCACTCGCTGCACTACCAGAATTTACAAAGAACACTTTATTTAAAGATGAAGGAAAATAGCTTAGTAATTTTTCGGCATATGCAGCTAATTCATCATATAGGTACCGCGTATTGGTATTAAGTTTTGACATTTGTAATTGTCCGGCCCTAACAACTTTAGGATGGCAATGTCCAACATGTGGTATATTATTGTAGGCATCTAAAAATGTATTACCTAAGGTATCATACATGTATTGAAATGCAGCCTTTTCCATATGTATAGGTGTTCTATAACTCATGGAAAGAATAGAACTAATATGGGTATGTCTTTTATTTATACTGTATTCAAGTGATTTGTTTTCAATAATGGACATTCCCGCAGCCTTTCTAAACTCATTCTCCGCATGTCTAGGGTTAATGGTAAGCCAGGTGTATAGCATTTTCCAAGCAGATTGTTCGCTAATGGATGCATAAGTATTATCTGCACTTACTTTTTTTGCATGCGCAGAATTGCATACACTAGTGCATAACCGTGCAGCAATGAGATAATATAAAATTTTAATTTCTTTCTCCTCAAGTGCTAATTTTTCATGGTACGCTTTTAATAAAATTGTTGCCCATTCTAACGGATTATCCTTGTCATAACACGCATAGGTGATTACGATAGCTAATTCATTAACTAGGAACGAGTGGGCAAGATCACCAAAATCTATAATACCGGATACTTTATTGTTTTCAATTAGAATATTCCACTCATTAGCGTCATTATGAATAATTTGTTTTCTTAGCTCAGGATATAGTGGTCTAACATGTTCTTCAAATTGGTTGAAAAAGTACAGAACAATATTTCTATTTTTTGAATTGGATATATCGTTGATATACTTTCTATTTAAATGGAAGTATTGAAGGTCCCATTCCCATTGCCGACTTTGTATAGTGTAATTAGTATAAATTTGAAGCTGTTTATCTAGTTCAGCAATAAAACAACCTAAAGACTGAAATATTTCTTTTGTAGGTGTGCAATCTCCTAGAAAATTACCTTCTAAAAATGAAAGTAGTCTATAAACCTTTAGCTGATTTTCGGAGGATATCTTCTTTTGTAATTTTTTGTTTTTAAAGGCTATTGGCTTAGGAATACTGCTGTGAAAATTATCTGCAAGAAATAAAAGAGTATCATTTTCAGCTTTTATAATATCAAAAAGAAAATCAGAATATGGATACGTTTTAAAGATGTATTGCTTTTCTGATGTGGTGATCAAAAAATTAGCATTGTCATAACCATCAAGTTTTTTGCTGTCGACAACGGTTAGTCCAAATTCATCTTCAAGAAAATTATTCATTTTTATACAGCTTAATCTATTCAAAACATGAGTGGAGAAGTGAAAAATTAATCACTATTTAAAATCCAATAATTTATATGTTCTGGTTTATTTACTTGGTAAAAGATATAAAAATCAGTTTTAATTTTAACCTTTCTACGGAATCATAACTCTTAAAATCATAACACCTTTTTAAAGCAAACACTATTCTCCATATTCTCATAAGGTGGGTAGTTGTCGGTAACGGTGTAATTATTCTTTTTATAGAGTGCGATTGCTTCAGGCTGGCGTAATCCGGTTTCTAAGACAGAGTAGGTGTAATTCAATTCTTTTGCCCATTTTTCTAGTACCAATAATACTTTTGAGGCAATTCCTTTTCCGCGATAATCTGGTTGAACATACATACGTTTAATCTCAACCGAGTCCTCGTTAAATCTTTTAAAAGCTCCGCAGGCAACAGGGGTTTCGTCAGAATAAAAGACAACACAATTTTTTAACTCAACAATGCCATTAAATTGCGCATAAAAAGCATTATCATCACCGTCTCGCAATGCTAAATCTGCATCAAGAAGGCTTACTAATTCCTGAAAATTTTGATTATCACTAGAACAACGTTTGTAGTAAAGCATATTGAGGTCTAATTTTTAGACTTTAATTGTATATCCGTTAGCCTTGGTATTTTTATTATCAAAGTAGAAATCTATACGCCCCAAGTTTACTCCAAAACATCCTACTTGATTAACAAGAATTTCGCGCTCTGCAGCGTTGGTAACTACGGTAGGTTTATCTAAAAAAGTATGCGTGTGACCACCAATAATTAAATCTGTGTATTTGGTTCTTTTGGCTAGTTTTAAATCATCTGGCTTTTGTACGCTGTTATATTCATACCCTAGGTGGGAAAGACAAATAACCAAATCGCATTTTTCTTCTTCCTTGAGTTTGGTTTCCATATCCGTTGCCAATTCATACGGGTCAAGAAATACGGTTTCTTTATAGAGTTGTTTGGTAACCAAACCAGCTAATTGAATTCCTAATCCGTAAACACCAACTTTAATTCCGTCTTTCTCATAAATTTTATACGGCTCTGTAAGTCCGTATAAAACCGTATTTGTAAAGTCGTAGTTAGCACTTATAAAATTAAATTTAGCATAGGGCATTTGCGCCAAGAGTCCGTCAATACCATTGTCAAAATCATGATTACCAATAGTAGTGGCGTCATAATTAAGCATGCTCATGAGTTTAAATTCTAGCTCACCACCATAGAAGTTGAAGTAGGGGGTACCTTGAAAAATATCGCCGGCATCAAAAAGAAATGTATGTGGGTTTTCTTTTCGGATACTATCTACCAAACCAGCTCTACGAGCCAAACCTCCTAAGCCTGGAAAATCTGCGTGGTCGTTAGGGAAAGCATCTACATGACTGTGTACGTCATTAGTATGTAAAATGGTAATATGTTTTTTTGTAGTTACGTTGCATGAATTTAGACTTAAACCCCCAAGGGTTAATAGACTAGAGGATGCAGCAGTATTTTTTATAAATTTTCTTCGTTCCATTTTACTGTAATTGATAATATCTTAAATCTACTTTTGGTGCTATGGTGTCCACTTTAGAAAAGAAATCTATCATGGCGTTACGTATTTTATAATCTGTTTCTGTTTTAGATAGTGCATCTTTAAAAAAAGTCATATTATCGCCACCGGTAACCAAATAATCTGATGTAGCCACAAAATAGGATTTGTCTTTATCTATGGCCTTGCCACCTACTGTAAATGTTTTAACAGTATTGTTTTTGTTCAATACTAGTTGAATACCAGCAACTGGATGTGCTCTTTTTGATTGTATTAAATAGTCAACCATTTTTAATAATGCTTCCCCTTTAAGTTCTACCACCACCACCGAGTTTTCAAAAGGCATTACCTCATAAGCGGTTCTTGAGGTAACATTGCCTTTAGATATGACTGATCTAATACCACCATGATTTAATAAAACCATGTCAATATTTTCACCAGTTCGGCTTTTAAATACAGGGTTAGCTTCACTTAACACAATATCTGCCATTAAATTACCTGCCGTTGTATTGAATTTACCATCCGTTTTAGTAATAGTATATGGGGCATATGCCAATGTGCTATCTAAAATGGTTTCTACATGTTCATGGTAGGGTAAAATAAATTTCTGAATACTATCTACTGATGTATAATTACTATCAATAGCTATCTGCTTGCCAGTCAATTCAATAAGGTGCTCAGGGGTGTTTTTGCATGATGCAAATCCAACCAATGTTATAAATATAACATAATGTTGTATTTTTAAAATATCAAAGTGTTTTAACTTCGCCATAGAGTTGCAGGGATATTATTTACATTTGTCTAAATGTAAAAATACATGTTTTTAAAAAGAATTAAGGACAAGTTTAAGCGGAAATCTGGCCGTAAAAAATTAAAACAGTTGGTGGCAACACCAGTTGCTGTAGCACGTGAGAGTAAAGGTATACGTTCTGTAGGTTGTATTGTTGATTTAGATAAATTTGAGAAATCAGAAGTGTTTTTTAAGTTTCAAGAAGAGTTATCGCTGCATCCTAACGCAGTTAAAATTATTGGTTATAAGCGTTTTTACGATAAAAACTCGCCTTATGCCACTCCAGTTTTTTCAGATAAGGATTTAGGATGGAACGGTGAAATTGAAAATAGCTATGCCCATGAGTTTTTGGGTAGGGAATATGACCTTTTAGTAAATTATTATGACGAAGACAGTCTATTATTGAATTTGATGTCAATGAAGACCAAGGCGCGTTTAAAAGTTGGTTTTCAAAAAGTTGGTCCAACTTACAATGATTTAATGTTAGATACGCCCTTAAAGGACTTTCAAATATTTAAAAAAGAATTGAAAAAGTACTTGGGCATTTTTAAAGAGATTTAATTATGAAAGAATTAAGGGGTGCAGGTGTAGCGTTAATTACGCCTTTTACAGAAGATGGTCATGTAGATGTTGAGGCACTTAAAAAAGTTGTAGCCTTTAACATTGAAAACCATATAGATTATTTGGTGGTGTTGGGCACTACAGCAGAATCTGTAACCTTGTCCAAAGCAGAAAAACAATTGGTAATGCGAACGGTTGAAGAAGCCAATGCAGGTGTATTACCTTTAGTAATCGGTATAGGTGGTAATAACACTATGGCTTTAGTAGAGGAATTACAATCGGCAGATTTATCTGCTTATGATGCAATATTATCTGTTTCTCCATATTATAATAGACCAACACAAGAAGGTATTTATCAACATTTTGCAGCATTGGCGCAAGTATCGCCTTTACCTATAATAGTTTATAACGTACCAGGGCGTACGGGTAGTAATATGCTACCGGAAACTGTGGTTCGTTTAGCCAAGAAATTCGAGAACATTGTAGCTGTTAAAGAAGCCTGTGGTGATATGACACAAGTACAAGAGTTAATATCTAAAAGACCAGCAGGATTCTTAGTTCTTTCTGGTGATGATATTACTGCTTTACCGACCATAGTTGCAGGTGGCGATGGTGTTATTTCTGTAATAGGACAGGGGTTGCCAGAAGAGTTTTCTAAAATGGTACATGAAGGGTTAGATGGTAATACTGAATTGGCTTATAGTTATCATTACAAGATGCAAGAAGGCATGAAGTTGATTTTCGAAGAAGGAAACCCAGCTGGTATTAAAGTTATATTTGAATATTTAGGTCTTGCCAAACCTTTTGTAAGATTACCGTTAATAACAGCTAGCGATGCCTTAAAGCATAGAATTGTTTCATTTATGGAAACTATGATACGCATACCTGCATAAATATTCGTTAAATCTTCTCTAGGTAGTACATTCTTATTGTATAAAGCCTGTATTTTTATTGGTTTAAAATGTTTTTTAAATCCATTGATAATCACTAATTTTGCAAAATGTTTTTTAAAATGAGGAGAGTTTTACCAATACTATTGATTGCCATTGCTTTACAATCTTGTAGTGAGTACCAAAAAGTACTTAAGCATGATGATGTAAAAGCTAAATATGATATGGCTGAAACTTTCTACGAAGAAGGTGATTTTAGAAGAGCGAATAGATTGCTTGAGCAAATTGCACCTAAATATGTAGGTAAGCCTCAAGGAGAGCGTGTTATGTTTTTCTTGTCCAACAGCTATTTTCAACGCGGCGATTATAATATGGCCGGTTACCAATTTGAACGTTTTGTAAAATCATATCCTAAAAGTGATAAAGCTGTTGAAGCAAATTTTTTAGGAGCTAAGAGTTATTACAAATTATCTCCGGAGTATTCCTTAGATCAAACCGATACGGATAAGGCATTGTTGAAATTACAGAATTTCATCAATACCTATGCTGAATCTGAATATTTTGCAGAAGCTAACGCTATGGCTCAAGAGCTAACTACTAAAAAAGAAGAAAAAGCGTTTGAGATATTAAAGCAATATAACAAATTGGGTGAGTTCAATTATGATATGCTTAAATCTGCGGTAGCTGCAAGTGATAATTTTGTTTCAGATAATCCTGGATCACCATTTAGAGAAGAAGCTATGTTCATTAAAGTTGAAGCTTTGACACATATGGCTGTAAATAGTTTTGAGCAATTAAAGGAAGAGCGTTTAAAAAATGCTAAAGCTGCTCATGTTGCTTTAAAAAAGCAGTTTCCTGAAACTAAGTTTGATAAGGAGGCTACTAACTTAATTGAGAAAATTGACAAAGAATTACAACGTATGCAAGCGCAAAACGTTGAATCAAAATAAATAATTTAATTATGAATATGAACGATTTAAAAAACTCTAAAGCATCGGTATCTACGGTAACTATTGACCGTAATGAGTTTGACGCACCTACTGAGAATATTTATGAGGCTATATCAATTGCTGCAAAGCGTGCTGTTCAGATCAACTCTGAGATAAAGAAAGAGCTTTTAGAAAAATTAGAAGAGTTTGCTACTTATAGCGATAGTTTAGAAGAAGTTTTCGAAAATAAAGAACAGATAGAGGTTTCTAAGTTTTACGAAAAATTACCTAAGCCACACGCAATGGCAGTAGAAGAATGGTTGATGGATAAAATCTACCATAGAAACACAGAAAAAGACGCTTAAGACATATGTTGAACGGCAAAAATGTTCTTTTAGGGATTACCGGGGGAATTGCTGCTTATAAAACAACATTCTTAGTTCGTTTATTTATAAAAGCTGGCGCTAACGTTAAGATTATACTTACCGATAGTGCCAGCTCTTTTGTTTCTCCACTTACATTGTCCACCTTAGCGAAAAATCCTGTGGTACTCGATTTTGTCAAGACAGAGGATAATACGGTAGATTGGAACAATCATGTAGAAATGGGGCTTTGGGCTGATTTGATGGTAATTGCGCCGGCTACGGCAAATACCATGTCTAAAATGACAACAGGTAACTGTGATAATATTTTAATGGCAACTTATCTGTCTGCTAAATGTCCTGTATTTGTTGCTCCGGCAATGGATTTGGATATGTATAAGCATCCAAGTACCAAAAGCTCTCTAGAGGCGCTCGCTTCGTTTGGAAACTTTATTATACCAGCGACTAATGGTGAACTGGCCAGTGGTTTGGTTGGTGAGGGGAGAATGGCTGAGCCAGAAGATATTGTTGAGTTCATAAAAAAACAATTGTCGGTAGGTTTACCACTTTCCGGAAAGAAAGTATTGATAACGGCAGGACCAACCTATGAAGCAATTGATCCGGTTCGTTTTATTGGAAATCACTCTTCTGGTTTAATGGGTTTTGAGCTTGCAAAAACTGCGGCTAGTTTAGGTGCTGAAGTTTACTTAGTAACGGGGCCTACCCATTTATCTGTTACTCACGATAATATACATGTAGTACATGTTGTTTCGGCAGACGATATGTACCATAGTGCTCAAATGTATTATGATACTTCTGACATTGTTATTTGTGCCGCAGCGGTAGCGGATTATAGACCAAAAACAATAGCTGAGCAGAAAATCAAAAAATCTGAAGAAATTTTTACCATTGAGTTAGTAAAGAATAAAGATATTTTGAAAACTTTCGGAGATAACAAAAAGCAACAATTTTTAGTTGGTTTTGCCTTAGAGACCGAAAATGAAATAGAAAACGCAAAGGGTAAGCTAAAGCGTAAAAATTTAGATGCCATTGTTTTGAATTCTATGCGAGACAAAGGCGCAGGATTTGGTGGTGCTACCAATAAAATTTCATTTATAGATACCAATTCTAACATAACTACGTTTGAACTAAAGACCAAGGCAGAAGTTGCCGTGGATATCTTCAATGAAATTATTAAAAGACGGTATGCGTAAGGCTATTTTTCTATTACTATTTACCTTTATTAGTTTTGCTTCAATTGCTCAAGAATTAACTTGTACAATTACTGTCAATTCAGATCAGTTATCACAAGGAGAACTTCAGGTTTTTAAGACCTTAGAACGATCTTTAAATGATTTTGTAAACAAGACAAAATGGACTAATCGTGTATATAAAGAGAATGAAAGGGTAAATGCCCAAATGTTCATTACCATTACATCATATGAATCCAATATGTTCAGTGGTAATATTCAAATACAATCTTCTAGACCAGTTTATAATACTTCTTATTCATCTCCGGTCTTTAATTATAAGGATAATGCATTCAACTTTCAATACATCGAATTTCAACCATTAATTTTTAATGAAAATCAGTTCGAGTCTAATTTGGTGAGCGTTATGGCTTACTATGTAAATGTAATATTAGGCTTAGATGCTGATACTTTTTCTTTAGAAGGCGGAACAGAGTTTTATAGAAAGGCCCAAAATATTGTAACCCAGGCTCAGGGTAGTAATTCTGCAGGGTGGAGTCAATCGGCAGATTCTAATAGAAGTAGATTTGAATTGGTAGATAACCTTTTGTCAAATACCTATAGAGAGTACCGTATTGCAATGTATAACTACCATAGAAAAGGTCTGGATATTCTTCCAGATAATAATAGCACGGGTAAACAGGTGATAGCTGGTACCATGAATTTGTTTCAGACTATGATCAATAGAAGGCCAAATGCTTTTCTTATTTCCACATTTTTTGATGCGAAATCTGAAGAGATTAAGAATATTTTTTCTGACGGACCAAAAGTGGATATTGTAAAACTGAAGGAAACCTTGAATAAAATTGCTCCTCTTTACGCTACAACTTGGAACGATATTAAATATTGAACCATTTTACAGCACGGAATTATAGATTACCTTTGTGAATCTAAAATTCTAACGCGTGCTTTCAACCCTTTCCATTTCTAATTACGCATTAATTGACAGTCTAGAAGTAGACTTCGATAAAGGTTTTACTGTTATTACAGGTGAAACAGGTGCAGGTAAATCTATTTTACTCGGTGGCTTATCTCTAGTATTGGGTAAACGTGCAGACTTAACATCGTTGCGGGTTAAGGACCAGAAATGTATTATAGAAGGAACTTTTAAGATAGATACATATGGTCTCCAAAATTTCTTTGAGGAAAATGATCTAGATTATGATGTAAGTACGGTCATAAGACGCGAAATATTACCTAGTGGTAAATCCAGAGCTTTTGTAAATGATACACCTGTTACTTTAGGGGTTTTATCTAGTTTAGGAGAGAACCTTATTGATATCCATTCTCAGCATCAGACCATGCAACTTACAGAGAACGACTTTCAATTGAAATTGGTTGATGCATTGGCAAATAATCAAAAACGATTATCGGAATATAGGAAAGGTTTAAAAACGTATCGCAAAGCAGAAAAAGAGCTGCAAAATCTAGTTGATGTTCAGGTTACCGCAAATAAGGAGCAAGATTATAATTCTTTTCTTTTAGAAGAGCTGGAAAAAGCACCTTTAAAGTTAGGGGTTATTGAAGAGTTAGAAGAGGAATATGAGCAACTGAACAATGTTGAATTGATTATGGAGCAATTGTCAAAAGGAGACCAATTGTTCAATGATGAGCAAATTGGTGTTTTACCTTTAGTGACAGAAATGCGTCAATCACTTTCTAAGTTGGTTGATTTTGGAACCAATTACAAGGATCTTTATGAACGTGTAAAATCTGTGTTGATAGAGTTGGATGATGTTAGTTCTGAATTACAACGTTTGCAAGAAGGAGTAGAGGCAAATCCTGATCAATTAGAGCAAGTAAATAATAAACTTCAATTACTTTATAATCTTTTAAAGAAGCATAATGCTGGTGACGTTTCAGAATTAATCAGCATTAAAAATGAGCTTGCCGATAAAGTATTTGAAACAGCTAATCTAGATCAGAAAATAGCCTCAAAAACAAAGGAGATTCAAGAAATAGAATCTGCTTTAGAGGTACAGGCTACCGTACTCCGTGAAAAAAGAAATGCTGTAATACCTAAATTAAAGAAAAAGTTGGAATCTGATTTGGGCTTGCTAGGTATGCCAAGTGCTTCTTTTGAAATAGAACTAAGTGCTTCGGAATCGTTTACTTTGACAGGGAAAGATGAGTTGTCTTTTCTTTTTACAGCTAACAGAGGTGGCAGTTATGGTGAATTAAAAAAGGTTGCATCTGGTGGAGAATTGTCTAGAATAATGTTGGTAATAAAGGCAATACTTGCTAAATATGAAAAATTACCGACCATCATGTTCGATGAAATAGATACAGGTGTATCTGGAGAGATATCAAACAGAATGGCTGATATCATGAAAGATATGAGTGGAGATTTACAAGTGTTTTCTATTACACACTTACCACAAGTGGCATCAAAAGGAAATCATCATTTTAAAGTATATAAAACCGAAGGTAAAGAGCGTACCATGACAAATATGAAGCAATTGACTACAGATGAAAGAGTAGTGGAGCTTGCTCATATGCTTAGTGGTAAAGAGTTATCTGACTCTGCTTTAGCACATGCTAAACAACTTTTGAATTCCACACTGGAGGTGTAAACTTTTTGAGTTGCTTATTTTAAAATTTGCGATTTAAATGTGAGTTATACATATGCAACGGGTCAAGCGTTATATTTAGCTTTTTTCCGTATTACATCAATTCGGTTTTAACATATTTTAGATATCTTTGAATATTAAATCAAACTATAGAATCAACTATCATGGGATATAACTTATTAAAAGGAAAAAGGGGAATTATTTTTGGAGCTTTAGATGAAAATTCTATTGCATGGAAAACTGCACAAACTGTGCATGATGAAGGTGGAACTTTTGTTTTGACAAACGCCCCAATTGCCATGAGAATGGGTCAGATAGATGAGTTAGCAAAGAAAACAGGTTCAGAAATTATTCCTGCAGATGCAACAAGTGTAGAAGACTTAGATAATTTGGTTGCTAAGGCAGTTGAAATTTTAGGAGGAAAAATTGATTTTGTGTTACATTCTATAGGTATGTCTGTAAACGTACGTAAAGGCCGTGCTTATACTGATGAGAAGTATGATTTTACAGCAAAAGGATGGGATGTTTCTGCGTTGTCTTTTCATAAAGTGTTACAATCACTTTACAAAGCAGATGCAATGAATGAGTGGGGTAGTGTTGTTGCGTTGACCTATATGGCAGCACAAAGAACTTTCCCTGATTATAATGATATGGCAGATAATAAGGCATATTTGGAATCTGTGGCACGTAGCTTTGGTTACTTCTTTGGTAAAGAAAAGAAAGTTCGTGTAAATACGATTTCTCAATCTCCAACCGCAACTACAGCAGGACAAGGGGTAAAAGGATTTGACGGATTTATCAGCTATGCTGAGAAAATGTCTCCTTTAGGTAATGCGACGGCTCAGGACTGTGCTGATTATACCGTTACTTTATTCTCTGACTTAACTAGAAAAGTAACCATGCAGAATTTGTTTCATGATGGTGGTTTCTCAAACACTGGAGTTAGTCAAGAGGTTATAGAGAAATTTTAATTTAGATTTAATTTCCAATTTTATTGGAGCCTATTTATAAAAGGAGAGTAATAATGAACTTATCGTTTTCTTTTATCATTCCCGTATATAATAGACCCAACGAAATTAAGGAACTGTTGGATAGTCTGCGGTTACAAACCTATGACAAGACTTTTGAGGTGGTTATCGTCGAAGACGGTTCTACTATTTCATCGGAAGAGGTCATAGGTGGGTATGTAGATACATTAGCCATTTCCTATTATAAAAAAACCAATTCAGGTCCTGGGGATTCTCGTAATTACGGAATGCGTAAGGCAAAAGGTAATTACTTTATTATCTTGGATTCTGACTGTATACTTCCGCCTCAGTATTTACAAGAAGCGGAGAAAAACTTAAAAGAAGATTTTGTTCATTGTTATGGTGGTCCTGATGCGGCGCATGAGTCGTTTTCTGATGTTCAAAAAGCGATTAATTATGCGATGACCTCATTTTTAACAACAGGTGGAATTCGTGGTGGTAAAAAAGCTGTAGATAAATTTCAGCCTAGAAGCTTTAATATGGGTATTTCCAAAGAAGCTTTTGAAAATGTTGGCGGTTATGGAAATATTCACCCAGGTGAAGATCCAGATTTAACCATCCGTATATGGAATAAAGGATATGGAACCAAGTTGATAACAGAAGCATTCGTATACCATAAAAGACGAATAGACTGGAATAAGTTTTATATACAAGTCAATAAATTCGGAATGGTTCGTCCCATATTAAATAAGTGGCATCCAGAAACAAAGAAGATTACTTATTGGTTTCCTACTATATTTTGTGTTGGATTGGTGATTTCTATTTTGTTGGCCGTAGTAGGGTTTTCTATTCCGTTATTTTTCTATGCAACGTACTTTTTAATATTGTTTGTAGATGCCTTGTTTAAAACACGCAATTTAAAAGTTGCATTTTTATCGTTATTGGCAACTGCGATACAATTTGTTGGATATGGATACGGTTTTTTAAAGTCAACCCTGTATATTCAATCTTCAAATAAAAAACCAGAGGAAATTTTTCCTAAATTATTTTTTAGAGTGAATTGATGGAACGTTTAATAGAGTGGATACAAACAGGACTAAAAAAAAGAAAGGTGAAAGTCTTTCTAGTGTTCTTATTGTGTGCTTCCCTAGCTTGGTTGATCAATAAATTATCTCAAACGTATACTAGCAATACCACATTTCAGGTTGAATATATAAATATTCCGGAAGAGTTCTTATTGGCGAATACCCCTAAGGAAGAAATTCAAGTGCGCTTACAGGCAGTCGGATTTCAATTTCTAGGGTATGAACTTAAGCCTAAGCATATACAATTAGATGTTAGTAAAGTCATGCATAAAGATGATAGCTATTATTTGACATCTGATCAAATTAGAATTCAACTTGAAGCTCAGCTGAACAATTATAGTACCTTAACAGATTTTGATAGTGATATTATATATTTCGATTTTACATCTTTGGAAACTAAAAAAATTCCAGTAAAGGCGGTGTTAGATTTTACTTTTGCAGCGAACCATATTCTTGAAGGGGAAATAAAAGTAATTCCTGATTCTATTCAAGTATCTGGTCCAAAAAGTCAAATTGATTCTATCCGTAACATAAGAACAGAAGTAATAAAAAAGGATGACTTAAATAACTCTTTTACAGATGAAGTAGCACTTAAGTTACCAAAGCAATTAAAAGGAACTACTTTCTCTAATGACGTTGTTATGGTTTCGGCAAAGATTGTTAAGTTTTCCGAAAGGGTAATTGAGGTGCCGGTTACGGTTATTAATTTACCAGAGAGCATTAAGGTGAGAACTTTTCCGGAAATTATAGAGGTGCGTTGTCAAGGAACTTTAGAGTATTTAAAAGAACTTTCAGCTGATGATTTTGCCGTGGAAGCAGATTATTCAAAAATTTCCAAAGAATCTGGTAATAGTTTAACGGTACAGTTAGCACAATATCCAAAAACTTTGAACAATGCTGTAATTAGTACTAATGAGGTTGAATTTATATTGAGAAGAGAATGAAGATAATTGGTCTAACAGGTGGTATTGGAAGTGGTAAATCTACCGTAGCCAATATGTTTAAAGAGCTTGGTGTGCCTGTTTATAACTCAGATGAAAGAGCGAAGTACCTAATGAATACTTCTCTTGATATTAAAAGACAATTAATTAAATTATTAGGAGAGGAAGCGTATAAGGGTGATAAGTTAAATCGGTCATTTATAGCAGAAAAGGTTTTTAGTAACACTAATTTATTGGCTAAATTAAATGATATCGTCCATCCTATAGTAAGGAATGATTTTATTGATTGGACTAAAAAACAAGATTATAGCTATGTAATTCAAGAAACAGCTTTATTATTTGAAAATAAGGCACAAGACTTATACGATAGCATAATTCTGGTAACAGCACCTATAGAAACGCGTATAATACGAGTCGTTGATAGAGATAAGAGTAGTAGGGAGCAAGTTATTGCCCGAATGAAAAATCAATTAGATGATAAAAAGAAATTGAATTTGAGCAATTACGTTATCGAAAATATTGATTTAGAAAGAACTAGCTCAAATGTTCTTCAAGTTCACGCTTCTATCTTAACTGATTGCTAGTTCTTTAGCAATTTTAACATTTTTGTTAAGGTTAGGTTAAACGTACTATCCTCTAACTGTTAAATCTTTAATTTTAACCCCCAATGAACAAAAAGTTATTTGTGCTCTTAGTAGTTTTAATGAGCCTTTCACTTATTGGTCTGATTTTCGTTCAAAGTTTCTGGATTAAGAAATCAATTGACAGTGGAGAAGAGCAATTTTCTAGCAGTGTTTCTGAAGCATTGAACAGCGTCACCAATAAGATTACGGAAAGAGAATCTAAAAACTATTTTGACAGGTATTTAAATGCGAAGGATAGTATAGGAGGAGAGCTTAAAGGTACTCAGCTTACTAATTTTTTCTTTATTGATAGGGATATCAATTCCAACGAAATTTTACTGTATGAACACGGTATTTTAGAAGAGGATTATGGTATTTCGTCCACGTTCTTTGATAGTAGTGATGGTGCAGATACCACCATTATTAAAAATTACACCAGTAAACGAACTACATCTATTTTTAGAAAAGATTTTGATTTAGAAGGTAATACACCACGTTTAAATCCAATTCAGAGAATCGAAAAAATTGGAGGTCTTAACAAAATGGAAAAGGCTGCCATGGAAGATATGTTTATGGTTCATGCTAAACGTGTTCCAATTCATAAAAGGGTCTCTAAGCAAGAAATTGAATTATTGTTACAACGCGAGTTGGAAAATAGAGGAGTAGATATTGCATTTGAATATGGTGTTTATAGCAATGGTTTGCCGACAAAAGTAAAGTCGTCTAAATTTAAATATGCAGAGGCAAACGTGTATAGGTCACCAATGTTCGTTGACTTTGAGGGAGTGTCAAATTTCGATTTGTTAATTTCCTTTCCTAAGAAAAAGCGATTCTTGGTGCAGTCTATTCTAGGTTTGGCAATGTTATCATTGTTATTTACAATTATAATTGTAGTAGCATATGCCGGAGCAATTTATCAGTTAATTCGTCAAAAGCAGATTTCTGAAATAAAAACAGATTTCATTAATAATATGACGCATGAATTTAAAACACCAATAGCAACTATAAACTTAGCTGTGGAGGCTATTAGAAACCCAAAAATTATTGGGGATCAAGAAAAAGTGTTGCGATACTTGCAAATGATACGTGATGAGAATAAGAGAATGCATGCGCAAGTAGAAAATGTATTGCGAATATCTAAGTTGGAAAAAAATCAACTGGATATTAGTAAGGATAGGGTGAATGTTCACGACATAATAGAAGACGCTATAACTCATGTTGAGTTAATAGTAGATGATAGAGGAGGATATATACACACGCATTTAAATTCGGAACGCTCAGAGGTTTTAGCAAATGAGATGCATTTTACCAATGTAATTGTGAATATGCTTGATAATGCTATTAAGTATTCGGAAGAAGCACCGAAAATTGATGTGTATACTGAAAGAGCTAAGAATTATATAATTATTAAAGTACAAGATCAAGGTACTGGTATGAGCAAAGGTGTAGTTAAGAAAGTTTTTGAAAAATTCTATCGAGAGCACACAGGAGACATACATAACGTTAAAGGACATGGATTAGGATTGTCTTACGTTAAAAAAATAGTAGAAGATCACCAAGGTGAAGTTTATGCCGAAAGTGAAAAAGGAAAAGGAAGTACATTTTACATCAAACTGCCGTTAATATAAAAAATTATGGAAACAATAAACAAGAAGATACTTTTAGTGGAGGACGATCCAAATTTTGGAATTGTGTTGAAAGATTATTTGTCAATGAATGACTTTGATGTCACCTTGGCGAAAAATGGAATGGAAGGTTTTGAGAAGTTCAAGAAAGATAATTATGATATCTGCATTTTGGACGTAATGATGCCGTATAAAGACGGGTTTACATTGGCGAAGGAAATTCGTGAAAAAAATGAGAACGTGCCAATTGTTTTTTTAACGGCAAAAACAATGAAGGAAGATGTTCTTAAAGGATACAAAGCTGGTGCAGATGATTATTTGAACAAGCCATTTGATTCTGAAGTGTTATTAATGAAGTTAAAAGCAATACTTCAAAGAAAAGCTTCTAATGGATTGGCAGATAGTAAGAAGTTTGAATTTACAATTGGTGGTTTCCACTTAAATTCTAAATTGAGATTTTTAAAATATAAAGACGAAGAATCAATTAAATTATCTCCAAAAGAGAATGAATTATTGAGGTTATTGGCTTTACATGAAAATGATTTAATGCCAAGAGAGTTAGCACTTACTAAAATATGGAGAGATGATAATTACTTTACATCTCGTAGTATGGATGTTTATATAGCTAAATTACGTAAGTATCTTAAAGTTGATGATACTGTAGAAATTTTGAATATACATGGTGAAGGTTTCCGTTTGGTTGTGAAGACTGAAGGAGAATAGAATACTATAATAAAAATTAAAAAAAGCATCCAATTTTGGATGCTTTTTTTGTTTTAGAGTTTTTCTAAAATTTCATTTACGATTTCATCAGGAGATTGGTCTATTGAAACAGAAAGTGCTTCTGTAGGGGTTTCAAGAATTTCAAATTGAGATTTTAATAACCCTTTTGGCATGTAATGATTTTTACGCTTATTAAGGCGTGCATCTATAAGCTCAAAACTACCCTCTAAATAGATAAATTGATGTTTGTTCTCTAAATTATGACCAAGGATAGTTCTATACTTTTGTTTAAGGGCAGAACACACGATTACTGCACCAGTACTTAGATTTTCTATACCAACCTCGTTAAGGCGCTCTAACCAACCTTGACGATCGTCATCGTTCAGAGGGTGACCTTCGCTCATTTTTTTTACATTGGCTTCTGGATGAAAACTGTCTCCATCAAAAAAGGGTATATTAAGTTTATCGGCTAAAAGTTTCCCTATAGTGGATTTTCCACTTCCGGAAACACCCATTACAAATAAGATTTGCTTTTTAAACATTTTTTAAATTTTCAATTTCAACATCTATTTTATCCAAGAGGGTCTTAGTTTCATAGTCATAATCGGACCAAAGAGTATCTTCATTTCTTAAAAACCATGTAAGCTGTCTTTTGGCAAACCTTCTCGTATTTTTCTTAATTTCTGATATGGCGAAATCCAAAGTCCATTCTCCATCAAAATATTTAAAAAGTTCTTTGTATCCAACAGTCTGTAAAGCATTATAATCGCGAAAGGAAAGTAAACTTTTAGCTTCTTCTAATAATCCAGTTTCGATCATAACATCTACACGTGCATTAATGCGTTCATAAATTAAAGCACGTTCTGCTCTTAGACCTACGGACAATAGTTTAAAATCTCTTTCTGCCTTAGGTTTGTTTATAAAAGAAGAATATGGCTTACCACTACCTATGGCAACTTCAAGTGCTCGTATTACTCTTTGAGGGTTATAAATATCAACCTTATTAAAATATTCGGGGTCTAGCTGTTTTAATTTATGTTGTAATGGTTTTATGCCACTTTCAGAGAGTTTGGTATTTAGTTCTTCTCTAATTGAAGGGTCTATTGTTGGGAATGTATTTAATCCGTCGGTTACGGCATTTACATATAGTCCGCTTCCGCCAACCATAACAACTACGTCATGTATTTTGAAAAGTTCAGATAGCTTTTGAATAGCTTCACGTTCAAAATCACCGACCGTATAAGTTTCGGTAATACTTTTATGTTGAATGAAATGGTGCTTTGCTTGCGCTTGTTCTTCTAAACTAGGCACAGCGGTACCAATATTCATTTCTTTAAAAAACTGACGTGAGTCTGCAGATATTATTTCGGTATTATACTGTTTGGCTAAATGTATAGCTAGTTTGGTTTTGCCAATAGCCGTAGGGCCTACCACTGAAATTAGAGTTTTATTCATTTAATATTGATCCACAATTATAACAATGGGTAGCGTCATCTCTATGACCTTCTTTACTACATGTTGGGCAGCTTTGTGTGTTTATATGAACATAACTACCGCCATTTTTTAAATTAGAAGTTTCTCTATTCTGCTTCGCAAATTCAGCCGTAACCATACCAGTAGGTACCGCAATTATCCCATAACCCAAAAGCATAATAATAGTAGCTATTGCTTGACCTTGAGGTGTTATAGGTGCAATGTCACCATAACCTACAGTAGTTAGTGTAACTATTGTCCAGTAGATACTAGTAGGTATACTTGTAAAGCCAGCTTCATCTCCTTCTATTAAATACATTAGGGTTCCCATCATTACGGAACAAATAAGTACAGCAAAAAGGAAAACCGTAATTTTTGCCCTACTAGCTTTTAGGGCTCTCTTTAATTGAGAGGCTTCACCTAGAAAACGAGCCAATTTTAATATACGAAAAACACGTAATAACCTAAATGCTCTAACGGCTAAAAGCACCTGTGATCCTGCAAAAATGTAAGATATATAAAGGGGGATTGTTGAAAGGAAATCAATAATACCATAAAAACTAAAAATATACTTACTGGGCTTTCTTATACTAACAATTCGTGCAATGTATTCAATGGTAAAGAAAATAGTAACAATCCATTCAAGAATAAAAAGAATCTCATGATACTCTGCATCAATAGCTTTTACACTTTCAAGCATGATAAGGATAACACTAAAAATAATGATAACAAAAAGTATAATATCAAACAATTTACCCATAGGGGTATCTGCTTCATAAATAATCTCATGAACCTTTTTCTTCCAGGATGATAGTTTTTCGTCCTCTTTCAAACTAATTGTTTATTTCTATTATTTTAAGCACTCTCTTTTTTCTTAAGTAAGATTCTATCAGAAAGTTAGCATCATGCGTACCGTTCATTGGTGTAATAATACTTTCTAAGATATGAATATTATTTATTTGATAGTTAAGATCATAAAAACCAAAACCTACTAGAGATCCGTTTTTAACTAAAATTGCACTTTGTTCACCAATTTCTCTACCCTTATCTATTACTAATACTTTATTACCGTTAACTCTATTTTTAGAGAGCGCAGCAATTACTCGTTTATTATATTCTTCTAAATCTTCTTTACTAATACATGCACCTTTGCATGTACCTGCATCATAACCAGAGCAATTATTACGAGCTTCACTTATACCGTTCACCTTTTCGCATAATCCGAATTCTTGGGTTATCTTATATAAGTAATTTTTAGCACTGAACACGCCGTTGAAAAGAGCTAGTGGCTCATCACACTCACGGTAAGGTTTTATCTCTATAACGAAATAGCCATTTTCATTAATACTTTTACAAAAAGCATGACTGTACATTCTTTTTTTAGGGATAATACTGTACTTAGGTCTAAGTTTCAATAATTCTTCGTGTTCTTTTAATATAGCTACTAGTTCATTTCCGGTTAGCTCAAAAGTTACCTTTTTGGTTTCTTTGGCTATTTTTCTAGATTTATCACTAGTCTTTGTAAAGATTTGATTTACTTTCTTTTTTATGTCACTGGTTTTGCTAAGGTGTATAATATCTCCATCCTTATTATGCATATAAAAAACACCTGTCTTGTTTGGTAAATCCCTCACAATATCCAATTGTTTTTCAGAAAGTTCACCTTGGGTTTCTTTTCTGATAGTGTCTTTTATGATTATTTTTTCTGTATCCTTAGCTAGTAAAAGTTTAAATAATTTAATCGTTGCTAAAGCATCTCCATTGGCTCTATGTCTATCACTTACGGGAATACCTAATGACCTCACCAACTTTCCTAGGCTATAAGATTCTGCATCTGGCAGTAATAACTTAGAAAGGTCAACGGTACATAAGGTTTTACGTTCAAAATTGTAACCTAAACGCCTAAATTCCGTTCTTAAAATTCTATAATCAAATTGAGCATTGTGAGCTACAATGACAGTATCTTCCGTTATTTCAATAATTCTCTTGGCAACCTCATAAAATTTAGGGGCTGTCCTTAACATTTTACTATTAATACCGGTAAGTTTTACGACAAAGGGCTGAATTTCCTTTTCAGGATTTACCAGACTAATAAATTTGTCCACTACTTTTTGACCGTCAAATTTGTGAATAGCAATTTCAGTAATTCCTTCCTCATTAAACTTTCCTCCTGTAGTTTCAATATCTAAAATTGCGTACATTTAATATAATCTGATTTTTTGGGTAAGTGGGGATTTAGGTATTAATTTCTTGATCCAAAGATACTACTTCCTATACGTACCATAGTACTACCTTCTTCAATTGCAATTTTATAATCACCACTCATACCCATTGAAAGGGTGTTAAAGTCTGTATAGTTATTTTTAAGTTTGGCATAAAGGTCTTTTAAGCTTCTAAACTCACGTCTAACCTGATCCATATTATCCGTAAAAGTTGCCATTCCCATTAATCCTTCAATTTTTATATGCTTGTAAGTTTTAAATTCCTCATTGCTCACCAACTCAAGCAATTCTTCCTCATTAAAACCAAACTTGGTATCCTCTTCTGCAATATGTACTTGTAATAAACATGAAATAACTCTATTGTGTTTTTCTGCTTGTTTGTTTATTTCTGCCAATAATCTAGGGCTATCAACACCATGTACCAAGGAAACATATTCTACCATATATTTGACCTTGTTGCGCTGTAAGTGTCCGATCATATGCCATTTGATATCTTTAGGCATTTTCTGCCATTTTTCTGTCATTTCTTGAACCCTGTTCTCTCCAAAAATACGTTGTCCCTCATCGTATGCTTCTTGAATTAAAGACATGGGTTTTGTTTTAGAGACAGCAACAAGGGTTACTGAATTAGGAATTGTATTTGTAACAGCTAAAAGATTTTCTTTTATTGACATATAATTTTACTTCTTTGGTAATCTTAATTTGTGAACTGACTTGATACTATCTCAGCTTTTCTACTATCGGCATAATCATAAAAACCTTCTCCAGATTTAATGCCTTTTTTTCCTGCCATAACCATATTTACTAATAATGGGGAAGGGGCATATTTTGGATTTTTGAATCCGTCATGCATAACATTTAAAATAGAAAGACATACATCTAACCCAATAAAATCTGCCAATTGCAAAGGACCCATAGGGTGTGCCATACCTAATTTCATGACCGTATCTATTTCTTGCACGCCTGCAACACCATGGTGCAAAGTTTCTATCGCTTCATTGATCATTGGCATTAAAATTCTATTGGCAACAAAACCTGGGTAATCATTAACCTCTGTTGGGGTTTTGCCCAACTGTTTTGAAAGTTCCATGATAGTAGTAGTGGTTGCACTGGTAGTGCTATAGGCATTAATAATTTCAACCAAGGTCATTATTGGCACAGGGTTCATGAAATGCATACCAATAACCTTTTCGGGTCTGTTGGTAGCTGCCGCAATTTGTGTAATGGAAATAGATGATGTATTAGATGCTAAAATTGTATTTTCACTACAAAGGGAATCCAATTCCTTAAAAATACTCAGTTTAACAGTTACGTTTTCCGTTGCTGCTTCTATGGCAAGTTCTACGTTGGTAACACCTGCTTTTAATTCGGTAAACAATGTAATATTAGAAAGAGTACGCTCTTTGTCCGCTACATTTATTTTTTCTTTTGCAACCATGCGGTCTAAATTCTTTGAAATGGTGCTAAGACCTTTATCTAAAGCTTCTTTAGAAACATCAATAAGGTGTACTTGAAATCCGTTTTGAGCAAATACATGAGCAATTCCATTGCCCATAGTACCTGCGCCTATAACTGCTATGTTTTTCATATTTTCTTTGGATTAAATGCTGCAATAATTTGTAGGGCAACTTTTAAAGCCTGTGTACCTTGCTTTAAACTAACTACAGGTATTGTGTCATCATTAATTGAATCAGCGAAAGATTCAAGCTCATCTAAAATTGCATTATTGGTTTCAACTGAAGGATTTTCAAAATAGATTTGCTTTTTAATTCCTTCCGCATTCTGTAATATCATGTCGAAATCTCCTGGTTCTTTGGGAGCATTTTTCATTTTTACTACTTCAACTTTTTTCTCTAGAAAATCTACCGATATATACGCGTCTTTTTGAAAGAAGCGAGATTTTCTCATATTCTTCAATGAAATTCTACTTGCGGTTAAATTTGCTACACATCCATTTTCAAATTCTAGTCTAGCATTTGCAATATCGGGTGATTGGCTAATAACAGATACTCCACTTGCATTAACTTGTATTACTTTAGAATTAACAACGCTTAAAATAGCATCGATATCATGAATCATTAAATCCAATACCACAGGAACATCTGTTCCTCTAGGGTTGAATTCAGCTAAACGATGAGATTCAATGAACATTGGTTCTTTAATAGCATGTTTTACAGAAGTAAATGCCGGGTTAAAACGTTCAACATGTCCAACTTGCCCTTTTACGCCATATTTTTCTTCTAGCTCAAGTAAAGAATTAGCTTCTTCCAGAGTATGTGTAATTGGTTTCTCTATGAAAATATGCCTACCTTTTTCAATTGATTTTTTAGCACATTCGTAATGTGAAAGTGTAGGGGTGACAATATCTACTACATCTACTGCATCTATTAAATCATCAAGATTTTTAAAATAGGTATATCCAAATTCTTCACTAACTTTTTGACCATTAGAGCTATCTGCATCGTGAAAGCCTATAAGGTCATATTTTTTAGATTCTTTTAGAAGTCTAAGGTGGATTTTACCTAGATGCCCAGCTCCTAAAACACCAACTTTTAACATTTGTTTCGTTTTCATCAAAAATACACATAGTTAGGTACTTTTATCCTATGCGTTATTTCAATTTTATAAAAAATGATGATTAGTTTTAAAAGGTTCTTCCGTCGTATAAAGAACTTTGTTAACTTTGATGGTCAAACCAACTACCATTGAAAGATACCTTAAAACACAGGGGCATGCGCAACCATTTAGCGCAAATATTAATAGACAAGGGAATAGCGGATAGAAAAGTACTTGATGCTGTAAGAGAGATACCTAGGCACTTGTTTATGGATAGTAGTTTTGAGGGGCATGCCTATCAAGACAAAGCATTTCCTATTGCTGCAAACCAGACAATTTCGCATCCATATACCGTTGCTTTTCAAACAGAATTATTACAACTTGAAGAAGGTCAAAAAGTTTTAGAAATAGGTACAGGCAGTGGATATCAAACTGCAATTCTTTTAAACTTACGCGTAAAAGTTTGGACAATAGAAAGACAATTAGAATTGTTTAAAAAAACAAATCTGTTTTTTAAGAAAATGGGGTACCGGCCTAAAAAAATAATTTTTGGTGATGGTTATAAAGGTCTGCCGGAACAGGCGCCTTTTGATCGTATTATTGTCACGGCAGGCGCACCAGAAGTACCTAAAGCCTTGTTGTCACAGTTAAAAGTAGGAGGTAGGTTAGTTATACCTATAGGTTTTGAGGAGCAAATAATGACATTATTTGTTAGAACAACCGAAAAAGAATTTTCAAAAACAGAATACGGGTCCTTTAGATTCGTACCACTATTAGAGAATAAAAACTAATTATTGAAATTCTTTTTAACTCGGTCTAAGTCTCTTTTGTTATCACGATCTTTAATGGATTCTCTCTTGTCGTAGAGTTTTTTACCCTTGGCTAAAGCAATTTGCATTTTAGCAAGTCCTCTATCGTTTAAGAATACACGAAGTGGTACAATGGTTAAACCAGAAGTTTTGACTTCTTTACTTAGTTTTTTAAGTTCTCTTTTTTGTAGCAGTAATTTACGTTCCGCTTTTGGTTTATGGTTAAAATGAGATGCGTGCGAATATTCATCTATTTGCATGTTGATTACAAATAGTTCTTCTCTTTCGTTGAACTCACAAAAGCTTTCCGAAATAGAGGCGCGACCTTCTCTAATGGCTTTTATTTCGGTACCTGCCAAAACAATACCTGCTGTAAACGTGTCCAAAAGCTCATATTCAAAACGAGCCCTTTTATTTTTAATGTTAATAGTATTCTGCATCACAGACAAAAGTAAGAACAATTCAATGAATGTCTTAGCCTTTTAAAACTAATTGCTAATGAAAATAGATTTAAAAAAGATTAATCGGGGCAATTACAGTTGAAAATAAGTTTGTCAACTGAAGGTTTTCCATTTATTATTTTCACGATAAATAGCGTTCCGTTCTCACTATCATCAATATCAAAATACTTTTGCTCGTCTATTAATTTATTGACAAATTCTGGTGTAGTATTACTATGACCAACAACTAAAACGTTTTTATTTAAATTTTCTGTTTTAAATTGCGCAATATCAATAGTGTTGGGGTCATAATACTGTACATCTATATTTTGTTTTACAGAAGTAGGTGCGGCGGTCATAGAAGTTCTATTGTAGTCGGTAGAGTAGATTGCATCTAATTCTGTGTCTGCTAGAATTTCTGCCCAATGCATAGCTCTACCTAACCCTTGTTGGTTAAGTTCTGGGTCGGCGTCATTAAGATTACCTCTGTTTTTTTCTGCATGTCTTATAAGGTAAAAAGTAGAAACAGAAGATTGTTCTTGTGATGTGTCAACTGTTGGCTCTTCTTTACAAGAAAGACTGATAGACAGTAAAATAAAAAGAACATATTTGAATGCTTTCATGAAATTATGTTTGGTGTATTAATTTAATAACTAAAATTACTTCAAAATAGTACTATAAATAGTCTATTTTTTGTTTTTTTGCATATGAAAAAATTTTGTGGGGCACTTCTTATCGGTTTTGTAGTTCTAGGTCTTAAGGCTCAAGAAGTCGTACTACCTACAGATTTTAGGCAACAAAATCTAACCGAATATAACAGTAGTTTAATAAATCCTGCTTATAGTTTGGATCGTAATAATCCTTCCTCTGTGGCGCTATGGGCTAGATGGCAATGGCAAAGCTATGATGCTGACCCAACTTCATTATTTTTAAATTACACTACAAGACTAAGTGATGTGTCTTCTGCAGGTGTTGGTTTTTTTCAACATAATACAGGTATTTTTCTAAATACCGGTGCCGCTTTAAATTACGCTTATAATATAGAACTAAGCGAAAATGTGTTTTTGGGGGTAGGTCTTAATCTATTTGCTTTTCAGCAGAAGTTGGCAGATGATCGTTTCTTTGTGCCGAATCCTATCCAGACAACTATAAATAATGATTTTATCATACAAATGGCACCTGGTGTTAATTTGAGTATTGATGGTTTTAATATTGGGTTGGTATCAGAGAATCTTTTCGATTATAACTTCACTACTAATGAGAGAAACACTAGTCCAGATGATAGAATGTTTCAGGCATTGGTAAGTTATGATTTTCCAGTAGATTTATTAGCAAATGATAATAGTTCTGTTTTTAGACCAATATTGTATTACAAGACTATACCTGGCTTGGATAATCAAGTGGGTTTAACCACTTTATTGACAACCAATAAGTATTGGGCTCAAGCAGGTTATAATAGTTTCTACGGATTCTCAGGAGGAGTTGGAGGTCGTTTCTTTAAACGAGTTTCTTTTGGGGCTTTAATTGAAGTTGGAACAAGTTCAGATCTAAAAGGACAGGACCCTTCTTTTGAATTGGTTACTTCTTATAAATTAGGAGCATTACAAACGCCTGAAGAAAAATTAGAAGAGCAATTAATAGCTGAAGAAGAAAAGAGTAAAGAAGAGTTACTTGCTAAACAAGAAGAAAAGGAAGTAGAGTCAACTGAATTGACTAAAGCGGAAAAGCTAGCTTTAAAACGCGAATCGAAAAAACAAGAGCGTCTAGCACTTATAGAAAGCAATAGAATTAGAGATTCTATTCAAGATGCTTCCAGGAAGACGGGTATTGCCGCAAAGGAATCTAAGCGAGACTTAAAGAGAAAAAGGGATTCAATAGAGAATGCAAAAGTGGAACAGGCATTAGTTGCTGCAAAAGCACTTAAACAGCAAAGACAGCAAGATTCAATTGCTGTTGTAATGAAGAGAGAGGCTGAGGCTGTTGCATTAGCGCAAAAACAACGACAAGATTCAATAGCTCAAAGCGAAGCTTTGGCTATGAAAAACGAAGTGGTTGAAGTTAAGGCTGGCGAGAAATACGAAGAAGTCGCTAAAGAAGGCTCTTTGGAACCTGGTTATTATTTAATAGCAAACGTATTTGGGACTAAAAAATACTTAGACGCTTTCTTAGCGGACATGAAGAAAAAGGGAATAAATGCAAAATCTTTCTTTAGACAAAAGAATAAATATAACTACGTATACCTGGCTAAATATAATTTCATTAAAGATGCAAGAGCCGCTAGAGACTCTAAATTAGACGGCAAGTACAATGATAAAATATGGATATTTAGAGTAACGGGAGAAGAATAATCTCCCTTAAGCTCTATTAAATAATTAGATATAAGCTAATGCGAAAACCGTATTAGCTTATTTAAGTTCTCTTTTTATCAAAACTTCTAGGTAAGTTACTGTATTCAATAAGTATTTACGGTCTTTGGTAATACTTGCCATTGCTATTGCTCCTTGGATAATAGTGAATAATTGCTTAGAAAACTGCAGAGGAGTTACTGGTAGTTTAAATTCTCCATTATTAATACCGTTCTCAAAAACTAAAGCAATTTTTCCTTCAATTTCTTTAATGGTTTCCTTTGCTGCGGCAGCCAATAATTTATTGTTATGTTGTGCGTCTATGCCAACATTTAAAATTGGACAACCACCCATGTTCATGGTAAAAACATCATATTTCTTATAAAATGCTATAAGGTTCTCTATCTTGTTAATAGCCTTGCCTTCAATAGATAAATGTTCATCAATACCTGTAAGCAATACATTACGGTTAAATTCGAATGCCGCTAATGCTAAAGCTTCTTTGTTTTCAAAATTACCGTACAATGCACCTTTAGTAAGGTTTGTAGCATCTGTTAAATCACTCATGCTAGTGCCGACGTATCCATGTTTATTAAAAACAGGGGCGACAGTCTCAATAATATAAGCGGTAGTTCTTTCGGCTTTTGTGGACATATAAGACTGTTTTATGCGAATATAAAAAATTTATACTGCATGGTATATATTGTTGATAAAAAAAAGCGCTCATATATTTAATATGAACGCTTTTTTATCATTTTTATAAAATTAGACAACTATATCTTCTTGATTCCTAAAAACTAAACTATTGTCAAAGGCGTCTAGCAAGACAACGCTATCAGACTTAATTTCTCCACTAAGAAGTGATTTGGACATATTGTTAAGAACCTCTTTTTGAATAGTTCTTTTAACCGGTCTTGCTCCAAATTGAGGATCATAACCTTTATCTGCCAAATAAGCAATAGCTTCTTCAGTAGCATCTAAAGTAATTTGTTGTTTGTCCAACATTTTCTTTAGTTGATCTAATTGAAGTCTTACAATTTGTTTAATGTTGTCCTTGGTTAAAGGCGTAAACATTACAATGTCATCAATTCTATTAATAAACTCTGGGCGAACTGTTTTCTTTAACAACCCAAGTACTTCAACTCTAGCGGCTTCTGTAGCGCTATAAGTATCTACTGCGTTTTCAAATTTATCTTGAATTATATCACTTCCCATATTACTGGTCATGATTATAATTGTATTTTTAAAATCAGCAACCCTTCCTTTATTATCTGTCAATCTTCCTTCATCCAATACTTGTAATAAAATATTGAAAGTATCTGGGTGTGCTTTTTCAATTTCATCTAAAAGCACCACAGAATATGGTCTTCTTCTAACAGCTTCTGTCAATTGTCCACCTTCGTCATAACCAACATATCCTGGAGGAGCTCCTACCAGTCTGCTTACGGAGTGTCTTTCTTGATATTCACTCATATCTATTCTGGTCATTGCATTCTCGTCATCAAATAAATAAGAGGCTAATGTTTTTGCCAACTCCGTTTTACCAACACCGGTTGTACCTAAGAATAAAAATGAACCAATTGGTTTTCTAGCATCTTGTAAACCTGCTCTGCTTCTTCTAATTGCGTCGGAAACAGCTTCAATAGCTTCTTCTTGACCAACTACTCTTTTGTGTAGCACACTTTCTAATTTCAGTAACTTTTCCCGCTCACTTTGCAGCATTTTAGTAACAGGTATTCCTGTCCATTTTGCAACAACTTCAGCAATATCGTCACTAGTAACTTCTTCTTTAATTAAAGTACCAGAATGTTGCTGTGAAGCCAAATCATCTTGTAATTTGGTTAAATTCTCCTGTGCTTCCTTGATTTTTCCATATCTAATCTCGGCAACTTTCCCGTAATCGCCATTACGCTCTGCACGTTCCGCTTCTGCCTTGAAATTTTCAATATCAAGTTTAGTCTGTTGAATATTATCAACTACAGATTTTTCGCTTTCCCATTGAGCAAATATTTCATTACGTTCTTCTTTTATGTTTGCCAGATCTAAATTTAAAACTTGAAGCTTAGCCTTGTCATTTTCGCGTTTAATGGCCTCAATCTCAATTTCAATCTGCATAATCTTTCGATCAAGCACATCTAGCTCTTCTGGCTTAGAATTAATTTCCATTCGAAGTTTAGATGCGGCTTCATCCATAAGGTCAATAGCCTTATCTGGTAAGAATCTATTGGTTATATATCGTTGTGATAACTCTACAGCAGCAATGACCGCTTCATCTTTAATACGTACTTTGTGATGAGCTTCATACTTTTCTTTAATACCCCTAAGGATAGAAATAGCACTTTCAGTATCTGGCTGGTCTACAACCACCTTTTGAAATCTTCTTTCAAGGGCTTTATCTTTCTCAAAATATTTTTGATATTCATCTAGAGTAGTTGCACCGATCGATCTTAATTCACCTCTAGCTAAAGCAGGTTTAAGAATGTTTGCGGCGTCCATAGCTCCTTGTCCGCCTCCGGCGCCAACTAAAGTGTGTATTTCATCAATAAATAAGATGATATTACCATCTGCACTTACCACCTCCTTAATAACCGCTTTTAATCGTTCTTCAAACTCGCCTTTATACTTGGCGCCAGCTATTAATGCTCCCATATCTAAAGAGTAAATTACTTTATCCTTTAGGTTTTCAGGAATATCGCCCTGTATAATTCTATGTGCTAAACCTTCAACAATAGCCGTTTTACCAACTCCTGGTTCACCTACTAAAATTGGGTTGTTCTTGGTGCGTCTAGACAAAATTTGTAGAATTCTACGAATTTCTTCATCACGCCCAATTACTGGGTCTAATTTACCGCTATCTGCTAATTCATTAAGGTTTTTAGCGTATTTATTAAGTGAGTTATAATTGTCTTCGGCACTTTGCGAGGTTACCTTGTCGCCATTACGCAATTCGTCTATTGCAGACATTAAATCTTTTTCGGTTGCCCCTTGGTCTTTTAAGATTTGGGCTATCTTACTTTTTGATTTTAAGATGGCTAAAAATAGATGTTCTATAGAGACATATTCATCTTCCATTTTTTTGGCGATGATACTGGCTTCGTTTAAAGTCTTACTAGCTTCTCTAGAAAATTGTAAGTCACCGCCTTCAACTTTAGGAAAGCTTAAAAGTTCTTTTTCTAAAATTTGTTGAACTAGCGAAAAATTAATGCCAAGCTTTTTAATTAAAAAGGGCATTACATTTTCTTCTACTTCTGTAAGTGCTTTAAATAGGTGTTCATTTTCAATTTGTTGATGCCCATTATTCTGAGCAATCAACTGGGCTTGTTGAATAGCCTCTTGTGATTTTATAGTAAAATTATTTATATTCATTATCTCAGGTTTTAGTTAATTGTAATACTTTTGAAAATTAATATTCAACAATCTTACCAATTGAATTTATGAGACAAAATGGCGTAAATTTGAGAAAATAAAATGACAATTAGTCAGGTTGCTCGAATTGAATTTAGACTATTAAATTAAGAATTTTATGGGATTATTTGGAGGTTTATTTGGGAATTCAAAAAGTGATGATGGGAATGCTTCGTCAGATATACCTTGGATTTCCTTGAATACAATTGGTCAATTGAAAGACATTAAGGAAGCATCTAATAATAGACCACAGGTTATATTCAAGCACTCAACGTCTTGCGGTATTAGTAGAATGGTTTTGAATATGTTTAAAAGTAGTTATGGTCTTGAAAATGGACAGATGGATCTATACTTTTTAGACTTATTGGCAAATAGGGATGTATCTAATGCGGTAGCTTCAGAATTTGGGGTAATGCATCAATCGCCACAAATGTTGATAATAAAAAATGGGGTAGTGGTAATCCACGATTCTCATGGAGCAATATCCGATATAAAATTAGAACAATATATATAAAAAAGCCCCGTATTAAACGGGGCTTTTTTTTTAGTTGAACCTTTGATTGTTCAGAATATTTTTAAGATTATTTTTTAAATCTTCACCAGCATCATAAACCATTTGTTCGTTACTGGGAAAAGGAACTCTTGCCAATTGTAATAGCGAAACCAAATCATTGTCTAAAGCTCTTTTGTCTCCATCGTAATTGGCGTAAATATGCTCAAATACGAACTGACTGGATAATGGGTGCTGATTGATTTTCTGTTGCTTTTTTATATCAATAAAACTTACAATACCTGTTACTTGTGCACTTTTAAATTGAGTAAATTGGTAAAAATCACATCTTACAGTTTTAAATTTATCAACCTTTATACTATTGCCTAAACTGTCAGAAACTACATTGCCATTACGATCTTCAACAAAAGTATATCCGTCTTTAATCTGCTTTTCCTTACTTATTTGTTTCTCTCTAATTTGTTCGGGAGAAATATTAATGTCCTGAAAAGAAACCTCCATCTGATAATCGTATAGTTGATTTTGTATTCTATTAGTGTGGTACTCGGTCCAATCAGAATTCAATCCATAAGTATTCAAATTTAAAAGTTCATCTTCAAGCCTTTTTGGTATTATTTGATCCGTATTATTCGTCATTTCTACAATAACAAAATCTAACCCTTTTTTATATGCTTCATCTATCTTGCTTACAACATCTTTGAAATTAGGATTAATCTCTTCTAAATAATTAAGATCATTATATGCATTTCTATAGTCAGACTTATAATTAGCACTTTTTAATAGTGTTGTAGCCTTGTTATATAAAAATTCGGATAAATTAGTTTTAGCGGCAATTATATCCTCATCATAATTTTTAAAATTAAACTGCGCCTTTCTGTTTTCGTCTTGAATATACAAAGGAAGCAATGGTCGTATTCTTTCCTGAATAGATTTTAAACGTCCGTATGTATTATAGATTTCTTCGAAATTAGCAGCATTGCCATCCTTTTTAAGGAACTTTATATGTTGTAATTCTCTTTCGGTATTTTTTTTATACCCTTCCTCAAGCAGAACAATATATGTTTGATTACTTTTTTTGGTCTTGTTCTCTGCAATATTCATAACTGCTTTATTAATTGCAGCTTCGTAATTGCCAGAATTAAGAGCTTCTTGCGTTTTCTTAACGCCACTACAAGAAAGTAGTAGACCTATAAAACTAAATAGTAGAAATTTTTTCATGTCTATTAATTTTAGAATTTATTAAAGCTATTCAACAGCCGTGCCATAAAAGGGTTATTACTTAACGTAATAGGATAAGGAATAGTATATTTTCGTTAAGATGCTTAACTGTCATTACTTTGGCGTCTTTTAAAAAAATATAGTTATTAACTTATTTTAATAAATAAGTTATGTGTTTGTACTGTTTTTTATATTTCATTAAGTAGGCTATTTGTATTTTAGCAGCTTATTTAAAAGATATAGTAACATGCAACGCGATACAACAATATTTAATCTTATTGAAGAAGAGAAGCAACGTCAAATTAACGGCATTGAATTAATTGCCTCTGAAAACTTTACTAGTCCTCAAGTTATGGAAGCCCAAGGATCTGTGCTTACAAATAAGTATGCAGAAGGTTACCCTGGAAAAAGATATTACGGAGGTTGCGAAGTAGTTGATAAAGTTGAGCAATTGGCTATTGACAGGGCTAAAGAGCTTTTTGGTGCGGCATACGCTAATGTACAACCACACTCAGGTTCTCAAGCTAATGCGGCAGTTTATCATGCATGTTTACAACCAGGAGATAAAATATTAGGTTTTGATCTATCTCACGGAGGGCACCTAACTCATGGTTCTCCCGTAAATTTTTCAGGTAGGTTATATAACCCTGTTTTTTATGGAGTTGATAAAGAAACAGGTAGATTAGATTACGATAAAATTCAAGAAGTAGCTACAAAAGAGCAGCCGAAATTAATTATCGCTGGGGCATCTGCTTATTCTAGAGATATGGATTTTGAGCGTTTTCGGAAAATTGCAGATAGTGTAAATGCTATTTTGCTTGCAGATATTTCTCATCCGGCAGGATTAATTGCAAGAGGATTATTGAACAATCCTATTCCACATTGTCATATTGTTACTACAACAACACATAAAACATTAAGAGGTCCAAGAGGAGGTTTAATATTGATGGGAGAAGATTTTGAAAACCCATTTGGCATTAAGTTGAAAAACGGTAACCTTAGAAAAATGTCCGCTTTATTGGATTTAGCAGTTTTTCCAGGTAATCAAGGTGGTCCTTTAGAGCATGTTATTGCTGGTAAGGCAATTGCTTTTGGTGAAGCATTAACAGAATCGTATGCAACTTATATAGCGCAAGTAAAGAAGAATGCCGATGCAATGGCTAAATCTTTTGTGAAACGTGGTTACAACATCATTTCTGATGGTACGGACAATCATATGATGCTTATTGATCTTAGAAATAAAGATATTTCTGGTAAAGATGCAGAAAAAGCATTGGTTCTTGCTGATATTACGGCAAACAAGAATATGGTGCCTTTTGATGACAAATCTCCATTTGTTACTTCGGGTATTCGTTTTGGAACTGCAGCTATTACCACTAGGGGCTTAGTTGAAAGTGATATGGAAATAGTTGTTGATTTCATTGATCAGGTAATTACAAATCCTGAAAATGAAACTATAATCAAAGAAGTGAAAAGTAAAGTAAATGCAATGATGAATACGAGACCTATTTTTAATGCTTAATTAAAAATAGGTTTGGTTTTTTATTCTGATAGAAACTCTAAATCACCACATACATAGGTATTCTTGTTCACATCATAAATAGATGCTTCGTCGTCCTTATCTAAATATATTCCCCAAAATTCAGAATATGATTTTGGGACCATATTTAGTTGATTTTCGTTAGCATCTATATTTTCTATTATATCTTCAAAAATAGGAACGAAAATTTCATATGGTTTTTGAGTAAGACCTCTTGTTAAAAAGACATAGTTAAATGCAATTTGCTTTAAAATGTCATTTAATTGGCTTGGTATACTCTTGTCATAAATTCTTTTAATAACAATACTTGTATCATTTAAGAAAAAGGTAAGTTCTTCAATATCTATATGATATTGATTCTGTAAATCAAGAATATCTAAGGCATGTTGTAAAGGAGATTCTTCTTTGCCATTGCTTCCCCACCGTCCGGTATTAAAGTGCGCTAGTAGCTCCAGCAAATCTAAATTACAAGTTACTTCTACTACCAAACTAATGGAGTTAAAGGTAATATGCTTATTGTTAAGCTTTACACTTGAGAAATAATGAAAACCAAGAGAGTTTAGAAATTCGTCTAAACCATTAATTTCTTTGGTGTATTCTAGCTTTGAATTGTTTATGAAGTTTTCGTAATTAAATGGCATACAAGAAAAATTATAGCATTCTTTCTTATAAAGATACTTTTCTCACGTTGCAATTTCATATAGGAAAACCTTAGAATTTATGAGGATATTATGTTAAAATGAAGATAAAAATCATAACTAATTGAAAATCAATTATTTAATAATTTTACAAGAATCCGCGGGTTTTAGCTTCATTTATTAATGCAAGATCGTTTCCATTCTTAACATCGAATAAAGCTTTTAGTTGTCTTTTTCTAGCTTCAACAGTGGTATTTGCAGAGCCAATTAATGGTGCTATATCTCTTGTGTGTATACCTTGGGAAAGGTGATATAGTATTTTTTGGTCTTGTTCGTCTATTACAATGTCTGTAGACATTCTTCGGCGTATTGCAGAAAGTGCACTTGCTGTGTAATATGGAGATTCATTAACTATAGTTTCAACCATTGTTTTTAACGACATTTCATCAATTTCAGATTTAACCATATACCCATCTGGATTTACGGTTTTAAATATGTTATTGATTCTGTAGTTGTCGCTATAAGAAGACATAAAAACTACCTTTGAATTGGGTACTTCAGCTCTTGCAACCATGCCTAAATCAATACCAGTTCTGATATCTTTAGATTCTGGTGAGAATAATTGAATATCTAACAGAATTAAATCATAAGGTACTGCTCGCTTAGATAATTCAATTTTACTTTTACCTTTTTCAAAACTAGTGGCAATTTCAACTTTTACATTAAAGCCAGTAAAATCAGAGTCTTCAAGGATATATTTATACCCCAAAGCAGTCATTTCGTGATCATCTACCGCTAAAATTCGTACAGTGTTCATAAGTTACGATTCTATTGTAATTTACTAAACGTTTTAATACTAGGTATTATTATTTATTATTTTTTTAGTTTCAATTTGTATCGGAATGTTCAGGGAGATTGTAGTGCCTTGTCCTTCAGTTGTATCAATATGGAATGAACCATTTAATTTATCCATCCTAGAAGTAATATTTCTAATGCCAATACCTTTTTTACCTTTATTAAGATTGAAACCGATGCCATTGTCGCTCATTATTACATTGAATTTCTCATCATCTCGGTGAAAAGTAACTTCAAAATATGAGCAGTTTGCATGCTTAATTGCATTTTGAAATGTTTCTTGAATTATTCTGTATACATTAATTTTTACATCGCCAGCTAGGCTGTCCCAGTTTTCGTCTTCGTTAAAATGAAAGAAGGTTTTAATGTCGATATTTTTGTTGTTTGAAAGTAGTGTTTCAATAGAGTCTGTAAAGTTGTTGATTTTTTGATAGGCACTGTGACTTAACTCATGTGATATAGATCGTATTTCATTTTCAATTTCTTGTAAGGAGCCTAGTGCTTTAGATTTTTCTTGTATAGCCTCATCGGTAGCGCGTTTATTAAGTCCTGTCAATATCATACGGGCACCTAGCATTTTACCTAAGACACCATCATGAAGTTCTTCTGAAATACGTTTTTGTTCTAGCCTTTTAACTTCGTCTACTTTTTGTTTTTGCATTAACATGAGATTAAAGATCTCTTGGTTATTTGCCTGTTGTTGTTGGTCAAAACGTAATTTTTGATTTTTAGCACGTTGGTTAATGATAATGTAGATTGACAGACCAAGTAAAAAGAAACCAGTTGCAATACCGATCCACATTTTCTTTTGTTTAGAAAGCACTTCTTTTTCACTTTCCAATTCTATATTTTCTGCTATAAATTCATCTGTTTCAAATCGTATACGTGCAAATTTATTCTGTTGTTTACGTTCTTCTTTTTGAAGGCTATCACTAAGTACGGTGAATTTTTGAAAATATTCAGTAGCATTTGCGTTATCTATGCCTGCAAGAAAAGACCAAGTTTTAAGTAGTCGTTCATTATTATTACTTTCAATTGAAAATTTTAACGCCTTTTTAGCATTGTCGAATGCTGTTAAAGTATCTTTTGCATAAAGGTTGTATTCAGCTAAACCATAGTAGCTTGATGCTAAGCTTCCTAATGCTTTCTCTTGGTGCTTTATATCAATAGCTTTGATCAATAAGTTATGTATACCAAGTGTATCTTCGTTGTATAGCTTGGTAGTAGCTAGGTTACTTAAAGCTTTTGCGTATAAATTCGGATTTTTTACAAGGATATTACTGGCATTTATAACACTTTCAAAATTTTCAATTGCTTTCTTGTATTGTTTAGTGTTTCGATAAACAATACCTATGTTATTAATAATAGGCAATTCATTTATTTTGCTATTTTCTGTTTTTTTTAAATAATAAAGCGCCTCATTATAATAAATTAATGATTTTTCATATTCCTCTAAATCACCTAGCAGTATACCAAGAAGATTATAACAATTGTATAAGTTGTAATTATCATTTAAAGGCTTAAATAGTTCAATTGCTCTTGTGGTATTTGCTTCACTGCCCGTATAATCCTTTATCTGCATTTGTATGGATGCCATATTTAAATACATTATTCCTGATAATGCATTTTCATTAATGTCTTCAAATGTCTTCTGAGCTTCCGAGTAATAATAGAAAGCACTATCCTTAAAGACTTTGCCTTGAAAAAAATAGCCCATATCCCAATAGGCTATACCTAACGCAGTGGAGTCCTTGATTTTTTCATTTGTTGTTATAGCTCTTTTATTTATTTTACGATATAAAGAACTATCATTTACAAATACTTGATTATATGAAAGGGTAGAAAAATAACTGGCTTTTAAGGAATCGTTACTTGAATTTTCAGCAAAAGCATATGCTTTTAATTGTAGTTTTAACTTTTCTTCATTTGTTGTGGTAGGTTTTTGACTTTTTGCAATCCAGATAGAAATACTATCATTTTCTAACTTAGTTGTTGTGGTTGTTTCTGAAGAAGGTTTTGTTTTTGCACAACTGGTACAAAATATAACTAGCACGAATATTGAAAAATAATATTTAATCAAAAAAAAATATTTGGAGATAGAAAACCAAGGTATAAAAAAAAAGCTTTTAACATTAATGTTAAAAGCTTTTTTGTAATATGTTTTTATATTCTTATGCGATTTTACCTATAGGTCTATCTCCTCTTGTATCATTGGTATGGCAATCATCACAAGCAAGTGCTTTAGAAATATCGTTTAAGAAATCAAATTCACTATTTAAATTTTGAACAGCCGCTGTTGCTATTCCTAATGTCATTACTGCTACTGCTAAGATACTTGTTACTTTTTTCATAATGTTCCTGTTTTTTAGGGGTTCTTTGGTTTATTCTATAGCCAAAGTACTATTGTTCCTCAAGTAACAGTCGCAATATTTTAAGTCTTAAGTATATGACCTAATTCTGCTAGTATATGAACCAATTGTGAGAGAATTCTTTAATTTAAAGCGGAAAGGGTGTTTTTTGAGAGAATAGTTTTTAGGTTATTCATATTCTCACGGTATGACTTTGAGAAGGGAATGTTCTCATTCACCGTTTTTAAGGCGCAGATAGATTTGCCAAAGTTAATGCGAGAAACATAGCTAGTATTTACTATATAACTTTGATGTATACGCATAAAGTTATCTGGCAATGTTTTCTCAAAAGTTTTTAACGTTTTAAAAGCATTAATAATTGTACCATCTTTCATAAAAAATTCAGTGGTATTATTATCTGCTTTTAAATAAAGAATATCATTGGTATTCAAGTATTGAAAATCGTTGTAGGATTTAAGGCATAAAGTTGCAGGAGCCTTTTCTTTTGGCATTCTT
>TARA_R110002033_G_scaffold28871_1_pt1 | contig 57209 bp, 49 predicted proteins | sample TARA_R110002033 | Tara Oceans TARA_R110002033 (sample SAMEA4397051) | marine metagenome | biome: Polar Biome; feature: [SRF] surface water layer (ENVO:00010504); material: water (ENVO:00002006), including particulate matter (ENVO:01000060) such as... | depth 5 m
CTTTTTGAAACAGCTAAGGATTGAGTTTAAAAAGTGTACATGTTGATTATTCGATTTTAAGAACGCTCTCTCAAATGCATTTAACCTTAGTGTTATTATTAAGTATAATAATGCAAACAATATATGATTCTTAGAATTGGATGGAATAATTCTCGGTTAAATACTAATAGTATCGCTAAGCGAATTGTAGGTTTTTTTCGGTTGTCGGATAAAAAGTTCTTTTTATCTAGATATTGCACATTCACCGAAAGTTCGGTGTTTTTGAACGATTAATAAAGAAATATGCTTTAATGTAGGATTACCTTTACAGAAGTAAACTCAAGTCATGAAAGCAATTTTAACTATTTTATTTGTTCTTTTTATCGGTCTTTTTGCTCAAGCACAAGAAAACAGCGCAACGATTAAAGTTATTTCTCAGACAGAAAGTGTTGTTTTGATAAATTCAATGAGTACTACAGTCGTAAATAGTACGGAAATAAAAGTTGTTCGTTTATACTTGGATAGAAATCATAAAGTAAAAAAAGCATTGTCTTTCACTACCAAAGCAAACCGATCTAAATTAGCTTAATTATGATACTAACAGTAGCTGTATTAACCGTTATTTCTGCACTAATTTCACTAGTCTTTTTTAAGAAAAAAAGCACTTACATAAAATTAGTAAGAGTAAAAGTACCTAAAAGATAAGATGCACATTGGTGAATTATCCAATAGGATGAAAGTGTTCACCAATTTCTTTAAACTTAATAATATAGTTTGTTCCTTTTTTTGAAACATCTTTTAAGATGGATCCCTTTAATTGTCTAGTTAAGTTGTAAATTAGTTTTAAACCTAATGATGTAGTTGTTTGAGGGGTGATATTTTCGGAATATCCTTCACCATCATCTCCAATATTCAATATATAATCATCATCGGTTTCTTTTTTTAGGGTAATACTTATTTCTCCCGCCCCATTATCTTTTATGCCATATTTTAAAGAGTTTGTAATCGCTTCGTTGATTAATAAGCCTAGCGGAATTGCAGTATCAATACCAAGATTAATATCAATAATATCAATAGCTACTTTTATTCTATTATCAGTACCCTTAATAGACTTAACTAAATACTCACTTAACTCTTCAACATACGATTTGTATTCAATTTTTGACAAATCTTCACGCATATAAAGCATTTCATGTACCATAGCCATAGAGTTTACCCGGTTTTGGCTACTCTTAATAAGCGTTTTCATAGCTGGGTCATTCATATTTCGAGCTTGTAAGCTTAAAAGGCTAGAAACAGTTTGTAGGTTGTTTTTCACTCTATGATGAACCTCTTTAAGTAAGGTTTCTTTTTCTTTTACTTTTTGTTCTACTTCAATTTTTGATCGGTATAAATTATAATGAGTTTTTACTAAGACTTTACCAAATACACCTCCTAGAAGATAAACAGAAAATAGAATACTTATAAAATTGAATAGGTTTTTTGAGCTTTCCGGGACTTCATTTTCTACAAAATTAAAATCGGCAAAGCTTTCAAGGTATATTAATGTAACGATAAGAAGTACAAGATAAAGGTAAAACCGGCCATATTTTTTAGTTGTTACATAACCAGCAAAAACAATTAAAGCCAATACAAAAATAAATGAACTATTGATACCTCCACTATACATTGTCACAATGACAGCACAAACTAATGCCGTAATAGAAGTAATGTTATAAACAACGGTGAGATTTTTATGAAACTTAAAAACAATCGTGTTAATTATGTTTATGATACTATAGGTAAAAAAAGCATAAGGTATAACGTTATAAATCTCAAGGTAAAAGAAACATACTAAACCAAAAAGCAAAGATAATACTGAGGAAAAATAATTTACTCTTAAAATTAAATTGGTCTTAGTTTTAAGGCGTTGTTGGTATGCCATTTAGTTTATTTAGCTGCTTAATAATTTCTTCTTAACAAATTTCAAAAGCATTAAGATAAGTATTTCTTATTAATAAGAAAAATACCCTTTTCTATTGTAAATCTAAATATGTTTTTGATTTTAATCAAAAACGACAGCTTTTTTTGCTGTCGTTTTTATAAATAATTTTAATAAGCAACTCTTAGTGCTCTGTAATAACCCATTCTCCTTTGGTTACCAGAGGTTCTGCTTGTTTGTATTTTAATGTTTTACTTTCACCAGATATGACATTTTTAATGGTTACCCGGTCATTACGCCCAATTTTTGGAGCTTCTCGAGTAATTGTTTCAGTGATTTGAGGTCTTTTTCCTTGATTTTGACCTACGGAACGACTTTGAGCTGCGAGTTCATCACTATTTAGCACCTCTTCTTTACTAATATTTAGCTTTTCTTTCGGGCGGCTTACATTTCTGGCTTCTTGAATATTGGTATTGTTGCCATTTGGGATGTCCCCTTTATATAAGAAGGCAACAACTTCTTTATTTACCTTTTCAATCATTCCTTTAAAAAGCTCGAAAGCTTCAAACTTATAGATTAAAAGTGGATCTTTTTGTTCGTGTACGGCTAATTGTACAGACTGCTTAAGTTCATCCATTTTTCTTAAATGAACTTTCCACGCTTCATCGACAATCGCTAATGTGATGTTTTTTTCGAAATCGGTAACCAATTGCTTACCATCACTTTCATAAGCATCTTTTAAATTTGTAACAATGTTATAGGTTTTTATGCCGTCTGAAAAAGGAACTACAATACGCTCAAATTTATTGGACTCTTCTTCAAAAACATTTTTGATGACACGATACGCATTTTCAGCACTACGAGCCATTTTTTCTTGGTAATGCTCGTAAGATTTTTTGTATAATAATGTTGCAATCTCCTGAGTAGTTTTTTTTGTAAATTCTTCTTCAGTGATTGGCGATGTAATTGAAAAATATTTAATTAATTCAAATTCAAAGTTTTTAAAATCACTCGCACCTTTATTGGTTTCAGCAATTACTTCACAAGTATCATAAATCATATTGGCGATATCAACCTTCAATCGCTCACCTTGCAGTGCATGACGTCTTCTTTTGTATACAACTTCACGTTGCGCATTCATCACATCATCATATTCTAATAATCGTTTACGTACGCCAAAGTTGTTCTCTTCTACTTTCTTCTGCGCACGTTCAATAGATTTGGTCATCATAGAATGCTGAATTACTTCACCATCTTCTAACCCCATTCTATCCATCATTTTAGCAACTCTATCAGATCCAAATAAACGCATTAAGTTGTCCTCTAAAGAAACGTAGAATTGCGAACTTCCTGGATCACCTTGACGTCCTGAACGACCTCTTAATTGGCGGTCAACACGTCGAGAATCATGACGTTCAGTACCAACAATTGCTAAACCACCAGCTTTTTTAACTTCTTCAGAAAGTTTAATATCAGTACCACGACCTGCCATGTTGGTGGCTATAGTAACAATACCAGCTTTACCAGCTTCTTCAACAATATCAGCCTCTTTCTTATGTAATTTAGCGTTCAATACATTATGCGGAACTTTACGAATAGTTAACATTCGTGATAATAGCTCTGATATTTCAACTGATGTGGTACCAATCAAAACTGGTCGTCCTTGTTGAGAAAGCTTAGTCACTTCTTCAATAATAGCATTGTATTTTTCTCGTTTTGTTTTATAAATTAAATCATTTCTATCATCACGGGCGATAGGTCTGTTTGTAGGAATTTCCATAACATCTAATTTATAGATCTCCCAAAATTCTCCAGCTTCAGTAATTGCTGTACCTGTCATACCAGACAGCTTTTTGTACATTCTAAAAAAGTTTTGTAACGTAACGGTGGCAAAAGTTTGTGTAGCCGCTTCTATTTTTACATTTTCTTTAGCTTCAATCGCTTGGTGTAACCCGTCAGAATAGCGACGACCATCCATAATACGGCCTGTTTGTTCATCAACAATCATTACCTTATTTTCCATTACCACATATTCTACATCTTTTTCGAATAAAGTATATGCTTTCAGTAATTGATTTAATGTATGAATTCTTTCACTTTTTACGCCAAAATCTTTGAATAACACTTCTTTAAGTTCCGCTTCTTTTTCAACATCAAGATTTTGATTTTCAATTTTTGCAATTTCACCACCTATATCTGGCATTACAAAAAACTCTCTGTCTTGTTCTCCAGATATATGTTCTACACCTTTTTCGGTAAGCTCTATCTGATTATTTTTTTCATCGATAACAAACCATAGCTCTTCATCTACTTTAGGCATTTCACGGTTGTTATCTTGCATGTAGAAATTTTCGGTTTTTTGAAGTAGTTGTTTAACTCCTTCTTCACTCAAAAATTTAATTAATGCTTTGTTTTTTGGCAATCCACGATGCACACGAAGTAATTGGAAACCACCTTCTTTTGTGTCTCCTGCACTGATTAATTTTTTTGCTTCCGCAAGAACTCCTGTTAAATATTGTCTTTGTAATTGTACAATATCATTCACCTTAGGTTTTAACTCATCAAATTCATGAATATCTCCTTTTGGTACAGGACCAGATATAATTAAAGGTGTACGGGCGTCATCTACTAAAACAGAATCGACCTCATCTACAATGGCATAATTATGTGGGCGTTGTACCAAATCACTTGGGGTATGCGCCATATTATCTCTTAGGTAATCAAAACCAAACTCATTATTAGTACCATAAGTAATATCCGCATTATAAGCAGCACGTCTTCCGTCAGAATTTGGCTGATGATAATCAATACAATCTATTGTTAGGCCGTGAAACTGAAAAATTGGAGCCATCCAAGCGCTATCACGTTTAGCTAAGTAATCATTTACAGTTACTAAATGTGTACCGTTACCAGTTAGTGCATTCAAGTAAAGTGGTAAGGTCGCTACTAATGTTTTACCTTCTCCTGTGTGCATTTCTGCAATTTTACCTTGGTGTAGTGCGATACCACCAATTAGTTGTACATCATAGTGCACCATATCCCAAGTAACTTCTTTACCAGCAGCATTCCAGGAGTTTTTCCATATAGCCTTTTCACCTTCTAAAGTGACATAGTCTTTGGATCCTGATAATTCTCTATCAAATTCTGAAGCGGTTACAGTGAGTGTTTCATTATTAGCGAAACGTTTTGCAGTTTCTTTAACGACAGCAAAAGCTTCAGGTAGAATCTCATTTAAAGTTTTCTCTGATATTTCATAAGCTTCTTCTTTTAGCTTATCTATCTCAGCATAGATATCCTCATTCTTATCTATATCTTGTGAAGCTTTGACTTCTTCTTGTAAAACTTTAATTTGATCGTTTATTGCTTTGCAATCTTCTTTTAATTGTGCTTTAAACGCAATTGTTTTATTACGTATTTCGTCAAGACTTAAAAGCTCAAGTTCTTTTTCAAAAGAATGTATTTTATCTATAATTGGTTGTAGCCCTTTAACATCTTTCTTTGCTTTGTCGCCTACAAAAACTTTTAAAACAGAATTTAAAAAACTCATATTTATAATTTATTTATATGATGGTAAGCCATAACCATACCAAAAGATTTTCGGGTAAATGTCATGACAAAATGAACCTCAATTAGTAGTACTAACTGAATATCTTGTTATAGGTTCAAAATTAAGTAAAAAAAAAGCCTCAGATGAGACTTTTTTGTTGAAATTCCGTTAATATTTTAATATTCGTCCTCATTCCAGAGGTAATCTTCTTCCGTTGGATAGTCAGGCCAAATTTCTTCAATTGATTCGTAAATTTCGCCACCTTCTTCTTCCATTGATTGTAGGTTTTCTACAACCTCTAGTGGAGCACCGGTTCTAATTGCGTAATCTATCAACTCGTCTTTGGTAGCTGGCCATGGTGCATCACTTAAATAAGATGCTAATTCTAAAGTCCAATACATGTTAGTAGTATGATTTTAATTTTTTGCAAAAATAAATTTTAAAATGATATAACCAAGTTTATTTGCAATTATTATATAACTTTTTTTATTTTATTAATTTAATAACTTGAAAATAAAGAATTTAGTATTATTTCTTCTCTGGAATCCATTTTATTTCTTTTGCTCCCAAATCAGACGATAACTTACGTGATAGCATAAAAAGATAATCTGAAAGTCGGTTTAGGTATGACAAAACATTTTCTTCAAACGGCTCTAAATCATTTAGATGCGATGCAAGGCGTTCTGCTCTACGGCAAACAGTTCTGGTTATATGACAGTATGACACAGTTGTGTGCCCTCCTGGGAGTATAAAATGTGTCATGGGTGGCAATTCGCTATCCATAACATCCATTTCCTTTTCCAAAAGTGCAATGTCTGAAGCATTAATGTTGTTGATATTTAACCTTTCCTTTCCATTTTTGAGAATTGCTTTTTTTGGATCTGTGGCCAATACAGCACCAATAGTGAATAGTTTATCTTGAATAACGGTTAGTATTTCTTTATGATGATTATCAATTTCTTGATCACGAATTAATCCAATCCATGAATTTACTTCATCTACAGTACCATAGCTTTCAATCCGGATATGATGCTTCGCTACGCGAGTGCCACCAAATAATGCTGTGGTTCCTTTATCTCCTGTTTTGGTATATATTTTCATGATTTATTTTCTATCCATGAATTTACGATCTTTTCTCTTCTTTGATTTTCTTTTATTATCCAGTAGATTTTTGATGAAAATAATGGCTAAAAAAGCACAAAGTATGTATATGAAATAATCCATTTGAAAGTATTTATGATAAAATTACAGGATTATATCCGAATCTTAAAATGCTCTTTTACTTGTTCTCTTCTAAAAAAAAGAATTCCGCAGTCGTATAAATCAACAGAGACCTTTATTTTTTCTAGTTGAATTAATTCTTGCCAAGCATTTTTGTTTTTGTAAATACTATCAATAAATACAATGCTATCGTTATGAAACTCATTTGCTATAATGAGTTTTTTAAGTGCCTCGTCTTTTAAATTAGCGATATACCATAAATAAGTTGAGGTATTGTTTATTTTTATATTTGGAAACTTTGTCTGAATTTCTTTTGCAACTTCCTCTTTAGAAATGTTAATTTCTGAGATTTGGAAATAATCAATCATTTTCAAGAGTACATTAACCGATTTTAGGGTACTGTATTTTTTCTTTGCATACAAACATTTGGTTACAAAAGCGTATATAAAAGGAGAGTGCACCCCATGTTGATTTGTTGCGCTTACTAAAAATTTGAAATAACTAAAACTAAAATGCATTCTTTTATTTATTCCAATAATGCAGATAATTCAAACCAGCGTTCTGTTTTTGCTTCAATAGCATCTTCAATTTCTTTTAATTGGATCGAAAGTAGATCAATTTGCTCACCAGATAAAGAAGCGTCAGCAAATTTATGTTGTGTTTCTTCTTTTTTGGTTTCAAGCTTTTTTAGGTCCTTCTCAATATTGGTGTATTCTTTCTGATCTTGAAAAGATAGTTTTTTCTTTTCCTCTTTTTTCCAAGAACTTTTATCGTTAGAATTTGTATTCGCTTGATTGTTTTCTTTCTTCGCTGCTCTATTTTCGATAACGACGCTATCTTCATAACTTCTAAAATCAGAATAGTTACCGGGAAAATCTTCAACAATAGTATCTCCTCTAAAAACAAAAAGGTGATCTACAATTTTGTCCATAAAATAACGGTCGTGAGAGACTACAAGTAAACAGCCAGGGAAATCCAATAAGAAACTTTCCAAAACGTTTAGCGTAACAATATCTAAATCATTAGTCGGCTCATCAAGAATTAAAAAGTTAGGATTCTGAATCAGAATGGTACACAAGTACAGACGCTTACGTTCTCCACCACTTAATTTACTAACAAAATCATATTGCTTTTTTCTATCAAACAAAAAGCGTTCTAGTAATTGTTGTGCAGATATTTGACGTCCTTTCATTAAAGGAATATAGTCTCCAAATTCACGAATTACATCAATAACTTTTTGACCTTCTTTTATGGCTATTCCCGTTTGGGTATAGTATCCAAATTTGATGGTTTCACCTACAATTACTTTTCCACTATCTGGCTCTTCTTTTCCGCTTAAAATATTTAGAAAAGTAGATTTTCCAGCACCATTTTTCCCGATAATTCCAATACGTTCACCACGTAAAAAGTTGTATTCAAATTTATCTAAAATTGGTTTCCCGGGGTATGATTTTGATATTTTATGAAGCTCTAGAATTTTACTTCCCATACGCTCCATATTAATCTCTAGCTCTACTTCGTTTTCATTTCTGCGCTTGCTAGCCTTTTCTTTTATTTCATAAAAATCATCAATTCTAGATTTGGATTTAGTAGTACGTGCTTTGGGCTGTTTACGCATCCAATCCAACTCTTTTTTAAATAAAAGCTTTGACTTGTGTTGTTCTGTAGCTTCTTGCTCAATACGTGCTTCTTTCTTCTCTAAATAGTAAGAGTAGTTACCTTTATAAGGGTAAAGTACTCCTTCATCTAATTCTATAATTTCATTGCAAACACGCTCCAGAAAAAACCTGTCATGCGTTACCATGAATAAGGTCATGTTCTCTTTAGCGAAATATTGCTCTAACCACTCGATCATTTCCAAATCCAGATGGTTGGTAGGCTCATCTAAAACCAACAAATCGGGTTTGTTTATGAGCGCATTTGCTAAAGCTAAACGTTTTTTTTGTCCACCAGATAAAATATTGACTTTCAGGTGAATATCATCTAAATTTAATTTAGATAGTATCTGTTTGTATTGGGTTTCAAAATCCCAAGCCTGAAAACGTTCCATGCCTTCAAAGGCAGCTTGATAAGCTTCAGCATCATCAGGATTTTCTAATGCATTTTCATAATCTCTTATAACTTGTAATACCTCATTGTCAGAAGCGAAAATGGTTTCTTCAATTGTAAGATTTTGATCCAAAACGGGCTCTTGATCTAAGAAAGAAACACGAATGCCTTTTCTATAATTTACTTGACCAGAATCGGGTGTATCCAAGCCAGAAAGAATATTTAAGATTGATGTTTTTCCACTACCATTTTTAGCAATCAATGCTATTTTCTGATCTTTATTGATTCCGAATGAAATATCAGAAAATAAAACGTGTTCGCCGTATGCTTTGGCTATATTTTCTACTGAGAGTAGGTTCATGTACTAGTTATATTAGAAGCGGCAAAGTTAGTGAACTCAAACAGACCTTTGTCTATAAAATAAAAATGAATATCTAATAGCCAAGGCAATTAGGATAGGAATGATCAAAACGCTGAACATTTGCACTTTGAAAAGCCATATTCCTAATACAATTACTAGTAATAGAAGTATTGCCAAAAAGTACATGCCTGTCCATTTGGGTAATTTTCCCTTTTTAAGCATAATAAAAGCTACTACTAAATTATATGGAAAGGACCATAAAAAATTATAGTTGTAGGCAGTGGCTTTATGATCGGTGCCAAACCAAAGGAATAGAATTAATAATCCTGCAAATCCCGTAGTAAGAAATAAAATAAAATCTAAACCTCGAGTTCTCGTTTTGTTTTTTAGATCTTTAAAAGTTATAAAAGCTACTATAACTAAGATTACTGACAACCAGAATAAGGGAGAAAGTAAAAAAACACTACTATCTGCGGTTGGCTTTACATCTAAAAGTAATTTATTATTTGTTACTAAAGGTTTGCCATTGAGCTTAGTATAAGGTAATTGTTTATACACGTAAATTGGTAAGAACATATGTTCCCATGGAGTAGCTTTTTTGTCGATAACAGAGCCTAAAGCTAAGTCTATTCCAAAATTTGACCAAGAGTTAACCTCAAGGTTTTGATGTAATAGTTCTCGAAAAGTGTACTGATTTTTTAAATGAGTATATTCAAAATTCAGATTATCACCTAGAACTGTTTTTAAAGCAGCAGGAATTCTTGTAGAACAATTATCAAACAGAAAATCATATTTATAATATCTATTTTCAGGAAGGTAATTGTTTTCTAAAAACTTAAATAATCTATTTCTTTCGTCTTGATTAAGTTGTAGCAGTTGTTCTTGAACCCAGCGGTTCTCTAATTCATAACCAAACATGAAATTAGAAAAAGATTGACGGCCTAGTTGGTATAAAAGCTTGCCTCGAGTGAATTTTAAATAGAAATTTGGTGTATCAAAATCAAAACGCCCATAATTATAAATGACATCAATTTGTAGTGTAGGGTCTTGTATGCGAATTGCACTATGGCCAAATTTGGCATATAATTCATCTGCTGTACCTACGGTGAGTAGACTAATTTTTGAAGCCGAAGATAACTCAGGTTGCGCAAACCCTAAGCTCGAAAATGCGAGTGAGATTATAAAGAGGAACTTTTTAAATTGCATGATATACTAATAACAAACTAAAGACAAATATGCGAAGAATTTATTGTACTAAAATATTTGATAGAAAATTATCCTATTTTTACCAAAAGCTTAACAGCGATGAAATGAGTTTAGCTAATTTTTGATGCAAACAAGCATTAATTAGTGAATACCATTTATTCATTAAAAAATAAACTACCACAAATGAAAAAACAGATACCTAACTTTATTACGTTACTCAATTTATTATGCGGCTGTATTGCTGTGGTTTTTGCAGTAAATGGAATATTTGAATTGGCTGCATTGTTTGTTTTTTTAGGTATAATTTTTGATTTTTTTGATGGTTTTGCAGCACGAATTCTAAATGTTAAAAGTGAACTTGGTCTTCAGTTAGATTCATTGGCTGATATGGTTACCAGTGGTGTAGTACCAGGGGTTGTGATGTTTAAGCTCTTAGAAATGTCTTTTTCAGGAGGTTGGAATACTGGTAATTCTTTCTCAAAAGGATTGGAAATATCATCTTTAGTACCGCTATTAGGATTTATAATCACCCTAGCTTCTGCCTATCGATTGGCCAAATTTAATATTGATGAAAACCAAGCCAACTCTTTTATTGGCTTACCAACACCTGCAAATACCTTGTTAATTATATCGTTGCCTTTAATTCTCTTCTATCATAACAATGAGATATTGAACAACATTATATTGAATAAATGGTTCTTGATTGGACTTACGTTTTTAAGCGCATTTTTACTAAATTGTAAATTAGAACTATTTGCTTTAAAATTTAAAAACTGGTCTTTTAAAGACAATACCCTGCGGTACGTTTTTTTAATGATTAGTATAGTGTTGTTAGCAACGCTAAAATACATGGCAGTACCCGCAATTATTGTGTTTTATCTTTTGAGCTCTGTGGTGAATTCTATTACTTTGAAAAAGTAAAATTTGAATGGTACTTATATATTAGGAACAAGCAATCGGAGAACTACAATAGTAATTTGTCTATATCGATAGGAATCAAAAGAAGATTGATTCCTTCATTTTTAGTCCTTTGTAAAAAAAGGAGAACTAGTTAAGTATTTTGATAATTAAAAGTATTGGCTTTATTTGAAATTTGTTCTAGATACGGTTGTTACTTTCTTTACCTGCTTTTGATTAAAATACATTTTCTAAAACAACTTCTTCTTTCTCAATTCAAAATTCTGGCCTAAATACACTTTACGTACCATTTCATCCGCTGCTAAATCTTCAGGAACACCAGATTTTAAAATGCCACCTTCAAACATCAAATAAGAACGTTCGGTAATGGCTAAAGTTTCTTGTACGTTGTGATCGGTAATCAAAATACCAATATTCTTATCTTTTAATTGTGCTACAATACGTTGAATATCTTCAACAGCAACAGGGTCAACCCCAGCAAAAGGTTCGTCTAATAAAATAAATTTGGGATCCGTTGCCAACGCGCGAGCAATCTCTGTTCGTCTACGTTCACCACCAGAAAGTAAATCACCTCGATTTTTACGAATATGGCCAAGGCTAAATTCTTCGATTAGCGATTCCATTTTCATTTCTTGCTCTTTCTTACTTAGCTTCGTAAGCTGTAAAACGCTTAAAATATTTTCTTCAATACTTAATTTACGAAATACAGAAGCCTCTTGTGCCAAATACCCAATCCCATTTTGTGCTCTTTTGTACATGGGAAATTTAGTAATGTTCATATCATCTAAATAGATGTTACCCCCATTAGGCTTAATGAGTCCAACAATCATGTAGAACGAAGTAGTTTTTCCGGCACCATTAGGGCCTAATAACCCCACAATTTCACCTTGATTTACTTCTAAAGAAATACCTCTAACCACTTGTCGACCTCGGTACGACTTCATTATATTTTCTGCTCGTAACTTCATAAATGGTTGTTCGTTGTACTTTTGTTTTATTAAATCTTAATTCCTTCTACTAAGGCCAACAGCATATTTTAAAATCAAAACTAACCTAAAATGTTTTTAAGCTCAACTTATTAGGTAATTTTTAACCCTTATTTTTGTTCCTGTTGCTCTAATTCTTCCCAATATTCATATGCTCTTCGTAAATGCGGAACAACAATAGTACCACCAACCAAAGTTGCAATACTAAGCGTTTCCATAACTTCTTCTTTAGAAGCACCTTCGTTAAAAGAGCTTTCTAAATGGTATTTTACACAATCATCACAACGCAAAACTGCTGAGGCCACAAGACCTAATAATTCTTTGGTTTTGACATCTAAAGCACCTGCTGCATACGCATTAGTGTCTAGGTTGAAAATTCTTTTAATGATTTTATTGTTATCAGCGAGCAGCTTATCGTTCATTTTTGAACGGTAAGCATTAAATTCTTCAATTTGATTTGACATTACTTTTTCTTTTTGAGTTTAGCTTCTCTCTTAGCTTCTTTACGCAATACATAGCCAGAGATATAAATACTAACTTGGTATAATACAATGATAGGGATTGCAACTACAATTTGACTGGCAACATCTGGTGGTGTGATTACCGCAGAAAGTATAAGAACAATAACTAAAGCTATTTTACGATATTTCTTTAAAATTTCAGGAGTAACGAGTCCTATTTTGGTTAGAAAGAAGATGATAATCGGTAATTCAAAAATTATTCCACAGGCTATCACCGAAGATCTCAAAGTGGATATATAAGAACTTAAGTCAAATTCATTTTTTACGGTTTCACTAACGGAATAAGTTCCTAAAAAGTTAATCGATAAAGGTGCTACCACATAATATCCAAATAGTACCCCTATAAAAAACAATATCGATGCTATAAAAATGAACCCTCTTGAATTTTTACGTTCTTTTTCGTGTAAACCAGGACTAATGAATTTCCACATTTCATATAAGATATACGGGAAAGCTATAATAACTCCAGCCCAAATGGAGGTCCAAATATCTGCAGAAAATTGTCCTGCCATAGTTCTACTCTGAATGGTGAATGGTAATTCGGTCGCACAAAAATCGGATTCAAAACCAAAATAGGTAGCTATTCTGCAGAAAAACTCGTAGGTGACAAAATCCATCCTACTAGGAGCAAATATTATAGAATCAAATATAAATCCACTTATCATAAAAGCGATACAACCTATGATTAAAACCGCCAAAGTTGATCGGATTAAATGCCAGCGTAATTCCTCTAGATGATCTAAAAAAGACATCTCCTGGGTTGCTTCCTTCTTTACCATTATAATATTCCCTCGTTGATTAAGTTATGTATATGTACCACGCCTTTGTAAGTACCATTCTCTATAGCGAGTACTTGAGTAATTCCTTTTGCTTGCATGAGGTCTAATGCGTTAACAGCAAGCATATTATTGTCTATAGTTTTGGGATGCATGCTCATAATATCTTTTGCTGTAAGTCCGTTTATAACGTCATACTTGTTCAGCATTCTTCTGATGTCACCATCAGTAATAATTCCGACTACCTTGTTTTTTTCTAGTACTGCAGTAACTCCGAGCATTTTTTCTGAGATTTCAACAATTACTGTTTTCACATCAGCATAAATATCTACTTGTGGTTTCATATTGTTTGCTACAATATCAGAAACACGAAGATAGAGTCGTTTCCCTAAAGTACCACCAGGATGGTATTTGGCAAAATCTTTACTACTGAAACCACGGAGTTCCAAGAGGCAAATAGCGATCGCATCACCCATAACAAGTTGTGCTGTAGTACTAGTTGTGGGGGCTAAATTGTTGGGGCATGCCTCTTTTTCCACAAAGCTATTTAAAACATAATCAGATTGCTTTGCCAAAGCAGATTCCAAATTACCAGTCATACCAATAAGGGTGTTCCCTCCTTTTTTAATTAAGGGAACTAACATTTTTATTTCTGGAGTATTGCCACTTTTTGAAATACAAATAACGGTATCGTTCTCTTGAATAGTCCCTAAATCACCATGAATAGCATCGGCTGCATGCATGAAAATAGCGGGTGTTCCAGTAGAATTTAAAGTGGCTACTATTTTTGAGGCAATTAATGCACTCTTTCCTATGCCTGATATCACAACTCTACCTGTAGAATTAAAAATATGAGTAACAGCATCAGAAAATTGAGAATCTAAAAGTGAAGATAAATTTTGAATAGCATTAGCTTCATTTTCAATGGTTCTTCTTGCTATATCGAGTATTGCAGTGTTTTTTTTCAACGTAATAAATTCAATTATCTGATTGTATTCCTAAAAGAATGTCTTATATTTAGTTACAAAATTACATAAACTATATGTTATAGGATATTTTAAATTCTTTAAAGTAGACTTTTGTTTTTTGTGTTAATTTTAAACGCGCTAATCAATGATGAAAATAGACACTTTTTCAAGGATTGATGGCTAGATATATTAATAGTAAATTAAATTATGAGTTTGAGTGAAATTGATTTGCATTCCTCACTAAAAAAATATTTTGGATTTTCTAAGTTCAAAGGTCTTCAAGAAGGCGTAGTAAACAGTATACTTGAAGGTAAAAATTGTTTTGTTGTAATGCCCACTGGCGGTGGAAAATCGCTTTGTTATCAACTTCCTGCATTAATGCAAGAAGGCACCGCTATAATAGTTTCCCCACTAATAGCTTTAATGAAGAATCAGGTAGATGCCATTCGTGGTATCTCCTCAGAGGTCGGAATAGCCCATGTTTTAAATTCATCTTTAACAAAGACTGAGATAAAACAAGTAAAGAGTGATATTACCAATGGTATCACAAAGTTGCTTTATGTCGCTCCAGAATCGTTGACAAAAGATGAATATATAGAATTTTTGCAATCCGTAAAAATATCATTTGTTGCCGTAGATGAAGCACATTGTATATCAGAATGGGGGCATGATTTTAGACCTGAATACCGAAATTTAAGAAATATCATCAGCAGGTTAGATGATACTATTCCGATAATAGGGCTTACCGCTACTGCGACTCCTAAAGTTCAAGAAGATATTATAAAAAATTTAGGAATTGGGGATGCTGATCTTTTTAAGGCATCTTTTAATAGGCCAAATCTTTTTTACGAAGTACGTCCAAAAACACAGAATATAGAAGCTGATATTATTCGGTTTGTAAAACAGAATTCAGGCAAATCGGGCATTATCTATTGTTTGAGTAGAAAAAAAGTCGAAGAACTTGCGCAGGTGTTGCAAGTAAATGGAGTTAGTGCTGTTCCTTATCATGCAGGGTTTGATACCAAAACAAGGTCAAAATATCAAGATATGTTTTTGATGGAAGATGTTGACGTTGTGGTTGCAACTATCGCCTTTGGAATGGGAATAGATAAACCCGATGTTCGTTTTGTAATACATAATGATATTCCAAAAAGTATTGAAAGTTACTACCAAGAAACGGGTAGAGCAGGAAGAGATGGTGGAGAAGGACATTGTTTGGCATTTTATTCCTATAAAGATATTGAAAAATTAGAAAAATTCATGTCGGGAAAACCTGTTGCTGAGCAAGAAATAGGGAATGCCTTATTACAAGAAATGGTTGCTTATGCGGAGACATCCATGTCTAGACGTAAGTTTATTTTACATTATTTTGGAGAATATTTCGATGATGTAAAGGGTGATGGAGCCTTAATGGATGATAATACTAAAAACCCTAAAGAAAAGGAGGAAGCACAAGACGATTTAGTAAAGGTTATTCAAGTAGTGAAAGGCACTATGGAAAAGTTTAAATCGAAAGAAATTGTAAAAGTACTTACGGGTAAAGTAAATGCAATTATCGCTTCGCATAAGACCGATGAGAAGCCATTTTTTGGTATCGGAAAAGATAAAGACAAAGAACATTGGATGGCTTTGGTACGCCAAGCTTTAGTAGCTGGATATTTGAAAAAAGAAATAGAACAGTACGGTATTTTACATGTTACAGATAAAGGGTTAGCGTATCTCAAGAATCCTGTTTCATTTATGATGACTAAAGATCATGTCTACAATCAAGCGGCTGATGATGCTATTGTAAGTGCGGCAAAATCTAGCGGTGGCGTAGCGGACGAAAATTTATTGAGAATACTCAAAGATTTAAGGAAGAAAGAAGGTCAAAAATTAGGTGTTCCACCTTTTGTTATTTTTCAAGACCCCTCTTTACAAGATATGGCATTAAAATATCCTGTAAGCGTGGATGAATTAGTAAATATCCATGGGGTAGGAGAAGGGAAGGCTAAAAAATATGGAAAACCGTTTGTTGCTTTTATTAAAAAATATGTAGAAGATAATGATATTATTAGGCCAGACGATTTAATCGTAAAGAGTACTGGAGCCAATTCTGCCTTAAAACTCTATATTATTCAAAACGTTGACCGCAAGTTGCCTTTAGATGATATTGCTTCTGCTAAAGGACTGGGGTTAGCAGAGCTGATAAAAGAAATGGAGCAAATTGTATATAGCGGTACAAAATTAAACATCAGTTATTGGATTGATGATATCTTGGATGAAGATCAACAGGAAGAGCTTCATGACTATTTTTTAGAAGCAGAAACTGATGGAATTGAAGATGCCATCAAAGAGTTTGATGGAGATTATGATGATGAGGAATTACGTTTATTCCGTATTAAATTTATAAGTGAAGTTGCTAATTAACGCACCGCTTTTTCTAATAATTTTAAGGTTAAATTATCTGCATCAAAAATAGCTTCAATCCCAATTGGGATAGTGAAATTGTTATCCACATGTCCGAAACTCATGCCATAGGCTGAGGGAATACCCAATGGTTGAATTCGGTCTAAAATGACATCTTTGAGGGTAAAACTTTCAGGCGTAGGAGGTTTATCACATCCTTTGCAAACACCAATCATAATGCCTGCTGCTTTTTTAAACGTTGGGCCTTCTATGAGTTGTGTGAGCATACGGTCTATTCGATATGGCGATTCTTCGACATCTTCAATACAGACAACAGTATTTGTAAAATCTATTTCATGTGGCGTACCTATTAATGCGTTAATTAAGGTTAGACTACCGCCGACTAATTTACCTTTAGCTTCACCTGAGGTAATAGAATACCGTTCAAATTCAGGATTAGACAATAGTGCTTTATCTTTCAATTTAACATTCTCTATAAGTATTTTCTTCTTAGGGTGCATGACAACGTTCTCCAGCTGCTCAATACTATAGGCGTCATCTAAAGTGCTACCTACAGGTCCATGAAAAGTTATTAACCCTGTTTCTTTGTAAATACCATTTGCTAAGGCTGTAATATCACTAAAACCAATAAGTACTTTGGGATTGTTTTTTATGTTGTCATAATCTATGAGCTGCATAATTCGAGTACAACCATACCCACCGCGAGCACATAGTATTCCATCTATAGTAGGGTTGGCAAACATTTCATTTAGATCATCTGCTCTCTCTTTATCTGTAGCACTAAAATATCCATAATTACCAAGTACACGATGGGTATGATAAGGGATAAAACCCATTTCACGTAGGGTTTCTTTAGCTTTTTCTAACACCTCTTCTTTTATAGCGTAACCAGGAGCAATTAACCCAATAGTATTTCCTTTTTTTAGTTTTTTTGGTTTTATGTTTTCAATATTTCGAGCATTTCTAGGGGTATTTGCAACCATAGAAAATGGGATTAACGATCCTATCGATAATCCAAAAAGGCTAGTAAAAAAATGTCTACGAGATTTCATACGGGTATAATTTGCTTAAAAGGTGTACTGAAATTAAAAGTACAAATCTTTCGATAAAGCAGTTGGTGATTTTTCTAGTTTTTAATCAAGTAAACATCTTAAATTTTTTGGCATACCAACATACAGTATTCATAAATTCCCAAAAAGCGCATTCAGGAGTTTTTTTTCTTGTCGTAAAAGAATGTTAAAATTGGGATGAAAACATTTTTAAGGACATCTTTACTCACTCTAAATTAACACCATAGTATTGCTTTATTAATTCAATAAGTTAGTTTTTTAAAACTAATTCGGCAATTTTTCTTGTAATTGTGGTTGGTGAATTGCAATCGCAGTTAGTGAGCGCAATAACATAAATATCTGATTCAGGAATATATACTGCCATAGATTTGAAGCCGAAAATTGCTCCACCATGTTCTCTTATCACAATTTGATGCATGGCTTTAATATGCCATCCATAACCATAGTTAATTGGTTTTCCATTGTTTAAGGTGTAATTTGTAAATGCTTTTTTAGTTGCTTCTTTACTAATAAGAAGGTTTTTTTTTATGGCCATTTGCCACTTAAACATATCGTCAACAGTAGACATCAAGGCACCTGATGAATAAGGTATTGTAAAACTTACTTCTCTATTGTTGATATAACCATTTTTATTATGATACCCTGAAGCTCTATTTTGAATTACCTCATAATGACTTGCATATTGTGAGGTTAACATTTTTAGTTTCTTAAAAATATTTTCAGATACAAAATCTGAGTAGCTTTGTTTAGTTATTAATTCAATGATATAACCTAAAATGGCATACCCTGAATTATTATATTTAAATTGATCTCCCGGAGCAAAATCAATAGGTTCGTTTTTGAAAAAATTTATTAGTTCTGATGGGGTTAGGTCTTTTTTAGATATCTCGTTAAGTCCTTTTATTTTTGTAAAGTCTTTAATTCCAGAAGTGTGGGTTAATAAATGATGTATGGTTATTCTATATCCATTGGTAGGATAGTCGGGAATGAATTTCGTAATCTCGTCATTCAAATTCAGTTTACCCTTTTCCATAAGTATTAAGATGGCTACTGCTGTAAATTGTTTGGTTATGGAGCCAATTTCAAAAACATTATCGGTTTGCATTGGAATACTTAGCTCAAGATTCGAAAGGCCAAATGCTTTTTTGTAAATTATATTTTCTTTTTGAGCGATCAAAAATACGCCTCCAGGAGTATTTTCTGAATATTTTTCTTGCAATAAACTATCGATGGTAGATTCTAAATTTTGGCCATAGCAATTAGATTGTGAATGAATGGATATTATTGCTATTACTAGGTACTTTAAATAAAATGAATTTTTCATTTTTGTTATTTCTAAATGTTGTTTTCTCGTTGGACGACAAATGAAGCATTTAGGTTACAACACATGAAATTGTAATTATTTTTTAAGGACTCACCATTAGGAGATATAATAGGTTGGAGGAGGGAAATTTAGGGACTTATCAAAGCCACTAAATTTTCAATTGAATTTCAATTGAATACAGCGTCAAATTTTTTAATTTTCCTAAGATTTGTTTTTTGTTAACTTTTACAATCATAAATGCTAATTAAACATATATTTTCTTCAGTTAAATAATATAAAAAAAGACCGCTATTTGCGGTCTTTTAAAAAAAGTTTTTAGTTCCATTATGGATTTGGGTAAGAAACAGCTACAGTACCGCCTATTTTATCTTTACGTAATTGTCGCTGAATTTTTTTAATAGCAGATTCTATAGATTTTTCGGGTTCTATAATATTGTATTCTCCCCAAAAGTCAGGATCAGAAAATCCAATAGCTTCGTCACTCAAAATAATATTTGTTTTTAATTTTTCTTTTCCTTTTAAATTTTTCCCTTCTAGGTTTTTCTCCCAATCTGTTACCGCCATTTCACAAGTCATACTATATACAGAATTAAATAATCGGTCATCCCAATTGATTTTAAATTCCAGTAATACATTACTGTATCCATAGTGCCATTTGTTATCTTTTTCTCTATAATCTACTCTATAGGCTATTTCTGTTGGATATACATGGGCATTGGCAGGTTTTTTCTTGACAAACATTCTTGCTGCCATTTCTTTGTTAGTAATATCTAAAGAATAAATGGCACTGGTTAGTATTTTATTTTCAGCATCTATAAACAATTGTCCTTTATATAATTGATCTTCCTGTAAATCATCCTTTTTCTTAAAATTCACAACATAGATCAACTTGTCATTAATCCGTGCAGAACGCTCAAAAGTATAAGTATACAGTGGGATTGTTTCTTCTGTGAATACATATTCAGGATACTTCATAATATCTACAAATAAGGCATTAAAAGGACCTCCTTGTAATTTTAAGGCTAAGGTATCTAATTTATTATAATCCGTACTTTTTCGGGCTTTATATAGTTCTACAGCATCTTTTTTATTAGAAGCATAAGATGTTTTATGAATGTTGACTACGGCTTCAGATAGGGATACATTCTTTTTCCTTTTTTTGATGGTTTCTCTATAAAAAGCGGTCATTAAAGTAGGATCATTAAAATAATTTTCCCCCTTTTTCTTCAAGGTTTCACGTACTAATTCTTCCGCATTTTTAGGAACAACAACATTTACCTCAGCCAAGGTGGTAACCGACGTTTCTAATTCAATTTTATTATTAGCATTTTTCAAATCTGATAAATTAATGCGTTTAGACTTGTAGCCTAAGAAACTTACAGTAACACTCGCTTCCTTTAGATTTGAAGGTAATTTTAAAGAAAATTCCCCTTCTGTATTGGTTACAGTAGTAATATTGGTATCATCAATGGATAGTGTAGCAAAAATTAATTCTTTATTTGAGCTGGCATCTATCACTTTGCCCTTATATTGGGTATACGATTCATTTTCTGTTTGATCTTGAAAAAGAACAGTTGCATTTATTTTTTGTGATACCCCAATGGTAAGCAATAATACTAATGCCGCCATTAAGGATTTGTTCAGAGCTTTTATTATTTTATGTTTCATGATTTTAAATTGAGCAATATTTCACTCCTTAAGTTAGTGATATTTAGTTTAATACGCTATTAATTTGTTGTTAATTATATTGAAGATACGCCCAAAGTCAAAAAAAAGAGTAGCTGCCTATAAACGTTTACAAATAATTAATTGATTTTTAAAGGCTGGTATTCATTTAAAAATTAGCAGATTGCTTTTTAAAGTTCAACGGACTTAAACCTGTACTTTTTTTAAACGCTTTATGGAATGAGGCGCGATTGTTAAAACCTACTTCAAAACCAATATCCGTAATCGTTTTTTTTGAATTCACATCTACTATTTTAACTTTAGCTTCTGCAATACGGTACGAATTAATAAAATCGAAAAACGATAAATTAAAATGTTCATTAATAATCTGAGAGGCATGATTTTTATGAATATCCAATGATTCTGCTACATCATTCAGTCTTATTTCTGGATTTAAATAGATTTTTTTATGTTCCATAATATACATGAGCTTTTGCTTCATTTCTAAGGATAAAAGTGTTGTAAGCCCTGTTTTTTTATACTTCACAAAAGGAACTACCTCATTTAGATTTTTACCATCGAAAATATCAGGTTGCACAAAACCAAAAAAACTTAACATGGCTATAAAGAACACAATAATACAATCGATGAAATAATCATATTTAGGGTCCATGATTTTAAACCATGTTAAAAAAATATACAAGGTAAATACCGCTACAAAACCTAAGTACGAACCTACAAACCATTTTAGCCATTTATATTCTCTAAAGCCTAGCGGCTTGTTCCAGAATTTTAAAAAGGTATAAAAGGCATAGAAAGTCATGATACCAATAACAATCCAAATTGTATAGCTAGGCCAAATAGCGTAATCAAATATTTTATTTTCATTTACAACGGTGAGTTTATCTGCTGTAGGTAACCTATAAAATTGGAAAACTAGTGCTATAACTACTATAGATGGAATTAAAAACAGGATGTCAGACCATAGAAATCCCTTTTTTGTAATTATTCTTCGAACATATAGATACACTAATGCCCCATAAATTGTCCAGAGCGGAAAATGCAAGAGGTTAAAATGTACATGGGTTGCTGTTATTAGTTGCTCGGACCATCGCAAAACATTAATTAATAATTCGAATGAGAAGAGTAGGGTGTAGACTCCTAAAAGCATATTACCTAAATAATCGCCTTTGGTTTTGAAGAAAAATAAAATTGCAAGCAAAAAGCCTAAAAAAGCAAAGAAAAGAAACAAAAAAATCACACTAGTCATAATTTTATCTATCTTCTTAAAGATATGAAAATCATAAAACTAAATAGCCATAGGTATACTATTTCCTAATTCTTGAAGCTTTCGCTTTTTCAATCGGTTATCTATAAACTCAAGGCCTGCTGCATTTATTGAAAACGGCTAGCTAATTCCTTTTTTCTTTGTCTATCTAAATTTGTTCTAAGAGCCAATAAATGCCGTCGTATTTCACCTTTAATAGGTAAATAGTAAGACGGCATAATATTCATATATTGAAAATTGGATTGCTGCTTTTTGCTATAAATTAATTAGAAATAGCTTCACCAATTATGATTTTACCTGCTATGTTTTGGTCAGCTTCATTTTAGTAAACGGCTAGACCTCTTCTTCCGATGTATCATCTACATCATCAGAATCTTCTGATTCTTTAACTAAATTATGCTTAAAAATATTTAGCTTTTTCAATTTTGCTTTCCAAGTAGCCAATTCATCCTTATGTACATTGATTTTTTTAATTACCTCTTTAACTACAGGGCTGTCTTCTGATGCATTAGAGAAAAATTGCAAATTATTTTCTAATTGGCGGACTTCACTTTTGCACTCATCAATTTTACGTCTGATAAAAATACGTTCTCTTTGTAGTGCTTGCTCTGTATCTTCGACTTGGGTCAATTGCTGAATTTTGTTACCATATTTCATCAATTCTCCTTCTTGTCTATCTACATCTAATTTTTTAAATAAGGCATCTAATATTTTATTGAACTTAACATTGATATTTTTTTTATTAAATGGCACTCTACCATAAGATTTCCATTCATTAATAAACCCTTTGATAAGCTCTAGATCTTTATTTCTATCTCCTGTAAGTTGAAAAGCTTGTAAACGTTCTAGGCATTCATTCTTTTTTTCAAAATTTTCAAGTTCATCTTTTTGAGCCTCATTTTTATTTGCGTGAAGTCGATCAAAATAATGGTTACAGGCATCTTTAAACTGCTTCCATATTTTATCTGAAAATTTTCTAGGCACATGACCTATTTTTTTCCATTCATTTTGAATGCGTTTCATTTCAGAAGTAGCCATAGCCGTATCATCACTATCTTTTAGTGCTATTGCAAGGTCTAAAAGCGCTCTTTTTTTATCAAGATTGTCTTGCTGTTCTTTTTTTTGATCTTTATAAAAAGAATTCTTTTTTCGATTAAAATCACGAACACTATCTTTAAAAGAAGCCCATGTTTTTTCATTTACTTTTTGAGGTACTTTACCTGCTTTGAAAAATGAATCACGAAGTTTTTCTATTTCTTTAATTTGCTGCTGTAAACCTTTATGGTTGTCAGAAACATTAACTGTTATCGCTTTTATAGCTTCAATAATCTCGTTCTTTTTAACAAGATTTACTTCGTATGTTTTTTCAAGTTCTAAATAATGACCCTGTCTTCTATTGTGTAATGCTTTGGTAGCATTGCTAAACCGTTCCCATATTGCCTCGCGGTGAACCTTATCTACAGGGCCAATATCTTCTTTCCAGATTTTGTGTAGGGTCTGCAGTTCTTGAAAAGCAGCATTTAAATCCTCTACTTTTTCTAAAGCCTCTGCACGTTCTGCAAGCTTTTCTTTTTCTTCAAGATTACGTTTAAAATCTAAATCTCTTAGTTCTCTATTTAAATGAAGAAAATCATAGAATATTTCAATATGATGATGGTAAGTACGCCACACATCATTATAATTATTTCTGGGTATTGGACCCGTTTGGCGCCAGCTTTCTTGTAAATCTTTAAAGCTTTTATACGTGGTATTAATATCTTCTTCGATATTAACTAAACCTTTAAGGTCATCTATAATTTGAAGACGTTTCGCAAGGTTATCTTTTAAGTTTTTTTCTAAAGTTTTGTAGTACTGATTTCTTTTTTCACGGTACTCTGAATAGACTTCGTTAAATTGTCTTTTAGTAACAGAATTGTATTTAAAATCTATTTCATTACCACCGTTACTAATAAATTCTTCCTTTTTATGGTCTAAAAATTCTTGGAACTTTAAATCAAACTCATGTTTAATGCCATCAACATGCTTTTTTATGGCTTGTACTTTTTCGTTTTTCACCAAACGTTGTAATTCTCCAACTAGATTCTCCATAGACATAGCATGGTAGTCCAAAACTGGAATAATATGTCTGTGATGGTTGTCAGTATCTTCTGCATCTTCTGCATTAGAATCGTCTATTTCATTTAATACTTCATCATTTTTATTTTTGCTTATAGAAGTAGCGTCAATGGTAGTGTCTGTTGCAGTTTTTGAAGAAGTATTTTCAATCGGCGTGGCTTCCTGAGAAGCTTGTACTTTTTCAATAGCGTCTTTTTCAATTGCATCTGATGTTTCTGTAGGTGGTACAGAATTATCATTGTTTTCTTTATTCTTATCATCACTACTCGTATTCTGTAGTTTCTCGTCTTTCTCGTCCAACATTATGTACGTATTTGGCAGTTAGCCTATTTCATTGGTAAGATAGTGACAACCTCGTGAATACCAAAAAAAATATATAAAACTTCTTTTGTAAAGAGGTTATTTGCTACTGTTCATTTTGGTCTTCGTAAATCGCATTACTTAATCATTCCAAATCTCCCAAGCTTTTTCTGCTTGCAGTTCTAACATTTTATCACCGTTTTTGATGGTAGCACCACGGGATTCACCTTCTAATAAAAAGGCTGTTTTTTCGGGATTGTAAATCAAATCAAACAGAAGATGTTTTTTTCCAATAAATGAATAAGGGATATCAGGTTTTAACTCAATATCAGGAAAAGTGCCTAAAGGGGTACAATTAACAATAACCATATGTTCTTCAATGATTTTTGCATTTAAATCACTATAAGTCAATTGTTCATTTTTAGGTTTTCTAGACACAAATGTATAGGCTATTCCTAATTCTTTAAAAACAAATGCAACTGCTTTAGAGGCTCCTCCTGTACCTAATATTAATGCTTTTTTATGTTGTTTTTTTAAAAAAGGAGCAATAGATTGTTGAAAACCGTAATAATCGGTATTGTACCCTTTTAATCCTTTTTTTGTAAATTTTATTGTATTTACAGCGCCAATAGCTGCAGCTTTACGATCTATTTCAGAAAGAAATGTGATGACCTCTTCCTTGTAAGGAATAGTTACATTAAAACCTCTTATATCTGTTTCATTTTTTAAAACAGCTGCTAGTTCGTGTATATCTTGAAAATCGAAATTTTCATAGGAGTAATTATCAATATTTAGGTCTTTAAATTTTTGAGTGAAATATGCTCTAGAAAATGAATATTCAATATTTTTACCAATGAGGCCAAACCTTATTTTATTTTCTATTTTTTCCATACCAATCTAAGCTTAAAAGAATTACAAAACCTATTGCAATAAAGAACAATGCCCACCATGTTTCAATACTAGTTACATCAGGCATGTACCTTTCATAATTAACTATTATTTCATTTCCATTAGAGTCTAAAGCTAAGCTTCCATCTAATTTTGTTTTAAAAATTGTTTTTTTCCATGGCCATACTACCCCTAATGACCCGGTGATAAAGCCTATGATAACAGCTGTTGTAATGTGTTTAAAATGCTTTAATAAATATGATAAAAGATGTGATAAAGTAACTAATCCAACGGCAGATCCTGCCGTGAATACGCTTAGTATTTTTAAAGTGTGTAGTCTTTTTGAATTATGAATAAAGCTAAAGTCGCCAACAATTAATTCAGCAAAAGTGTCATATAATGCATTAACTGAATCGACTAAAAGTAAAACATAATTACCGAATAAAATTAGTATAAATGATCCTGAAAGTCCGGGTAAAGTCATTCCTGATACGCTTATAATACCACAAAAGAAGATAAAAATGAGATTATCATTTTCTTTTGCAGGGTTTAAGAAGCTTATGGCGATACCCATTATAAGACCTATAAATCCAGCAGTAATTGTTCTTTTACTCCAATGATGAAAATCTTTTGAGATATAGTAAATAGACCCTAAAATCATTCCAAAAAAAGCAGCCCATACAAAAAGCTCTTTTTTTTCTAAAAAATAGTCAAGGAGCTTAGAAATGCTGAAGTAGCTTACTAACATTCCAAAAATTAGAAGTGTTAAGAATTGTCCGTTTACATAGCGATAAAAACTTTTAAATCTTCCGTTGAATAAAAGTTTAAAAGCTTTAATGTTTATTTTTTGAAGCGAATAAATAAATTCTACGTAAAATCCACCAACAAAGGCTACTATTCCACCCGAAACACCAGGAACTTTATTAGCAGCACCCATACATAAGCCTTTGATTACAAGCCAAAATTTGTCTGAAAATGACCGAGGTTCATACATAGTGCTTTGATATTACTTTTTTGAAGCTAATTTTTCTAGGATTAAAATTAGCGAAAAACCAATTAAAGCAAGGATAATGGCATAGATTAATTGATGATCACCTTCATAGGCAAATGGAGATATGCTTTGATCTTTCACGGTGATTAGCTTATCGCCAAAAACTTTAGTCTCTATGATTTTTTTCCAAGGCCAAATTTTATTTAATGAACCTATGATAAAACCAGTTAATATAGCAAGGGTAAGATCTTTATAATTTTTAAACATCCATTTTAAAACCCTAGCAAAACTCAATAGTCCAAAAATAGCTCCTAAACCTACAGTCACAACTATTTTAAGATCTCTTTCATGCACTGCTTCTAGAATAACTTTATAGGAGCCTAATAAAACTAGAATGAAGGCACCTGAAATACCAGGTAAAATCATGGCACAAATAGCAAGAGCGCCAGAAAAGAATAAATATGGAAGGCTATCTGTATTTTCGGAAGGAGGTAAGGTGGTAATATAATAAGCAACAACAGCGCCAAATACAAGCATCATAATAGTGGCTGCACTCCATTTTTCAATTGATTTACCAACGAAATAGATGCTTGCAACTACTAGTCCGAAAAAGAAAGACCATAAAAGTACTGGTTGATTCAATAACAACCAGCTAATACCTTTTGCTAGTGAGATAACACTTATAAATATTCCAGTAAAAAGCGCAAGTAAAAAATTACCATTAACTTGTTTCCAAAAAGCTTTTAGACCTTCTTGTTTTAGTGTTTTAAATAACGAAAAGTTAATCTTATTGATTGATTCTATTAGCTCTTCATAGATTCCAGAAATAAAGGCAATTGTACCACCAGATACGCCAGGTACTACATCAGCAGCGCCCATTGCTATTCCTTTTAAGGTGATAAAAAAATACTGTAATAAGTTTCGGTTTTCCATAAGGTAAAAAAACAAAAATAGTTTTTTTATTTGGAAGCCTTTTTATATTGCTCTAATATGTTTGTCATCCATTTTGTAGCACAAAATTTAGGATATTCTTCTTGAAAATCTTTAAGTCCATCAGCATCTAAAAGCATGGCAGCAGAAATAAATTTTTGCGCTTTTTGAATATTGCCTAATAAGCTATGAATTCCAGACATTTTATATAAAATCGAAGCTTCTTCCGGGTAAAACTCTTTGCCTTGTTTTAATATTTGTATGGCCGAGTTTAAATCTTCATTTTTTTGAACTACATCTGCCCAAAGTAACCATGTGTCTAACTCATAGTTTCCAAAATCAACTGCTTGTTTGTATGCAAAATCAGCTTCATCATACTTTTTTAAAGCAGCATTAATTTTAGCGCATTTTTTCCAATATTGCGGATTTTCTCCATCTATATTGGTAGCCTTATTAATGTAATAAGCTGCTTTTTCAAAGTTTTTAAGACGAAAATAAAAGTCGGTAATTGCTAGCCATCCTTTATCTAATAGTGGATCTTCATGTACCGTATGGTAAAAATAATATTTTGCCATATCCATATTACCTAACTTCTCATGGCATTTACCAATTCTTAAGTAAGCATGCGAGGTTGGGTCTTCTATAGTGATTGTAGTTTCATAATTTTCAATAGCCTCATTATATTTCCCCATTTTTTCTAAAACCTTACCTTTTTCAAAATAAGCACCGATAAAGGTATCATCAGAAATTATAGCGAAATCAAAAGAACTAAGTGCTTCTTTATACATTTTTTTAGAAAAATATTGTTTTCCTAATTGATGCCAGGCCACTTCACAATAAGGGTTTCCTTCTAGGTAATCATTTAAGTAGAAAATGGCACCATCGAAATCTTCTAAAAACTCAAAACAGTAGATGACATTATATAATGAAGAATAATCTTCCTCATCGAATTCTACACACTTCATGAAATTTTTCTTAGCCATTTCAAAATCATCCATAAAAAGGTACTCCATTCCGAGTAGCGAATGAATGTCAAAACCGTCGTCAGATATTTCCAAAGCTTTTTCTAATAATTTTACAGCTGCAGTATGATTATCTTTTTTAGAATAAATATTTGCTCTTTGAATATATATTTCTTCATTAAAAGTGTCTAAAAGTTGAAGGTCATCCAACATTTTTTCAGCTACTTCTAATTTATTTTCAAAAACTAATACCTCTACATGTAACAGTTTAATTTCCACAGCGTCTGGATGTTGCTGTAGTCCGATTTTTATAGCTTTTTTAGCAAGCGCTATTTTACCATTGTTTAAATAATGATGAATGATATCTTCAAAGTCCTCAGCATCAAAGAAATAGACATCGTCTGTCTTTAACATTGATTCAAACTTGGTTATTGGTTGGCTAGGTCTTTCTTCTGCGTCTAATGCCATAGGCCTTTCTATTTTGTATTAATTTAAAAATAGTGTATTGTGGCTATTGATAGTTTGGGTAACAGTCTATATTATTAACAAATTAGTTAACAAATTAGTATGTGTACCGATTTAAAATAGCAATTATTTGTTTACAACCCTCTTTAATTTCTTGATTTGAAATGGTTAGCGGAGGAGATATTCGGATAGCTTTGGGTTCGAATAATAGCCAAAAAAGAATTAATTTTTCTTTTGCGGCAGTTAATATAAGGTAATTTGCAATCTCTTTATTTTTCATTATTAGGGCAAGCATTAAACCCTTCCCTCTAATTTCTTCTATATAGTCGTGTTTTAAGTATTTCTTAAAAAGCGCTTCTTTTTCCAAAGTAGCCGCAATTAAATTTGTTTCAGTAATTTCTTGTAATGTGGCTAAACATGCCGCTGCGATTACAGGGTTACCACCAAAAGTAGTTATGTGCCCTAGTTTTGGATTGTCTTGTAACGTTTGCATTAATGCTGTTGAAGCTACAAAAGCACCTACAGGTAATCCTCCAGCCATACCTTTGCCAACTACTAAAATATCGGGAATGCAATGGTAATGTTCAAAGGCAAAAAGTTTGCCTGTACGACCAAAGCCTGGTTGTATTTCATCTAATATGAGTAATGCACCTACTTCTGTACAACGTGCTCTAACTTTTTGTAAATAATTATTTTTTGGCGCTATAAAACCTGCTCCACCTTGAATTGTTTCCAAAATAACGGCAGCGGTCTTTGTCGTTATTTTATATAAATCAACTTCACTATTAAAATTAATGAAACTTACGTCTGGTATTAAAGGTCTAAATGCTCCTTTTCTTTCTTCATAACCCATGACACTTAAACTGCCCAGAGTATTGCCATGATACGCATGGTGAGCCGAAATAAGTTCTGTTCTTCCAGTTGCCCGTCGGGCCAATTTTAATGCTCCTTCAATAGCTTCTGTTCCAGAGTTGACTAAATAAGTGGTCTTTAAACTTTCAGGTAGCAACGATGCTAATAATTTGGTATAAGCAACAGCGGGTTCTTGAATATACTCACCATATACCATAACATGTGCATATTTATCTAATTGATCTTTTACAGCATTCGTAATTCTAGGGTGGCAATGCCCTAAACTACATGCAGAAACCCCAGCTACAAAATCTAAATGGGCATTGCCATCTGTATCATAGATATAACATCCTTTTGCATGAGAAATTTCTAATGCTAATGGATGTGGTGATGTTTGGGTTTGATATGTGTAAAAGTCTTCCTTCATGGAAATTAATTGGACTTTTTTAATGATGGAGTAGTGGTATTTTTTTTCACTGTAGCTGTACTTTTCTTATCTGTGGTAGCTTTTGGAATGGGAGCAGTTGATTTCTTGGACTTAGGTCCTTTATTTTGTGCTGATTTGTTTATGGGATCCGAAATATTTTTACTTCTTTCTTCTTCTTCTGCATCAATGTCTATTGGGTTTTCGATTCCGCGAATGACCACTAGTTTGATATTATTATCGTCGTCATCAAAAATATCATCTTTGGTTAATATTCTTTCATCACCTCTCCAAAGCATCCCTTCTAGGATTCTACTATCTTCTGGCAAATCTACTTCAGGAAAAATATTTCCATCAGGTTCTTGAAAAAAGGTAAGGTCTTCAACATCATTATTAGCAAAAGTGATATTTATTTTACTGCAAATAGTTTTATTGATGCCGATTAGTTCTTGATCATCATTATACATCCAATAAATTACTTCGGTATTGCTTATAAGATCGACTTCTTTTAATTCATTATCAAGAAATTTACCAAATAAATTTATTCCTTTTGCTTGATTGTACCCTGTTTTTCCAACCGTATCTAATGATACAATAAACGAATGTTCTATTACTTTAAGTGAATCTAATTTTTCGGTTTTAGTATCTGAAATTAAATGAATGCTATCACCCGTCATTTGATTTTCACCATTCCATATAATAGGGTAAAATTTAGGCCAATCTTTTTCTTTTATGCTATCATTTATTTTTTTCCCAATGAGTTGTGTGAGACCTGTTGCTTGATCAATATGAAGTGAATCACATTTTCCACTTAAATCGGTTTTATAAAATTTAGCATTTCTAAAAGCTCTAAGGATTCGCTTATCTGGCTTGCCGGTAATCATTAGCGTATCTCCGTGCATATACAAGGAATCTTTTTCAACAAGGTTAATAGCTACTGCTCTTTTTGTAGCAAAAACAGAGTCTTTTGCCTTAAAAACCTCCGCATAATGTGCACGTAATATTCCTTTGTTTACGGTATCGGTAATTACAATGTTATTGGTGGCTGAGGCAAATTCACGAGCCTTATTAAAATATACGCTATCACCAACAATGATTCGATTATTATAATCAATTCTCGTGTTTTTTATCCCGTAACCACTTTCTATTTTAGTGTCATAAAAACCGCGCTCACAATATATTTTATAAGTTTCACCAATTACCGTAGAGGGGCCATACATATAGGCATTCTTAGAGGAGGTGTAATAATCTAATTGTTTAGAATCAACCGTGTATTCGGGATTGTCGATATGAACACTATCTAAGAATTGATATTTTTTAGTCGTCATATAATACCTTCCCACTTGGCTCGTCAACGTATTTACAGAATCGATTACAGTCCCAAAATCTTTATAATAGGCTTCTTGTTTTTCTCGATCAAAACGTAAGGTATCTGTTTGGAGTTTCATACCTGGAGTTTGTTCTAAAATAACATTACCCCAAGCTTTTGCTAATTTAATATTGCCGTCATAATCTACTTTCTCACTGGTCATTTGAACAGAATCACCTTGTTGTAATCTGATATTTCCAATTGCTTTTAGGCGATTTTCTTTTTGGTAGAAAATGGCATAATCACACCATAAATCAGCACCTTGATGTTCAAATTGCACCTGTCTATCGTCTTTGCTAAATATCGATGCACCAGGAGCTTTAGCTTCATCTTTTGAGAAAGTGCCCCCATAAACAATGTTTATTTGTTTATTTTCAACAGGCTTATCCTGAGCATAGCCTGAGTTTGAAATTATAATGAATACTAAGAAATAGAATAGCTTCTGCACCAATAAAAATTTTGATCAAAAATAATGATTTTTAATACAGGCAAAACCCGATTGTGAGAATTTTAGTATTTGAGTAGCTCTAAAATGAATTAAGGCTAGGTATTCGTCAATATAGTTTTAAAAATAAAAGATTTAAACTTTACAATTGTTTTAGTAAACTAATACTGTTTTCCATATTTTTATAAAGTAATATGGATGTTGTAATCAAATATAAAAAAGGAATGAATAAATTGAATTTAGTCTTTTCATTGTTGCTATTAACCGCTTCGAGTAACCTATTGATAGCTCAAAAAACAGTAGGAACGCTGCATTTTAAAAATGGAGACATCCAAAAAGGATTTGTTAAACTTGCAGGTTCGCAATCCGTAAAATTTAAATCTAATAAAAACGCAAAAGCTGTTAAATATGAATTTGCTGATTTGGAGTATGCTGAAATTTATAATGGTAATGAGTCCTCAATATATAAAAATGTAATCGTATCGGGGAAAGAAAAGCCAATAGTGTTAGAAGAAATAGTACAAGGCAGGGTAACACTTTATAACCTACATACGCAAGGATATACCTCTGGATTCAGTCCAATGGGAGTGGGAGGAGCTCCAATGTATACGGGAGGAAATTTCTATTCTATCAAAAATTTGTATGTTAAAAAAGAAGATGAAAATCAGGCTATACATTTAGGTTCTAATCAATTGTTCACAAAAAACTTTAAGGCAGCGGCCTCAGATTTTTTTAAAGATTGCCCGTCGTTGGTTGAAAAAATTCAAAATAAAGAATTCAAGAAAAAAGAAATTAAAGCTATAGTTGAATATTATAATACGTATTGCGATTAGTAATTTTGGAGGGTTATTACGCTAAAATTACCAAAAAAAAGCCGCTATATAGCGGCTTTTTTGATTATCTGTGTATCGTTTGCGTTCTATCGGGACCTACTGAAACTATTTTAATCGGTACTTCCAATTCCTTTTCAAGGAAATCGATATAAGCATTCAAAGCAGCAGGCAATTCACTAGCCTTGCTCATTTTTGTTAAATCTTCATCCCAGCCATCTATTTCTGTATAAATAGGTGTAACACTTTCGGGTTCTATATTGTATGGAAAATGGCTTATTATTTCTCCGTTATAATTGTAAGCGGTACATATTTTCAATTTTTTAAATCCGCTTAGAACATCACCTTTCATCATCATTAGCTCTGTAACACCATTAATTTGAACAGCATATTTTAAGGCTACTAAGTCTAACCAACCACATCTTCTTGGTCTACCTGTTGTTGCTCCAAATTCGTTACCAACTCTACCCATGGTTTCTCCATCAGCATCAAAAAGTTCAGTAGGGAAAGGACCACTACCCACACGGGTGGTGTACGCTTTAAATATACCCTTTACTTCACCGATTTGATTAGGAGCTACACCTAGACCAGTACACGCGCCAGCAGCAGTTGTATTAGAAGAGGTTACGAATGGATAGGTTCCAAAATCAATATCAAGTAAAGAGCCTTGTGCTCCTTCTGCTAATATTTTTTTACCTTCTCGTTGCGCTTTGAATAAATATTCCTCACTATCAATAAAAGTAAGTTTTTTTAATTCTTCAACAGCTTTGAAAAAGTCATCTTCTAATTCTTGCAGATCATATTGAATATCTACATCATAAAAGCCAATCATAGCTTCATGTTTATCGGCTAGATTGCGGTATTTTTCTTTCCAATCAGAAAATTCCAAATCTCCAATACGCATACCATTACGACCAGTTTTGTCCATATATGTCGGACCGATGCCTTTTAAAGTAGAGCCAATTTTAGCTTTTCCTTTCGCGGCTTCTGATGCAGCATCTAATAAACGGTGTGTTGGTAAAATTAAATGTGCTTTTCTAGAAATCAGTAAGATTGCTTTAATATCTAGCTTAAATTGCTTTAGATTTTCTAATTCCTTTTGAAAAATAACAGGATCTATTACAACGCCATTACCTACAATATTCATTGCTCCTTTATGGAAAATTCCTGATGGTATGGTATGTAACACGTGCTTAATGCCATCAAATTCTAAAGTATGTCCAGCATTTGGACCACCTTGAAAACGGGCGATTATATCATAATCTTTGGTTAATACATCAACAATTTTTCCTTTTCCTTCGTCTCCCCATTGGAGCCCAAGTAGTAAATCTACTGCCATTATTGTAATTGGTTAGTTGTTTTTATTTTCTTCTTTATTTCTTGTTCCGTAGAAGTATAGCGAGTGTGTATTGATTTTTATATCAAACACTTCTTCTATTGTTTTTTTGATGGATTGTATCCGAGGATCGCAAAATTCCATGACCTCGCCCGTATCTGTTAAAATAACATGATCGTGTTGTCTATCGAAATACGATTTTTCATATTGGGCTTGATTTTTTCCAAACTGATGTTTTCTTACCAATTTACAATCTAATAAAAGCTCAATGGTATTGTATAAGGTTGCTCTACTTACCCGATAATTTTTGTTTTTCATATTGATATATAAACTTTCTATATCAAAATGTTCTTCACTATCGTAGATTTCTTGGAGTATAGCGTATCGTTCAGGCGTTTTTCGGTGCCCGTTTTCTTCTAAAAAGGTTGTAAAGACATTTTTTACGATGTCTTGGTTCTTGTTATTGCTCATAAGAACTTTTGCATCATTACAGTTTACAAATGTACAGTTAAAATTTAAATTCTGGTTACTTTGTCGATACCGTTAATCCCCTTTAAATTGTTGATAAGTTTTTTTAGAATTTCATTATTTTTAACCACAACCGTAATCTGACCCTTAAATGTGCCGCCATCGGTACTGAAATTAAGGTTTCGCATATTTACGTGCATGTTTCCAGAGATAACTTCAGTGATTTCACTTACCAAGCCTAAATTGTCGATTCCCGTTAAGTTAATTTCGGAGGTAAATTCTTGCTGGCTAGAGTCAATCCATTTTGCTGATATAATGCGATAAGCGTAATTGGATTGTAATGAAATTGCATTTGGACAATTTTTGGAATGTACTTTTATTCCTTCATTAATACTTATAAAACCAAAAACATCATCACCGGGAATAGGGTTGCAACACGGTGATAATTTGTAAGGAAGTTTTTCTTCTTCTTTTCCAAAAACTAAAAGGTCGTATTTAGAGGTAATTTCTTCCTTATTTATATCCTCCAGAGTTTGTGTCCTTCTTATTTTATTTTTAAAAAAGCTGATAAATGCATTGCTATAGGATGCCGTAAAATCTTTTATTTTCTGATTGTCTATTGCTCCTATACCAACTCTATAAAATAAGTCTAAGCTAGTTTTTAGTTTAAAAAAGAGTACCATTTTGTTAATAGTATCTTCGCTGAACGTTATTTTTTGAGATCTTAATTTTCTTCTTAATACCTCTTTTCCTTCTAAGGCGACAGATTTTTTTTCTTCTCTAAGCGTAGATTTTATTTTAGCTCTTGCTCTCGCAGTAGTTGCATAATCTAACCAACTTTGATTAGGTTGAGCGCTTTCTGAAGTGATAATTTCTACTTGATCGCCACTGTGTAAAGTGGTATTTAGAGGCACTAGCTTTCCATTTACTTTAGCACCTCTTGTATGCATACCAACTTCGGTATGAATATTAAAAGCGAAATCTAAAGGAGTTGAATTTTTAGGTAATGATTTTAGCTCTCCCTTTGGAGTAAACACAAATATTTCTTTAGAATATAAGTTTAATTTAAATTCTTCAACAAAATCAACGGCATTGGTATTGGCATTTTCCAAGGCTTCTTGGAGTTTATTTAGCCATTCTTCAATTCCAATTTCTTTTTGATTACCATGTTTGTACTTAAAGTGCGCAGCGTATCCTTTTTCTGCAATTTCATGCATTCGCTCACTACGAATTTGTACTTCAACCCACTTACCCATTGGCCCCATAACGGTAATGTGTAATGCTTCGTAACCAGTAGATTTAGGAGATGAGATCCAATCGCGCAAACGTACTGGGTTTGGAGTAAAGTGATCTGTAACAATGGAGTATATTTTCCAAGCGAGGAATTTTTCATTCGGTTTGTCTGATTTATAGATAATACGAATGGCAAACTTGTCATAGATTTCATCAAAGGTTACATTTTGAGTTACCATTTTTCTTCTAATCGAATAAATGGATTTCATGCGACCCTTAATTTGATAATTCAGCTTTTCTTTATCAAGAGATTCGCTAATTACACCAGAGAAATCTTCAATATATTTTTTTTGTTCTTCTTTTGTTTCTTCAATTTTACCTAGAATGTCATTATAGACTTCTGGCTCTGTGTATTTTAGGCTTAAATCTTCAAGCTCTGTTTTGATGTTGTATAATCCAATTCTATGTGCAAGCGGAGCGTAAATGTAGAGCGTTTCGGAGGCTATTTTCACCTGTTTATACTCAGGCATGGAATCCATGGTGAGCATATTATGATACCGATCAGCAATTTTGATGATGATAACTCGTATATCATCATTAAGGGTTAAAAGCATTTTTCTAAAATTCTCTGCCTGTTGCGATATGTTCATATCTTTTTTCAGGTGAGCAATTTTTGTCAAGCCATCAACGATCCTAGCAACCGATTCACCAAACATACGTTCAATATCATCTAAGGTGTATTCCGTATCTTCTACTACATCATGTAATAGAGCAGAAGCGATAGAAACAGCATCTAAGCCAATCTCTGAAGCAACAATTTTGGCGACTGCAATTGGATGAAAAATATAGGCTTCTCCAGATTTCCTTCTTTGATTTTTATGTGCATCTACGGCAATATCAAAGGCAGAGCGTATCAATTTCTTATCCTCATCGGTAAGATTTTGATAGCTGATGCGTAACAATTCTTTATATTGTTTGGCAATTTGCTTGTTTTCTTTTTCTATAGCAGCTTCGGTCATCATATACTTAAAAATAATACAATACTATCTACTAACCTACAAAAATTATGCCTTTAAATTTTTTATTCGATCTATTAACGGCGGATGTGAATAATGCATGAAAACATATGCAGGGTGTGGTGTAAGATTGCTTAAACTATTTTTTGATAGTTTTTTTAATGATGTTATTAATGGAGTAGCTTCATAGGTATTTTTGGCATAATCATCGGCTTCATATTCGAATTTTCGAGACATGTAATTCATAATCAGGCTCGTAATATCTGAAATAGGACTGTATAAAATTCCAAAACCAATTAAAGCTGCATGAAAACTAGGTTGAGAAACCCCAATTGCTAATGATATTTCAGGAGTCTTGATGAAAAGTGATAAGACAAATAACGTAATCCCCATTAATAAAATAGAAGCAACTAGATTAAAAATAATGTGCTTTCGTTTATAATGACCTACTTCATGAGCAAGTACTGCGATAATTTCTTCTTCATTTAAATCATGTATTAAAGTATCATACAGGGTAACTCTTTTCTCTTTGCCAAAACCAGAGAAATAAGCATTGGCCTTTGTTGAGCGTTTAGAGCCATCAATTACGAAAATATTTTTAAGTTCAAAGCCCACCTTTTGTGCATAATTTTCGATTTTCGTCTTTAAAGCACCATCTGCTAAAGGGGACTGCTTATTAAATAATGGTACGATTAGTTTGCTGTAAAAAAGATTCATGATTAATGATATTACAGCGATAACAATCCAGGCATAAATCCAAAAGTTGCTTCCAACCCATTCATAAAACCAAATGATTAAAGTAAGAATAGCACCGCCAAGAATAGCCATCATAAACCATCCTTTTATTTTATCTAAGAAGAATAATTTTTTTGTTGATTTGTTAAAACCGAATTTTTCTTCAATTACAAAGGTCGAATAATAAGAAAATGGCGTTGTGATAAGATCACTACCAATCATTATAATACCAAAGAAAATTAGCGCTATTGGTATGGGGTTATTTGTAAAACTTCTTGCAATGGTATCTACCCATTCGAATCCGCCAAAAATCAAAAAGGAAATTGTTAATACAAATGAAAAAGTAGAAGTTAGCAGGCCAAATCTATAATTCGTTTTTTTATAGTCTTGAGATTTTTGATATTCTTCAGCATTAAATACATCACTTAATTCATTGGGAAGCGTGTTTTTATATTGCTTTGCATTTAAGTAGTCTAAAAATGTATCAATAAAAAACTGAAGTGTTAAGATACCTATAATGATATAAAATAAAACTTGGTTTGTCATTTGGTTGGTTTGATTGGGTTTTAGAAAAAGGAAACTATAAAGTTCTTTGCCTTTTAGCTTCAAAGATAATTATTGCGGCTGATACAGATACATTCATAGAATCTATTTCACCTTCCATTGGAATAATTATGTTTTGTGTGGAATTCGATAGAAATTCGTCTGAAAGACCAGTTGCTTCGGTGCCTACAATTATGGCAGATGGTTTTGAAAAATTGATTTTGGTGTATTTTTTAGATGCAGTTAAAGCAGCGCAGTACATAGAAATATTGTTTTTCTTTAGAAAATTAATCACTTCTTCAGTACTACCTGTAGCAATGTTATTGGTGAAAACACAGCCAATACTAGATCTAATAATATTGGGGTTGTATAGGTCTCCTTTCGGATTTGCTATAATTACAGCATCTAGTTTTGCTGCATCAGCGGTTCGCAGTAATGCGCCAATATTACCAGGTTTTTCCGGAGCTTCGGCCACTAAAATAAGTGGATTTTCAGTTTTAAAATTTAAGTCTGATAAGTTGTGCGATTTAGCCTTAGCAAGAGCTACTATTCCTTCAGTAGTTTCACGATACGCAATTTTCTGGTATACTTCTTTAGAAACGCTTATCAGTTCTGGATGCTGTTGAGAGTCTTTTAAAATTTCTCGAATTTTTTCTTCGGAGCTAATCACTTCATTAAAAAACACCATTTGGATGTGATAATTACCCTTTAGTGCCAGTTGAAACTCACGTATACCTTCAAGAATAAATTTACCTGTTTTTTTACGTTCCCTTGATTTTTCCTTTAAAACTAACACGCTCTTTATGAGTGGGTTCTGTAAACTACTGATTTGTTTTATAAGCTCCATTACAACAAAAGTAAATAAACTTGTAAACTAAATGATATATAGTCGACAAAACACAAATCATTTAAAAAATTTAATATGAGAATAATAAGTTTATTATTAATTGTTATAGCATTTTTGTCTTGTAAAGAAGATAAAAAACCAATTACTCCTGAGGTGAAAATCATAGCAGAGGTATCTTCTAAAAAAGAGAGTTATCCAGAAAGTTTTTCTAATATTTTAGAGAGTCATGGCGGATTATCACAATGGAAACTCCAGAGAACATTAAGTTTTATAAAGCCTACCTCAGATGGGTTTGAGCATTATACGATTGATTTACGCGAAAGAAAGGAAAAAGTAGTTAGTGAAAATATTGAACGCGGTTTCGATGGTGAAAATGTTTGGCTTTTAGATCCGGAGAAAGAATTTAAAGGCGATGCCGTATTTTACAATAATCTATACTTCTATTTTTATTCCATGCCATTTGTGTTTGCGGATAAAGGCGTAAACTATAATAAAACAAATGATTTGGTTGTTAATGATCAGTCTTTTCCAGGTATTAAAATATCTTTTGGTGATGGAATAGGGACATCTCCGAAAGATGAATATTATTTGCATTACAATCCAGATACGAATGAAATGGCTTGGTTGGGGTATACTGTTACCTACAGAACCGGGGAGAAATCGGATAAGATAAGCTGGATTCAGTATAATGATTGGCAGATTGTTTCAGGATTAAAAGTGCCAAAATCAATATCATGGCATAAAACTAAAGGAGGAAAAATATTGGATGTTGATAAAACAATAGCTTTTGATAATGTTACCCTATCTGATAAGGCTATGGAAAATGGCTATTATGCTAAGCCAGAACTAGCTACAGTTGTTGTGGGTAAGCATTAATAAAAATATAACAAGATTGGATTTTTATTGCCAGCGATTATTCTTAACTTTCTGCTTCAATAGATTTTGAATGAAAGTATTATTATTTGGTATTGCAAAAGATATTATTGGAGCTTCAGAATTTGAAGTGCCTTCCAAACCAAAACACCCTTCTACAGTATTAGAATTGAAGGCTGTTTTGGTTCGTTTGTTTCCAGATTTCGGGAAACTGTCTTCATTTGCAGTAGCTGTTAACAGTGAATATGCAGATGAAGGTGTATCTTTGAATAAGAGTGATGAAATAGCAATAATTCCACCAGTAAGCGGAGGTTAAGAATGAAAATGTATATTGAAATTGTAGATGAAATTGATACAGCACAAGTTTATAAAGACCTGTCCGACGCTGGTAGTGGTGGTATTTGTGTTTTTGTAGGTGCCGTTAGAGAATTTACAAGTAATGAAGCGGTTATTTCTTTGGAGTTTGAAACGTATAAGGCGATGGCGCTTAAAGAAATGGAGAAAATAGCGACTGAAGCTGTTGAGAAATGGCAATTGAATAAAGTAGTAATATGTCATGCGGTTGGAATAAAGCAAGTTGAAGAGCCAGTTGTAGTGGTAGGAGCATCTTCTGCACATCGTGATGCTTGTTTTGAAGCTTGTCGTTATTTAATTGACACGTTAAAAGAACGTGTTCCTATTTGGAAGAAAGAGGTTTTTAGTAATAAATCCGTTTGGGTTTCGGCACATCCTTAATACTATGTTGGTAGATAATCATAATAGAACAATTAATTACTTGCGTTTGGCAGTTACAGATCGCTGTAATTTGCGATGTAATTACTGTATGCCATCTGAAGGCATAAATTTTGCTGCCAATGATAAGCTTTTTACCATTGAAGAGCTTTCTCGATTGAGCCAAATAATGGTGAATCAAGGGATTAATAAAATCAGAATTACTGGTGGCGAACCCTTTGTTCGTAAAGATTTAATGGTTTTACTCCGTGACCTATCAGAAATGAAAGGTCTAGATGATATATCAATAACAACAAATGCAACTTTAATAGGTCCGTATATCGATGAATTAAAAGCATTGGGTATTAAAAATATCAATGTGAGTATGGATGCGATTACGAAGGAAACTTTTGAGACCATAACACGTCGCAATCAATACGATATTGTTTATGAAAATATTATTCGGTTAATTACAGAAGGTTTTAAGGTGCGTATAAACTTCATCGCTCTAGAAGGTCAGAATACCGATGATATTATTCCCATGTTAGATTTAGCGAAACATTTTGATGTATGTGTTCGATTTTTGGAAGAAATGCCTTTTAATGGCGGAAGCAAGAGTTTCAATACGATTACTTGGGATTATAAACACATTTTAGCACATATAGCAGAGGTATACCCTAAATATTATCAATTAGAATCACCAAAAACTTCAACCTCTATCAATTATAAAATACCTGGTTTTGCGGGTAGTTTTGGCATAATTCCATCATTTAGTAGAACTTTTTGTGGTTCGTGTAACCGATTGCGAATTTCGGCTACTGGAGATGTGATTACTTGTTTGTATGCAAAAGCGAGTACAAACCTTTTGACTGTTTTAAGAGCAACAAATTCAGAAGAAAAAGTAAAAGAATATATACTGAAAGCCATAGGTAGTAGAGCCAAAACGGGGTTTGAGGCACAGCAAGAGTATAAAGATGTTTTTTCTAATTCAATGACTTCAATTGGTGGTTAACATGGAACATAAATTATCACATATTGATGAATCGGGAAATGCCAATATGGTTGATGTTTCTGAAAAAGAAAGAACAGCTAGAGTAGCAATTGCTTCTGGTAAAGTTATTTTCCCTGAAGCGGTTTTTAAGACTCTTGCGGATCAAGAGTTTCTAGGTAAAAAAGGAAGTATACTTCAGACTGCAATTATCGCAGGTATTCAAGGGGTGAAAAAGACATCAGATTTAATTCCCCTTTGTCATCAATTATTACTCTCAAAAATTAATATTGATATAAAGCCAGTAGGAACGAGTCTAGAAATTACCTGTACCGTAAAATGCAATGAACGTACAGGAGTAGAAATGGAAGCTTTGACAGGTGTTTCTGTGAGTGCACTTACTATTTATGATATGTGTAAAGCACTTTCTCAAGATATTGTTATTTCAGCTATTCAGTTAGATAAAAAAACGGGAGGTAAAAATGACTTCAGTAGATAAAATTTATGGTTTGGTACTTTCGGGCGGTAAAAGCACTCGAATGGGAAAAGATAAGGGGCTTATAGCGTATCATGGAATTCCTCAACGTGATTATATCTATAAGTTATTGAGTGAGGTTTGTGAAGAAACATTTATCAGTATCCGAAAAGATCAAGTAGATGAAATTCCAAATAATTTTCAGGTTATTGTAGATGAAAATAAATTTAAAGGACCTTATAACGGAATTCTTTCTGCGCATCAAAAATACCCTAATGTGGCATGGCTTGTATTAGCTTGTGATTTGCCATTGATAGATGTTGCTGCTTTAAAAGAATTGATAGCCTCTAGAAACAGTTCGAAACTAGCGACAGCATTTGCGTTAAAAGAAAACCCATTGCCTGAACCACTATGTGCTATTTGGGAAGCGGAAGGTTTAAAAGCATCTGTTGAATATATGAACAGTCAACAAGGGAGTTGTCCTCGGAAGTTTTTAATTAACAATGATGTAGCATTGGTTTTTCCTGCTAATGAAAAAGTTTTGCTCAATGCAAACTCCGAAACCGACTACCAAGAAGCGATAAAAATAGTTGCCCAATAATGAATTTTGAACGCTATTCCCGACAAACACAGCTCAAAGAATTTGGTTTAGAAGCTCAGGAAAAGCTATCAAAAGCCAAAGTGCTGGTTGTTGGCGCTGGGGGTTTGGGTATACCCGTTCTTACCTATTTAAATGCTATGGGAGTTGGTGTATTAGGTATTGTTGATAGTGATATCATCAGTTTATCTAATTTACACCGTCAAGTAAGTTATAACGAGGCAGAAGTAGGGCAATCTAAAGTAACGGTGCTTATAGAAAAATTAAAAGCTCAAAACTCCAGTACAAGCCTAATTCCTTATCATACCTATTTAACAGCGGGAAATGCCTTAGAAATCATTAAAAAATATGATCTTGTTGTTGATGCTTCAGATAATTTTCCTACACGGTATTTGGTGAATGATGCTTGTGTGATTTTACAAAAACCATTGGTGTATGGTGCACTCCACAGTTTTGAAGGACAAGTCAGTGTTTTTAATTATAAAAATGGACCTACCTACCGCTGTCTTTTTCCAACAATGCCAAAAGCCAATGAAGTGCCTAATTGCGATGAAAATGGTGTTTTGGGCGTAATTCCTGGAATAATAGGGAATTTACAGGCATTAGAGGCAGTGAAAGTGATAACGGGTATTGGAACTGTACTTTCGGGAAAATTATTATTGTTTGATGGGTTGCATCAAAACTATCAAAAAATAAAATTCTCAAAAGTTGCTAAAAATGATGAAATCGTAAAGCTTCAGGAGAATTATGATTTTAGTTGTACCGTCAAGAGTACTTCAATAGAAGCTAAAGATTTTACACAATTAATAGCATTAAAAACAATTCAACTTTTAGATGTTCGCACTTTAAAAGAATATGAACGTTTTTATATTGCTGAATCTATACATATTCCCTTAGCAGAACTCGAAAATAGGTATAAGGAATTAGACTTCACAACTACTGTTTATGTGGTTTGTCAATCAGGAATTCGAAGTCAAAAAGCAATTCAATTTTTAGAAAATCAGCAATCACAGTCTACCTATATAAATGTAAAAGGAGGCATCAATCAAATGAAAATGTATGCTGTTAAGTAGTGAGAATCTTATTTTGCTTTGCATAGGATTTTTTATTGTTGCTACCCTATATTCATCGGTTGGTTTTGGAGGCGGGTCTAGTTATTTGGCATTATTAACCATAGTACTAACTAGTTTTTTTGCTATTCGATCAATTGCATTAGTATGTAATTTAATTGTAGTATCCAGTAGTACTTATTTTTATTTTAAACATGGTCATGCTAAAATAAAAGATTTTTTTCCTTTTATAATTACTAGTATACCCTTAGCCTTTATTGGAGCCTCATTTAAGCTAAGCGAGCATGTATTTTTTATCATTCTAGGTGTATCGCTAATCATTTCTGCTGTAGCTCTAGCTTGGCAAACTTTAAAGGTGGAAAAGGTTCAATTAAAAAAGTATCCTCCCTATTTTAGTTATATTATTGGAGGAGTAATAGGCTTACTTTCTGGTTTGGTAGGTATTGGTGGAGGTATATTTTTAGCACCATTATTAAATCATTTTAAATGGAATACTGCTTTAAAAATTGCAGCTTTAGCTAGTTTTTTTATTTTAGTGAATTCGATTTCAGGCTTAGGAGGTTTATTACTAGCAGGAACATTAGAATTGCCATGGAAAGAAACATTAGTTTTATTACTGACCGTTTTTTTAGGAGGGCAATTGGGGATTAGACTAAGTTTAAAAAAACTAACGCCTAACGGAATAAAAAGGGTAACGGCACTATTGGTTTTAATAGTAGGAATAAGAGTGTTATTAAAAAATGGATTTGAAGTACTATGATTACATTTGAAGAGGCCTACAGGAGAGTAATGCTGAACACTACTGATTTTGGAATAGAGCCAGTTTCTTTGATGCAAAGCACGAATAGAATCTTAGCTGAGTCGGTTTACGCCGATCGCGATTTCCCACCTTTTAATCGTTCCACCAAAGATGGGATTGCTATTAATTTTGATTCTTTTGATAAAGGAATTCCTTATTTTGAAATAGAGGGGATTGTTAGTGCAGGGATGCCACAGCAAAAATTAGAGGCATCTGAAAAATGCTTAGAAGTAATGACGGGTGCTGTATTACCCATAAATACAGATACCATTATCATGTATGAAGATATTCAGATTATTGATGGTATTGCTACCATTAAATCGCTTCCGAATAAAGGCCAGAATATTCATAGAAGAGGAGAAGATAAAAAACAAGGTGCCGTTTTAATAGAAAAAGGAATTCGAATTTCACCTGCGGATATTGGAGTTTTAGCATCTGTAGGTAAAGAGAACGTTCTAGTAAAAAAAATGCCACGTGTGTGCGTTATTTCTACTGGGGATGAATTGGTGCCTGTTTCTGAAATTCCCTTACCACATCAGATTAGGACCTCAAATGTGTTATCGTTACAAGCGGCATTAAGGACCGAGAATATTACAGCAATGCATTTGCATCTCGCAGATGATAAAGTGAGTATAGAACAAAAATTAGCTATTGCGCTACAAGAGCATGATGTTTTACTTTTAAGTGGAGGGGTTTCTAAAGGGAAGTTTGATTTTATCCCTGAAATTATGGAGGAATTAGGGGTTGACAAAATTTTTCATAAAGTATTACAACGTCCAGGGAAACCTTTTTGGTTTGGAAGACAAGAACAACTAAGAACTGTTGTTTTTTCTTTTCCAGGAAATCCAGTTTCTACCTTCGCCAATTATCATATTTATTTTATTCCTTGGTTGTATAATTCTTTAGGTGTTGAAAATGAAAGCGAATTCGTAATTCTAGATGAAGATATTCCAAATACCACTTCGTTAACGCTTTTTATACCGATAAAAACCCGATGGGAAAAAGGTACCTTATTAGCCAATAAGATTGTAAATAATGGTTCAGGAGATTTAACAAGCCTATCTAATTCAGATGGTTTTATTTGTCTGCCACCACAGGAAATACCTTATTATAAAGGTCTCTTGGTTCCTTTTATTCCCTCAAAATAATTCATAAAAAAAGCGTCTATGTATCTTTCAATAAATAGACGCTTTTGAGCAACCATATTTTTTTAACGACTTATATGCTGGTTCGAGTGATTTTCAACAGAAAATTATATCGAGAACAGGTTTTGAAATTAAAAAAAATATTCTCGATATTAGTTATACGCCTAAAAAGGAGTAAAAAATTCACTTAAATTGACAAATTTTTATTACAATGCAAACAGAGTGTTTTTATTTACTCCCTTCATATTTACCCATATAACGTTTCCAGAGCTCTGTTTGGTGCGTTTCTAATGAAATGGTTCTACCATCTATAAAAGCATGACTTAATTGATTGGTACGCATATCTAAGGCATCACCTTTCGATATAAATAGCGTCGCACTTTTGCCAACTTCTAAAGTGCCGTAATTTGCATCTATACCTAAAATTTTAGCGGTATTGCCAGTGATTAATTGTAAGGCTACTTCTTTATCTAACCCTTGACCCACAGTTTGACCTGCATAAAAAGGTAAATTTCTAGTTTGAAAGTTTGCCGCAGAAGCATTTTGCAATCCTACTAAAAGTCCTGCATCTACCAATAATTTTGGATTTTTATACGGTAGATCATAATCATCATCCTCAAATTCTGGTATGTTATGCGTGAAATTAATAAGTACCGCTATGTTATTCTCTTTTAAAAAGTCGGTTATCTTATAGGCATGATATCCTCCAATAATAACAACCTCTTTAACTCCGTTCTCTTTTGCTAAGGTAACAGCGTCGATAATTTCACGTTCCCCATCGGCATAAATAAATAGCTTTTGCGATCCATTAAATAAACCTTGCATTGCCGCGAAAGCTTGATTCAATTCTTTTGCAGAAGATTTACCATAGGCAAGTGAGTTTTTTAGAAATACGGCAACTTCATCTAATTCTTCTTTATACTTTTCATTAGGTTTAAAACCGCGATCTTCACCAAGCCACCAACGTCCTTGCTTAAAAGAGTTTGGCCAATTTAAATGAATGCCATCATCTTCTTTTACTGCGGCATCTTCCCAATTCCAGGCATCAAATTGTACTATTGATGAGGTTCCAGAGATGCGCCCTCCTTGAGGTGCAATTTGCGCTAGAAGAACTCCGTTTGGACGCATGCTTTCAACAACTTTAGATTCGGCATTGTAAGCGATTAAACTTCGAATATGAGGAATCATTTCTCCTAATTCATCTTGGTCATCACTAGCTCTAACCGCATCTACTTCAACTAAACCTAATGATTTTGCAGGAGCAATAAATCCAGGATACATATGTTTACCAGTGGCGTCGATAACTTTTCCTTTACGAGCAATTTTCATTTTTGCATCACCAACGAAAGTTAGTTTGCCATCTTCAAACATGATCAGCGAATTTTCGATCACTTTACCATTCCCTAAATGAGCAACGGCACCTTCAATAGTTATCGCCTCACTTTGTTTGGGTGCGGGTGTTTGTTGTGCAAATGCAATGGTTACACAACAGAATAATACGAGTAAATGTGTTAATTTTTTCATTTTTATATTTTTATAAACTATCACAATTGAATTCTTCTTTATCTTTTTTGGTAGGACTCTGGGTAGGTTTCCCTCCATCTTTTTCCTTTAACATCATATGAATTAACGTGTTGCGTTCTGTTTGAATGGTTTCTCGTTGTAGCTTATCTTTTTCTATATCAAAATAGATAGCACCATCAATAAGTGTTTTTTCAGATTTAGCATATACCGACAAAGGATGATCTGACCATAAAACTACATCAGCATCTTTACCTTCTTTGATACTTCCAGTCCTATTGTCAATATGTAACAGTTTTGCAGGATTAATGGTCACCATTTTCCATGCCTCTAATTCAGAAACACCACCGTATTTTACAGTTTTACCAGCTTCTTGGTTTAGTCTTCTAGACATTTCACGGTCATCACTATTTATGGCAACAGTTACTCCTTGACTAGCCATAATAGCAGCGTTGTATGGGATGGCGTCATTAACTTCGTATTTGTATGCCCACCAATCACTAAAGGTAGAACCACCTACGCCGTGCTCCGCCATTTTGTCTGCAACTTTATAACCTTCAAGAATATGTGTGAAGGTGTTGATTCTAAAATTGAATTTTTCAGCAACTTTCATCAGCATATTAATTTCACTTTGAACATAGGAGTGACAACTAATAAAACGTTCACCATTTAAAATCTCAGCCAATACTTCCATTTCTTGATCATAGCGATAAGGTTTTCCACTTTTCTTTAGCGCATCATATTCCTTGCCTCTTTGAAAGTAATTCATGTATACTTGCTCAACTCCCATTCTTGTTTGAGGAAAACGACTGAAGCTACCCCAGTTTGATTGTTTTACATTTTCCCCTAAAGCGAATTTTATAAATTTAGGGCTGTTGTCATAAATCATATTTTGGGCAGATTCACCCCATTTTAATTTTATTATTGCCGATCGACCGCCAATAGGGTTGGCAGAACCATGTAATAATTGAGCGGATGTTACACCACCTGCTAAGTTTCTGTAAATATTCATGTCTTCAATATTTACAACATCTTCCATCGTTACTTCAGCAGAAGAATTTTGTCCCGCTTCATTAACATCTAAAAGAGCAATATGTGTATGCTCGTCAATAATACCCGCTGTTAAATGCTTACCAGTAGCATCAATAACTTTTGCGCTACCACCACTTAAATTGGCGCCGATTTTAGTAATCTTGCCGTTTTTTATTAATACATCAGTATTCGATAAAATACCAGCATCTTCTCCTGTCCAAACCGTAGCATTTTTAAATAAAATGGTTTCTTGTGCTGGTTTTACAGTATTTCCATAGCCTATGTTAGGATAGGTAACTGGCATAATTTTAGGGGCTTCTTCTTCTTCTTTCTCCTCTTTTTCTTTTTCAGAAAAACTTTTAGTTTTCACCGCTTTAAAAGAAGATTCGCTTCCTGTTGGAAGAATTAATCGACCCGTTAAATCATCAGAAGTTTTACTGGCCATCCCCGTCATGCGGTATACTTTTTCTCCTTCATCTGTTGAAAAAGATAGGGCTAGCCAATCGTCTGCATAGCTAATTTTAGAGGTGAGCTTTACTGTATCTTGTTTCACCTCTACTTTAGGTTTACTTGATTCTCCAGTTATAGACAACTGAAAAATAGTTCCACCAGCAGTTAAGTCATAATCACCGCGAATGTCTTTAAGGCTAATATCGTTCACAACACTTTTATTTCCTTGCACCCAGTTTTCAAAAAGGGTAGTGCTCTTATCGAAAATATCACCTGACGTAATTAAAAAGTTGGCATAGCTACCAGATTGTAGGGAGCCAATTTGAGCGCTCTTTCCTAATAGGGCAGCAGGAGCTGTTGTTAAAGCCTCTAAGGCTTTCGTTTTTGAAAGGCCATGTGTAATTGCTTTTAGTATATTCTCTTTAAATTTCGCTGCAGATTTAGAATCGTGCATCGTAAAAGAAAAAGCAATTCCGTTATCTGCCATTGCTTTCGGATTTAATGGCGCTTGGTTCCAATACCTCATATCTTCTAAGGATACATAACCTGCTTGATAGGGATTAGAAACATCATAAGCATCAGGGAAATTTAGAGGAACAATATATTTAGCATTCGTAGCTTTTATTTCGGCTATACTTTCGTATTCATCACCACCAGCAACAATAGCATATTGTATTCCGTAAGCATCTCCAATTTTATCGGCTAATAAGTCATTGCCTTTATCTTTAGCTTCAAAAATTTGCACTAAATTTTTATTGGCAATTAAAGCCTCTAAAGACCTGTCTTTTGTATCTGATTTGCCTTGAGCATACCAATTCATATCACTATACATTTGACGTAGTAGAGCGGTAGTACCCATTAGCGAAGTTGGGTAGGATTGATTTTTTAGAACGCTACGATCAAATGAAAAATATTGGGCAGATTTATCGTCTAATACGCGATTTGCATCAGTACCTTCACTATTTAGCGTGATTAAAACACCGGTTCCACGAGCAATACCGTCTTGAATATGGGAATTTACAACACCAAAACCAGCTTCACGTAATTCTTTAGCTTTTTTAGCATCGTATTTAAACGCTGAAATAGCATTACTTTCTGGCATGATATGGTCGTTCCAATAAAAACCTTCACGCGAAGGTTCGTATTGAGCAGTTCTACCACCACCAGTTGGTCTTTTTGGTTTTTTAACACCAAAATCAGAATAAATATCTATGAATGATGGATAGATAGATTTTCCACTTACATCTACAGTAACGGTGTTTTTAGGTAAGCTAACTGTCTTGCCTGCTTGTACAACTTTACCATTTTGAATAAGAAGTGTTCCATTCTCAATGATTTGCGTTGGTGTAACATAAATTTTAGCATTTGTAAAGGCTGTGTAATTATTGTTTTTAGATTTTACGCCATCATTTTTTGGAAAATAATCTTGCGCAAACAAAAAACTGCTGCACCAAAGATAGGTGAGCACGAGTAATCGCATTTTCATATATTTAGTTTTAGTTAATTAGTCTGTCTTAAAAATAAGATAAGTAGACTAATTAATAAGGATGTTGTATTTTTTTTAACAGTTAATTGACAGCGATATATGAAGTCGATAAAGTGCAGCAATAAAAAGTGCTAAATTAAAAGCTACAGGGGATATTTTTGATGATAACTCACCATTAGTAAAACAACTTTGCTATAACTTTTAATGCCATCTTCTTGACTGTTTGCTTTTAAAAAGGTATTGAAAACAGCTTTAAAAATGGGCTCTGTTACATTCTCATAGTGCATCCAAAAATCATTCATTTCTTGATAATTTTTTCTAACCCCTTTATTTAGTTTGGGGTATAGCGCATTGAAGGTAGTTTCATCATTTTCTTTAATATTACTTAAGCAATAACTCAGCGCATAAGCATATGCTGAATATTTAAAATAAATATCATCATTATTTACAGTAACTAAATACCCAATTAAATTTGTTTCATTCTCCGCTGAATACCCAATTTGATGTCCGATTTCATGACCGCTAACCACGGGAAAACGAAAAGGTGGAATTAACCCATTTACTTGTGCTTCATTGGTAAACGGATTTAAATAACCGCCGTAACCCATATAACTTAAGGGAGTACTAAATAAGGATTCTTTTAAACTTGGTTGCTCATAATTTAATGATGGATGAATTTTTTTTAAAGATGTGTAGCCTTCTATAGTTTTTTTTAAAATCTCCTTATTAGAGTAAGGTATATTAACTGTTAATGTGCTATCTGTCGTAATAGCCATTTGTGTTTCGTTGGTTTTAGTAATCAATTTTTCTACAAATGCAATAAGTGCCTTTCGACTTTGTTTTTCTTCGAGATCTAAAGTTTTGGAGATCGGTTCTCTATAATAATTTAAGCCCCATAATATATTGAAAGTAAAATAGGCTACCGATAAAACTACCATACTATTTCGGAAGAAATTTAATGGCTTTTGGAGGATATATTTTCGTTTTATGATCAAGTATCGGATTACTGTAATACCTAGGGCTGCATATAAAAGATCACCAATAGAAAAAGGAACCCACCCGTATAGAAATCGAAAGAATTTAGAACTATATACATAGCACCCTTTACTATAGTATTCTTCAATGAGTTCTGGATAATTGCTCAGCCATTTAACTAGAATAATTTGGAGTACTACTGATAAAGCAATTACATTCTTGAGTTTCTTTTTCATTTAAATATCAAATCTTTTGTAGTTCAAAATTAACTTATTCTTTTACTATCCGTATTTTTGAGCAAGATTTATATCATATGAGTACAGAAATAAGGCAATTAGAGCCTAAAGCAGTTTGGAATAAGTTTGCAGATTTAAATGCCATACCTCGACCTTCGAAAAAAGAAGAGCGGGTAATACAGTTTATGCTAGATTTTGGGAATGCATTGAATTTGGAAACCTTTGAAGATGAGGTTGGGAATGTAATTATTCGAAAGCCAGCTACTGAAGGCTATGAACATAAAAAAATGGTCACCTTACAATCGCATTTAGATATGGTGCACCAAAAAAATAACGATACTATTTTTGATTTTGATACGCAAGGTATAGCGATGTATGTCGCTGATGATTGGGTAAGAGCAAAGGGCACGACATTAGGTGCTGATAACGGAATGGGTGTTGCCGCAATTATGGCCTTGTTAGAGAGTACAGATATTCCACATCCTGCATTGGAAGCCTTGTTTACTATAGACGAAGAAACTGGTATGACAGGTGCCATGGGTTTAAAGGGTGGTGTTTTGAAAGGTGAGATATTGTTGAATTTAGATACCGAAGAAGATGATGAAATAGACATTGGTTGTGCTGGAGGTATTGATGTTACTGCCGAGCGAACCTATAACGAAAAATCGGTTCCTAGGGGTGTTTTAGCATTTGAAATAAATGTAAAGGGACTTACAGGAGGACATAGCGGTATGGATATACATAAGGGCTTAGGCAATGCCAATAAGATTATGAATCGATTGTTATACCTGAGTTCTGAAAAATATACGATTCGAATTGCGGAAATAAATGGCGGAAGTCTTAGAAATGCAATTCCTAGAGAAAGTACTTCAATACTAGTAGTTGATAAAGCACATGAGCAAGATTTTCTGAAAGATTTTGCTGCATGGGCGTCCATCATAAAAGAAGAGAAGGTGGTGACAGAACCACATATGGAAATAGCCATTGCTACAACTAAAAAACCAAAATTAGTGATGGGACTTGGGGCTCAGGTTAAGCTTTTAAAAGCTTTATATGCTGCTCAAAACGGAGTTTATGCAATGAGTGCCACTATTGGTGATTTGGTGGAAACATCAAATAATATTGCCAGAGTAAAAGTTAAAGATGGTCGAATGCTAGTGGGGTGTTTAACACGATCTTCAGTGAATTCTGCAAAATTTGATTTAGCCGATTCCTTAAAGGCTACATTTGAGCTTGCAGATTTTGTTGTTACCTTAGATGGTGATTATCCAGGTTGGAATCCAAATCCGAATTCTGCAGTTTTAGAAGTTTTAAAAGCGCAGTACCAACAGGTTTTTAATGAAAAACCGAAAGTAGTTGCTTGTCATGCTGGTTTGGAATGTGGTATACTTGGTCAAAATTATCCTGATATGGATATGATTAGTTATGGTCCAACCATTTTAGGAGCACACTCTCCAGATGAACGCGTATGTATATCTTCAGTACAAAAATTTTGGAAATTTACTTTAGCTATTTTAAAAAATATACCGGAGTAGAAATATAAATAAGTATATAAAAAACCCCTTTCAATAATTTGAAAGGGGTTTTATTTTATAACTAAGTTTAATTTTTATTCTGCAAACCCAACAAGGTCTATATCAAAAATTAAGTCTGTATTTGGTCCTATAGGTGCTCTACCTGCTTCTCCGTAAGCTAAATGAGCTGGAATAAATAAACGTGCTTTATCTCCAATTTTCATAGTCATTACCCCTTCTTTAAAACCAGCAATAAGGCTTCCAACCATGCTATATTGCATTGGCATAGGCTCGTAACCTTCCTGTGCTTTTCTCCTTGGGTTAAACTGTCCATATACTGTAGCTAGTTCTTCGTTGTTCGTATCTAATAAACGCCCGTCTTCAAAATAACCGGCATAATAAATAGTTACGCCCTGTTCTAATTTTGGTTTTACACCAGAACCCTTGGTAAGGGTAAATACTTTTAAACCAGAAGCTAATGTTGTAGCAGCTTTCTTTTGAGCAGCAATGTTAGCCACAAATTCGTCTTTAAGAACTTTTAATTTTGCTTCGCGTTCCGCGGCTAATTTGGCTTCCTCTTTTTCTTTGATTTCTTCATCAGCAAAATATTTGGTCATTACCGCTTCAGCATCAAACTTTTTAGCTTCTTTGCCATTGCGAATAATTTTTACTTTATTCATAACCACATCTTCAATAGGTTTATCGCGCTCACCAACTTTTACATTGGCAATAGAATCTACAACATCTAAACCATTTACTACTTCTCCAAAAACGGTATGTACTTTATCTAACCAAGGAGTCGCTTTATGGGTGATAAAAAACTGACTTCCATTAGTTTTTGGGCCTCCATTTGCCATTGAAAGAATTCCTTTTCTATTGTGACTCAAAGAATCTACAAATTCATCGGCAAATCTATAGCCCGGAGATCCTGTTCCTGTAGCTGTTGGATCACCACCTTGAATCATAAAGTCTTTCATTACTCTATGAAAAGTAAGACCATCATAATAATTTTTTCCTTTTAAACTATCGGTTACAAAAGGGCTTTTTCCTTCTGCTAATGAAACAAAATTTGCTACAGTTACAGGAGTTTTATCATATTCTAATTTTACAATAATATCACCTTTGGTGGTCTGGATATCGGCAAAAATTCCGTCGCCTAAATCTGCGGTTTTACTAGATTTGCAACTTGATAATACAACCGTTGCTAAAAGAAATGCACTAAGAATGTTTTTCATTTTTGATGACTATTTAATTTGAATTACTTGTTTCTATTTTTAATATTTCTACTGATGATTTAATAGGGGTATTGGGCGCTATTTTGTTATCGTCGCCATGGTAGCCAAAGGCTAATGATGATGGGAACAAAAAAGTAGCTTTTTCATTTTCCTTTAGTAGTGTAAAAGTGTTTCTTAAACCTTTGAATAGGCTTGGTTGATCTACCTTAATTTTCTGAATACCAATTTCTTCGGCAGAATAAATAGTATCATTCGTTAAGGTCATTATGGTGTAAGCAAGCGTTACAATGTCATCATTTTTAGCTGTATAGCTAACGGTATCATTCTTTGCTTCATAATAAAACCAAGAACCACTTGATGTATTTTGGTATTGATGTGTACTATCTTTTTTTACTAAGGCATTTATAATTTTCACTTCTAAGGCTAGCAGCTCTTTATTGCGCTCTACCGTAGATTTTACTATTTTAGGAGCTGATACACGAACTGGTTTTCTGGCAACAGGACCTTCACAACTAACAAGAAAAATGGCAACTATAAAATAAAGAATGTATTTCATGTGTTTATGGATATTGTTTTTAAAGTATGCCGACTTTAATAATTAATAATATCATTTTTATGTTGGGGTAGCAAGGATACAAAATACTCCGCAGTTTCTTTTAATGATACATCACTTTTTCCTCCAGCAGCATTATGGTGCCCGCCACCTTGAAAATAAGCTCTGGCAAATTCATTTACTGAAAAATTACCTTCTGAACGGAACGATATTTTTATAATTCCTTCTTCTTTATTTTCAATAAAAATAACTGCAAATCTAATTCCGTCTAAGGTAAGACCGTAATTTACAAAACCTTCAGTATCTCCTTTTTGATATTTGAAGGTATCTAATTCTTCTTGACTTAAGGTAATATACGCAGTACCGTATTCTTCTAGAATGACCATATTTTTAAGGGCACAACCTAATAAATGAAGCCTACTTGGAGAATTGGTATCGTAAACAACATTATGAATGTAGGTGTTGTTTGCGCCTTTATCAATAAGCTCGGCAACAATTCTATGTGTTGTACTTGTCGTTGACGAAAACTTAAAAGAACCGGTATCGGTCATGATACCTGTATAGATGCAATTCGCCATTTCGGGAGTTATTTTATCAGTATCACCTAGAAAGTCAATGAAATTATACACCATTTGGCACGTAGAACTCATAGTCACATCAGAATAAGTAACCAGCGCATAATCCGATGGTTCTTGGTGATGGTCGATCATGATAAAGGTAGCTGTAGCATCTTCCAAAAAAGATTGCATTTGCCCTACACGCCCTAAATGGTTAAAATCTAAAGTGAATATAAGTGTAGCTTCCTGTAAGAGCTTTTTAGCTTGAGAATTCTGTACTTCAAAATTTAGAATTTCATCAGTCCCTGACATCCATTTTAAAAATTTTGGAGAATCATTAGGGCTAATTACCGTAGCATCTTGCCCCATATTCTTTAAATAATGCCATAATGCCAATGTAGATCCAATGGCATCACCATCCGGATTTTTATGTGGTACAATAACAATTTTTTGTGGAGTACTCAGTAACTCTTTTACGCTTTTAATATCCTCTAAATTCATGCGTGCAAAGATACTATTTTTATAACATAGTGGTAACGTTCAATATCCTATTTTTGTAAGGACAAACAACTTTTACAGATGAAAATAAATTCGGTCTTTTTTGGTGTATTGCTAGCATTCAACTCTTTTTTAGGTGTTTCGCAAGAAATTACAAATACGAATGATTCCCTTCAAGTATCCGATTTTACTATAGCCTTTGGCTCTTGCAATAAGCATAATGTAGACAATTTGTTATGGGATGATATCGCAGCTACGCATCCTGATGTATGGATTTGGGGTGGTGATATTATCTATGCAGATACCGATAATATGCAGCAACTTAGAGCAATGTATCAGCAAGAGAATTCAGTTCCAGGGTATGCAGCTTTAAAAAATAAAGTTCCAGTAATAGGTACTTGGGATGATCATGATTACGGACTTAATGATGGGGGTGTGGAGTTTAAAGCCAAGAAAGAAAGTCAGCAAGAGTTTTTAGATTTTTTAGACGTGCCAAAAGATAGTCCACGACGAACACGGGAAGGCGTTTATGCGTCACATGATTATAATTTACCTGAAGGAACACTAAAAGTGATTGCATTAGATACCCGCTACTTTAGAACAGCACTTACTAAAGATACAGAGACTAAAAAGAGAAACAAGCCTAATGTTTATGGTGAAGGTACTATTTTAGGGGAAACACAATGGCAATGGTTGGAGCATGAATTGCAAACAAGCACGGCTGATTTTAATGTGATTGTAAGTAGTGTACAGGTATTATCTAATGAACACGGCTTTGAAACGTGGGGAAATTTCCCGCATGAAGTAGATAAGCTCAAAAAAGTAATTACTGATTCAAAAGCGAAAGGCGTAGTGCTCTTATCGGGAGATCGGCATATTTCGGAGTTTTCAAAAACTACAATTGAAGGTGTGAACTATCCTTTAATAGACTTTACGAGTAGCGGACTTACGCATACCTATTCAGCCTTTTCAGGAGAACCCAATCCGTTTCGCGTAGGGGAAGTGGTGTTTGTCATTAGTTTTGGGACATTAGAATTTAATTTTGAGAAGAAACAAGTTGTCTTTAAGATGATAGGTGATGGTGGTAAGGTATTGGGTGCGTTAGAACAACAGTATTAATTGTTTACTGATGGTTCAACGGCATACAAGAGTTGGTCGTAAAATTTGAAATGAAAACAGCGTAAAATTTCAGGCTGTTTGAGTTAAACGCAAGGTTCTTTTAGGGGAAATAGGTGCCAACGAGTTCCTGAAATTTAGCTGTTGAATGCTAAATTTAAAGTAAGGCTTGTCAGCCTAGATTTTTTTTGGCTTGGTTTATCTTGAGCGGAGTCGAAAGGTTTTCATCAATGGAAAAAATGAACAGGGGTCATTCTATGCTAAATAAATCATATTAGCACGTAATACGTATTAGATATCAGTAATCTTTTACGGTTGATTGTTGATAGTTTTTTGTTGTTGGCTGTTTAATCATGATTCAACGGCAATACAAACCTAGATTTTTTTTGGCTTGGTTTATCTTGAGCGGAGTCGAAAGG
>TARA_R110002033_G_scaffold9971_2_pt1 | contig 56667 bp, 46 predicted proteins | sample TARA_R110002033 | Tara Oceans TARA_R110002033 (sample SAMEA4397051) | marine metagenome | biome: Polar Biome; feature: [SRF] surface water layer (ENVO:00010504); material: water (ENVO:00002006), including particulate matter (ENVO:01000060) such as... | depth 5 m
AACTGTACTGTAATAATTGAAAATATTGATGAAATTACAAATATTGATTTATTTATAAACTGGGTTGAAAACAACTCTATTAAAGTTATAGCAACATCAAAAAAAGATGAGCTAAATGAAAAACTCTCAGATATATTTTCTATAACAATAAATATTCCACCTTTGGACACAAGAAAAGAAGATATAAAACCTTTAGCAAATAAGTTTGCAAAAGAGGCAGGTGAGATTTTAGGAATAGATGAAAAACCTTCTAAACTAATAGTAAATACCCATGAAAATGCCTACAGTTTAAGAAAATCAATATTCTTCTCTTACCTTTTTGAATCAATTGGTGAAAATGAGATTATGATGCTTTTAGAAAACTATATTCTTGATAATATGGATGGTGAAAACGGCTATAGAGATTTTGTTTATCTATTTGAAGCTCCTCTTCTTCGTGCCTCACAAAAGAAATACAAATCTCAAGTACAAATGGCAAAAAATCTAGGCTTAAATAGAATAACCCTAAGAAAAAAACTAGAGATGCACAAAGAATTAATATGATAAATGAGATGAATCTAGAAGTTGAAGAACTTATAGAAAAAAATGCCAGTGACTTTCAAATATCAAAAGTATTCAAAAAATATATCCAAGGTTATGTAAACTCTATTGATACAAGTATTGATACAAATGGTGGAAAAGATTTTTTTGTACAACATACAAAAGTCACTGATAAGTTTTTAATCTCACTTTACAAATATATTCTTAGAAAGAATTTTGGCTCATACCAACCAATGAGTACTTCTATTCCAATTTCTATCATTGCTTTAGGATCTTATGGAAGAGAGCAACTTTGTATTTACTCTGACATAGATTTATTGCTATTATATGAAGATGTCAAGGGTTATAATATCAAAGATATTATTCAAGAATTTATTACTTTAGCTTGGGACTGTGGATTAAAGCTAGGTTCTAGGGTTCATGAACTTAATGATGTAGCAGAATCTGTTAAAGAAGATATTACAATCAAAACTGCCATCATAGAATCAAGATTGATTTATGGGTCAAAATATCTATGGTTTGGTTATGAAAATGTCTTAAGTAGAATAAGAAAAACTGACCAACTTCAATTTATCTTAGAAAAAAAACAAGAACACATGGATAGACTTTTAAAATACCCTTTAAAAATGGAACCAAATATAAAAGATGGTTATGGTGGTATGAGAGAAGCAAACATGGTCTTTTGGATTGCAAATGTAGTTTTTGGAGTTACAAGACTAAGACATCTTATGGATAAAGAGTTTACGGAAGAAGAGTATAAAAAATATAGAATATCTTTAGAGTATATTTTTCAAGTAAGAAATCACTTACATAATATTGCAAAGAAAAAACTAGATACCGTAAATTTTGATATTTTGCCAGAGTTAAGTACTAAACTTGGATTTAAACATACTCCAAGAAAAACAAAAGAGACTCAAGCTATGAATAAAATTTTTGAGTCTTTACATAATATTCACTTCTTTACAAATATTTTAACTAAAAAATTCACAAGAGCTTTAGAGTTTAAAAACCAAAATTATGATTTAGTTAGAGAGAATAGATTTAAAAAGAATCTTTTTATCTATGAAGGGAAAATATATACTTCTTATTTCAATAAACCAAAAACTCTAACTGCATTTTTAAAAGAACTTATATCTTTACCAATAAGTGTAGAAAGATTTGACCAATCATATGTTTATTATGCTAGTAAAACTATTCTGCCACAAAAGCAGACAAAAGAGCATAAACTATTATTAAGAAGACTTCTTTATAAAGAGTCTTTATACCCAATTATAAAACTTCTTTACAATGCAAGAATATTTGAGTCAATATTTCCTATTACTAAAAAAATAATAAATCAACCGCAATTTGATGGATACCATGAACTTCCTGTTGATGTACACTCTATAAAAACATTAAAACACCTAAGTAATATAAAAGATGAATTTGTAAAAGAGTTATATGAAAGTTTTGATAAAACAGAACAATCAATAATAAAAATTGCAACATTTTTCCATGATGTGGGAAAAGGAAGAATTACAGATCATCATATTGCAGGTGAAAAACTATTTAGAAATATGGCAAGGGGACTTAGTTTTAAAGCAGAGCATACCCAAGTTATAGCAAAACTAATAAGATATCACAATATGATGAGTAAAGTAGCCACAAGTGAAGATATATACTCAGAAAAGGTTATTAGAAATTTTTCAGGATTGGTTCAAAATAAAAAGTTTTTAGATATGTTATTTGTTTTAACTTATGGTGATATTTCTGCTGTTGGTAAAAATATCTATAAAAGTTCAACTTCAACTTTATTAAGAGAATTATATCATCAAACTCTATATGCCTTTGAAAATACTACTCTTTTAACTGAAAGTTCAAGAAGAATCGCAAAAATAAATAGTATCAAAAAACTAAAACAATATAATGATTTACCTCAAATACTAAAGAAAAAAATAACATATATTGCATCAAATCAAATCTTCTTGCAACTAAAAGCTGCTGATATTTTAGACTTAGTACTTAAAGCAAAAGAAGTAGAGACTTACACATATAAGATATTAAACGAAAAAGCCCTAACAATAAGAATAATAAGAAAGATTCCTCTGAACTTGGGTTATTTACTTGGTAAATTGGAGTTTTTAGATATTTCTGTTATGAATATTTTTAAACTATTTGATGATAAAAAATGTTTTGAAATCCAATTTACAGAAAAAGTTGATGATGGTGATTTATTACATATTGAAGAGATTATAAATGCCTCTTTTGATATGAGTAAAAAACTAACTTTAAAACAACCTGTTATTCTAAAAAATGAAGTTGAAGTAAATTGCAATCATACTTCATATTTAGCAAGTATGAGAATAAATGCTATAAATCAAAAAGGTTTATTAGCATACATTACAAAAATCTTTGATGACTTTGGTGTAGAAATAGAAAGTGCAAAACTATCATTAAACAAAAAAAGAGTAAGAGATCTATTTTTAATTGAAAAGAATGGTAATTTTAGTGTTAATTCTGAGAAAATTGTAGAAATGATTTGTAGTAACGACTAAAAGTCGCTACTACTAAAAATATTTATTAAGTATTTCTAAAAACTCTTTTGAATTTTTATATCCAACTATTTTTGATGCATTTATCTCATTATTATCTTTATCCCAAAAGATTATTCCAGGAGGTCCAATAATGCTAAACTTCTTTTGTAACTCTTTATCATCTTGGTTATTAGCTGTCACATCAGCTTGAAGAAGAGTAAAACCTTTTAGCTTTTGTATAACTTGTGCATCTTTAAAAGTAGTCTCTTCAAACTCTTTACAAGCCACACACCAATCAGCATAAAAATCCAACATAACTGGTTTATCTGATTTTTTAATCTCTTCTTCCAACTCTGTTAAGTTTTTAATTCTTTTAAATGTAATTCCAGCTTCACTTGTAGAAACAACTTTACTTGAAGTAAATTTCTCCAAAGGATTTAAAACATTTGTTGCACCACTTACAGCACCTGTAAAAACTAAAACTCCATATATCAAAATAACTAAAGTAATAAGTTTTATTAAAATATGCTCATAAAGTTTTAAATAAAGGGCAGTTCCTAAAAGTAATAGTGCCCATAAATACATAATAATAATTGGTTCAAGTACTCTGTCTAACATCCAAATAGCAATGGCTAACATGACTATTCCAAAGATTCTTGTAATATTTTCCATCCAACCACCAGGTTTTGGCATAAACTTTCCAGCCCCAAGCCCAATTAAAAGTAGTGGCACTCCCATTCCAAGACTTAGCACAAATAAAGCAGCTCCTCCTAAAAGAGCATTTCCTGTTTGTCCAATATAAACTAACGCACCAGCAAGTGGTGGAGCAACACAAGGACCTACAATAAGAGCTGATAAAAATCCCATTATTGCTATTCCAAAAATTCCTTGTTTTTCTTTTCCTTCAGTTGTTTTGTTAATTTTATTTTGAATACTTTGTGGTAATTCTAATTTATAATATCCAAACATTGAAAAAGCTAAAGCTACAAAAATAGCTGCAAAAGCACTTAAAACATAAGGATTTTGAAGTGCCACTTGTAAGTTTGCCCCAAAAAGTCCTGCAATTATTCCAGCAATTGTGTATGCTAAAGACATAGAAATCACATAAACCAATGATAAAAAGAAACCTCTTTTTGTAGTTAATTGTTCATTTTGTCCAGCTTTTACAATAATAGAAGACAAAATAGGAATCATAGGAAAAACACAAGGAGTCAAAGATAATAAAAGTCCAAATCCAAAAAATGTAAGTAAAATAATAAAGAAATTTCCATCTTTTAAACTATTTGCAATAGTATCTGTTTCATTTAAATCACTACTACTTTTTGAAGAACTAGCAGTACTTTGAGTTACAAAATTATCTGGTATTTTTACAATAGTTGTTTTACTCATAGGTGCATAACAAAGTCCAGCTTTTGAACACCCTTGAAAGTTCAATTCGACTTCATATTCTTTTGCATCAACTTTAGATTTTAATAGGGAAAATGGAACTTCAATATTTAAATTATGTAAGTAAATAATATACTCTTCATAAGGTATTGATTTTGGTAAAACTAATTCTTTAGTTATATCAAATTCTTGAGGTTTTTTTATTTTTACACTTACTTTATCGGCATATAAATAAATATCTTTGCCTAAATCAAGATTTATGATTATACTGTTGTTTTTATTTTCAAAACTCTCTTTAAATGCTTCACTTGGAGATAAAAAATCTTGCTCAAGAGCAAAAAGATAAACAAAACTAAAAAATAAAAGAACTAATTTTTTCATTTAATATCCTACTATTTTAATAAATATTTATTAACATTGTCATTTATATCACTAACACTTTGTATACCAACAACAGATTTCACTATCTTACCATCTTTCATATATAAAATGGTCGGGATACTTTCAACTCCATATCTAGTTACAAGTTCTCTTTGGTCATCAATATCTACTTTATAAATAGTTACTTCATCTGGTTTAGTATCAGCATATTCATTCAGATTTTTTCCAATAATTTTACAAGGGGGACACCATGAAGCATAAAAGTCTACAATAACTTTTTTGTTTTTTGTTTTTTCTGCCATATCATCTACTGTTAAATGCTCATATGCAAATAAACTAGTAACAAATAAAGCAAATACAATTATAAATTTTTTCATATAAATTCCTTTTGTGCAATTATAGTAAAAAAGTGTGTAAATATTGTTTAGTCAATTAACTTTTATTCTATACTTTATTATAAGAATTCTTTATGTAAGATTGGGAAAAATTATTAGGATTTATGATGAATAATACTTTAAAAAATATCCTCCCACAGGAGATAGAACCCTTTATAAATGAAAATACACCAATAATAGATATTAGAAGAGAAGATGAATTTGAAACAACTGGAATAATAAAAGGTGCACATAAATTAACTTTTTTTAATGAATATGGACAACATGATTTGGAAAAATGGTTAAAAGAGTTTAAAGAAATTGTCAAAAACAAAAAAGAAAAATTTATTTTAGTCTGTGCCCATGCCAATAGAACTAAAACTGTAGGTGATTTTTTAGCAAATAAATTATCTTATGAAAATGCTTACCACTTAGAAGGTGGAATGGCTTTGTGGCTAGCACAAAATAAAGAAGTTATTTTTTAAAAGAAGCCAAGTTTTTGGCTTCTTTATTATTTCTTAGCTTTTTGTAAAACTTCGATTACTTCATCTAAGTTTGCATAAGGAATATGAGATTTCCACTCAACATTTTCACCATTTAATGAAATACCAATACTAACAACATCATCAGTACCTTTTCCATAAGGTTCTGTAATATTAGAAATAAATATCTTACCTTTTTTTGTTCCTGCTAATTGAATTTCTGCTAATTCAGTAGTTGTAGACATATCTTTTCCTTTTGTTTGATTTATAACATTTTACAAAAATAAACTTTTAGAATGTTAAACTTAGTTATTATAACTTAGTTTTTTAGTTTTTACTAATAACAGAGCCAAATAAGATTTTCTGATTTGTTAAATTCTTTATCTTTATGCTATCTTTTTCCCAAATCATAACAACAGTTGAGCCCATTTTAAAATAACCTAAACATTCACCTTTTTTAATATTTAAATCTTCATATTCATAGACTTTTATCTCTTTTGCATCAACATTTGTTTCAACTGCACTTTCAAATTCAAATACCATTTGCCCAACATTTAAAGCACCCACGAATACCATATAAAAAAGTTTTCTATTTTTATCAAAACACTCTAAAATAACTCTTTCATTTTGACAAAATAAATCTATCTCTTTATTTAGATATTTTAAATTTACAGGGTAAAGTTTTCCTGGTACATGTATAAGCTTAGTTACTTTAAAATCACAAGGTGCATGATATCTATGATAATCTTTTGGAGAAAGATAAAAATTCATAAAAGTTCCATCAATCACTTTTTCTAAATTATCTTTTTTTACATGATATGTTAATAACTCTTCAACATTATATTCCATACCTTTTATTTGTAATAAAGTATCTTTTTTCAAAGCCCCACATTCTGTTATTAAAGAATCAGTTGGTGAAATAACCAAATCATCATCAGAATCTATTTCCCTTTGAATTGCTAATTCCCTTGTAAATAGATCGTTTAAAGACTTATAATATCTTGGGTTTCTAAACTCACTCATATCTAATTGGAAACTTTTCACATAAATGCTATTTATAATACTTTGAAAAAAAGATGGAAACTCTTTTTTTGCAAACTTACCAAAATACTGTGAAATCAAATTTGTAATATGCATTTTAATCCTTATAAAAAATGTATTCTACCTAATTATCACTTGATTTTTAAAATTACTATTTAACTTAAGTTCCTAAGAATAAAAAAATATTAATTTGATACTCTTCCATTATTAATATAAAAGGATAATAATATGCATAATATACAAGTAGAACATGTTTGTGGTTGTTTTAAAAGAAGTGATTTAGAAAGCAATTTACAAATAGAAAACAAAGACGACGCTTTAGCAAAAGCTATGGCAATGACAACAACTATGAATGAAGACTTCTGTGGTAAACACGATTTCCAACTAGTGGAAGATAACAATAACTTTGTAATCTCTTTCAAACAAGAAGCTCCAACTAATACAACAAGCGGATGCTGTGGTGGTGGATGTGGTTCACACTAAAGGTTTTAACCTTTAGTTGGGAACTAAAATATATAGTTCCCCCGCTTCCTTCATTCTTCCCGCATATTTTTCAGCTTCTTTTGCAAAACCCCAGAAAAAATCAGCTCTAATTTCACCTTTAATAGCTCCACCTGTATCTGCTGCTACCATTAATTGATTTATCTCTTCATTTGTAACTGGATTTTTAGTATTTATAAAAACTGGCATTCCAAGAGGTATATATCTTGTATCAACAGCTAAAGTTCTTTCAGGTACTAATTCAATACCTAAACTTCCAGTTGCACCTTGAGATCTTTTTTCAAAAAATACATAGCTTGGATTTTTATTCATTACTTCATCAACTTTTGTAGGATTATCTTTAAACCACTTTTTCATGCCTTGAACGGAAGCTTTATAGTTTGATTTTCCACCTATATAACCTTTTTGTATCATATATTTACCAATAGATTTATACTGTTGCCCATTTTGATTTGCATAGCCTACATTTACAATATCTCCACTTGGTAACTCCACTTTTCCAGAACCTTGAATATGCAAAAAATATAAATCTATTTTATTATCAACATATAATAAAACATCATCTTCTTCATTTTTGGCTATTTTTTTTCTTGCATCATAAGGAATAACTCTATTACCTACAAGTTTTCCTCGTAAAGTGTATTTTTTAAGTTGAGGATAAATACTTCTTAAATCAACAGTTATCAGGTCATCTGGTACTTTATACACGGGATATTTATATTTATCTGTTTTAGTAAAACTTCCATGTAATAAAGGCTCATAATAGCCTGTGATTGTTCCTTTATCAGTTCCATTTTTATTATATAATTTGTATGGAGTAAAGTTTTTTTCAAAAAATGCTTTTGGATTAGTTGTATCATTTGCTTTTAAACAAACCTCTTCAAAAGTCTCTTTTCTAGAACTTTTTGTACAAGCTTTTTTAAAAACATCTAAGGCTAATGATAAATCATCTTTCTCAAAATCTTTTATATCAGAAAAAGAGACCTTTTCCAAGTTTGCCTTTGAATTATCAATTTTCTCAAATTTTGGAGCACATCCTGAAAAAATGGCGATTAAAATAGTAATAAATATAAGGTTTTTCATAAGTTTTAACTCCTGTCATGGGATTTTAGCACTTTTTAGTTAATAGTAATTTAATTAAAATATTTAGTTAATTGAGTGAACTTCTTTTAAACCACAAGATTTACAAACATATTCAATCTCTTTTATTCCAGAACAGCCATGGTCTTTTAATAATCTTGTAGTGATAATTTCATATCTAAATTTTGTATTTGTTTTTGTATCAAAAAACTCTTTTGTTTTTTCATTGCAAGAGGGGCATTGGCCATTATTTAGTTTTTGTAGTCTTGAAGTCTTAGTTTTAAAATAAAGTAAAATAGAGAATGATACTATTAAAAATAGTATCAGAAGGAAAAGAATAGTTTGCATGAAGTAGAGTTTTACTCTACTTCTGCATCGATAACATCGTCGTCATCTTTTTTAGCTTTTGCATCTGGTTTTGCTCCAGATTGGTCACCTTCTTTTTTATACATTGCTTCTGCAAGTTTATGAGAAACTTCAGTTAAAGCTTTAACTTTTTCTTCAATTTGCTCTTTTGTAGAGTTTTCATCTTTTAATTGCTCTTCTAATGCAGCAGCTGCATCAACAATTTTTTTACTCTCTTCTTCAGAAACAGCATCACCATTTTCTTCTAAAGTTTTTCTTGTAGTATGTAATAAGGCATCAGCTTGATTTCTGATTTCAATTACTTCTTTTTTCTTAGCATCAGTCTCTTTATTTGCTTCTGCTTCTTGTACCATTTTTTCGATTTCTTCATCAGATAATCCAGATGAACCAGAAATAGTAATTTTATTTTCTTTACCAGTTCCTTTATCTTTAGCACTTACATTTAAAACACCATTTGCATCAATATCAAATGTTACTTCAATTTGTGGCACACCTCTTGGAGCTGCTGGGATGTCAGATAATTCAAACATACCTAAAGATTTATTATCTCTTGCAAATTCTCTTTCACCTTGTCCTACATGAATAGAAACAGCAGGTTGATTATCATCAGCTGTTGAGAATACTTGAGATTTTTTAACTGGAATTGTTGTACCTTTTTCAATAAGTTTAGTCATAACTCCACCTAAAGTTTCAATTCCAAGTGATAAAGGAGTAACATCTAGTAATAATACATCTTTAACATCACCTTTTAATACACCAGCTTGAACAGCAGCACCAGCAGCAACTACTTCATCAGGGTTAACACCTTTATTTAAATCTTTTCCAAAGAATTCTTTAACAACTGAATTTGCTTTTGGTAATCTTGTACTTCCACCAACCATGATAATTTCTTGAATTTCACCTTTATCTAAACCAGCATCTTTAAGTGCAGTTTTAATATGGTCTAATGTTTCTTTGATTAAATCTTCAGTCATAGACTCAAATTTTGCTCTTGTTAATGATTTAACTAAGTGAACAGGACCTGCATTTCCCATAGAGATAAATGGCAAGTTGATTTCTGTTGATTCAGCAGATGAAAGCTCTTTTTTAGCATTTTCAGCAGCATCTTTTAATCTTTGTAATGCCATTTTGTCAGTTTTGATATCAAAACCATTTTCGTCTTTGAACTCTTTTGCTAACCAATCAATAATTCTATTATCGAAGTCATCTCCACCTAAGAATGCATTACCATCAGTTGAAAGTACTTCAAATGTACCATCACCAATTTCAAGAACAGTAACATCAAATGTACCACCACCTAAATCGTATACAAGAACTTTTTCTTCACCTTTTTTATCTAAACCATAAGCTAATGATGCAGCTGTTGGCTCATTGATGATTCTTAGTACATTAAGTCCTGCAATTGTTCCAGCTTCTTGAGTTGCTTTTCTTTGTGCATCATTAAAATATGCAGGTACAGTAATAACTGCATCAGTTACAGCTTGTCCTAAATACTCTTCAGCATCAGCTTTTAATTTACCAAGAATTTTAGCTGAGATTTCTTGTGGAGTATAAACTTTTCCACCAATTTCAACAGCAGCAGCTCCACTTCTGTTTACAATTTTATATCCAACTTTTTCTTGTGCTTCTTTAGCATTTTCTTCATCCATCATAAGACCCATAATTCTTTTAATAGAATAAATAGTTTTTTCTGGATTTGTAATAGCTTGTCTTTTTGCAGAATCACCTACTAAAACTTCACCTTTATCTGTAAATGCAACAATTGAAGGAGTTGTATTTTTCCCTTCTTTGTTAGAGATAATTTTTGCTTCACCATTTTCGTAAACTGCCATACAAGAGTTTGTTGTCCCTAAATCTATTCCAATAACTTTTCCCATTTTATATCCTTATCATTTTTTATTATTAAATTTTAAATTCAATTAATAGTTTTCTGACATTGCGGTCAATGATGCTTTGCATCAAACGAAAAATGAATAGTGAAAAATAAAAAATTTTCTCACTATTATTCTTCTTAGTCTAATTTGCGATGCTTACCATTGCTGGTCTTAAAAGTCTTTCTTTTAACATATAACCTTTTTGCATAACTTGCACGATTTCACCTGTTTGTTTATCTTCGCTATCCACTTGCATAATTGCATTGTGGAAATTTGGATCAAATTCACCGTCAGTTTCGACAACTGTGATATTGTGTTTTTCAAAAGCTGTATAGAAGTTCTTAATTGTAAGTTCTACACCCTCTTTTAGTTTTGCAAGTAAATCTTCAGCACTAAGATTAGTCGCTGCTTCTTCAGATGCTAATGCCATTTCTAATGTATCAATTGGAGATAATAAGTCTTTTGCAAATTTTTCACTTGCATAATCAATTGCTTGATATTTTTCTTTTTCCAATCTTTTTTTGATATTTTCAAAATCCGCATGAACTCTTAAATATTTTTCTTCTGTTTCTTTTAACTTAGCTTCAAGTTCAGCAACTTTGTCTTCTGTTGTTGCTTCTTTAACTTCTTCACTTGCAGCTTTTTCATTACAACATGAAGATTCATCTTTACAACACTCTTCGTTTGTCTCAACTTCTTGTATTATCTCTTCATTATTCGTATTTTCTGTATCTTTACTCAAAATAACTCTCCTAATTCATACTTATTTTATTATAAAAAAATTCATAATCTTTTGATAATTCTCCAACCACCAAAAGCTTAGATTCTTTACTGTTAATTACACAATCATGACAAATACCAATATACCCTTCTGGGACTATTGTGTCAAAATATATAGCATTTTCAATGCTCTCAAAAATAGTTCCTTTTAGAAACTTTTCAATAGTATTTTCATCATAATTAAATCTTAATACTAGGGAAAAAAACTCTTTAGTATTAAAAATCCTAAAGTCTCTATTTTTTAAAAATTGGTTTACTGATTCATATACTTCATAAGCGCCAACTTGCTTAGAAATATTTACAATATGTATCAGCTCTAAACCTATCATATCACTTAAAAATCTATAAAGAGCATCTGTAAACTTTACGGTTACAGTAAAACTTGAAAACTCTAAAATCATATATCGATTTTCTACATTAAGTATATTTTTTAAAACATCGCTAGTTTGTTCTAATACAAATGCTGTCAATCCAACTTGAGAAGAATAATAATCAACTGCTTTTTCATCTACAAAATTAAGTTTAAAGTTTAACTTTGAACTCCAATATTGTCTCAAGGCTTCAGTTGTAGGTGTTCTACCACTACTTACATGTTCTTGAGCCAAATAGCCCTCATCACCTAACTTTTTAAAGTATCCTCTAATAGTTGCTGGTGAATATGTGATATCATACATACTTTTAAGCTGTGAAGAACCTATTGGTTCTAGATGCTCAATATATGCTTTGATAATAGATTGTAGTAAAAACTCTTTTTTGTCAATCATTTTCAACCAATTTTGTTTATTTAGCACTCATAATCTTAAACTGCTAAATAATTATACTCAATTGAGTGTTTATTTGTCAAGTATTTTTTAGCAATTCATTAATAAAAGTGCCAATTTGTTATTTAGAGTTGAGTTAGTGGGGTTTATAGAAACTTAATTTTAAGTAAATTTGGAATAAAAAGATATATGAAAATAAATTTTTGCTCTCTTGAAGACTTAGCAGTCTTCGCTTTTCTTACTTTTTGGTCTCGAAAAAGTAAGCAAAAAAGACTGCCGAATTGATGAAGGCAAAGCTCCCTTCCAGTTATATATTTATTTCCTGCCCTGCAAAACTCACTAAAGAGTGCATTTAGCACTCTTCTTTACGCTCAAACAGTTTCGGGCTTTACCGAAAATAAACATCTAACTTCCAGCTTCATCAAAGGCAGAAAGAAATCCCTACAGTTCAAACTATCATTTGTAAATTCAGTAAAGAGAAGTTAGAAGTTTAAACAAATTAAAAAATCAAATGTCCTTATCCCACCTTTTATTCCAACATTTGCAAAAGCCGAATGTTTATTTCTCTTTTCGAAAAAGAGTTACAACTGTTTGAGTAAATAAATGTGCTAGATGCACATTTATTTATGAGTTTTGTAACTTAGAAAAGATAAATAATAAATGAGGGAACCCAAAGGGCTTTGATACGGTTGGTGGTTTTGTTTACTTTGTCCACACAAAGTAAAAGAAGCGGAGAGGTTTACCTCTTCAAGAGAGAATATTAAATTAAATCCAATTCTTCACTAATATCTTTTATCAACTTTGAAAGTGGACGTTTATTTATATCTTTATCTTCTACATATCCTGATGTTATAAGCCTTTGTAAATCTTCCTTATTATTAAAAAGTTTTCCTTCATATTCATCTAATAAACTATCAATATAATCATCAGAATACACTACCCTTTTTTGTAGAAGTTCGGAAACGATATCTTTATGTTCATTGTATAAATTCTTTATATTAAAGATTTCTATATGATTTTCAACTTTTTCTTTCTTATTTAAAATTTCATAATCTAGTTCTATTCTTTTTTCATCAAAAAAATCTAAATTTTGTATTGATAATTTTTCTCTACTTTTAATACCTTTTAATTTAAACTTTACACTATTGTTGAAGCTTTCATTATATGGATAAAATATATCTTCTTCTTTTGATGATTTTCTTAGATTACAAGTTCCACAACTAGGAACTAAGTTATAAATACTTACAGATAAGTATGGATAATCTTTTTTATCAAAAAAATGGTCAAGTTGGGCAGTAGCATTTGCTTTACCTTTTTTATTAAAATTCAAAATATAATTTCTATTACAGTATGGGCAAACTTTTATATCTAAGTCTTTTACAAATAAAGCATTATTCAATCTTGAATATAAAGTCAAAAATATATCTTTTTGTTTTATTGTTAATTTTGTTTTTAATTTATTAGATTTAATATAATCTACAAGTTTACACAAATCAGAATATTCCATTTTTATCAATTGTTCTAAATCCAAATTTTCTCTAAATCCTTTTAACTTTTTGCTAATCAAGGCATTTAATTCAATTAAGGAAATAGTCCACTTTATTTTCTTATTTTCTATTTTTGATAAATCTTTTTTAAACTTACTACTTATTTGTTTATAAAAATTATCTATAGCATCTTTTGAAATATTAATCTTCTGCATTTTCTATTTCTTTTAATCTATTACTTAATTCTTCCATTTGACTTTTTATCAAATCTATTTCATCTATTTTACTTAATCGTTTAGAATCTAACATTTTTTGTAACTGTTTTCTAATAACAGGTTCTCCAATTATATTTATTAAATTTTGAGCTTCTTCATTGCTTTTTATTGTTGATTCATTATTATTTAAAAAATTAATAACCTCATTTATTTTATCTTTTGCAAACTCACCCATAAGCCCATCTTTCATAAAAAAGCCGTGAGAAAGTAGAGTGTGGATGTTTGCTCCGAAAGTTTGCTTATTTTCAAATGGATAAACTTGTGCTCCTTTTTCTAAAAATATTACATTTTCTTTTGGTAGGTCTGAGAGTAAAAATGGGGAATGTGATGTCATTATTAAATGAACATTTTTTTTATAAGTTTTATAAATATTTAATAGTTGATTTATATATTTTTTCTGCCAATTTGGATGAAAAGTTGTATCTGGCTCATCAATTAAAAAAAATGTATTTTCATTTTCTTTAGATTCTGAATGATTTTTATTGATAAACATTAAAAATAGAAAATGAATATAAAAGCCTCTTTCTCCTTGACTAAACTCACTAAAACTTATATCTTTTTCATTATAAAAGTCGATATAAAAATAATTTTGTACTGGTAATTCAAAAAGTATTTTTATTTTATCTAAATTATTTAGAAATATTTTTTGATTATATTTGAACTCTCTTAGCAAATCCTTATTCTTTTCCAACTCGGCAGTTAACTGCTCAATATCCTTTTTTTCATTTCTTAATTTTTCAATAATTTCTTCAATTTTTAAATTACTATTGCTTTTATCATAATTTAAAATTTTTATATAAGTTGGTCTAAAAAATACATTTAAATTAATAAGTTCATCTTTTAATATGTAGGTTAAAATATTTGAAACATGTTTATATTTTTCAATATTAAAAATTTTATTACTATTTTCAAGATAGTTTTCTTTAAATGAGAATCCAAAGTTCACCACATTTCCAAAAAAAGATAGTAAATCTTTATCAATAAAATTCTCTTTTGTAAAATCTGTATCAAAACTTATTCTTTTAATTGTATTGTTGTTTGAAAAATCAAAAGTGCTAATATCCTCTTCTTGTACTTTTTTCTCTAAATTTTTTGATATTTTAATTTTTTTTGAAATAGGCTTTAGTAGTATATACTTGTCATCTTTTTTAAAAAGAAGAAAGATTAGTTTAGTAGCATCTGTCATTTTTGCACCATAAGGCAATAATTCTAAAATACTACTCTTCCCACTCCCATTCTCACCAACAATAGCAGTAATATTTATATTTTCAGGAAAAATACTTACATAATCTTTATTTTCATCAATAGTCAATTCATTCGAATCTTCATCATACTCACACTTAAACCGAGGACTAAAATTAAACCCCTGCTTCTTTATATTTTTATAATCCGCAACCCACAAATAAACCAATTCCATAATAACTCTTTGCTAAAATATTTATAAGTATGTTACAAGAATATAATTTAAAAGTTTCACCAATTAATTTGTATCAAAATACAAATATTGACAAATAGGCGATAATCGCCTATAATAATAAAAATAAAGTAGAGATAACTATGACACAACAACAAATGAGCAAATTACTTGATATACCAGAACGAACTCTTAGAGATTGGAAGAGTGGAAGAAGTAGACTATATGCCCTTCTCCAAAATATTGAATATGAAGATGCAAAAGATAAAATAAATGTGCTTGATATTGACGATATGATAGAGTTTGAACCATCACAATATTCACAAAATATGTTTTGGCAAACTAAAGAAAAAAGTCAACAAAAAGTATATGCAATAATCTCAAACTATTTATCAACTATAAACATACATGACATAAAAGAATTATGTAATCAGTTTGGTAAAAATATGGTTAGAACAGTTTTAAATGATAAGTACAAAAAAATGTATGCAAAAGGATATATTTCAACAAGTGGGTTAGATATACCACTAAAAGGAAAATACAATGAGAATCCTACTTATCTAAGAATACTAACTATTATAAATAATTAAAAAAAATAGAGCTTTATTTTATCTACTATCCTAAAAAGCCATATTTTTAGTAAGGTCAAGGAAGAGGAATCAATTTGGGAGGGAGCATACAAGCAGTATGTGACTGAGTAAATTTATTGTTCTGACGCAGAAATTGCTAAAAAGATGGCTTTTTTATTCGATGTCGATGTCCCAGATGACTGACACTCCATACTCTTGACTAAGCGTTATATACTTCTGATAAGTAACCTTCTCTTTATACTTCTTCGAATGAAAAGTAACAATCACATCTTCGCCACTCAGTAAAGCTCTCACTTCTCTTTGTTTCAAATACTTTCCATATTTTCGTAAAGAATTTTGCCAAATCTTAAAATCACAAGTTGCATCAGGGGTGAGTTCGAAGAGTTCTCCATCTTCGCTGTACCATTTGGCATTGGAGCAAGCATAAAGCTCTATTTTTTTACCATTAACCTCTTTTTTTCTCACTTCTATTTGTCCATCTTTACAATATGGGCACTTTCCTAAAATCAATTATACGCCTTAAATATTTTTCTGTTTGAATATACAAAAATAAAGATTATAAAAAGTAAAAACATACAAAGATATATTGTATTATTCCAACCGTATAATTGATAGAACATTGGAGGAATGATTGAGCCAACTGTTCCTCCTATGTAATAAAAGCTTAGGTACATACCTGATGTTAGTGATTTTTGTGACTCTTTTAGGGAGTTTGCTATTCTTGTACTTACAGTATGAACCGTAAACATTCCTAAACAAAATAAAAATACATTTAAAAATAGAATAAAAGGATTTTCTACTATGTATAGTGATGTTGAGATTATGAATATGACTATTCCAAAAAGTATGGTTTTCATCTCTTTATCAAAAAACTTTATTATCTTGTGAATAAAAAGTGAAACTACTATTCCAACTCCATATCCTAAATATAAAAGTCCTATTTGACTCTCACTTGTACTTGGGTCTAACTCTTTTAATCTAAAAGGCAAGATATTTAAAATCCCTGCAAATACAAAAAATATAGAAAACATCAAAAGATATATTACAAAAAATCTTTTGTCTTTTAATATATGAGTGATATCTTTTATAGTGGCTTTTGTTAAGTGAGCTTGGGCATCATAATTTAATCTTGTGATTAAAAAAAGTCCAATAAGAGAAGCGAAAGATAGAGATAAAAAAACCATTTGCCAAGAAAAGTATGTGGCGATGTATCCTGAGAATACCCTTCCAACTAAACCACCAAAAACTGTTGATGCTACATAAATTGACATATTTAGTTTCACATTTACTTTATCTATATTTGCCAAAATACTCATAGATGAAGTTAAAATTGCTGGTATTACTATTGCTTCTATTGTTCTTATGGTTAAAAACATCTCATAAGATGTTGAAAAAGATAAAAAGGTATTTGTAACAGCTAAGATAAGAGAAGCTGTTAGTAAAACTCTTTTAGCATTTACTCTCTCTAAAATATATCCATAAATAATAGGTGCTATTGCTAAAAAAAGCATTATTACTGCTGTAAACTGTGAAGATTTTACAATTGATACTTCAAACTCTTTTGCAAGCAAAGGTTGAAGTGGTTGAGTTGCATACATGACAGATAACACAACTACAATGTTGTATATAATTATAAAGAGTTCTTTTGTTTTCAATTTTATCCGATTTTAGAGAAAATAAAAAAAGGTGAGAAATAATTCTCACCTTTTTAGAAGTTAAATATCTATAAATTACATATATGGTAATTCTATAATATAACCGTAACCTTTTTGAGAAATGATAAAGTCATCATCAATAATTTTATCTTTTAGTCTTTTCATTACTGTTCTAAATGCAGAATCATTTGTTGTCAAATCACCCCAAACATCTTCTTTAAATCTCTCAACAGAAACTACTTCACCAAGATTTTTAATTAGAACTTCTAAAATTTGAGACTCTTTTTTAGATAATTTTACACTCAATCCATCTTTGTATAATAAACTTCTTGATCTATTATATGTATATGTATTATTTAAAACCAATGGAGAATCATCCTCTTTGCTATCTTTTTTAGCACTAATTAACTCATCATTTGCTTTTTGCAACATATCCATCATATCATCTACATTTAAAGGTTTAACAAAATATCCTAAAACTTTTAAATTGATAAGTTTTAGTAAGTCCTCTTCATTTTTATGTGCAGAAACTATAATAAATTTTTGATCTGGAACGATTTCTAAAATCTCATCAATCATTTCAATACCATCTTTATTTGGCATTTTAATATCAGTTAAAACTAAATCAAAACATCTATCATTATTAAAACTTTCTTTATAAAAATTAATTCCTTCTTGCCCATCACTTGCTACGACTACTTCATCGAAGATTGTGTTTAAATAAAAAGATAATGTTTTTCTAGCAACTTCTTCATCTTCTACTAGTAAAACTCTAGTTGTATATGTACTCATATAGAGCTCCTGTATTTTTTTATAATTATTATTGATTATTGTTTCTATTATACCATTTTTTTACTATTTTTCATTAAACATTAAAATTATAAAAAATAATTTAATTTATATTTATATTTAGTACTTAACTTGTGATAAATACAAACCATTGGGAAGAGCTGGGGTTTTATAGATATACTTTTTTCTTGAAAGTTGAGCTTTTAAATCACCTTTTGAGAGTTTTCCTTCTGAAATTTTCAACAAAAAACCAACCATAATTCTAATTTGAGATCTTAAATATGAATTTGCTTCAAATCTAAAAATATAAAAATCTTTATATTTATAAAATTTTGCATCAAATATTTCTCTTACTTTGTTATCTTTTTCACTACCGCTTTTGTGAAAATATTCAAAATCATGGATTCCAATAAAAAGTTTTATTGCCTCTTTTATTTTTTTTTCATTTATTTCTTTTACAAAAGTAACATAATTTGCTAAAAATGGACTTACTTCTTTTGTAGAGACTACATATCTATATACTCTTTTTTTAGCATGAAACCTTGCATGGAATTCATCACTTACTTTTTGAATATTTCTGATTCTAATAGAACTTGGAAGTTTATAATTCATGACTTGTTTTAGCTTTGAAAAGTTTGACCAATAAGTAGGAATAGCTATATTAAAAACTTGCCCAGTAGCATGAACTTGTTTATCAGTTCTTCCACTAAGAGTTATTTTAGGTTCTATATTTAGTAATTTAAATACTTCTATAAGTTTATCTTCTACACTTTTTTTATTTGTCTGTCTTTGTGAACCTTGATAAGAAAATCCATCATAAGAGATTGTGATTTTTACATTCATCAATAAACTTTTTTTACAGTTAACTTATAAATATAATATGACATAATTGTCCAAAAAACAATTATAGTAGGAATTGATAAAAGACCAATTGATTTAGTTAAGGGATCAGAAATCAAATAATACAGTACAACACTAATAACAGCATATGCAACTGATCTATTTTTTTCATATCTTGGATTAAAATATCCAAAAGCAACTACTAAATATATTGAAATAACAGGAAAAATTGAAGTTAATATATAAAAAGAGAATTTAGAAACATCTCCATCACTATTAATTCGCTCTTTCCAATACTCATATGCATTTGTAAATGGAGTGATTTTTGACTCACTTAGAGTATCATTTATATGCATAACCTTGTAATCTATTTGATTTATTTTATCTTGTTCAAAATAGAAAGCTTTACCCTCTTTTAAAATAAAACTTAAATTCCCAGAGTCATTATTTAACCTTGCATTTTTAGCAATAATAAATTGATCTGTACCTTTATTTTCTGTTTTAAATAGTTTGACTTCTTCATAAAGTTTATCATCTTTTTTACTTATATATATAAGCCAATCACCAAACTTTTGACCAAATTCTGAAGCTTTTATATTAAAGTTAGCTTCTTTTGTTTTTTGATTTATCATCTCTTGAGATAGATATTTTGTTTTAGGAATCAATCCTATTGAAAGAACCAATAAAGACAAAGAAATAAGAAAAGTAATAGGCAAAAATACTTTTAAGATATTTGATGGATTTAAACCAAAAGAGGTTACAACTATTAGTTCATATTCACTTGATAATTTAGACAATGTAATTACCATAGCCACAAAAAAAGATATTGGCATAGTATAAAAAATGATATTAGGTAAGTTGTATGAATACAAAGTGCCAAGTTCAAATATATTAAGTGTAATAACAGATGTTATAGAAGCTATTCTTACTAAAAATATTATTGATGTAATAAAAAAAAGTACTAAAAATATAGGGAAAAATGTATTTGAAAATTGTGATAATAAATATTGTTTTAACTTCACAAAATAACCTTTGAAATTTGAAATATATATTCAACAAAAAAACCTAAAGACAAATATGGAATAAATGCTGTTTGCTTTTCACTGTTTTTGATATTATTATAAATTGATGGAATTATAGCAAAAAGTGCTGCTAAAAATATAGATACCATACCAGAAGCCAAACCTAATAATGCACCAATTATAGCAATAATAGGAAAATCACCCTCACCTAAGGCTCTTTGTGTTTTTAAACTTTCATCTTTTAATATCTTTGATTTTATATTTTGTATATAAAAAGTTATGAAAAAATCAAGCATCACAAAAGCTCCTACAAAAATAAATCCATCTTTTATAGAGTCTAAGAAATTATTATAAACACAAGAAAAGCCCAAAATTACTACAAGTAATAAAATCCAATCTGGAACTGCTTTATACTCTAAATCTATAAAAGATAATACAAGTAAGGTATAAAACAGTGCTAATATTAAAAAATACTCTAAAGAAAAACCAATTTTCATAAAAAGTGCTAAGGAAATAATTGCAGATAAAATCTCTACAAAAAAGTAGTTTATAGAGTATTTCTCCTCACAATATTTACATTTTCCTCCAAGAATAATATATGAAATAATAGGAATATTATGATACCAAGATATTGTTTTTCCACATTTAGTACAATGACTTCGTGGAGTAACAATAGACTCCCCCCGAGGAATTCTATAAATCACTACATTTAAAAATGAGCCCATAATTGCACCAAAAATAAAAACAATAATACTAAACAGATCCAAATCTTCTCTCTCTATTTGTATAATCACTTAATAAATCATCAAATTCATTTCTTGAAAATTCAGGCCAATATATTTTTGTAAAAAACATCTCTGCATAAGCACATTGCCATAAAAGATAGTTTGAAATTCTTATTTCTCCACTTGTGCGAATTAGCATATCCACATCAGGAATACCAGCTGTATCCAAACATGATTCTATATTTTCTTGATTTACTTCAAGTTTTTTATCAACTAGTTTTTTAACAGCTCTTGTAATTTCATCTCGTGAGCCATAATTTAAAGCTAATATTTGAGTTAAGCCTTTTGCATTTTTTGTTTTTTCTTGGGTTTCACTTATAACTTTTTGCAAAGATTTTGAAAATTTTGATAAATCCCCAATTGCTTTAAATTTTACACCATTTTCTAAATATATTGGCAATTCATTTTTTAAATATCTCTCTAAAAGTTTCATCAAAAACTCTACTTCAAGTTTTGGCCTTGACCAATTTTCAGTAGAAAAAGCATACAAAGTTAGGTATTTTATGCCTAAATTATTAGCATGCGTTGTAATCTCTCTTACAGTTTTAGCACCCTCTTCATGTCCAGCGGTTCTATTTAGGCCTTGCTCTTTTGCCCATCTTCCATTACCATCCATAATAATTGCGACATGTTGTGGTAAATTATTCATAAAACTCCGAAGAAAGTCTATTTAAAATATTTAATGAAATATCAAATTTATCTCCAGAAAAGTTTGTTGTTTTATTTTTTATTATCAAATCAATATTATTTGAACTAGATCCAAAAGAGTTTTTTTCATCTATTATATTTAAACAAACCGCATCAATATTTTTTTCAATTGCCATATTTTTTGCATTATCGTAAGCTGATTTTTCATCCATCTCAGCTTTGAAGCCTATTGTATAAATATCACTTCTATTCAAACTTGATAACATATCAATATTTTGTTTTAGCTCCAAATTCCATTTTTCACCAAGCATAGATTTTTTTAGTTTTCCACTTTGTGGGAAAGTTGGAAGATAGTCACTCACAGCTGCTACCATAAATAAATAAGGTTTTTTCTGTATCAAAGTTGGATTTGAACTGTCCATCAAAGTAGTAGAACTAACTATTCCTTTTTTAGCAACATTGATTGACTCTTGCAAGTATTCAAACATCTCTTGAGAACTTTGTGCCTCTATTATATGTACCTCTTTTGGTAAATCTTCATGTCCTCTAGAACTTATCAAACAAACATCTGCACCTTTTAAATAAAGTGCCAAAGCTAAAGAAGAGGCCATCTTACCTGAAGAAAAGTTTGAGATATATCGAACATCATCTATTTTTTCAACAGTTCCACCACCACTTAATACAACTTTTCTATTTTCCCAATACTCATCTTTTAAAAGCTCTTTTAATGTAGCATAATAAATATCATCTACTTCACTTAAAGCACCTGTTCCTATATCTCTACAAGCTAACTCTTTTGATACTGGTTCTATGATTTTATAATTACAAAGTTTTAGCATCTTCACACTTGCATTTGTCATTGGATTTTGTATCATATTTGTATTTGCAGCAGGACATAGAAGTTTTACTCGTGGATAGGCTAATGCTGTTTGAGTTAAAATATTATCAGCTATTCCATGGCTTAATTTATTGATTGTATTAGCACTCGCAGGAGCTAGTACAAAAATATCAGCCCACTTTCCTATTGCTATGTGATTATAGTCTGAATTTTTATCCCAAGACTCATTTGTATCATCTAAAACTTGCGATTGAGAAATAGTTTCAAAGGTCAAAGGTGTTATGAATTTTTTAGAAGAAGAAGTCATGATGACTTTTACATTTGCACCAGCTTTTATATATAATCTTATAAGTTCTAAAGTTTTATAAATAGCAATTGAGCCAGTAACTCCCACTAAGATATTTTTATTTTTAAGCATCTTTTTTTCCAAAGAATTTATAAAAATAGCCTTTTACTACTTTTGTAGCAGCCCTTGTTAAAACTAAATCACCTTTTTTTACATTTTTGGTAACTGTAGTTCCTGCTGCAATTAATACATCATCTTCAATAGTTACAGGAGCAACTAGTTGTGTATCACTTCCTATAAATACATTTTTCCCTATTTTTGTTTGATATTTTTTAATACCATCATAATTACAAGTAATTGTTCCACAACCAATATTTGTGCCAACATCTATTTCACAATCTCCAAGATAAGAAAGATGTCCAGCTTTTACACCTGTTAAGATAGCTTTTTTAGTCTCTACAAAATTTCCTATATGGGTATCTTTTATAATTGAACCTGGTCTTATTCTTGCCATTGGTCCAGCATCACTATTTATAAGAGTTGCATCTTCAATTACTGTATTTGTTTTTATATGAGAGTTTTCTATTTTTGTTTTTCCTAAAAGAGTAACTCCATTTTCAATAATACTTTCGCCAATAATTTCAACATCAGACTCTATATAAATAGTATCAGGCAATCTCATAATAACACCAGCTTTCATAAAAGCCTCTTTTATTCTATTTTGGTGAATAACCTCAGCAAGGGCAAGTTCATATTTTGAATTAACGCCTTTGAAGTTTTCTTCATTTACTACTAAGGGTTTTAGTGTTTTTTGATTATTAATTGCTATTTCTATTAAATCTGTTATGTAATACTCTTCTTGGGCATTATCATTTGACAAAAGAGGTAATGAGTTTAATAAAAATTCTGTACAAAATTGATAAATACCTGCATTTGCACTTGTGATTTTTAGCTCTTCAGGACTTGCATCTTTTTGTTCAACTATTTTTTTTACTTCACCGTTTTGTATAACTACTCTTCCATATCCATCAGCATTTTTTAGCTCTAACACAGACATTACAATAGTAGCATCAAGGTCAAATTTTTCAAGCTCACTTGCTTGGATTAGTGGCATATCAGCATTTAAAACCAAAGTTTTTTCATACTTTGGCTTTATTCCCATAACAGCTCCACCAGTTCCAGGAAAATTTATATGGTCTTGTATTACAAAACTAACTTTATCAGAAAAATACTCTTGCATTGTTTGTTTTACTAAATCAGCTTGATGATATAACACAACTGTAATATCATCACTTATTTCTAAAGCTTCTTTAATACTATAGTACAACATAGGTTTACCAGAAATTTTATGTAATACCTTTGGAATTTCTGATTTCATTCTAGTTCCAGCACCAGCTGCTAGAATAATAATTGATTTATTAAACATTTATACCCTTACTTTAACGCTTCTGCTATTTCTTTTCTTAAATTATCTGCAACTTGTTGAAGTGAATTTCTCATCTTCTCATCAGTTATATTATTCTCAACTAGTTTTGTTAAATTAGCCTCTTTCTCTTTAAAAAAAGTAGCTACAGCTTTACTCTTTTTAGCTCTATTATACATCAAAACTCCAGAAGCAATAAGTACCATCACAAGTTTTGCATGCCCTAAAATTGCAGCATAATTTAAAATAGTAAATCCTGCAAGATCAGGTTCATTCATATCAGCCCCAGCTGCTATTAAAAGTCTTGCAATTTTATAATTACCCTTCCATTGAGTATGATGTAAGACAGTTCTACCTTGTTTATCTTTGATATTTAAATCTGTTTTTTTAGATAAAAGTTTTTCAACAAGTTCATAATCATCTGCAATAACTGCTTTATGAAAAATTGTTCTTCCATCTCTATCTACACTGTTTACATCAACTCTAAATTTAAGCATAAAAACGATTCTCTCTAAGAACTGTTTTCTTTCATTTTTTGTTTTTGCTTTTAGTCCAGCATCTATCATGCATGAAAATGCTGTATTCCCTTCATTATCAACTTTATTAATATCTGCACCATTATTTAAAAGAGCTTTTATTAACTCAATATTATTATAATTTATTACATCAAAAAGAATAGTTTTCCCATCACTTCTTGATTGATTTAATTTGGGTCTTTTTATGATTATTCTTTTTAAAAGTTTAAAGTAATCTCCATTTTCAACAATGTCTAAAAATCTTCTAGAGTGTGCTCTTTTACCATTTTCTTGAATTAAAATCATCTCAGCTAGGTCATCAACAATTGTTCTTTCATCAAAGTCTTGATGATCTACATCTATACCCTTATCAAATAGGTAATCAATCATTTCATAATTTGAATAGCCCTTTAAACATTCTTGAAAAAGTACTGTTTTACCATCTCTATCTTCTGTACTAATATCTGCACCTGCATTTAAAAAGAACTCAATTAGTTCAAAATCTTTATTCTCTATAGCATAAAAAAGTGCACTTTTACCTTCTTCATCTTTTCTATCAATATCTAAACCATTTTCAATTAATACTGTCAAAAGTTTTTGGTAATCATTCTCTTTTTTTACATACTTATAATCTGTTTGTCTATACTTATCTAAATTATTTTCTCTTACAATATTAAATATTTTTAGTATCTCATCTAAAATAGTTTTACCTTCGATATCTTTTTGATTTATATTTATATCTCGCTGTAATAAAGCATCAATAGTATCAAGATGTTTAGCACCTTTTAAAACTATTTTAAAAAGTACATTTCTTTTATTTTTGTTTAAATGGTTTGTATCTAAACCAAATTCGATTAGGTATTTCATAATTGTTTGGTCATCTTTTAATCCAGCCAAAAATAAAGCACTTTCACCTTCATTGTCAGATACATTTATATCATCTATATTATTTAAAATCTCTCTTACAATTCTTATATTACCACCTTCAATTGCATCAAAAAGTACTGTTCTTCCATAACTATCTTTGAATGTCAAATCAGCACCATGTGCAAGTAAAAGTTGAAATACTTTTAAGTTTCCTTCTAAGGCTATGTCTTGAATAAGGGTTCTACCAGAAGAGTTTATATAGTTTAAAGAGGCTTTTTTATCAAGTAAGAATCTTATCATCATGCCATCAGCTGAAGAAGCTGCAATTGATAATATTGTTTTTCCTAATTTATCTTCATGGTCAATATTTGCACCATTTTCAATAAGAATTTTCATACCTTCTATTCGACGCTTTTGTACAAGTTCAAAAAGAAGAGTTCTACCTTTATCATCAGTTGCATTAATATTTAATCCACTATCAATAAGTTTTTGTATTTTTTCTTCATTGACATAGTCTTTCATCAACTCTTTTTGTAAAGTTGTACTATCATCTGAACGAAATAGATTAAGCATCAATTCTCCTCGGTAAAACTTCAATAATCCGCAATTATATCTAAGGGAAGATTAAAATCTTCTCCTTGGTTTAAACTCTCTTTTCTCTCTTGGAGGAAAAGGTCTTCTATTTTCTGGTGGTGCTAACTTAATATCTTTTTTTAAGGAATTTTCCATAAATTGATTAAAAGAAGTTCTAGCAATAGTAGCTTTTATACTATCAGGGAACTGTTCTGGTAATTTGTAAGATAACCATAAATAAAGTGATATTTTTTTAATCTCATCTTCTACAAGTAATAAGTCTTTTTGTGTTCTTGCAACTTTTGGTAGAGTAATTGAAGGCTTATATCGTATTACTCTATTTTTTAAAACAGCAGAAATATAAATATCATATGCTTGTAAAATAATCTTTGATTTTACAGAAATAGGTGCTTGAGCAAGCATATATTTATCTTCAAGTTTTAAATTAAATTTTTGATCAACAATAGTTGAAGCACTAATCATTGAACCAATATTTGCAGCAATAAAAGGACCTTCAAATACCATATTTGTAGAAAAGAACTTCAACACTTTTGTCAAAGATGTTGTTTTTAGATGCATTGCTAAACTTGTTAGTTGCTCATTGTTTATTTTTACTTTAAATGGAGGTTTAATAGTTTTGATTGGTTGAGAATACTCTTCTTTTATATATTTTAAACTATCTTTTGTAGTAGCTCCAATAAAGCCTTTTTCATGGTGTCCATAACGCCCTGCTCGACCTGCTATTTGAACTATCTCATTTACACTAATTCCTCGTCTTGAAATACCATCAAATTTCATATGAGTTGTGAAAAGTATTGTTTTAATAGGAAGATTCAATCCCATTGCAATAGCATCTGTTGCTATTAAGATATCTGTCTCTTTATCCCTAAATCTTCTTGCTTCATCCCGTCTTACTTCAGGAGATAAGTTTCCATAGATGATTGAGATTTTATGTTTTTTTTGAAGTTTTTGTTTTAATTTTAAAACATCACTTCTTGAAAATGCAATCAAAGCTGTTCCACTTTCTAAATTCCCCAACGCTGTATGCTTATCTAAAAGTTCTAATTCATTTTTTCTTTTAAATTTTTCTACTATCAAATCTTCTTCTAAATATGCAGCTATTTTTTTAACTGCTTCAAGGGCATTTACACTTCCTGTCATGATTATCTTTTTTGCAGGACAACCAATGATTGCATTTACCCAAGCCCAACCTCTGTCATCATCATCGAGCATTTGAACTTCATCAATAATTGCAACATCAACATCCATATTAAAATCAATCATTTCTATAGTTGAACAAACATGTGCAGCATCTTCATTTAGATTTTGCTCTTCCCCTGTGATTAGCGAAGCTGGAATTCCCTCTTTAGTCAAATCTTCGTAACCTTCTAAAGCTAGAAGCCGTAAAGGTGCTAAATAAAGACCACAATCTGCTTTTTTAAGCTCAGTCATTGCTTTATATGTTTTTCCAGAGTTTGTAGGTCCCACATAAAAGTGCAGTTCTCTTTTTATGGTTCTTGCTAGTGGATAAAGTGATTTTATATCACAATTTAAAAGTTCTTTTAATTGTTCTTGCCAATTTGTTTTCATATTATTCTTTTTAATTTTATAAGTATTAAATTCATTTTATCATAAAATAATAATATTATTATAAAAGATTTTAAGGGATTTTGATGACATGTGATTATTTTGGGAAATGTGGTAGTTGTACTTTGTACGATATGAATTATGAAGAACAATTGAATTATAAACTATCTAGAGAAAAACAGAGATTTCAAGATATCACTACAATGGAGTTTGAAGTTATAAGAAGTGATGAAGAACATTTTAGGAATAGAGCAGAATTGAGATTTTGGAAAAATTATGATGATGAAGAAAATCCAACTTTATCTTATGGCATGACAAGCTTTGAAAAAAATATTATTGAAATAGATAATTGTTCAATTGTTTCAAAACAAATAAGTGAGCTTATGCCAAAACTATTAGATGAAATTTCACAAAGCGAAATACTAAACTACAAAATCTATTCAGTAGAGTTTTTAGGCTCAACTACAAATGATATGCTTGTTACTTTAATCTATCATAAAAAGCTAGATAGTACTTGGGAAAAAATTGCAAGAGAAGTACAAGAAAGACTAAATATCAAAATCATAGGAAGAAGTCGTAAACAAAAACTTGTTTTAAAAGAAGATTTTATAAAAGAAGAACTAAGTATAAATGATAATGTTTTTAAATTTCATTATAAAGAAGGTGGATTTACCCAACCCAATACAAAAGTAAATATCAAAATGATAGAGTGGGTTTTAAATAATATTGAAACAAAAGATGATTTGTGTGAACTTTATTGTGGAGGTGGAAATTTTACAATTCCTTTATCTACTAAATTTAATAAGGTCTTAGCAACAGAGATTTCAAAAACTTCAATCAACTCTGCACTTCTAAATTGTGAGTTAAATGGTATTACAAATATTGATTTTATAAGAATGAGTGCCGAAGAGTTTGTAGAAGCTTTAAATAGTGTAAGAGAGTTTAGAAGGTTAAAAGACATAAATTTAAGTGATTATAACTTTTCAACTATATTTGTAGATCCACCAAGATCAGGACTTGATGATACAACTAGAGAGTTAGTTAAAAATTATGAACAAATAATATACATATCGTGTAATCCAGAAACTTTACACAGAGATTTAAAAGAGTTAATCAAATCTCACCAAATCTTAAAATTTTCTTTATTTGACCAATTTTCCTATTCTGGACACATAGAAACAGGAGTAATTCTCAAAAAAACTTGTTAAAATTTAGTATAAAAGCTGTAACAAGGTAAAAAACATGAGAATAAATACAAACATAGCTTCGCTTACTGCACAAGAAGCAGCAAGTAATACTAACAAGAAGATTGCAACTTCATTAGAAAGACTTTCTACAGGATTGAAAGTTAATAAAGCTAGTGATGATGCTTCTGGTTTGGCAATTGCTGATAAACTTAGAACTCAAGCTTCATCAATTAGCCAAGGTATAGATAATGGTAACTCAGCTGTTGCCTTAATCCAAATTGCTGATAAATCAATGGCTGAACAATCAAATATCTTAGATACTGTCAAAGCTAAATTAATTCAAGCTAATACGGATACTACTTCTGATGATGGTAGAGAAGCTATTAGAAAAGATATTGTTAAACTATTAGAACAATTAGATAATATCGCTCAACAGACAAGTTATAATGGTATTACACTTTTACAAGATAGCTATGACAGCATGTCAAGTTCAATTGAATTGAAATTTCAAATTGGTGGAAACAAAGATGATGTTATGCAAAGTTCGTTCGTACAGTCAAATACAGTTGGCTTAGGCGGAGGAGACAAAGCTCTTGATCAAGTTTCTGGTTCAAGCACAAGAAATAATGTTATCTCACAAGGTTTATCAACTGTTATAAGTGGAGATGGAACAAATCCTATTACATTAGATGGTTATGCGACAGGAACTGCTTTAAAAGTAAATATTACTGGAATACCAGGAAATATAACTTCAAATGGACCAGCAGAAATTAGTGATGTAGATCCAACTACTCAATTTGTATTAGAAGCTTTAGCGAATGCAACAAGTGGTGTAAATGGAAGTCCAGCTTCTGTAGAAGTAAAAGACATAAATGGTAGAGTTATCGGAACTTTTACATTAGAAACAGCTCCTGGCACATCAATTGCTAGTGGAATCATTAGACACTCTACTCCTGGATTAAATGGAGCAGAACCAACTGTAACATTTTCACTTGCTTCAGGTACAACACTTGGAATGGGTGGAAAAACAGTAAATACAGTTGAAGTTGCAGGTACGCCTTTAAATACTTTTACAATTGGAGCAATGACACTTACTCAAACTTCGGCATCAGGAAGTATTACTTTTGATGCAAGTGCACAAAATCTTAATATCCAAAATCTTAATAAAGCCAATGGAGAAGAATTAAAAGTTACTACAGCTACTGGTGGAAGTATCACAGGTGGTGGTACATTGGCTGGATTAAAGGCCTTAGCAAATGGACAGTTAACAAAAATACAAGCAGATAAGTATCAAGCAATAGTTGACTCTGCTTTAAGTCAAATGAATACATATCGTTCTGATTTAGGTTCTACTCAAAATCAAATTGAATCAGCAGTTAGAAACTTGATGACTCAAAAAACAAATGTAAAAGCAGCAGAATCTGTAATTAGAGATGTTGATTATGCTGAAGAATCTGCAAATTTCAATAAACAAAATATCATCTCACAAGCTGGAAACTATGCTATGAGTCAATCTAATTCTGTACAACAGAATGTTCTTAGACTACTTCAATAAATAGTACTTTTAAATAACAAATTTAAAGAGAGTTTTAAAGCTCTCTTTTTTTATTGTCAAATTTTATTTTAATCTATTTTTAAGAATTGGTATGTAATAATTCTTTTTACAAAGTAGGGATCGATTGATTCCAAAGAGTTGTTTTACTCTATGCTCATTCACCTGAGAATGTATTCGGTGTGATTTATCACAATGTGTCATAATTAAAGGATTTATTATGAGAATTAATACTAACGTTGCTTCGCTTACTGCACAAGAAGCAGCAAAAAATACAAATAACAAAATTTCAAGTTCATTAGAAAAACTTTCTACTGGTCTAAAAATCAATAAAGCGTCTGATGATGCATCTGGTTTAGCAATTGCTGATAAACTAAGAACTCAAGCTAATTCTATTGGTCAAGGTATTGACAATGGTAATTCAGCTGTTTCATTAATCCAAATTGCTGATAAATCTATGTCTGAACAATCAAATATCTTAGATACTGTTAAAGCTAAATTGATTCAAGCTAATACTGATACTACTTCTGCTGATGGTAGAGAAGCTATTAGAAAAGATATTAATAAATTACTTGAGCAATTAGATAATATCGCTGCACAAACTAACTATAATGGTACAACTTTGTTACAAAGTGGTTATGATAATACTAGAGGTTCAGATCAATTAAGATTCCAAATTGGTGAAAATAAAGATGATATCATCCAATCTGCATCAATTCAATCTAATACTGTAGGTTTAGGTGGTGGAACTGAAAGAATCATGCAAGATACTACTGGTTCAAAAGGTAATACTATTTCAGCTGAAACTTCGATCAGAGTAACAGCTGATGGAACAAATGCACTTAAACTTGAAAGTTTTGCATCAGGTGGTGCTGTAGGTAAAGTAAGTATTTCAGGGGTTACTGGAGATATTACTTTTGGTGGGAAAAGTACACTTAGTGAATTAGATTCTAATACACAACTTATTTTAGATAAATTATCATCTAATAGTGGTACATCAGTAGAAGTAAAAGACATAAATGGAAATAGTTTAGGTACATTTAGTGCAACTAATGGTGCTAGTGGTATTGTAAAAGTAGCTGCAACTATCGTTAATGGTGTAGAAGTTAAAGCAGCTTCATATACTATTGCATCTGGAACTGTAATTAGCTTTGGTGGGCAAACAACAGATACTGCAAATACAGCAAGTACTCCACTAGCTACTTATAATATTGGGTCTATGAAAATTGAGCAAGCTGGAGCTTCTGGAAGTGTGACATTCAGTGCTAATGCAGCTAATTTGTCTATTTACAATGAAGAGACAGGAAAAGATAAAGAATTAAAAATCACTGACAGTGTTAAAGATACTGAAACAGATGAAAATAAAGGTATGAGAGGTGGATTAACTCTTTCTGCATTGAAATCTTTACAATCTGGTCAGTTAACAGTGGCTCAAACGGATAAATTCCAAGGTGTAGTTGATGCTGCTATTACTCAACTTAATACATTTAGAGCAGATTTAGGGTCATCTCAAAATCAAATTGAATCTGGGGTTAGAAACTTAATGACTCAACAAACAAATGTTAAAGCAGCAGAATCTATTATTAGAGATGTTGATTATGCACAAGAATCTGCAAACTTCAACAAACAAAATATTATATCTCAAGCTGGATCGTATGCTATGAGTCAAGCAAACTCAATCCAACAAAATGTTCTTAGATTATTACAATAGTAATTAATCTTAAACATCTAAAAAGTAGTGCTCTTTGGGGTACTACTTTTTTTTAGTTAAAAATAAAAAAATCTTCTAAAATTCAGCTATCTTTAGAGCTATTATGATAAAATATTTATTAAAATAATACTTTTTTTACTTAAGTAAAAAGATTTATATAAGGTATAAAATGTCATTGGATCAAGTTCAGCAATTAGCATTACAAACTTATAATGAAAATTTAGAGTTTTTTAAACAAAATCACCCTGATTTATATAAAACGCTAGAACTTTATGCAACAGCAATTGAATTGGGTCAAGTAAAGCCAGAATTTGAACTTCAATACTTAAATACACACTTTGACATAGTAAACCCTACAACAAAAGAGTTTTTATATACACAAAACTCAAATGAGATATCTCAAAAAATAGTTGATGACATAAGTTATGATGCTACAGTTAATAGTTTCAAAACTTATTATGAATTGTCATATAATGACAAAATGGCAAAAAGAGCTCTTGAACAAGATATTTTAGCTTCATATTCAATAGGAAATGCTCCTGTTATAAATTTTGTAAATAAAAATCTATCAAATCCACAAAATGTAAAAGAGTTCCACAAATTTATAATTTTTGGGGTTTTACTTGGAATTCATATACCTTTGATACATGAAAAACTCAATTCAGATGTATATTTAATAGTTGAACCTAATCTAGAGTTTTTTAGATTATCTTTGTTTGTGACAAACTATGCAAATCTGGCAACAAAAACAAAATTATATTTTTCAATAGCACAAAATGAGTATGAATTTAGAAAGACATTTGATAGTTTTTATGGTGAAATTTTTATTTATAATCATTATTTAAAATTTGTAAATATATCTTCTGGCTCAGATATATATATGAAGGTGATCCAAAATTATTTAGTCTCACAAGCACATTTGTTGTATTCTTATGATAGAACATTTTTAAGTATAAGTAGAACAAACTCATATATTACTCAAAATTTTAAATTATTGAATGTAAAATATAAACAAAGCCTCAAACCTTTTGAGAAACCTATTCTTTTCCTTGCAGCTGGTCCATCACTGCAACATAATATTAATTTTGTAAAAGAGAATCAAGACAAATTTACTATAGTTGCTATCTATGCAACTTTGCCTATTTTAGAAAAAAATGGTATAAAACCAGATATCGTAACACAGTATGATGAACAAGATATTCAAGTACTTAATACCTTGGATAAACTAAATGATATAAACTATTTCAAAGATACTATTTTCATATTTGCCTCACATGTAAATGCAAAACTAATGAATAGTTTTCCAAAAGAAAATATCTTTATCTTCCAAGCAATGTTTGAAGTAAAAGAAAACTTTGGAATATTGACAAGCCCAAGTATTGGTGAATTGACCTACGCGTTATTACTTCTTTTTCAAACAAAAGAACTTTATCTTTTAGGTCTAGATTTTGCGATGGATGTTGAATCAGGTGCAACTCATATTGAAGGTCACTCAGGAGCTGGTGCATTTAATAAAATTAAAGACTTAGAAGATTCATCAGATAAGAATTACTCGTTTAGAAAAAATACAATCATTGTAAAAGGTAATTTTTTGCCAGAAGTTAAATCAATACCTGTATTTAAAACAAATATTGATACCTTTGCCCAATTCACAGAATTCTACAAGGATGAAAGTCAAAAAGTATATAACTTATCAAATGGAGCATATCTTTCTGGTGCAGTTCCTTTAAAAATAGAAGATATTGATTTCACAAATTTCCCAAAGAAAGATCAAGAATCATACAAAAATGAGATTTTTAAGGCATTAGAAAGTATTAGTGAAATTGGATACAATGAAAAAGATTTAGAAAAAATAAACCTAAAACTTAGTGGTGTTAAAAAAATGAAAAAACACCTTGAGCAATTTCAAAAAATAAAGAAATATAACAATTTTGATGAATATCAAAACACCCTAATCAATGTTGTTCAAAGTGTTTTATTTGAAAAACAACATTGCGAAGACTTGCAATCTATATTATTAAACTACTCTTCTCATAACCTGCACTATATCTTTTATCTATTTGATTTAGACACTGAAAATGATAAGAAAAAGTATATTTATGAGATAAATAAAAACTTACTCACTCAACTAAATAAGATAATTGATACTTATGTAATCTCAATATCATATTCAAGTGATGAAAATAGTATTTTACTAAAAAAATTAAACAAATATTTAAAAGAGTACTCTATAAAAAATAGTATCTACTCTGAACCATTCTTTAAAGAACTAGTTGAAACCTCAAAAAGAGGCTATCAATATGATTTCAAGCCAAACTCAATTGGCTTTTTTGCAATAGAAGATAATCTTACAAATAAAGATTTTGTAAAATATGTAAAAGAAGTACTTAAAAGATTTCCAGAAGTAGAACTAAAACTTTTCTACTTTTTTGAGTTTCAAAAAACTCAAGCACAATTTGTATTTAAACAAGAGTTAAATAGAATCGAACTTTCTATCCCAAATAATATTACAAATATAACCTCAAGTGTAGAGATATGGCTTGAGACATATGATAATACAATAAATGTAAAAAGAATAGATGACATTATTTTAAATAACTATGAAAATATCTATAGTGTAATGTTTGACAATAAAGAAAAAGCATTAAAAGAGCTAGAAACTGAATTAATTGTACCAAAAAAATTCACCCTTGCAAATAATTTAAAAGAAAATTTCACTCTTTCAAATACCAGCTATTTTGAATTTGCAAATAGCCTAAAAGATGATATTGATAAAGATTTATTAAATGAAAAGTACCTAAAAGAACACATAGGATTCTTTGCAATAAAAGAGAATCTTCAACAAGAATTTGTAAATAAAATCGTAGAGATTTCTAATAAATTCCCAAATATAAAATTTTCTGCTTTTTATTTTGATGAAGAAGTGCTAAAAGAGTATATAAACATCTTTGGAGCTATAATAAATAGATTCAAACTTATTTGTCCTAAAAATATTTATGAGATTGCAGAGAATACTGAAGTTTGGGTGCAAGCTGTGATTCCTAATCAAAGTTTTTTACTTGATAAGATATATGCCCTAATAAGTGATACTATTTATATTCATTCAATAATTTTAGAAGAAAAGTATACAGTTAAAAATATATCATCAAGTAATTATTTGGAAAATTTACTTGAAAATTATAGTGAAACCATTTTTGTAAAACAACTTAATAATAAATTAGATAAAAGTAGACTTCAAAGTAATAACCATGAAGATAATATTGGCTTCTTAGCTACAGAAGACAACTTAAAGGATATTCAATTTATAAAACTTTTATCTATACTTTTTGAAAATAACTATAACATTCGATATAAAGCATTTTATTTTAATCAAAAGCAAAAAGAATTAACTATAACTACTTTTGAAAAATACCTAGATAAAATAGACTTTATTCTTCCTAAGAATATATATGAACTTGTAGAAAATATATCAACTTATATTTATTCATTTATTCCATATAAAAAAACTAAATCTACTAATTATCATAAGATTTGGCAAGTTTTATGCGCGTCAAAAACAAATTTATTTAAACTACATTTATATCAGGAGATAAAAGATGAAAGTAATTTTTACAATAACCTCAAGATAACAGGTGATTTTGGGATATCTTTCAATAAATCAATAATATCCAAAATATTACAAAAAAATAAAGAATACAATAAATATTTATTTATTAATAGTCTAATAACGCCATTGTCAAAAGATATTATACACAATAATCAAGAGTATAATACGATAGGATTCCTAATTAATTTTGACAGTCTACATGATGGATTTATTGATTATATTGTAAAACTAATGTCTATTTTTAAAAATACACAGTTTAAAGCTTTTTACTTTAATAAAAATGAATTATCAATATTAGAAAACTTATTCATAAATAAACAAATAGAATTTATTCACTTAGATAATATGTTAAGTGTCATAAACAATTGTTCATCTTTTATTATTCATGATATATACATATACATCGAATTATATATTATTAAAAACAAAGTTTCTAATCTGCATGTTCGTAGATATAGAAAAAATATTTATGGAGATAATCCAAATTTAACTATTAAAGAATTTGAAAAGAATTTTAATGGAAATGATTTCTTATTTGAAGAAAAAGAGTACTTTAATTTTTCAGAAAAAGAGATAAAACAGTCTGAATATAGTATAACAAAATTAAAAATGAATTATATATGCAAGAATACAAAAAATAGCATTGAGATTGATTTAAATGATAATATAGATGAATTCAATAATTTTAAACTATTGGAACTTTTAACTAATCATGCTGAATTAAGAGCTAATTACAATCAATTGACATATAAAATATATAAATTCCTTAAGGTTATTTAATATGATATTTAACAAACAAATACAAATTGGGAAATACACAATAAACAATACAACTCCAACATTTATTATTGCAGAAGCTGGAGTAAACCATAATGGAGACATAAATATTGCTAAACAACTAATCGATTTGGCCAGTGAATCGGGTGTTAATGCAGTGAAATTCCAAACTTTCAAAACAGAGCATCTCATATTAACTAATGTTAAAAAAGCACCTTATCAAGAAAAAACTACAGATATTAATGAATCTCAAATGGATATGCTTAAAAACTTGGAAGTTACAAAAGAGCAAAACCTGAAACTAAAAAAATATTGTGAAGAGAAAAATATTATATTTCTCACTACACCTTTTGATGAAGTGAGTTTAGATGAACTCGATGAACTTGACTTACTAGCATATAAAATAGCTTCAACAGATACAACAAATCTTCCATTTTTAGAAAAAGTGGCAAAAAAAGGAAAACCTATTTTTTTATCTACGGGGATGAGTTTTCTTTCTGAAATACAAATGGCATTAGAAACGATATGCAAATATAATAAAAATATTATTTTATTACAATGTAGTGCAAATTATCCAATAGAAGATAATGAAGTAAATCTAGGAGTGATAGAAACTTTTAAAAAATCTTTTGACATTTTAGTAGGATATAGTGACCACAGTGTAGGAATGGGGGCTGCTCCATTTGCTATTCCAATGGGTGCTAAAGTGATTGAAAAGCATTTTACTCTTGATAAATCTTCAAATGGACCAGACCATAAAGCCTCTTTGTCACCAGAAGAACTTAAAGAACTTGTTAAAGTTATTCGAAGAGTAGATACTTTTATGGGTAGTCCTATAAAAAAACCAAACTTAAGTGAAATAAACACAAGAAAATCTTTACAAAAATGCTTAGTAGCTTCTTGTAATATAAAAAAAGAAGAAAAATTTTCAGAAAATAATATAATCGCAAAAAGAACAGGAGGAGAAGGTATATCTCCTATATATTATAAAGATATACTAAATAAAACAGCTACCATAGACTATAAAAAAGACGATATAATAATGCTATGATAATTAAACACATAAATATTATTGGTGCAGGAGGTCATACAAGGTCTTCATTAAACTTGCTAAAGCAAACTTTTAAAAATACTTTATTTGAAATTTATGATAAAAATTATACAAGTTCAAAAATAGAATATATAGATAATATAAAGATTATTGAATTAAAAGAAAACATACCAAATAAAGAAATAATCTTTTTATCAATTGGAAATAATAAAGAAAGAGAAAAACTATATTTACAATATAATAAACAAATACTAGATACTAATTTATTTCATACTATGAGCTACAAAGAAGATTATATTAAAATAGGAAAAGCAAATCAAATATTTGCATTAGCATATATCAACTCATTTGTTGAAATTGGAGATAACAATATTATAAATACTTCATCTATCCTAGAGCATGAAGTAAAAATAGGTAATCATAATCATATTTCAGTGGGTGCTAAAATCTGTGGAAGAGTTAAAATTGGGGATAGATGTATGATTGGTGCTGGCTCAACTGTTATAGATAAAATTACAATATGTGATGATGTAACTGTTGGTGCTGGTTCAATAGTTATTAAAGATATCCTAGAACCTGGAGTATATATTGGAACTCCTGCAAAAAAAATAAAATGATATATATTTCTTCTTCTTGCGTAAAAAATACAAAAATAAAAGATTCTGTACTTGAATTAGTTAATAATGGTTTTGTAAATATTGAATTATCTGGTGGAACTGAGTATTACGATAGTTTTGAAGAGGATTTACTTGAATTAAAAGACAAATATAATCTAAATTATATTTGTCATAACTACTTCCCTCCTCCTAAAGAACACTTTGTTTTAAACCTTGCATCATTAAATGATACTATTTATCAAAATACATTAAGCCATCTAACTAAAACTATAGAACTATCTAAGCTATTAGGTGGTAAAAAATTAGCCTTTCATGCTGGATTTTTTATTGATATAAAGGTAAATGAAATTGGAAAGAAATTGAGTAAAGAAAATATTTATGATAAAAATACCTCAATTCAAAGGTTTTGTGAAGGATATAACAAATTAAAACAGTTAGCAGATGAATACAATATACAATTGTTTATTGAAAATAATGTTTTTTCAAGTACTAATTATCAAACTTTTAATAAAGAAAATATTTTTATGCTTACAGACTACAATGAATATACTGAATTAAAAGAAAAAATTAATTTTAATTTATTATTAGATATCGCTCATTTAAAAGTAAGTACACATACACAACAATTAAATTTTGAAAAAGAATTATCTAATTTGATATCAGCTACTACTTATATTCATATTAGTGATAATGACGGACTACATGACCTAAATAATTCTTTAAAAAAGAATTCAACATTAATACAATTATTACAAAAATTTAACTTAAAAGAAAAAGATTTTACTTTGGAAATATATGATAGTATTTCTAACATTAAAAATAGTTATAAAATATTACAAGAAGTAATTAAATGATAAAAAAACTAATAAGTAATTCTGAAAACACTATTCTAGAAGTTATGAAAACTATCCATAGCAATGGTAAAGGTATTTCATTCATTACTGACAATAAAAATAAATTAGTTGGTATTGTTACAGATGGGGATATAAGGCAAGCTATATTAAACGGGTTTGAGTTAAATACAAAAATATCAATTATTATGAATAAAAATTTTATTTATGGCAATATAAAAGAATCATATTCTTCATTAAAAACAAAAATGTCAGACTTTGTATACATAATACCTTTATTGAATGATACTAATGAAATTATTGATTATTTTGAGTTTAAACAAAACTTATATTTTCCTGTTGCAATTCCCAATTTAGAGGGGAATGAATTTAATTATCTTACAGATGCTTTTATGAGTAACTGGATTTCAAGCAATGGTGAATATATACATAGATTTGAAAAAGCTTTTTCAGAATATTCTAACTGTAAATTTGGACTTACATGTTCAAATGGAACTGCCGCTATTCATCTTGCATTGATGGCTTTAGATATTAAAGAAGATGATGAAGTTATAATCCCTGATTTAACATTTGCTGCAACTATAAACACTATATTGTATGTTAATGCCAAGCCTGTAATTGTTGATGTTGAAGAAAATAGTTGGTGCATCGACCCAAAAAAAATAGAACAAGCAATAACTAAAAATACTAAAGCAATAATACCTGTTCATTTATATGGACAAGTGTGCGATATGACTGCTATTATGAGAATTGCTAAAAAATACAATTTAAAAGTAATAGAAGACTGTGCAGAAGCACATGGAGCCATGTTTAAAGAAAAAAAAGTTGGAAGTATAGGAGATATTGGCTGTTTCTCATTTTATGGTAATAAAATTATCACCACTGGAGAAGGTGGTATTTGTATTACCAGCAATAAAAAGCTCCTTGAAAAAATGAAAATTCTTAGAGACCATGGAATGAATCCTAATAAAAGATATTGGCATGATATAATAGGTTATAACTATCGTATGACAAATCTTCAAGCAGCTATAGGTCTTGCACAATTAGAGAGAATAGAAGAAATTCTTACAAATAGAAAAATATATGAGGAAAAATATAAAAATATACTAAATAATAAAATTTTTACTTTTCAACAAAATCTACAAGATAGAAAAAAAGTCACATGGCTAGTTAGTATACTTCTAAATGAACAAATTAATAGAGATGATTTTATTACTATATTGAAGAAAGAAGGCATAGATTCTAGACCTTTCTTTTATCCATTAAGTGCTATGCCTATATATGAAAATTATTGTGACAAAGATACACCAATAGCACACAAATTATCTAAATTTGGTATTAATTTACCCACTTATGAAAGTTTGAAGAGTTTAAATGATATTAGTAATATATTTCAAAAATTAGATAAGTTTATCCAAAGTTAAACAGAGGAAATAAGTTAAATGATAGAATTAGTTAACACAATTAAATATATGCATGATTTAAATTTTGATAAAAAAAGAATAGAAAATTTTCTTTTAGCCCAAAGTGAAATGAAAAATAAAGAAATCACTTTGAAAAGTATGCCATATAGATATATTATAGAGCCATCAAATAAATGTAATCTCCATTGTCCCTTATGTCCTACAAGTATCAAATCAAAAGATAAACAATATTTTGATTTATCTTTGGAAGACTTTAAAAAAATAATTGACCAAATAAAAGATTATGCATTAGAAATTTATTTACAAAATTGGGGTGAACCAACATTAAATAAAAACTTACCTGAAATGATAAGCTATGCTTCAAAAGCAAATATTTTCACCTATGTATCAACTAATTTTAATCTTAAATATACTGACGAATATTTAGAGAAACTTTTAAAGTCTGGACTTTCTTTACTTTATATTGATGTAGATGGAACAAATCAAGAATCATACGCTAAATATAGAGTTGGTGGAGATTTTGAGCGCTTAATTAAAAATATAAAAAAAATTGTAGAGTTAAAGAAAAAGTTTTCACTAAAATATCCAATTATTAGAACCCATTTTATGGTTATGAAACATAATGAACAATACATAGAAAAATATAAAGAATTAGCAAAAACTTTAGAAGTAGATGAATATACAGTTGGAAATATTCAAGTAAATCCACAGACTACTTATGAGTGGTTACCAGATAACAAAGACTATGTATATGAGAGTTATTACAATGAAATAGAAAAACCAGCCACCTGTAACTGGTTATATGCAGGAATGGTTATTAATTCAGATGGAGGAGTATCTCCTTGTTGTATTACATTTGATAAAAAAGATTATTTTGATAATATATATCAACATTCAATTGAAAGTATAAGAAATAATGATTATTACACTTCCGCAAGAGCATCCTTTACAAATGAAGTTCAAAAAGAAACTACAATCTGTGCAGAATGTTTAGGAATGGTTGGTTCAAAAAATTTGACTAGAGTAGGAAACACCTTTGCAATTAAATCAAGATAAAATAGTGCTAGGGAACAAATATGTATAAAAAAAATACTTTTTTAGCGATAATTCCCGCTAGAAGTGGAAGTAAAGGTCTTACTGATAAAAATATAAAAAACTTATGTGGCAAACCACTTATTGCTTGGAGTATTGAGGTTGCATTATCATGTAAATATATTGATGATGTCATAGTTTCAACTGATTCAGAAGAATATGCTAGTATTGCAAGATTTTATGGAGCTAATGTACCATTTATAAGACCTAATAAATTTGCAACTGACAAAGCATCAAGAAAAGATGTAATTAAGCATACAGTAGACTTTTTTATAAAACAAAAAAAACAATATAATTACATTATCTTTCTTGAACCAACTTCTCCATTAAGAACTACAGAAGATTTAAATAAAGCTATTACAACCCTAATCGAAAATAAAGATGGAGCAGAAGCTATAGTAGGGATTTCAGAACTTGAGACTTTTCACCCTGAATTTTTAATTAAACTAAAAAATAATTTTTTAAACTTTTTAGACCGTACTCAAAAATCTAAAGTTTTAAGAAGACAAGATTTGGAAAAACTATATTTTTATGAAGGTAGTTTATATATTTCTGAAGTAAAAAAATATTTGGAAAAAGAATTTTATCACGATAAAACATTAGGATATATTGTTCCAAGATGGAAATCATTAGAAATTGATGAAATAGAAGATTTTGTGATGATTGAAGCAATTATGAAATACAAAGGATATGTAAAATGACATATCAACAAAGATTATTAAGTGCTATTCCAGGAGGAGCACATACTTATAGTAGAGGATTTGACCAATATCCTTCAAACGCCCCACAAATCCTTAAAAAAGGAAAAGGTGCATATGTATTTGATCAAAATAAAAATAAATACTTAGACTATGGGATGGCATTAAGAGCTGTAAATCTAGGATATGCAAATGAACAAATAAATAAAGCTGCCTTCCAACAAATAGAATATGGAAATAATCTAACTAGAGCAAGTATGATAGAACTTGAAGCTGCTGAATTATTAATAGATTTAATTGATAGTGTTGACATGGTGAAATTCACCAAAAATGGTTCTACAGCAACAACAGCAGCAATAAAACTAAGTAGAGCATATACAGGAAGAGAACTTGTGGCAAGATGTTCCGACCATGCTTTTTTTTCTTATGATGACTGGTTTATAGGTTCTACTCCCGTAATACTTGGTATTCAAAAAAAAGACATTGAAAACACTAAAATGTTTAGTTACAACAATATAGAAAGTCTTGAAAAACTATTTTCACAATATCCAAATCAAATAGCATGTGTAATTTTAGAACCTTCTGTTACTGAACATCCAAAAGATAATTTCTTACATAAAGCTAAAGAACTTTGTCATAAAAATGGCACTGTATTCATTTTAGATGAAATGATTACTGGATTTAGATGGCATTTAAAAGGTGCTCAGCATTACTATAATATTGATGCTGATTTATGCACCTTTGGAAAAGCAATGGCCAATGGTTTTTCAGTTGCAGCAGTTGCAGGAAAAAGAGAAATAATGCAATTGGGTTCTATAGAATTTAAAAATACCGAAAGACTATTTTTATTATCAACGACACATGGTGCAGAGATGTGTGGGCTTGGCGCATTTGTCGAAACAATAAAATTCATGAAAGAATATAATGTTGTCGAACACTTATGGGAATATGGAATAAGTTTAATTAAACTAATGAATGAAACAGCAAAACAATATAATTTAGAAAAAAACTTTGTTGCAAGTGGCGTAGAATGTAGTCCCTATTATTTAACTTTTGATAAAAAAGGTAATAATTCTATGGGATTAAGAACCTTATTTGCTCAAGAGATGATTAAAAATAGAGTTCTTATCCCTTGGATTGCATTATCCTATTCTCATGGAGAAGAAGAATTAAACATCACAAAAAATGCATTGAATAATACTTTTAAAATTATTGAAAAAGCTATAAATGATGGATATGAAAATTATCTACTTGGAGATGTAATAAAGCCAGTTTTTAGGAAATTTAACTAAATGTTAGAAAATAAAGTAATCGTAATAACAGGTGGAGCAGGATTAATTGGTACAGAATTTATAAAAGCAGTAGCAAAAAATAATGGTATAGCTATAATTGCAGATATTAATGAAGATTATAGTTTAAAAATAAAAAATAAGTTATCTTCTGAACTAAACACTTCACTTATAGATTTTGTTAAATTAGATATAACATCAAAACAGTCTATTCTTGAATGTATTAACTACATACAAACAAAATACCAAAAAATTGATGCATTAGTTAATAATGCATATCCTAGAAATAAAAATTATGGTAAACATTTTTTTGATGTTGATTATCAAGATTTCTGTGAAAATATAAACTTAAATATTGGAGGTTATTTCTTAACCTCTCAACAATTTGGTAGTTATTTTAAAAAACAGGGTTATGGGAATATTATTAATATTAGTTCAATTTATGGAGTTATAGCACCTAGATTTGAAATCTATGATAATACAGATATGACCACACCTGTTGAATATTCAGTTATAAAATCAAGCCTTATACATTTAACTAAATATATGGCTAAATATTTTAAAGGTTTAAATATAAGAGTAAATTCAATAAGTCCTGGAGGGATATTAAATAATCAACCAAAAGAATTTTTAAATAAATATAACAACTATGGTTTATCGAAAGGTATGCTAGAAGCTAAAGATTTGACGGGAACTTTAGTTTATTTGTTAAGTGATATGAGTAAATTTGTTAATGGTCAAAATATTATAGTTGATGATGGATTTACATTATAATAAAAAGAATAAAGAAAAGGAAAACTATCTTGGATAAAAAAATCAATTTTGCTATTTCATCGCTCTCTTTGAAAAAAAATGAACCTAATACTATTTTAGATAATTACATTAAAATAAATAATCCTCAATACATAACGAAAAAAAATAAATTATTTAGAAATAATAAAGAAGATTATCTCAAAGATGCTAAATACGTTGATGGTAAATATGAGAAATACTTATCTATTTTATCAAATAGACTAAATGTAATTCATAATTCATCTTTTGATGAAATATTTTGGAGACAATATTTTTATCTTGGATTACAAAGATATGTTACATTAGTTTATGAATTTTTCAAACAGATTGAAACAAGATTTAACCATAACAATTACGACTTTAGACTCGTTGAAAAGAAAAATTTTTATACGCCATTTGATTTAGAAGATTTAAGAGACTATCTATCAAATTCAGAATATGCACAAGAACAGCTTTTTACAATTTATTATCAATTATTTCATAAAAACTCAATCAATAATTATCTTATTTTAGAAAATGAGTTTAAAATAAGCAAACAAAATAATCTTTCAAAAGTAATTGATGATAATCATCAGTTTATTGATACAGAAGTGATACTTTTTGGAGTTGCGTGTGATCAACATGAGCTTAAAAAAGTTATGAACATATCAAATAAAAAAATTCTTTTTATTGAATTTAAACCTTTTCAAAATAATGATTACTCAATTAATCATATACACAGAGATTATTTATCAAAAGTTGAAAATAATTTTGATAGATTTGATAACTTTTTTTTTGCAACACTAAAAACATTATGTCCAACAATGCTAATTGAAAATTTTGACAAAAGCTTAGATTTTTATAAAAATTTGAGCTCATATTTCCCAAATCTAAAGTATTGTGTTTCAGAACACTGGATAAGTGACCACCAAATGTCAACTTTTATAGCTATACTTCGAACAAAAAAAATAAAATTTATATATAATGAACATAGAGGAATACAACACCCTTTTATTAATAATTTTACTACTGCTCTAATAAAAATAGCTGATATCTATTTAACTCAAGGTTGGTATAATTCTGATTTTGGGATTGGTAAACTTGTACAATCTGGTATACTTATGAATGATCTAGATAGATTAAAAATAATAAATCAGACATATTCTAAAAAAGATAAAATACTTTTTATGACTGCCCCTGCTTATGTAAAAAGAACAAATTATAATTCTCAAGACTTTTTTATGGGAGAAGATTCAGAATACTATTTTAATTTTCAATATGATTTTTTTTCAAATCTTAATAAATCTATTTTAAATAATATAATTTTTAGAGATGCTCCTATAATGAACATACGCAAATGGTTAATATATAATGTTCAAAATATTTTAGGAACATTTATTAACTCTATGCAGAAAGATACTCGAAATTGCTCAGGTTTAACTGCTATGTTAGAAGTTAAACTAGTAATCATAGACTATTTAGGTTCAGGCTATATGCAAGCATTAGCACATAATATACCTGTTATACTTTTTTTAAATAAAAACTCTTATTTAAATGATTCTTATAAAGATTTATTTGATGAGATAATTGAAGTTGGTATTTTACACACCGATGCAAAATGTGCAGCTGATTTTATAACTAAAATAGAAAATAATCCATTAGATTGGTGGCTAACACCCAAAGTACAAGAAGCTAAAAATAACTTATTAGATAAAATCTTAAAAGGTGGCGATGTTTTTAAAGAAAATTTATTTTCACTTATAAATAAAAAAGAGGACAATATAAGCATGACGAAGATAAATTTAGATTTTTATAAAGGATTAGATCATTATTCTGATGGAAATATAGAAGACGGAATTTTAGAAATTGTAAAATACACTAATGATTTTACTGATATACTTAATAGTACTGATAGTTGGCCTATTTTTTATCATTTGTCCCCAATAAGAAGAAATTTATTAAGTTGGTATAATTTTGATAAAAATGAATCACTACTTGAAATTGGTGGAGGTTGTGGTGCTTTTAGTGGTATGTTTGCAGAGAAACTTAAAGATGTTAAAGTGGTTGAACTTTCAAAGCGAAGGTCAGAGATTATTTATAATAGGCATAAAAATTATAATAACCTCGAAATAATTGTTGGAAATTTAAATGATATTATTTTTAAAGAAAAGTTTAACTATGTTACTTTAATTGGTGTATTAGAATATGCAGGGAAGTTTACAGATGGGAATACCCCCTTTAAAACTTTTTTAGAAAATATAAAATCATATTTAAAGCCTGAGGGGAAACTTATTTTAGCAATCGAAAATAAATTTGGTATAAAATATTGGGCAGGGGCAAAAGAAGACCATACAGGAAGATTTTTTGATAGTATTGAAAACTACCAAAATGACAAATCTATACAGACATTTGGAAAATTTGAATTAGACAGCCTTTTAAAAGAAGTTGGATTTAACAAAATCAATTTTTATTATCCTACACCTGATTATAAATTACCAAAATGTATTTATAGCGATGATTATTTACCAAAAGTTAATGATTTATTTGATGTTTTTAGTCAAAATTTTGACCAAAACAGATATGTACTTTTTAATGAAAGGGAAGCACTAAAAAATATTATTAATAATAATCAATTTCCATTTTTCGCAAATTCATTTTTAATTGAGGCCAGCATATGAAAACTATATTTTCTAAATTTAACAATGAAAGATTGCCAAAATTCCAAACTGTTACAAAAATATGTCAAGATTCTTCTGGTAATAGCTTATCTTTTAAAAAAGCAATTGTAAAAGAAGCAAAAATACATGTAGATAACATCTATAGTAATTATCTTTTACTCCGTTCAACTTTTAAGATAAATATTGTCAAACCTGAAAAAATAAAAGATGAGATAAAGTTTGAGATTGCAAAGGGCGTATCATTTGAAGAACTTCTTATCCAAACAATAAATGAAAATGATGAAAAGAAATTTAAATTATATATTAACCAATATATAGAGTATATTGATATTTTTGTAAACAAGTATCATACTACTTTCAATCCTTGCATTGAATTTTTAGATATTTTTGGCAATATTCAATTAGATAAACCACAAGATATTATTGAAATTGCAAATATTGATTTGACTTTTGGAAATATTTTTATTCATAAAAATGAATTTACTTTAATTGATTATGAATGGATATTTAAATTTCCTGTCCCAAAAGGATTTATAATATGGAGAGCTTTTAATCAATTTTCAAAAAATCACTTATTGTATAAAGAACATGAAAAATTTAAAGATATTTTAGAAAATATTATAGATAGCGAAACATTTATTGATGCAGAAAAGAATTTTTACAATTATGTTCATGGGAAACAAAAGAAATATATTTTACCTACAAAATTACAAAAAAGAACTGATTACCTTGATACAGACTTTAAAAATATTATTAATAAAAAGAATGTTATTAGAAGTTTAACTAATCAGGGAGAAGAAGTAATTGAATTTTCCATTTCTCCAAATAATAATATGCAAGAATTTAACTTTAAGTTATCAAATAATTGTAAAATTAATAACTTTGGTATATCGCTTTTAAGTGATTTCTGTGTGGTAAAAATTAATTCTATTTATTTAATTCATAAAGATGGAACAAAAATTGATGCAAAACAAAAGATAACTTCTAATGCAATTATTATCTTAAACAGTTATTATTATTTTAATATTGAGACACCTTATATATATTTTAATTCTTTTTTAGATCAAATTGAAAATACTGAGCAATTAATTATTCAACTTCAATATATTTATTTAGGGAAGAATGCTTTAACTGCATGTATCAAAGAAATTGAACTAAAAAAAGAAACATTTTATCATTCATTGTTAAAAACTGAGGGTTGGAAAATAGTTTTTTTTGGTGCATCAAGTGCATTAGAATATAAATTAAATGCGCTAGAAGAGAAAGGCATCTTCCCTGATTATGTTTGTGATAATGATGAGAAAAAAGATGGAACTTATTTTAATAGCTATAAAATTACTATTCCTAAAAAAATTTTTGGAAAAAATGAGAAATTTATTGTATTAATAACAAGTTCATATAAAAATGAGATAAAAGAGCAACTAGAAAAATATGATAATCCTAATATTCTTATTTTAGATTAGGATACATCAATTGATTTATGATTATAACAGTAATTTTAATATACATTAATTTAATTTTATAAAATGTATAATATATAATCCTGATAAAGGGTCAAAGGAAAAGGAAAAAGATGAGTAAGTATGATGTTGAATTGGATCTGAGCACAAGGAATAGCCTATCTGTTATAGCTAATAAAATAACTAATAATAGTAAAATTTTAGAGTTTGGTCCATCTCATGGAAGGTTAACAAAGTATTTAAAAGAATCTTTAGGGTGTGAAATTCATTGTATAGAAATAGACCATGAAGCAGCTCAAGACGCCTCAATGTATTCTGAAAAAATGATTATTTGCGATATTGAAGGTTTTACTTGGACAGAAAAGATTAAAGAAGAAAAATTTGATTATATTATATTTGCTGATGTTTTGGAACATCTGAGAAATCCTAAGAAAGTATTATCCATATGCAAAGATTATCTAAAAGATACAGGTAGTATTCTTATCTCTATTCCTAATATTGCACATTCATCAATAATAATTGATTTACTCAATGACAAATTTATTTATAGAGATGTAGGATTACTTGATGACACACATATAAAACTATTTACAAAAACTACACTTGATAATTTAATATCTGAAATTGGTTTATTTACAAAATATGAAACTAGTATTAAAATTGAGCCAGAAGAAACTGAATTTCATAATTTTTATGAAGAACTTCCCTCTTCAGTAGCTTCATACATAAAAAAATTACCATATTCAAATTCTTATCAATTTATTATGGAACTTGTCCTAAATGAACCAAAAATTAAATTGTCTGATTTTGAAAATAACTCAAATAATCAAAATAATCTTATAGAAGATGAAAAAAAATTTGTTGAATATAAGAAACATGAGAACTTTAAGACAAAAATAAAAGCTGTTGCATTTTATTTACCGCAATTTCATCCATTCAAAGAAAATGACGAATGGTGGGGAAAAGGTTTTACGGAATGGACAAATGTGACAAAAGCAAAACCAAATTTTTATGGACACTACCAACCACATCTCCCAATACATAATGGTTTTTATGACTTAAGAGTGGCAGATGTTATGAAAGAACAAGCAAAACTTGCTAAAAACTATGGCATTTATGGATTTAATTTTTATTACTACTGGTTTGGTGGTAAGGTTTTAATGCATGAACCATTTGAAATATTACTAAAAAATAAAGATATTGATATCAACTTCTGTATAACATGGGCTAATGAAAATTGGACAAGAGCATGGGATGCATCAGAAAATGAAGTATTAATAAAACAAGAACATTCTAATAATGATTCAATAAAATTTATACAAAGTTTATATAAGTATTTTAATGATGCAAGATATATATACATAGATAATAAACCAGTATTAATAATTTATAGATGTGATATCATTCCAAATATAAAAGAAACTCTTCAATTGTGGAGAGAAGAAGTAAAAGAAGCTGGCTATGATGGTATTTATCTTATTTGTGCACAAACTTATGGAATAACTAGTCCATTAAAGTATGGATTTGATTCTGCAATGGAATTCCCTCCTCATAATACCCTTGATACTCAGAACAAAATTGACAAAAAAATATTAAATAATGATTTTTATGGAACTATTTTTGACTATAATAAAGTTGTGGAACAACAATGTAATAAAATTAGACCTGATTACAAATGTTTTGAAACACTTATGCTTTCATGGGACAATACAGCTAGAAAACAAAATTTTAGTAATACCTTTGCAAATTTTACAATTAAGAAATATAAAGAATGGTTATCTAATATTGTAAATAATCTATACGTTAATAATGCGTTTAAAGATGAAGAAAAACTTATTTTTATTAATGCTTGGAATGAATGGGCAGAAGGAACACACCTTGAACCAGATAGAGAGTATGGTTACAATTATTTGGAGTCAACATATGATATATTAAAAAACTATGATGAAAAAAATCTTGAATTATTGAAGAAAAATAATATTTCAAAAAAAAGTGAAAATGCCCTGATTTTGCATATCTATGAAAATGACCTTTTAGAGAACATAAAAAATATTTTATTAAAATACAATCAAAAAGATTTTGATTTTTATATAACAATTTCATCATTTAGAAATGATTTACCTTTTGAACTAAAAGATATATATCCCAATTCTTATATCAAACTTGTTGAAAGAAGAGGAGAAGATGTTTTAGCTTTTATTGAAATGTATAAAGAATTGAAAAGCCTAAACTACCAAAAAATCTGGAAAGAGCATACGAAAAAAGATTTAAATAAAAATTTTGATAAGAATTTATTTAATATAAATAATTTATTAGATTTTTCTTTTATTAATTCAGAAGAAGCTTCAGTTTTTCTTGACCTAACTTTTTGTAATGAGGAAGATAAAATAATATTAGCGGAAAATTCAAAAAGAAAAGAAAATAAGCAAGAGAAACTTCAAGAAGATACTTCACTAAAGAAAATTGATAATATAATTAGTAATAAACAAAAAATCAATGAATTAATAATTCCTAAATCGAATAATCTTCCAACTGCTAGTAAAATAAGTTTAATTTTAAAGAAAATATATGAGATGAAAGAACTTAATAATAAAATTTTACTTTATGGGAATGGTTACTTAGGTAAAGTTATCTTATCTATATTAGGAAATAAGGTAATAGCTGTAATTGATAAGAATATAAAACAACAGTTAAATACCCATAAAGTAATTCAACCTGTAGAAATTCAGAAATATGATTATGATTCTATTGTTATAAGCGTTATAGGAAGAGAGAAAGAAGTTATATCTACTTTAATTAGTAATGGTGTCAAAGCTGAAAAAATTGTCATATTATAAAAGTAACTAGTTATTTTATATTGAGAAAGTAAGAGAATTCTTACTTTCTTCATTTTTAATTTCAAAAAAATTAATATTTAGTCTTTTATAGTATAAATTTAATATTTCTAGTAATTCTTTATTTCCAGAATAAAAATAACATTCTTCATTCTCTGCCCTTCTATAAAAATAGAAATTATTAATTTTACAAATTAGCTTTAAAAATTTATAGGAAAATAGTTCAATATTTTTAAAATTTTTACTGAAAGAATAAATATTTTCATTTTTTATATTATTCTTAGTTAAAAAACTTTTAATAATATCTTCGTTCCCTAATGCAGTTATAAGAAAATTCTTATTTTTAAAATCAGTTATTTGGGTAGGAGAATAAATATCTCTATTATAACTTTTAGATAATATTTCACAATTCATATCAAAAATATTTATTATATTTTCATTAAAAATAGTATTTATAAAAACTCCAAAAGAACCATATCCATATATATTAAACATTTTATTATCTAATATTTTAAAAACTTTATAAAGTTGTTCTATATTATAAAAGAACTCAGCATCATATATTATTTCATTTTCTTTTTCCATCCTAATTAAATAATTTTTAATTAACTTAGTATTATACCTTGATATTAATTTAAGTTTTGCTTCCCAATTATAAGTTGTAGAATTATAATCAATATGAGTCTTAATTAAAATTTTTTTCTTAATAAAAGGACTATTAAACTTCTCAAGTTGTGTGTCCCAAAACCTATATGAAATTGCTGTTTTATCAACTTCCCAAAGTCTTTTCATTTCATTAGAATTTAATTCCGTAACATCGAGAAGGGCTTTATAGTCTACATATGATGAAGTTTTAAAATAATTTTCTTTTACTAACTTCAATAATTTCAACTCATATTCTCGTATAACCTCACTTTTTTTTAAATATATTTTACAATCATTCCAAAATTTATTAAAGAAAACACTTACTATTATATTTTTATTAAAAACAATAAAAAAACTCTCTATAAATTCTTCATAATATATGCTCTTATTTATTCCCCAAAAATCAACCTTTCTTTTTTTCATCTCTTCAAACATTGGTCTAGGATTATTTATTGGAAAAAATATGCTATCATTTACATTTAATATTTGTTGATAGTTGAAATAATTATCTATCTTACTTAATCCTATTTTCCAAGAGATAAAATCATATCCTATATTTTTCCTAACTATCCCGTGAACAATGTAATTCTCTAACTTTTTTAATTCATTTATTTTCATATTTTCTGAAGTTGTCACAAAAACAATATCATAACCTAAAAAATAAAGTTCTTTTATAAAAAATAAAACATATTCATCAATTATATTATCTATATCAAAATGAGAAAATAAACATAACTTTTCCCTGTCATTTCCTAAAAAAGTAGAACTACTTATAATAGTCTTTTGTTCCTCTTCTCTTAAATTAATATTAGACAACATTATATTTCCCTAAATACCATTCAATAGTTTTAACAATCCCACTATCAAAATTTTCATCAGCTTTCCAACCTAACTCTTTTTCTAACTTTGTTGCATCAATAGCATATCTTCTATCATGACCAGCCCTATCTTCTACAAAAGTTATTAAATCTGTATATGAGCCTTCAGGTAAAGGAACTTTTTTATCAAGAATCTCACAAATAGTAATTGCTATTTGAAAATTTGTTCTTTCATTTCTGCCACCAATATTATAAGTATTCCCTACTGTCCCATTATGGTAAACTAAATCTATTCCTTTACAATGATCTAAGACATATAACCAATCTCTAATATTTTTTCCATCTCCATAGATTGGAATAGAATTTCCCTGTAAAGCATTTCTTATAATTGTTGGAATTAGTTTTTCATCATGTTGTTTTGGACCATAATTGTTTGAACAATTAGTAATTACGGTATTAATTCCATATGTTTCATTATATGCTCTTATTATCATATCACTAGAAGCTTTAGATGCAGAATATGGAGAGTTTGGAGAGTATGGAGTTGTTTCAGTAAATAGTTCTTTTAGATTATCTGAAAGTGTTCCATATACTTCATCTGTAGAAATATGATGGAATCTACAGTTTCTATAATCTGATTTATAAGTAAATGGTTTATCCAACCAATATTTATATGCTACATCAATAAGAGTAAATGTCCCATTTACATTTGTTTGAACAAATATACCTGGATTTTTAATTGAATTATCTACATGTGATTCTGCTGCGAAGTGTATTACGCTTTGGATATTATATTCATTAAATATAAATTCTACTAACTCTCTATTACAAATATTACCTTTTATAAATTTATATCTAGGCTTTGATTCTATTTCTTTTAGATTATCTAAGTTACCTGCATATGTTAATAAATCTAAATTTACTACATTATAATTTAAGTATTTATCTAAAAAGTATGGTAAAAAGTTTGAACCAATAAATCCAGCACATCCTGTTAAAAGTATTGTCTTATTGTTATTATTAAACACTTATTTTCTTTCTCCTAATTTTCTTAAACAATCATCTAATCCATCTTTCCAATATGGTATTTCTAGATTAAACTCTTTTTTTATTTTAGTTTTATTTAGTAAAGAATAATGTGGCCTAACTGCTGGTGTTGGATACTGGAAAGTTTCTATTGGATTTATCTTACAATTTAACTTTGCCATTTTCGTAATCTCTTTTGCAAAATCATACCAAGACAATACTCCTTCATTGGAATAGTTATATATTTCTACTTTTTTATTATTGATTTTAGGAATTATATCTAAAATAGTTTTTGCTAAATCTTTTGCATAAGTTGGTGTTCCTATTTGATCAAAGATTACACCTAGTTCTTCTTTTTCAGATCCAAGTCTAAGCATTGTTTTTACAAAATTATTCCCATAACTTGAATAAACCCAGGAAGTTCTTATAATTATAGAGTTTAATGGATTTATTTTAATCATTTCTTTTTCACCATCAAGTTTTGTTTTCCCATAAACTGAATTTGGGTTTGTTTGGAACTCTTCGCAGTATGGCTTAAAGTTTTTACCATCAAATACATAATCTGTACTGATATGAATTAATTTAATATTTAATTCTTTTGATATATTTGCTAGTTTTTTCACAGCTTTTCTATTTACTAAATCTGCATTGATTTCATCTGATTCAGCTTTATCTACGGCTGTATATGCTGCACAATTTATAAGTGTATGTATATTATTTTGAATACAAAAATCTTTTACTTTATCATGATTTCTTATATCTAAGTCATTTGAAGATGTAAAAAGGAAATTATAAGAATACTCAGTTGAAAGCTCTTTTATTTCACTTCCAAGTTGACCATTACTTCCTGTTAGTAAAATATTAAGCATAATAATCTACTCCATATTCAAATAAATCATCTGTTTCATTTAATTTTGCTTGAGTAGTGTCTTTAGAAGAAAGTTTTAATTCTTTTTTATTTATAATCCAATCTATATTTAAACTTTCATCATCAAATGCTATTCCTCTATCACATTCTGGACTATAGTAATTATCCACTTTATAAGCAAATACCGTATCATCTTCAAGAACAACAAATCCGTGAGCGAAACCTCTTGGAACAAGTATTTGTTTTTTATTATCAGCACTCAATTCAATAGCTACATATTGACCAAAGGTGGGAGAATCTTTTCTTATATCAACTGCTACATCTAAAACTCTTCCTTGTATTACCCGTACTAGTTTTGTTTGAGCATAAGGAGGAAGTTGATAATGAAGTCCTCTAAGAACACCTTTTGAAGATTTTGATTCATTATCTTGGCAAAAATTTATTTTAAAACCTAAGAATTCTTCTAATTTATCTTGTCTAAATGTTTCTACAAAATACCCTCTTTCATCACCGTAGACTTCTGTTTCAATTATTATTACATCATTAATTTTTGTTCTTATAAATTTCATATTACATTACTTTTCTTGGTTGATTAGCACGGTTTATTAGATATTGACCATATTGATTTTTTTTCAAAGGTTCTGCTAATTTTAGTAGGTTTTCTTTTGAAATATATCCCATTTCATATGCTATTTCTTCTAAACATGCTACTTTTAGTGATTGTCTATTTTCAATAGTTTGAATAAATTGACCAGCTTCTAATAAACTTTCATGAGTTCCTGTATCAAGCCAAGCATAGCCTCTTCCCATAAGTTCTACTTTTAATCTATTTTCATCTAAGTAATTTTGATTTAATGTTGTAATCTCAAGTTCACCTCTATAACTTGGTTTAACTTCTTTTGCTTTTTTCACAATATCATTTGGATAGAAGTATAAACCAATTACTGCATAATTAGATTTAGGTTTTTTAGGTTTTTCTTCAATAGATATTGCATTATTATTTTGGTCAAATTCAACAACTCCATACCTTTCTGGATCTTTTACATAATATCCAAAAACAGTCGCTTTTTTCTCATTTTTAACATTTTTTATACTCTCAGATAAAAGTTGAGTTAATCCATGTCCATAAAATATATTATCACCTAATACTAAACAGGCATCATCCCCATTTAAAAAATCTTCTCCTAATATAAAAGCTTGAGCTAATCCATCTGGACTAGGTTGAATTACATATTCAAATTTCATACCTAGATCATTCCCATTACCCAAAAGGTTTTTAAAATTAAGTTGATCTTCATTTGTAGTTATAATCAGTATTTCTTTTATTCCAGCTAACATTAGAACTGACAAAGGATAATATATCATTGGTTTATCGTATATTGGAACAAGTTGTTTTGATACACCTTTTGTGATGGGATAAAGTCTTGTCCCTGAACCTCCTGCTAATATTATTCCTTTCATTTATTCCCTTCGTATAATACATTTATCAATTTTCATATAATCTATAGTTTCATTTAAAAATAATTTATTCTAAATAAATATACTATCAAAATCGTGATGAGAAATATGTTAAAGTTTACTACTTTGAATAAGAATTCTATTTAATAAAGTTTTTGATACTAAACCATTTTCTTTAAAAAACTTATCTTTTATCTCTTCCCTTTTTATAAAAAAACAATCTTCTAAAAATTTTAAAGCGATAATTAATTCTACTTCTGTTTTAACATTAATACCTGGAGAATATTCATCATAATCAAATAAAAATCCACCCATATTTTTTTCATATAACTCCCTATCATAATCAAAAAATATTATAGGTCTATCTAAAAGCAGAAAATCATATGCTATAGAAGAATAATCAGTGATTAATACATCAACATATTTAATTATTGGATAAATATCACCTTGTGTTGGATGAAACTTTATATTGCTAAATTCTTCATTTACAATCAATTCTTTAAAGAATTCCATAACACTTGGATGTAATTTAACAATCAAAAGTATATCTTCATTTAATAATTCTTCATTTAATTTAATG
>TARA_R110002033_G_scaffold169315_1_pt1 | contig 56113 bp, 57 predicted proteins | sample TARA_R110002033 | Tara Oceans TARA_R110002033 (sample SAMEA4397051) | marine metagenome | biome: Polar Biome; feature: [SRF] surface water layer (ENVO:00010504); material: water (ENVO:00002006), including particulate matter (ENVO:01000060) such as... | depth 5 m
CGCCCGCATTATTGCGATTAGTGACAGTAACCATATAATTGCGAGTGCAGCAGAGGAACAGTCTAATGTTGCGAAAGAAATTGATGGCAACATTACGACCATTAGTGATTTGGCAGCACAAACAGTAGTTGGTGCAAACCAAACCAGTGCAAGCACAGCGGAATTGACTCGATTAGCCATTGAGCTAAATGAGTTGGTGGTTAGATTTAAAGTATAGTTTTAGCTATTAGGTTTTACGCTTTTTTATCGATCTGGTTTGGTAGGTTTGTTTTTCATCAATATCTTCCAAACTAGATCACGTGTATATTGCTCCCTTCTGTGTTGGCTTGGTTCGCGAAATCGGGCAAAATTTTCTCTTCTTGGTAATCCGTCGTTATTTATGAATATCGCTCTCAAAAATATTGCTGAATCAGATGTTACTTGCTCTAACTGCCAAGCTTGCTGCTGTCGTATGGAAGTGATGATCATCAGTGATACTGGTGTGCCAGACAAACATGTATCGGTAGATGAGTGGGGAGGAGAAACCATGCTTAGATTAGATGATGGTTGGTGTTCGGCTGTCGATAGAGATACTTTTTTATGTACAATTTATGAAAATCGTCCATGGATTTGTCGTGAATTCGAAATGGGCTCTGACGAGTGTCGAGAAGAGTTTAATGTTATCAGGTAGTAACTGAACTGATAGCGACTACCTGATGCGATTAAATGATCAAATTTTATACAAAGCGCAAAGCTTATTGCCGGATGGATCACGTAAATAAGCTAAATACAGCTTAATACTGCCCATTTCACGAATGCCTGGTAGATCTTCACAAGTGGTTCCACCGTTTGCTATGCCCGCTGCATGCCATGCATTGACAACTTCTTCAGATTTCGCTGAAAATCCTATTGTGCTGCCATTTCCGTGACACGCTGCTTCGCCGTTAATAGGTTTTGTAATGGCAAACGAACCTGTATCTGTGCGATAAAAACATCTTCCTTTTGGATCGACAAAGCCTTCGCCGTAGCCAAGCGTTTTAAAAGTAGCATCGTAAAATGTTTTTGAAGCTTGTATGTCATTAGCACCTAGCATAACGTGACTGAACATGGTGTCTTATCCTTACCTTATGATTATTATTTAGTAATGCTTTATCTCATATAGACGTGATTTGTTCAAACATTGAAGAGAGGGCTTTTTGATGCACGCAACGCAAATAGGGTTTAATCCAGAATATACAGAAGAATCCCCAAGTCTTGATGAGATCAATAGCCTAAAAGGCATGGCTATTTTAGAGTTTGGTGCGCCTTGGTGTGGCCATTGTCAGGCTTCACATGACTCTGTCGAAGAAGTAATGAAGGGAAATCTAGAGCTAACTCATATTAAGGTGTTTGACGGTAAAGGAAAGCGGCTAGGTCGCCAATTCGGCGTAAAGCTTTGGCCTACATTAATTTTGCTTCGAGATGGGCAAGAAGTTGCTCGCATTGTGCGTTTTACATCGGTTGATGAAATTCACGAGTTGCTGGGCTCAAATGTTTAAGCTGTAAGTAGATCGGATTGTTTAGACTGTTATGTCGATGAGGCGGCCAATGGTCTTATCGGAAGTATCTAGAACTTTGGCATTCGCTTGCGCTTCTAATGCACTGCTTTTTGCTTCTATCAAGCCATCTTGAATAGGAGAGCCGTAAAGTCCAGAGTTTTGGGCGGAAGTGGGCTGGCTCAATGTTTGAGTCGACGCATCGGCTACTTTTTGGCTTGCTTGATCTAGCTTGTATTGGCTACGCTGTAGACCTTGTTGGCCATAAATAAATGACGAGTTATTGATTTGCATTGTCGAGCCTTTAGTTCAAATTATCAGTTGAGTCTAGCACAATAGGGCGATTGTTTTTTAAACAAGGATTGTTTTTTTATGTTTCAAATTGAAAGCTGTATGAGCAGGAATGTGTATGAAGGGTAGTTTTAAAAAGGCGGTTGTTGCTAGTACGCTTATTCTTTTCTTGTCGCCTGCTATGGCTATTAATGAACTTGATTCGACGAATAAAGTGCTTTTCTATAAAACAATAGATGATAACTCTACTAAACTTTCCGCTTCTTCAGCTTCGACTCATGCAGAAAAAATAGATACTTTGAGTCGTATTTTACTTGGTTCTGAGTATGTAGGTGGTAGTGTTGGGGAAGGAGAACAAGGGAAATATGATAAAGACCCTCTTACTCGTTTTGATGTATTTGATTGTACTACCTATGTTGAAACGGTATTGGCTGGTGCTATGTCATCCACTTCTGAAGCATTTAAAACAAACTTGATGCGTTTGCGTTACAAAGATGCAAAAGTTTCCTTTGTGACGCGAAATCATTTCCCTAGCTTAGATTGGTTTCATAATAATCAAGCTATTTTGCAAGATATAACGCCAGATGTTGCTAATGGTGGCGCTCGAGTTGCAAAGACGATTGTCGATAAAGCCGCCTGGTATCAACGTATTAGCAGTGATGTGATTCATTGTGATGCAGAATCTTCCCGCGATTGTCGAGAGTTATTGGCTCAGTTGCATGCAGAAGGAAAGGCTTTTGTCCCAGAACCGGCTTATTTGCCTTATGTTCCTTTAACTGAATTGTTTCTTGGCAGTGATCGGCACGTTAACCAAGAGGTATTAGATCGTATTCCTTCCGGCAGCGTGATCAGTATGGTTCGCCCTGATTGGTCATTAAGACAATATATTGGTACGAATATGAACGTCTCACACCAAGGGCTTGCTATTCGCAAAAATGGCACACTGTTTCTTCGGCATGCCAGCTTAACCCATAAAAAAGTAGTGGACGAAAACTTCGCCGAATATTTTTCGCAGTATTCTGCTAGTTCTTCTTTGAAAGGATTTAATGTTCAAATTTTGAGATAGCGAAGCCTGATTAGCTCTATTTTTTTCGATTTTGTTTTTTAAAATTGGTACTAAAGTGTTGCAAATGTACTTCTAATGCATCGCAAGAGATCGTGATCTCTCTGACAGATAGATACAGAGAATACATCAGGCAAATAAGGCTAGCACCAAAAATGTAACTGCCTATTTGTTGGTACTCAAGATAGATCGCCATCATGGATAATACACAAAGGAAAAAGCTGATAACACCGGCTTCCTGCATGCGTCTTATCAAATAAATTCGCTTACGTAAGTTGGTTATTTGCTCTGTAATGTTTGCGTCTTCTAGCTTTGGGTCAAAGTTACGAATAATCGAGGCCAGTGTCACAAAGCGGTTGGTGTAAGCCAGTAGCAACAGTGAAACCGCAGGAAACAACATGGCTGGTGTAGTGAGTGTGATAATCATGGTCAACCTTGTGAATTAATAGATGCTTTTAATACCGTTTAATTGCTTTATTCTACGTCTTCGTAAAGGTATTTAGTATTGCATTTTACCCTTCTGAAAGTATAAAAAATAAGCGTTGTATCGACTCAACTTCCTTCTATAATGCGCTTATATTTATATATTTTGCCCTAGGAATAGAATATTCCTGCCCGCGTTTGAGTTAGCATTTTCGTAAAAAGAGAGAAAGAAATGAGTGATATGTTTAGTATTGGCTTATTGATTATTGCCAGTGCATTGTTTGCTATGTCTGAAATAGGCATGGCGGCAGCTAGGAAAATTAAATTGCGCGTCCTCGCTGACGAGGGTGATGTTAAAGCGCAAGCTGTTCTCACCTTGCAGCAAAAGCCGGGTGCTTTTTTTGCTATGATTCAAATCGTACTAAATGCGATTGCTATTTTGGGCGGTATTGTAGGTGAGCAAGCGCTTACACCATATATAAAGCAAGTGGTAAATTTGCTTTATTCTGGACCCTTATTGGATCAAGTCAGCTTTGTCTTTTCTTTTCTTTGTTTAACGTCACTGTTTATCTTATTTGCAGATCTTCTACCTAAGCGTTTGGCGATGATTATGCCTGAAGCCGTAGCAATTCGAATGGTTACGCCTATGCTTTGGGTGACTTTCTTATTAACCCCCGTGGTTTTTTTGTTTAATGGTTTTACCAATTTAATTCTACGTTTGTTTAATGTGCCTATTGAGCGCCAAGAAGTTGTTACCACAGAAGACATTGTCGCCATGATGGACGCTGGTGCTGAAGATGGTAGTTTGCAGAGTCAAGAGTATCAGCTTATTGGTAATGTGTTTGAATTAGAAACTCGAAACATTTCTAGTACCATGACGCCTCGTGATCAAATTATCTATTTTGATATTGATGACAGTAGTGAAGAAATCAGCCAGAAGATTATCGATCATCCACATAACGATTTTCTAGTCTGTAATGGTAGCTTGGATAAAATCGAAGGCATTATTGAATCGAAAGAAATATTACGTTTGGTACTAAAAGGCGAACCTGCTCAAATCAAGCCGGAAAAGGTCGATAAAGAAGTGTTTTATCTACCAGAAACCTTAACACTTTCTGAAGCGCTTAATGCTTTCCGTGTAGCGCCACAAGCTTTTGCTGTCATTGTAAATGAATATGCGACTATCGTAGGCATCGTGACAGTGAAAGACTTGTTAGGTGGCTTTATGGGCGGCTTACTAACTCCTCACGATGAAGAGCAAATTGTACAGCGCGATCCGAATTCTTGGTTGATTGAAGGGTTAACGCCGATTAATGACGTGATGCGCAGTTTGAATATAGAAGAGTTTCCTGACCGAACTCAGTATGAAACACTCGGTGGATTTATTACTTATAGCTTAAAACGCTTGCCCAAGCGCACAGATTTTTTTGTCTATGAAGGCTACAAGTTTGAAGTACTAGATTTGGAAGGCGTGAGAGTCGAGCAGCTATTAGTAACGCGGATGAAAAAATCATGACACTTTTTCTATCATTGTCTTGCTAGAGTACCAATCTCCTTAAAGCATTCATATAGTGTTATTTTTAGGCGTATTAGAGTGTTTTTGGCTTCATATAAGAACCATACGTCAAGAAACTAAAGGATAGTTCGAGTAATAGGGAAATAGACTTTCTTTAGGGGTTGCTGACGTACCCTTTAGTTTTTCAATGCTAGCATGATATTTCCAAAATCATGAAAGATAAGGAAGCTTAGATGTCTCGTTTTATTAAAAAACTATTGAACGTACAGTTATTTAACCGCCATGCTGAAGTACTAGCTGATATTGAGGCCGGAAGTAATTTAGATATGGATGAATGGAGGGGCTGGGATGCTTGGGTAGATGTTAAAAAATAGTCTATATTATTTAAACTCGATATAAATCCTGAATAGATAAATCGGAGCTACTATGAGTCGATTTTAAAAGGGTAGGAAGCGCATGAAATAGTGCTTTTCTACCCTTTTTTATTTCTATTTTTTGTTCTTTTGCTAATTGTTCTATATGTCTACTGAGTTGCTAATAATACCTTAATCTACCTTAGGTTTTCTTTGCATATTTTCTAAAGACTACTATGTAAACACCTCACTCTTTAAAGATCGGCTATAAAAAAAGGAAAGAAGGGACGTTTTTTCTAGTGTATTTGACCATTATAAATTAACCACGTAGTGTAAATAGTGAAGTGTGGATGGCGCTTTCTTGTTTGATCACTTGTGTTTGTTGACTCTTTTTTAATAAAGAGATTCTAAAAAAAACAAGAAAACACCTTACCTTCACGAGCATTTTAAAGTTAGTTTTATTTCTGAAAGGAGAATTAAGAATGGCTACCGGAACGAAAAGTACAGCTCAATCTAAAGCTCATGAAAAAGTAGATAGCGTTGCTGAAGCGGCTCATAAAGGAGTAGATGGTGCTGCTGAAATGAAAGAGCATAGTCAAGAACGCATCGAAGAAGTGGCTCACCAAATCAGTGAGCAAGCACATAAAATCGCGGATACTGCGAAAAACCAATCTGAAAAAATATCTTCAGCAGTTGGTGAGTATGCTAAAGAACATCCTGTTAAAACCATTGGTATTGCGTTCTTAGCAGGTGCGCTAGCTGCTAGTTTCTTATGTAAACGTAAATAAGCATGGAAACCGTATAGATGGAAACACCACAGCACTCTGATTCATCGCAAAAAAAATCTGACTTGGATGATGTGATTGATACTCATAAAAGTTGGCTAAAGAGTGTATTGGGGCTTGGAGCATTAGAAGCGAAGTTATGGGTGACGTCCAGTGCCCAGCTCCTTGCCTTAATGTGTGGTGTGATCTTCCTATTGCTTACTACCTGGTTATTAATTATCGCCAGCAGTGCCGCGATTGCATGGAGCTACGGATTTTCTCTTGCTGGCATTTTGTTAACCGCTACGTTAGTGACCTTTTTAAGCTCTATCGTCTTGCTTTATTTTGTGAAACGAACATTGAAAAGCATGGATTTTACCCGTACTTTGGATGCCATTATTCCAACTGATGAGGAGTAGGATATGTTTGGTCTTAAACAAATGCACCAAAAGCGAGAGCGCCTTTATTTGCGTACTCAGGTTTTGGAAAAACGTGCCAAATTGTCACGTGATAACGCTGTTGATAATATTCTAGACAAAGCGACTAGCCCGACAGGGTTGATTGCTAGCTTTGTTTTAGGTGCAAGTACACAGCTAGATATCACTAGAAAGGCCAGAAAAAATTTGCTTAATGGCGCTAGCCGAGATGTATTAAGCTTTTTAGTAGCACAAGTTTCTGCTTATGTGGCAAACAGTACCGCGCAAATGAATGCGTCTGCAGAAAGCACGCCCTCTAAAGGTGAAGAGCAAACTACTGCTTCACAACAACCTCATTCTGATGAAGAAAACCTCTCCCAAGAAACACCTTCTGCCGCACCAAAAGATACTGGTACTTTATAAGACAGCATCGATCATGCACCGTGATTGAGCGTTGTGAGTTCGTTAAATAAACAATCGCTGCCAATACACTAACTTGTTCAAAAAAACGACACTTAATCCTCGACTTTAGCGCCTTAAGTCTCTATATTCGCCCATCTTTGTGTTTGTCATTTGACCCTGCTTTTGTGGTCTGTATGAACGTTTTTCTTTTCTCTTTGTTTAGGGCTTTTTCCTTTGATCTCCACGGCTAATATCACCATGCAATTTGGCGCAACGCCATTGTTTGAAAACATCTCTGCAAAATTCGGTAACGGCAATCGCTATGGCTTAATTGGCGCGAACGGATGTGGCAAGTCTACCTTCATGAAAATCCTTAGTGGGGCGCTGACGCCAACGTCTGGTAACGTTTCTATTACTCCAGGTGAAAAAGTCGGTACCTTGAGTCAGGATCAGTTTGCTTTTGAAGAATATACTGTTGTTGACGCCGTTATTATGGGGGATGTGGCGCTTTGGAAAGTCAAACAAGAGCGTGATGCCATTTACTCTAAGCCAGAAATGAGCGAAGAAGATGGTATGCGCGCGGGTGAGCTAGAAGCGGAATTCGCCGAGATGGATGGTTACAGTGCGGAAAGTCGAGCAGGTGATATTCTATTAGAAGCGGGAATCGTAGAGGAATTTCATTTTGGCCTAATGAGTCAAGTTGCACCGGGTTGGAAACTTCGTGTTTTATTAGCACAAGCCTTGTTTGCTAATCCTGATATTTTGCTATTGGACGAACCGACCAACAACTTGGATATCCATACCATCAACTGGTTGGCTGGTGTGTTGAATCAACGTAAATGCACCATGATTATCATTTCCCATGACCGTCACTTTTTAAACTCTGTATGTACTCACATGGCAGACATCGATTTTGGTGAATTGCGTATTTACCCTGGTAACTACGAATACTTCATGGAAGCCTCGTCTTTGATTCGCGAACAGTTATTAACTGAAAATGCGAAGAAAAGTGCGGAAATGGACGATCTTCAAGCGTTCGTGAATCGCTTTTCTGCTAACGCATCAAAAGCAAAACAAGCCAGTTCTCGCGCTAAGAAATTAGAAAAAATTGAATTATCAGAAGTGAAACAGTCAAGCCGAATGACACCATCGTTGTCTTTCAAACAGGACAAGAAACTTCATCGTCATGCTTTGATTTTAGAAGATATTGGCCACGGCTATGATGAGTTACTTTTTTCTGGTGGTAGTATTATTTTAGAAGCGGGTTCTAGACTGGCTATTATTGGTGAAAACGGCGCAGGTAAAACTACTTTCTTACGTTGTTTGATGAAAGAACTAGATGTAAAACATGGCGAGATTAAATGGGCTGAAAACGCCGTGATAGGTTACTGCCCACAAGATAGCACTGATGATTTCGACTGTGATTTAACCTTGTTTGATTGGATGTCCAAATGGCGTACCGTTAAACATGACGACCTAAAAGTACGAGCGATGCTTGGGCGTTTGTTGTTCACTGCAGACGATTTCAACAAAAAAGTACGAGTATGTTCTGGTGGTGAGAAAAACCGCTTATTGTTTGGTAAGTTGATGATGATGGACTTAAACGTCTTAGTTATGGATGAGCCAACAAACCACATGGACATGGAAGCCATCGAAGCCTTAAACAATGCCTTGTTAGATTTTGACGGCACGCTGATTTTTGTAAGTCACGATAGAGCGTTCGTTTCTTCATTGGCGAACCGAGTGATTGAAATTAAAGGACAAAAAGTCGTTGATTTCCAAGGCACATACGATGAGTACCTTGCTCACCAAGGCTAATATCGTGTAGATATAGTGTCTATTTAAAGCCACTTACTGGATGCCAGTAAGTGGCTTTTTTACGACTACCGATGACAAAAACGGCTTGCAGCCAAAGCAGGTCTTGATCATGATAAGTTGATGACATTTTCTACTATTACTATGGAGTCGTTTTTGGATATTTTAATAATAAAAGACTATCTCTTATCTAAGCCTGAAGCGGTCGAGGATTATCCGTTTGATGATAAAACAGCGGTGTTTAAAGTTCAGGGGAAGATGTTTGCTTTATTAAGTAAGTATCAGGGGCGTCAGTTGCTTAACTTAAAGTGTAATCCAGACCATGCCATTGAATTACGCGATATATTTATGGAGATCATTCCGGCTTACCATATGAATAAACGCCATTGGAATTCAGTTATTTTAGATGGCGATTTACCAATGGGAGAAATAGAAAGGTTGGTTGATCATTCCTATAGTTTGGTAGTAAAAGGCTTAAAAAAATCTATCAGAGAAGGCTTGGAAGTTCGCCATGGTGGTGAAATTTATAAATAAAAAACGATGCAGTTTTGTATCGCATATTCCTTGCTGTGTTGATTTAAATTACATGGCCTTATTTCTCTTCTTTATCTTTTTTTCTTAACTATTTTTCAGATTCATTGCTGATGTCGTTTTATTGTCATTTCTATGTAATGTTTTATCCGTAAATTCATTTCTAGCTTTCTTTTGCAGGGGAAAGCAACTTATTCAAAATTTACGATAAAACGAGTAGTCAAGGATCGATTAATAAAGGGTCAAGTACCTAAAATTCGACAGCCTAGGCGACTAATATTTAATAAATAATAGGGCAGTGTTATGAATATTATGAACAATGGAAGACTAGGGTTTGATGAATTAGATGAGCTGGTACGCCCAGCACCCGAAGTTGTAGAGTTCGAAGAAGTTGCTAATAAAATGGTGTCTCGCCGTGGTTTTCTAGGTGGTGGTGCAGCTGTGGGTGCAGGTGCTTTCGTAATGGGGTCTACGACCTTAGCGGCTGGTAAAGTGTTGGCCGCTGGAGCGACAGAATCTCGTCTTGCATTTAGCATGGTAAAAGCCAATTCATTGGATACCGTGACTGTACCAGAAGGTTACAAATGGGAAGTGGTTGCTTCTTGGGGCGATCCATTGTTTAGTAATGCCCCAGCTTTTGATGCGACAACAGGTGGCACTGGCGCTTCTCAAGAGTTAGCTTTTGGCGATCATAATGACGGCATGGCTTTCTTCTCTAGAGATGGCAAACAAATCATGGCCATTAACAATGAATATACCAATGAGAAAACACTTCACGCTAATCGTGGTGATGGCATGCCTGCAACAGCTGATGATGTCCGCAAGAACAAAGCAGCCCATGGCGTATCTATTATTGAGGTGGCGCAACGTGGTGGTAAATGGGGCATCGTCCAGGACTCTCCTTACAACCGCCGCATTACTGCTGATACTGCCATGGATATTACTGGCCCAGCACGTGGTCATAAATGGATGCAAACATCAGAAGACCCTAAAGGTTTAGTGGCTAAAGGGACTTGGAATAACTGTGGCAATGGACAAACGCCATGGGGTACTTATTTGACGTGTGAAGAGAACTTTAATGGCTACTTCACGGCAAACGACAAAGATTACAAAATGCCTGAAGCATTCAAACGCTACGGCATGAGCACCGAAGGTCGCTACAACTGGGCTATGGCGGATGACCGTTTTAACCTAGTTAAAGAGCCAAATGAGCCAAACCGCTTTGGCTACATTGTTGAGATCGATCCACTAGATCCAACTTCGCGTCCTAAAAAGCGCACGGCTCTTGGTCGTTTTAAACACGAAAACGCTGAACTGACTATCGCAGCGAATGGCCATGTCGTGGTTTACCTCGGTGATGATGAGCGTGGCGAATTTTTATACCGCTTCATTTCTAAGCACAAATATTTGGCTGGCGGCAATAATCGAGACCTCCTGGAAGAAGGTACTCTTTATGTTGCCAAATTCCATGATAACAACCGTGGTGAGTGGCTGGCGCTTACGCCTAAAACTACAGGTATGACTGACGCAGAAATTTCGATTCATACTCGTATGGCCGCATCTAAAGTCGGCGCTACAACCATGGATCGTCCAGAGTGGGTAGCGGCTCATCCTCATAAAGCGGAAGTATATTGTTCATTGACGAATAATAAAAATCGCGGCGTTAAGCCAAATGCGGGTGGTGATGCAACGCCAGCTGGTGGTCCAAACCCTCGTGTAAAAAACAACTTTGGTCAAATCGTACGTTGGATGCCAATGGACTCGGATCATACTCATAATGAGTTCAAATGGGACTTGTTTGTTTTGGCGGGTAACCCTGCAGTGTATGACGATGCCAATGCAGGTTCTAAAAATGTTAATCAAGACAATATGTTTAACTCGCCAGACGGCTTGAAGTTCGATTCTAAAGGCTTATTGTGGATTCAAACAGACGGTAATTACTCCAATGAAAAAGGCTTCCAGGGCCAAGGTAATAACCAGATGTTAGTTGCTGATCCTGAAACTGGTGAAATTCGTCGGTTCCTAGTAGGACCAAAAGAATCTGAAATAACGGGTTCTGCCTGGAATGCCGAGCGTACGACTATGTTTATTGGTGTTCAGCACCCAGGGGAAGAAGGGCATTCTCATTGGCCTGATGGCGGTCAGTCTGTACCGCGCTCTAGTGTGATTGCCATTTCTCGTGAAGATGGTGCAGTGATAGGTTAACTATCTGCTTTATCGATATTTAATCACCTCTAAAGCCAGCATGTTTTTCATGCTGGCTTTTTTTTATCTACACTTTGAGAGAATGTTTTGCTACCTATACTCATAGTGACTTATATCATGACTTATATCATAGGAAGTATAAATTATTTTTATATCGTCTTGTTTAACATTGAATAAAGTGTCAGTCTTGGCAATGTGCATAATAAATGCAAAAAATTAGGTTTTTTGTCTGGTGGATAAGGTGTTATTTCTAGTCTCTTTTGTGATTTTTATTAGTATGGATGCTGTGAAGGTGATGTGGCAGCAGGATATAAAAATTTAAGTGAGTAAAAATGGGTGTCGTATTTTCTAAATCATTATTTACTAAACAAGCAATTTTAACCTTAGCACTTGCGATTGTTTTGAGTTTAGTCAGCAGTGGTATTCAATTCGTTGATGGAGTGCGATCTCAAAAAACGGAAATAAATCAAGACTTTAAAGAGTTACTTACAGTGGTTGAAAAGCCGTTGTCTGAAGCTGTATTTCGATTGGATACCGCCTTTGCTCAACAACAAATTGATAGCTTACTCTTTAATCCATCTATTGCTCATGTAGACGTTCGTGATGAGTCTGGTGAGCTATTCGTAGAAGCAACAGCAACTAAACGCCATTTTTCAGTATCTAATTCATTAGCCAATTACTTTCTATCTGACCTTCAGGATTATAGCCGCGAACTTCGTTTGGAAGCGCCTGTTTTTCAAGCCGGACGGTTGTTTATATTGCCTGAAAAACGTTTTCTTCTTGATAAAATACTTAAAGAGCATCTTGCCAGTCTAATCTATAACTTATTCAAAGATGTGTTGTTGGCGTCATTGATCTCCTTAGTTTTTTACTTTTTAGTTACTCATCCCTTGATGCGCCTCACTGAGTCCTTATCGACAGTTGGTTATAAAAAAGAGTTGCCATTGCCTAAGTCATTTTATCGACACCATAAGTCTGATGAACTAGGGAATTTACATTCTACTTTTGCGCGATTATGGAAGAAATTAAATACAGCGCTGAGTGATTTAGAGAGAAGTGATAGTCATACCAAGGCAATGATAGAGCATGCCGCCGATGGTATTCTGTTGTTGGATGAAAATAATCAAATTATCTTAGTAAATACTGCGGCTGAACGCATGCTAAAAATGAGTGCTGAAGAACTTAAGTCTAGTTCTTTGGAAACTCTTCATACCTCTTCGTCTTGGTTGCCATTTTTAAATTCATTAAGCGCTGTCGAGGTCAACTCGCCATTAACAGTTGAAACCATTTATCTGATTCGAGATGTTGAACTTCCTGTCGAAATACGCTTAGCAAAATATAAAGTATTAGATAGAACAGAAGTGTTGCTTCTGATCCGTGATGTTTCTGAACGTAAAGAAACGGAAGCACATATACATCATTTAGCTTATTACGACTCGGTAACCAATCTACCTAATCGCCAATATTTAGCTGATAAGCTTAATGAAACCTTTAAGCGTAAGCAGCAGAAGCTTACTTTGAGCTACTCTGCTGTTGTTTTTATGGATCTTGATAGATTTAAAACCATTAATGATTCATTAGGCCATAATGTTGGTGACCAATTACTTTGCTGTGTTGCTTCACAACTTTCTTCGTTGACTGAAGAGAATGTGGTATTTGCTAGAATGGGTGGTGATGAGTTTGCTTTTTTATTGACTTATATCGGTGATGATAAAGATAAAGTTGAAAAGGCGATCAAGGGCTTTGTTGAAAGCATTATGTATGCCTGTCAGCAAGTCAAAAAAGCAGGCCATCACGAAGTTCATATTACCGCGAGCCTAGGAGCCACTATTTTTGATGGTAATGAAGGTTCAGCTGAGGCCATTTTAAAGCAAGCAGATACCGCGCTCTATCGTGCCAAGGAATCTGGACGTAATACCTTTGCTTTATATAAACCAGAGATGCAGGCGGTTTCAGATGCTCGCCTGGATATGGAGAAGGCACTACATCATGCAACTGAATTTAAATTGTTTGAGTTGTATTATCAGCCGCAAACCAATGATAAAAATGAATTGATTGGTGCTGAAGCGCTTATTCGTTGGAAGGATGAGAAAAAGGGCTTTATTTCACCCGCTGAGTTTATACCTGTAGCAGAAGAAATAGGACTTATTGTTGAAATAGGCCATTGGGTTTTAAATGAAGCTTTGTCCCAAGTGGCGACTTGGCTGAAAGAGGGGAAGTGGCAATTATCATGGCGTATGTCGATTAACGTTAGCCCTATTCAGTTTCAACAAGCGGGTTTCTTGCCTATGTTGAAAGCACAGTTAGAAAAACATGATGTTCCCGCAAGTTGTGTTGATCTGGAAATCACAGAAAATATGTTACTAAACGACCTTTCGTCTTGTTTGAAGAAAATGAATGCTATAAAGGCGCTGGGTGTACATCTTTCTATCGATGATTTTGGAACTGGGTACTCTTCGCTTAAATATTTAAAATCTTTGCCAATTGATAGATTGAAAATTGATCAATCATTTGTACGTGATTTATTGACAGATAAAAGTGATGAAGCAATTGTTCATGCTGTTATTGCGATGGCTAAGGCGCTTAATATCAGTGTTCTTGCCGAAGGTGTAGAAACCTTACCCCACTATAATCGCTTGCGTGAGATAGATTGTTTTTATTATCAGGGATATTATTTTGGGCATCCTTTGCCGCCAGAGGAGTTTATTGCTGCATTTGTCCATGATTCAGCCACGCTGAAGCCTTCTTTATAGCGTAATATTAAAAATCAATTCACATATCACCATTTCATTTTAAGGGCTAAGTATGGATTTTTTGTCTTCATTGGCTACATTGACCATTCATTGGGGCGCGTTGCTATTCGTATTTTTACTGTTTTTAGCTCTTATTTCAGTGGTGGTGATGTACTGGGTTGATACGCATCAAACCAGTCATACAATCAGACGAAACTATCCTGTTGTTGGGCGTTTTCGCTACCTTTTTGAACACCTAGGCGAGTTTTTTCGTCAGTATTTTTTTGCTATGGATAGAGAAGAGCGTCCATTTGATCGTGCTGAGCGTTCTTGGGCGTACCGAGCGGCTAAAAAAGTCGATACCACGATTGCTTTCGGTTCAACTCGCTCTTTGGAAACACCGGGAGATATTTTCTTTTTGAACTGTGCTTTTCCAACTCTAGATGAAGATGCCGCACAACCTAGAGAGGTTTGTATCGGTGAATATACTGCGAAAAAACCTTATCGCACTCGATCTGTGGTGAATATTTCTGGTATGAGTTTTGGTGCTTTGTCTAAGCCTGCAGTTCAAGCCTTGTCAAAAGGGGCTCGTAAAGCGGGGATCTGGATGAATACTGGAGAGGGTGGATTATCGCCTTATCATCTTGAAGGTGGCTGTGATTTGGTGTTCCAGATTGGTACAGCGAAATACGGTGTACGTAATCTAGAAGGGCATTTAGATGATACCAAATTGGCAAGTTTGGCAGAACATCAAAATGTGCGCATGTTTGAAATTAAAATGAGCCAAGGTGCCAAACCAGGTAAGGGCGGCATGCTACCTGGCGCGAAAGTGACGGAAGAAATTGCTCATACCCGAGGTATTGCAGTGGGTCAGGACTCAATCAGTCCAAATGGTCATACCGATATAAAATCCATTGATGATTTATTAAATATGGTTCGCCATGTCCGTCAAGTTACCTCTAAACCCGTTGGTTTTAAAATGGTGGTTGGGGATTTGAAGTTTTTTGAAACCCTATGTGAGTTAATACATAAAAAGGGCATCGATTACTGTCCTGACTTTATTACAATTGATAGCTCAGACGGCGGAACAGGCGCAGCGCCTCAACCATTAATGGATTATGTTGGTATGCATTTACGTGAAAGCTTGCCAACTGTGGTGAATATTGTGACTTCTTATGGTTTACGTCGTTATATTAAAATTGTTGCTTCGGGAAAACTGATTGTCCCTGGAAAAGCGGCATGGGCCTTGAGTGCGGGTGCTGATTTCGTTGTTACTGCTCGTGGCTTTTTGTTTTCTCTTGGCTGTATTCAAGCATTGCAATGCAATAAAAATACCTGTCCGACTGGTATTACGACCCATAATCCTGATTTACAAAAAGGCTTAGTAGCTGCTGAAAAATCTGAACGAGTGGCTAACTACGCTGCAGAGCTATTACATGGTATTGGGATGATTGCGCATTCTTGCGGAGTGAAAGAACCAAGAGAACTAAATCGCTCTCATGTTCGAATTATCGAAAATCAAAGTCGTTCAGTATTGTTCTCAGAGATTAACCCAATGCCGAATGTACGACCTGAGTATATCAATATGGCTGCGCTTCAAGAAAAAGCCTCATCCGTGGAAGATAGGTTGCAGTAAGTGATTTTTGGCTTTGGTGTTTAATAAAATTGGAATGAAGTTTTAGAAGCTTCATTCCAATTTTTGATTCGCTTTGAATATTATTAGAGAGTCTTTTGAGAAGGTTTTTAGCGTAATTTTTCGACGAATGTTTCATTTATGTTATTTAATGGTGTAATAACACTGGCTGCATCCAATTCGACTGCGACTCTAGGCATGCCATATACTACACACGAAGACTCATCCTGTACGACAGTAAATCCACCCGCATCTTTAATTTTTTTTAGTCCTCTTGCGCCATCTTTACCCATTCCAGTTAATAAGGTTGCAAACGCATGGCGGCCAATTTCATCCGCTACGGACTTAAATAACACGTCAACGGAAGGGCGATGGCCAGATACCTTTTCTGCTTTAAATATTTCTGTATAAAGTTGATGATTAGAACGTATCACCCTCATATGAAAATCACCAGGTGCAAGATAGGCAACACCTGGACGAACAAGTTCCCCTCCTTGTGCTTCTACAACGGTGAAGCTTGTTGTTCTATCTAGACGACTAGCAAAAGTAGAGGTAAAGCCAGCAGGCATATGTTGGACAATTAGAAGGGCAAAATTAGCGCTAGGTAGTTTGCTAAGCAAGTAGTTAATGGCTTCGGTTCCTCCAGTAGATGCCCCTATAGCTAATACTCTGTTTGCTGAAAATGATTCAGCTTTAGAGGGTGCTGTATTTGCGGATTGTTGGTCGATACCTGTTGAAATGTTACATGATGCGGCCATTCGAATTTTTTTGATGACCATTTTGCTATAGCGTAAAAACATTTCTTTTTGTTTCAATTGCGGCTTGGCAATGTAATCAATAGCTCCTAGTTCTAATGCCTGTAATGTCGTATCGGCATTTACTTTGGTCAACGTCGAGATCATCACCACGGGCGTTGGTTTAATTTTCATTAATACCTCAAGAAAACGTAAACCGTTTACTTGAGGCATTTCGACATCAAGGGTGATTACATCTGGGGAAAGGTCTTTTACCATCTGCTTAGCTTCAAAAGCATCGCTTGCTGCACCAACCACTTCTAACCCCGGGTCAGATTCGATGACCTCTTGGAGAACTTTTTGGATAGATATAGAGTCGTCAACGATAAGAACTTTAATTTTTTTAGGCTGCATAGGCTTCCATATAAATACTAAAACAAATCGACATCGCCTGAATCATTACCCTTGCCAACAGTAGAAATGGCTTTTCTATAACGCAATTCACAATTGATTGCTTCAGTATCATGATGTTGGCGTAATTTTTTCATCATCACCCTGCCTGTAGAAGGGAAAAAATTAACACGTCTAGGGTAAATATCTAACAAATCTGAGGACTCAATAGAAATGCCCTCATTTTTCAAATAGGACTGAATGAAATCGACGTTTTTCTTGCCGATATTATGAGTTGTCATACCTTTAATGACGCTACCACCACCAAAAACTTTAGCTTTAAAATGCTCTCTACGAGCACCCAGTTTAATCAGGTGGTTAATTAGTAGTTCCATGGCATATACGCCATAACGTCCCGCAGAAGATAAGAGATCATTTGCATCACCTCCTTCGGGAAGGAGAAAGTGGTTCATACCACCTACTTTCGCAGTAGGATCATATAGACACACAGAGACACATGACCCCAATAACGTCGTAATCATCACGTCATCTTTGGTGGCATAGTATTCTCCTGGTAGCACTTTTACTGACATAATATCAAAAGTATTGTCAAAGAATTGTCGTGTCGAAAAATGCTCAATTACCGCTTCTTTTAATGCCATAGGACAGCCTTATAACTTAATGTATGCCGTGCGACCAATTGGCTTTATCAGGTTAGAAAATTGAGAAAAATTTTCTGAATGTCCTGCAATATAAAGACCACCAGGTCGAAGTTTCGCTAATAGCTTGGTTAATATTTTGGCTTGTGTATCTTTATCAAAATAAATCATCACATTACGACAAAAAATAACGTCTAGATTTGGTTCTATTGGAAGACTTTCATCCAGCAAATTAATGCGGATGAATTCAATCATGTCACGTAACTGCGGCACCACTTTGGCTAAACCCACATTGCTGCCTTTACCTTTTACAAAAAAGCTTTTTTTATCGGGCAGAGCTTCTACCTTTTCTAAAGGATAAGTTCCTTTATTGGCCGCTTCGAGAACTTTACTGTCGATATCTGAGGCAATAATTTGAACGTCATGATCGAACTTGCCATAAGCCTTCACTAAGCTCATGGCTATCGAGTAGGGCTCTTCACCAGTACTCGATGCCGCACACCAAATCCTTTTAACCGATTCACCTTGGTTTATGTATTGCGCCAAAATACTGAAATGATGTGGCTCTCTATAGAAAGAGGTCAGGTTTGTTGTTAAAGCATTGATAAAGTTTTCTTGTTCATCAAGATGGTCTTCTAAATACTTTAAATACTCTTTGGTGCTTTTTAACCCCAGCTTACGGATTCTGGGGGTTAGGCGGCTGTATACTAACGACTCTTTTGAGTCGGCGAGCTTTATCCCTGTCAGTCCGACAAGGATAGTACGCACCTTATTAAAATCGCTTTGAGTGAACCCAAATTCCCTTTCCATACGATTTAGAACTCCTCCCAACCATCGTCTTCATCATCGATTTGAGGCTTTGGTAAAGGCTTCGCTTTTTTAACCGGAGCTGACGCAGAAGGCAGTTTTTTCACAGCAGAAGGTCTTGAAGGTGTCGATTTCGTTGAGTGGGCAATTTGTTTAATATTCTGAGACTGATTGTCATCATTCAATATGAATTTATTGACGTTCATCGTTAATTGATCTGCCTGGCCTAATAGACTTTCAGATGCGGCGGCGGCTTCTTCTACTAGCGCCGCGTTTTGCTGAGTCATTTCATCCATTTGACTTACGGCCTTACCTATCTCATCCAGTCCAGAAGATTGCTCTGCTGATGCGCTGGCAATTTCAGCCATAATGTCATTCACCTGCTTGATGGCAGAAACCACTTCTCGCATGGTATTGCCCGATTTATTAACCAGATCATTACCATTGTTTATTTTTGTCGCTGACTCAGAAATAAGGTCTTTAATGTCTTTTGCTGCATTGGCTGAACGTTGCGCTAAGGTTCTGACTTCAGACGCCACAACCGCAAACCCACGCCCTTGTTCACCTGCTCTGGCCGCTTCAACGGCTGCGTTAAGTGCTAGGATATTTGTTTGGAAAGCAATGCCATCAATCATGCCAATGATATCGGCAATTTTTTGAGATGATTCATTAATCGATGCCATGGTTTTAACAACATCTTCTATTAGGTGACCGCCATCTATTGCTACCGTCACGGCATTGGAAGCCAAGGTGTTGGCTTGTTTGGCGCTGTCAGCATTTTGGCGAACGGTGCCAGTTAACTCCTCCATGCTAGAAGCTGTTTCTTCTAAGCTAGAAGCTTGTTGCTCGGTACGGTTAGAAAGGTCTGTGTTGCCATTAGAGATTTCACGAGCACCGGTATACACAGCATCTGATGCATTTTTAATATTGATGATGATTTCAGTCATCGTATCGAGCAGAGAGTTAACACCTTGTGAGATACTCAGCATCATGTCGGATTTATCTTCAGTCTCTACTCGCTGCGTTAGATCATTATTTACCGCTGCATCGATGGCTGAGTTGACTTGGCTCACGGTAAGTTGAAGCTGCTGTTCGGCTTCTACTTCAGCAGTAATATCCGTTGCGAATTTCACGACTTTATAAGGTGTGCCACTTGGGTCTCGGATAGGGCTGTAGTTGGCTTGTATCCAAATTACTTTACCGCTTTTATGCACCCGTGGATAACGTCCGATGAAATGTTCACCGTTTGCAAGGCTGCGCCAGAAATTACGATATTCTTCGGATTTCTTGTATTCGGAATCAACAAACAGGCTATGATGTTTACCTTCTACTTCGCCTAGTGTATAGCCGAGAGCATTCAAAAAATTATCGTTCGCTGAAAGAATGGTGCCATCAAGCTCAAAAGAAATAACCGCTTGAGATTTAGAAATCGCGTCTAGCTGGCTCTCATAATCGGAATTTTGCTTTTTCTTTTCGGTGATATCGGTCGCAAATTTAACAACTTTGAATGGCTTGTTATTGGCGTCAAAGATAGGGTTGTAGCTCGCCTCAATCCAAACGGCTTCACCACCTTTTGAATAGCGGCAGAACTCACCACTTTGGAATTCACCATTGTTTAGTTTTGCCCAAAACTCTTTGTAATCTCGGCTATTACGGTATTTGTTATCAACGAAAATGCTATGGTGTTTGCCTTGTACCTCTTCTAAAGAGTAGCCAAGCGCGTTTAGGAAATTGTCATTAGCAATTAAAATATTGCCATGTAAGTCAAATTCTATAATGGCTTGAGAACGTGTTAAGGCATCTAATTGACCTTGAGCATTGACCCAATCGTCTTTGGCGATAATCATTTGATCATCATCTAATCGTTTTGAAAACAGGCTTTTTAACATGGTAATAACCCTTCCTATGAATCGTGTTTACTTTGAAGCCTTGAAGGCCAACTGTGAATAATGTTTATCCTTATGCGCTCTCGAATACGCCTATCTCATCGCTTGATATGAGCTCTTCAATATCAACGATGATGACCATTTGATCTTCCAAAGCGGCAAGTCCATGGAGATAACGGCTATCGAAAGCTACACCAAACTCAGGTGCTGGTTTAATCTCTTCGGCTTCTAGGTTCATTACATCTGAAACGCCATCAACCACAATGCCTACCACTCGATCACGCACATTTAGCATAATCACAATAGTCCATTCGTTATAAGTCGCTTCACCAATGTCGAATTTAATTCGCAGATCAACAATCGGCACAATATCGCCACGCAGGTTAATAACACCTTTAATATAACTAGGTGCATTAGCAATTTTAGTTGCCGGTTCATAACCACGAATTTCTTTAACAGTCATAATATCAAGCGCATAGGTTTCATCGCCCAATACAAATGTTAAGAACTCTTTTGCAGGCATTGAAGACGTATTACCCTGCTTAAGTATTGCCATAATAAATGCCTCCTTATAAGTTCGATTGGATGAATTGTGTCATGGAGTCAACGTCCAAAATTAACGCGACACTTCCATCGCCCATTATGGTCGCTCCAGCAATCCCTTCTACTCGACGATAATGTCGTTCTAAGTTTTTAATCACCACTTGTTGTTGACCTAAAAGGGAATCAATCACTAAACCAAATCGTTGTTTTGAGGTTTCAACCAGAACGACAATCCCTGTTTCTAAATTCGTTGCTGTGGTATTGCCACCTAATGTTTTTCCAACATCGATGAGAGGCCAGTATTCTTCTCGAACCCAAAGTAGCTGCTTTCCTTTTATGCGTTTAATCTGTTCTGCAACCGGTTGAATGCTTTCTACGATATTGACTAGAGGAATAATAAATACCTGATCTGAAGCCTCAACCGTCATCCCATCAAGGATGGCTAATGTTAAAGGTAAGCTGATGGTAAATACTGTTCCAATTCCTGCCGCTGACGTGATATCAATGCGTCCACCTAAAGACTCGATGTTTCGACGCACCACATCCATTCCAACGCCTCGACCAGATACATCTGTGACCTCTGCTGCGGTGGAAAAGCCCGCTTCGAATATAAGCTGCCAAACGGCATTGTCAGATAAGGGTTCTGGTAAAGAGATTTCTTTTTCTAGCGCCTTTTCGATGATTCGTTCTCGATTTAAGCCCGCGCCATCGTCGGCTATGGTGATAACAATTTCGCCACCTCTTTGAGCCGCTGAAAGTTTAACGATGCCTGTTTCATCTTTATGAGCTTCCAAACGTTTTGATGGCATTTCAATACCATGATCAACGCTGTTTCTAATTAAATGTAGAAGAGGGTCGGAGATTTTCTCTACTAGATTTTTGTCAATTTCTGTATTTCCGCCTTCAATGACTAGATTTATTTTTTTCTCTAATTTAGTGGATAAATCTCGGACAAGTCTGGGGAAACGGTTAAATACAAATGAAATAGGCAGCATACGTACAGACATAACCGCTTCTTGAATTTCACGGGTGTTTCGCTCAAGTTCAATCAGTGCCGATTGCATTTTATCGGCAATGCTTTCTTGTACTTCGCTGCCAATTAAGTTCAACATCGATTGGGTAATAACTAGTTCGCCGACTAGGTTGACCAGTTTATCGATTTTATTTGTTTCGACCCGAATGCTTGAGGCTTCCGATTTTGTTTCAGACGTTTTACTTGGTGCTGTCTTGTTTGCTAATATTTTTGGTGTGGTTGATTGATCCGTTGGCAGCGAGATTTTAATATTCCCTTGTGCTGGCGTTTCCACTTGGGGCTCATCATTAAAGAATCCATAGCCTATGTTTTCATCTTCACTTGGCGTTTCATTTGATTCGCCGATATTTTCATCGAAAAAACCAAAGCCAACATCCTCTTCATTTGTGGAGTCTTTGACAACATCAAAGTCTTCTTCAAAAAAGCCAAAACCTTGATCTTCCTCATCCTCATCGTCGTCATTATCAAAAAAGCCAAACCCTTGATCTTCCCCATCTTCTTCAAGGAGGGCATCAACTCGTTCACCTGAGCCTGTTACTTCTTGTAATGTCGCTCCTAGCCTTGCTTTACTTGCTTCGATGATTTCCCAATCAATTTCACTTTCTTCGCGATAACAGCTAAGAATATTTTTAAGGACGTCTGTTGTTTCCAGCAGAACAGTGATGAGATCGGTTGTTAAGATCAGCTCATTATTTCTCGCAGAGTCCAGCATGTTCTCCATGACATGAGTCAGCCCTGTCAAAGCTTTGAAGCCAAATATGTCACTTCCACCTTTAATGGAGTGAGCGGCTCGAAAAACACTATTTAGCTCCTCCATATCAGGCGCATCAATATCGTAAGCAAGTAATAGTGTTTCCATTGTCTCGAGGTGCTCTTGCGCCTCCTCGAAAAAAACCTCATTGTATTGACTTAAATTATCCATACTGTCTCTCAATGAACTCGCAAAATGAGGCTCTTAACGAAGCACTTTCGCAACGACTTCAAGCAGTTTTTTAGGATCAAATGGTTTGACCATCCATCCAGTAGCTCCTGCTGCTTTGCCTTTCTGTTTCATGGTTTCCCCAGCCTCTGTTGTTAGAACAATAAGAGGAACCCGAGCATAACTTGGCATCGCACGTAGCGATTTTATTAATGTAAGGCCATCCATATTGGGCATATTTTGATCGGTCAGTACAAAATCAAATATTTCCGTCTTACAAAGGCTTAAGGCTGCTTGACCATCATTCGCTGTTTTTACAGCGTATCCAGCCCCTTTTAAGGTCATTTCCACCATCTGGCGAACAGAAGGTGAGTCATCTACGACAAGTAGTTTTTTGCTCATAATTCATCCTAGTATCGTAAGGTTGCATGTGTTGTATTGGTATTTTGATCATAGATAAAGTCATTGCATAAGGTATTTAAAATGCCTAAGCCTCGACCGTAGGTCTGATCGTTTGAAGTGTTTATTTCTTTATCTATTTGGTAGCCATTACCGGAGTCAGATACGCATAAGAAAAGCGATTTCTTGGATGATTCCCAACTAAGTGATACGGTGATTTTTTGGTTATCACTTAGGGTGCTAATAGCTGCATTTCTATTATCAAGATAAGAAATAAAATCTGCTTTTTTCAAATTGGATTGAATATTTAAAATTCCGTGATCCACTGAATTAACGATTAGCTCTGTCATCACGGTAAAAAAACGTTGGCAAAATGACTGAGAAAAGCCATAGCTTTCAATGAGTTCTACTAGTTTTAAAGTGAAATGATCATTTAATAGCGAGTCTCCAAATAGTTCAAAGCTAAATGAAAAGTTCCCTTTGGGGCTGTGTTTCGCTACAGGGCTGTCTGAGAGTTCTTGTCTCAATATTCCTAGATTTAAACTGCATAAGGTCATGTCATCATGGCTGCTGTTTAAATCAGCTTCCATGGCATGCATTCGAGTAATTGTATACTCTGGGTCGCTCGGGAATTCAGCAATAATAGAATAGACATCATCGAAACTAAGTGTTTGTTCTTTATGGCGTTTATTTTCAATTAAGCCATCGCTAAAAAAAGAAAGGTATTCAATGCTATTAAGTGGGAATGTTTCAAATTTAGTGCTTATATCGTTGGTTGGCAAAATACCTATAGCCATGTTTTTCGCCGTAATTTGATCGATTAGTTGTTTATGGTGATCGAAAATAAGTACATTCGGCATCCCGCCATTCCAGATACTAATAGTATTTTTCGACAGAGATATTTCGATTAAAATACAGGCAAAAAAACGGTTACTGGGTACTGTTTCTGAGTGTTTGTCGCTCAGTTCTCGTAGAATAGCACCTAGTGATAAGCCTTTTTTTACCATGGCGTTAAAGGTCACAACCATTGGGTAAACGGTAATGGCCGCAGCCATACCGTGTCCCGTTGCATCGCCCAGCATAATAATTAAGTTGCCGTTTGGGGATTTTGCCGATATTAGAATATCACCACAAAACCTTCCGCTAGAGAGAGTGGCGACATCAACACCTTCAATAGAGCAAGAGTGGGTATGTAAGATATGATCGTAGACAAAAAAAGCGAGCGCTTCTTCTTGCTCTTTTTCTTGCATGATACTGAGGTAGTTTTCATTTGCTCTAAAGAGAGCCAATTCTACTTCTGACCAATCAAGAAAACTTTGTACTTTGTTTGATAAGAGCAGTGGTAGAATCGGTTTTTGAATAAAATCTTTTACGCCCGCATCAAACAAACGAGCCATGTGCGAGCTATCATATTCTGCTGTTATCATCAAAATAGGTGCCATAGGGTAGAGTCGACGAATCTGTGGAATTAATTCATCAGACATTCCATCCGGCAAATGAACATCCAATAAGAAAAGTTTTATAGAGTTATCACCAAAACACTGACGAGCCTCTTCAAGCGTCGATGTTAAGATCACCTCAATTCCTTTTATTTGAAGTGCCTTAGACACAATCAATCGAGTTGAAGCGTTATCCTCTAATAAAAGAACTTTGCTTATCTTATTCATAGCTAAATAGCTTCTCAAAATTAGCCATATCTAAAATGTCTTTTGCTGTACCGTGTATATTTCGGATGGCGCAGTGACCAGAGTTCGCACTTAATTGACGATGCAAAAGTACCATCATTCCGAGAGCTGATGAGTCAACGTAGGAGACACGAGAAAAGTCTAAGACTATCTTTTTTGTTTTCCTTAATGCTTCTTCATAGGCCTTGGTAAACCACCCATGTGTACTAAAATCGAATCTTTCAGGCATATTAATAATTATTAATTCTGACATGCGAACCTCTCGTCCTTATTTAAAATAAATCAATGTCGCCGCTTTCAATATTTTGTTGAGAAACAGGGTTATGTTTTTGCTGGCTACGTTGTTTGATTATTTCTAATTTATCCCTTAAAACATGCTCTATATTGTCTGATGAGTCATCGTTGACAGAGCTAAGCTGCTCACCCATAAACTCTAAGACTTCAATTGTGTAGACAATGTTTTGTCCATTAATATCGTCAAACTGCAGTGCTCTGGTTGCATCAAATATGGCTGACTCTAAGGACTTAGCAAGATTCTCTAGCTCTAGTGTAATCCCCGCATCTTCTTCGGCTTTGTTAACAATATGCTCCAAAGCACTATTCATAGTTTTTTTAGACTCCATGATGTAGGTCACATCATGGGCGGCCAGTTTTTCCATAGATTTCGTTAGGTTAGAAACCTGGTCTTGGATTTTGCTAAGGCGAGATTGGATAGCAATACTAAAGCCTGAAGAGCGATTTGATAGCGAGCGGACTTCATCTGCAACAACGGCAAAACCGCGTCCAGCTTCACCGGCTCTGGCAGCTTCAATAGCCGCATTAAGGGCTAAAAGATTGGTTTGATCAGCAATATCATCAATGTCTTTTAAGGCTTTTGCTATCTCAGGCATTTCATCATGAATTTCATTTACTTTTGAAAGGAGCTCCATGGATGAGGCTGACATTTCAATTGTACTTTCGATGAATTTGTCTAAGGTGGTTGCCGTCTGTGCGGCAAAGTCACGCATGACTTCACTGTAATATTTATTATCCTCACTATCGGTTTCTACCAAATGGTGAATGCAATTGGCTTGTTGTTCGATTAGCGAGTTCGTCTCTACAAATGCATTATTTAATAGCTCTACAGCACTTTTTTGTGTAGCAAGTACATTACTAAGGTCATTTGAACATACGTTTAATAAAGGCACTAAGTCTCTGCTAAAAAGTGCTTCAGGGATAGATACATGATCAGCTTGATGCGGTTGTGTTATTAGTACGTTTTCAGGACGTGCAGAGGATCTAGGGTTATCTTTTTTAGATCGAGATAAAAAAGTCGGAATAAAACCAAAAATGGCAAGAATAGTAAGGGCTTCCCACATTAAAGATTCATATACCAGAACCCCTGCTATAACCAACGCAAAACAATGACAAAGAAGAAATCGCAACATGTTTATCCTTAAGCTGTTTGTACCATTCAACAAAGTAAGTGTAGTCAATAAAATAGAATATTTTTAAAAATGACAAATAAATTTAATAAGCTATTTTCAGCAGTATATTAATAATGATTTTCTTGTATATGCATCTTTTCAAATTGATACAAAACACCATGAAACGTGACAAAGCATTGATACAAAAAAACATATCGAGAATGCTGTTAATAGATAAAAATAATGTCGTGTATTGGCGCGATGTAATTGTGAGAGGGTTAATATGTGAATTTTTGAGAATTAGATGAATATGGTTAACCAGAGTGGTGATTGCTGTTTTTCGCTGGTCTTTTGGAGGTGTTAGGTATTTATTTATGCAATGCTTACTATGTGTTGCCGCGTAACTGATACGTGTTTACTTTTATCCTGTGTACTGTATTTTCTAACCTAATCTATTATTGTTAGGGGTCCTTATGTCTGCTTTATTTCACTATGCTTTCCATGTCACTTCCTTAGATGAAACACGACTTTTTTATACTCAGGTTTTAGGCTGTATTGAAGGTCGCAGTACCGAGACCTGGATAGACTTTGATTTTTATGGTCATCAATTGTCTTTACATTTAGGTACGCCAAGCCCGACGACAAATACGGGGCGAGTGGGCGAGCATCTTGTCCCTATGCCTCACTTTGGTTTGATTTTGCCACTTTATGAATGGCAAAAAGTCGCTAAGCGCTTAACGGAAGCCAATGTGGCTTTTGATCTTGCTCCAAGTGTTCGCTTTGAAGGCTTGCCGGGCGAGCAGTGGACTATGTTTTTTAAAGACCCAAGTGGTAATGCCATTGAGTTAAAAGGATTTAAAGACTTAGCCCAGGTGTATGAGAAATGATTCCTTTTGTTAGTCGTGCAGATTTAGCAGAACAAAAAAATTGGATTAAGCATTTATCATCAGCGATGCCCAATGAAGTGATTGTCCCTTTTGCCGATTTAACTGCAGAGCAAAAACAGCTGTGTGAAATCGCTATTGTCGCCAACCCAGATCCTAAAGATTTACTGTCTCTTCCTTCATTGAAGTGGGTTCATAGTGTATGGGCCGGTGTAGAACGCATGATCAATGAATTATCGTCGCCATCTTTTTCGATTGTTCGGTTAGTTGACTCCAATTTGGCTGAAACTATGTCAGAAGCCGTTTTAGCCTGGACGCTTTTCCTTCATAGAGATATGCCAAGATACGCTAAACAGCAGACTTTACAGTCTTGGGTTCAGCAGCCTATGGTGCGTGCTCAGGATCGTCGAATTGGCGTACTTGGGTTGGGTGAATTAGGGCGTGTTAGTGCGCAGCGTTTAGTTGCTAATGGTTTTTCTGTTGCTGGGTGGAGTCGTAATCCAAAGCAGGTTGAAGGCGTGGAGTGTTTTCACGGTGAAGAGGGGCTCATCCCATTACTGAATCAAAGTGATATACTCGTTTGCCTTTTGCCCTTGACGATGGAGACCAAGGGGTTGCTTAATCATCAAAATTTGTCTTGTTTGCCTGTTGGAGCAAGCATGATTAATTTTGCCCGTGGTCTAATAATTGATGATGAAGCTCTATTGGCGAAACTTGATCAAGGGGATTTGTCTCACGCTGTATTGGATGTTTTCATGCAAGAGCCGTTGCCTATAAATCACTCGTTTTGGCTGCATGATTCTATTACAGTATTACCACATATTTCAGCACCAACACACCCTGTTAGTGCCAGTGAAATTGTAGCTACGAATATTAAACAGTATCGATTAACGGGTAATATTCCGCCGGCTGTTGATATGCTTCGTGGTTATTAGTCAAATACGTCCAATAAATCTAAAAATGGAGTCTTAAATGCCACATTGCATTGTTGAATATAGCCAAAATTTAGAACAAGAAGTGCCACCAGTTGACCTTCTTGAAGCCGTCAAAGGCGCTTGTATTGCCTCGACATTGTTTACTGAAGAAGACATCAAATTACGCAGTTTTCCATATAAGAGTTTTTTAACAGCAGGAAAAGAAGATGCATTTGTCCATGTCATTCTGCGAATGCTTTCTGGTCGCACAATAGAGCAAAGAAAGTATCTTTCTCATTTGGTTCTAGAAGCATTAACACAATTTTCATTAAAAGATGTTAGTTTTTCGGTCGAAGTGTGTGAAATGGAACGTGATACCTACGCTAAAAAGGTTGTTCTGTCCCAATGAAATAGTGTTTTTCACTTAAGGGTTTTAGTAATGAAAGCCATTGTATGCTCAATAATGCTTCTTCCAAGTTTGCTATGGGCTGAAGTGGAATCAACTACGTTAGATAAGTCAGGCGATAGTTTTTTTAATACCTCTGATACAGCGACGGTTGTGGAAGGCGAGGAGGAGGATGCTTACTCCCCAGAAGAGCCCCAAGTGCCTGAATCTACTGCTAAGCGGGCTAAAGAAGACAACGGGTTATTGCGACAAAGAGAGAATAGAGAAACAGCGACAGTGAATAATCCGTTTGTTTTAACGCCTCATAAACCCAATTATTTTTTACCTATTGCTTATACATCTAATCCTAACGATCGTGCTTTTTTAGGCGATGCGAGCGATTCTGAAAGTCTACAAAGTGTGGAGTTTAAGTTTCAATTTAGTCTTAAGTTTCCCGTTGCATATGATGTAGTGGGTAGAAACAGTAGTTTGTGGTTTGCTTACACTCAGCAAGCTTATTGGCAGGCTTATAACAGTAGTATCTCTGCACCTTTTCGCGATACTAACCATGAGCCTGAAGCGTTTATTGTTACCAAGCCAAAGCATGGTTTTCTAGGTATTAATCCAGATTATGTGTCTTACGGCTTTGTCCATCAGTCCAATGGCCAGTCAAATGAGCTGTCTCGCTCGTGGAATCGATTTTATGTGGATTTCCTGTTTGAGCACGGCGATACCGCTTTTTCTTTTAAGCCTTGGTATCGGATTCCTGAGAGCTCAAAGGTTGATGATAACCCGAATATTGAAAACTATTACGGCTATGGTGAGTTCAATATAATACACGTTATTGATGATTATACGATTGACGTAATGTTGAGAAATAACCTTAAATCAACAGAAAATAGAGGGGCTATACAGGTAGGTTTTACTTTTCCTTTGTGGGGTAAAACGCGCGGCTACATTCAATACTTTAATGGTTATGGACAATCTTTATTGGATTATAATCATCAAACTCAGTCGCTTGGTATTGGGATAATGCTTACTAACTGGCTATAGCTTGATCATAGGCTTTAAATAATCTGATATTTTAGGCTTTGAAGTACCTCGTTATGACGAGGTATTTTTTTGCCTGAAAGTTGTGATTACTGTCTGTCACTAAGTTGTCATAGTAATGCCACAGAACGGACATTTTACTGGTTTATGTTGAGAGTAAGACAAAACCAGTGAGGTGATAAGTATGAACATACTTCAGAATATCCACGCAGTAGATGTACAGACTTTTTCTTGGTGTATGGCTAGAAAGCACCGATCGACACTGACTCGTATTGGGCGCGCTATTTCATTTTCAGCGGATGGCCCGATTTATGCTTTTTTAGCGCTTTTATTTTGGTTTGCTGGAGAGCTCTCTTTGACGCTTGTTTTGCTATTGGGCTTTGCTGTCGAGCGTATTCTATATCTTGTTTTAAAACGAGGTTTTAAGCGTAATCGTCCAGCTGATGCGCTCGATAATTTTAGCAGCTTTATTATTCCTTCGGATCAATTTTCTTTCCCATCAGGACATACCTCAGGGGCATTTTTTATGGCCTTTTGTTTATCTGAGTGGTTTCCAAGTATGAACCTGATGTTGTATTTTTGGGCAGCAAATGTGGGCTTATCGCGCATTTTTCTTGGTGTTCATTTCCCAACGGATACCGTAATTGGTGCTTTGTTAGGCACGGCTTGTGCTGCGTTAGCAATAGGGATATTAGCATGAAAATATTGTACGGTGTTCAAGGGACAGGTAATGGCCATATTACTCGAGCAAGAGCTATGGCAGCAGAAATGCATGCTGCTGGCGTAGAAGTTGATTTTGTTTTTTCCGGTCGTCCGCCAGAAGATTACTTTGATATGGCTGTATTTGGTAACTATCGAACCTTCCAAGGTTTGAGCTTTGTGGCGCGAAATGGGCAACTAGATCTGTACGCAACTTGTAAAAGTGCCAATTTTTATAAGCTGTACCGAGACATTCGCTCGATAGATACCCGTGGTTACGATTTGGTGATTACGGATTTTGAGCCTATTGTCGCTTGGGCGGCCAAACGTCAAGGTGTGCCTTGCGTAGGGTTTGGCCATCAGTATTCATTTAAATATGATATTCCTCGCTATAAGAAGAACTTTATTGCTCAGTGGATAATGTCAAACTTTGCGCCCGCTGCGACTCAGCTAGGTGCTCATTGGCATCACTTTGGTCATCCCATTTTGCCGCCACTTATTCATGCTCAGCAAATAAAAAACATGGCCGATCCTGAGCAAGTTTTAGTTTATCTGCCCTTTGAAAACAGTGAAGCTGTGTTGGATTGGCTAGATGGCGTGCCGAATTATCGTTTCCGTCTTCATTGCAAAGATATTGAGCCTGGTGTGTATGGTAATGTAGAAGTGTTCCCTTTTGGTCGAGAAGTATTTCAAAAGAACTTAGGTGAGTGCGAATCTGTACTTTGTAATGCAGGATTTGAATTAAATTCTGAGGCCTTGCAGCTTGGCCGTCGTATTTTAGCAAAACCATTAAAAGGTCAAATTGAACAGCATTCCAATGCCATTGCATTAGATTTTTTAGGCATAGCTAAAACAAGTGATGTTTTAAATTCACAAGTGATTAAAGAATGGCTAGAAACTAGCCGAGTGGTACAGATATCTTACCCGAATGTCGCCCGTGCAGTTGTTGCTTGGCTGCAATCTAGTAATGATATCAGCGTATCTGATTTGTGTGAGTCCTTGTGGCGACAAACACCGAATGTTCGCGGTATTGATTTTAAATACAATGAAGCATCGTCTTCCATTAATGTGAAGAATATTAAAGGCGTTACGGCTTAAGCTAGTCGTCCGTAACGCCTTACATAGACTAAGCGCTTAATGTCTTTTTGAAAAAACTAATGGTGCGCTCCCATGCCAGCTCGGCGTTTTTCTCTTGGTAACGAGCTGTGGAATCATTGTGAAAACCATGATTTGCCTGAGCATACACATAGGCTGTGTAATCAACCTTATTAGCCTTTAGCGCTGCTTCGTAATCTTGCCAAGTATCATTCACTCGTTTATCCAATTCGGCAAAATGCAGCTGCAACGGTGCTTTTATTTTATCTATGTTGGACTTAGCTGGTGTGCCGTAATAAGGTGCGCCAGCATCGATAGTATCTGGCATTGAAGCTGCCAAGGCATTGGTTAAGTAACCGCCATAACAAAAGCCGACCATGCCGACTTTTCCAGTACTTAATTCATGTTTTTTCAATAAAGTTGCCGCATCCATGAAATCGCCTTCAATCTTATTTCCATCCAGTGTTTTCTGCATTTCTCGGCCTTTATCGTCATTGCCAGGATAACCACCCAAAGGGAACAGCGCATCAGGAGCAAAGGCGATGAATCCTGCTTTTGCTAAGCGTCTGGCGACATCTTCTATATATGGGTTAAGACCACGGTTTTCGTGAGCAACCAGCACGGCTGGGGCTTTGTTGTCAGTATTGACGTTTTTTGGAAGAACTAAATAGCCGCGAGCTTTACCGTGCCCATTGGGTGAATCGTACACCACATAACTAGCTGTAATATCTGGGTCATTAAATGACACTTGCTCCGCCAACGCGTAGTTGGGTGTTAGTGCTCCAGCGACGACGGAAAGAGTTAATCCAGTTACGCTAAGTGTTCCAAGGCGAGATAAAAAGGTGCGCCGATCTATGTCGCCATGAGCGTATTCGTCGTACCAATCGAAAGCTTCCTGGGGAATACTGCCGCTTGTTAATAATGTATCGGTCGATCTTTCTGTTAGTAAGGTCATCGCAATTCCTTCTTTTAGTTGGATAGTGAAATTCAACAACGCATTTTTTAGAACTTATTAATGAAAAGTGGTTCAATGGATACGTAGAAAAAAATGTTTTAGATGATATCGATTGATCTCTTTTTTAAAAGCGCACGTATCTAAGGTTAGCCGAAGAATTAAACGTTGGCTGAAACAAAATACAGATGTTGAATCGATAGTATTTTTTCATGTAGTTAATGATGATAACTCAGTAGGAACGGATACTAATGACGCGTAAAATGCCAATTATTATTACAGGCGGAGGGCAGCGCCTAGGTCTTGCCTGTGCTAAAGCGTTAGTTGCTCAAGGATATGAGGTAATTATTACTTATCGCAGAGAACGAGAAGACATTGCCATATTAGAAGGACAGGGGATTTCTTGTATACAGGCTGATTTTTCATCCATCTCTGGTGTGGATGAATTTATTGCTACAATACAAGCTCGGTATTCGGCACTTGGTGGGATTATTCATAATGCTTCTGAGTGGGAGTCTGAAGAAGATTGTTTGGATACGGCGTTATTAATGGAAAAAATGTGGCAAGTCCACGTATTTGCGCCTTATCGTATAAATCTGGCCTTCGAAGCATTATTATGTGCGGGTTCTGAGCAAGATGGGCAAGCAGACATTATTCACATGACGGATTATGTAGCTGAAAAAGGCAGTGATAAACACATAGCTTATGCTGCGAGTAAAGCAGGCTTAGCAAACTTAACTTGCTCGTTTGCTAAACGATTTGCACCTCGAATTAAGGTTAATGCGATCGCACCGTCACTTTTAATGTTTAACAGTGGCGATGACACAGAATACCGTAACAAAGCATTGAATAAATCCTTGCTGCGCAAGGAGCCAGGGGAGCAAGAAGGTGTGCTAGCGATACAGTACATATTAGACAGTCGCTATATGACAGGTCGAACCTTGTCACTTGATGGAGGCCGGCATTTGGTCTAACTCGCCGAATGGGACTTCTTTTTTTGAACGCCTTCATGTCATGAGACAGGGTTAAGCAACTTAGGACAAACATATGAAAGCTAACACAGCTGAACAAACTAATTTAAACCGCCTTGTGTTGTCTAATGAGGCGATAAAAGTACGCGATGCTCTTATCAATAGTGGTTTAGAAACCCCTATGATTGATAATGGTTTGACGAGCGAAGAAAAATACCAGCGTATTAAAAGTGCATTTGAAGATGTGGTGACAACGCTTGGTCTAGATTTGACCGATGATAGCTTGGCTGAAACGCCACACCGTATTGCTAAAATGTACGTAAAAGAAATCTTTTCTGGTTTGGATTACGCACAGTTTCCAAAAATTACCGTGATCGAAAATAAGATGCAAGTTGATGAAATGGTGAAAGTAAGCGATATTAGTTTCACCAGTACTTGTGAGCATCATTTTGTGACCATTGATGGTTTAGCGAAAGTTGCTTATTTACCTAAAACGAAAATTATAGGTTTGTCTAAAATCAACCGTATAGTGCGCTTCTTTGCCCAGCGTCCGCAGGTACAAGAACGTCTTACTCAGCAGATTCTAGTCACCTTGCAAGCCTTACTTGAAACCGACAACGTTGCGGTAAGTATTAGTGCCGTGCACTATTGTGTAAAAGCTCGAGGCGTTATGGATGCGAGTTCTTCAACTCAAACCACCGCTCTAGGCGGACTGTTTAAACGCAGCGACAAAACGCGTGGTGAATTCCTTGCAAGATAAGAGCTCGCAAGATAAGAGTCTGTAAGATATAAGCTGGCTAGATTAGTACTTTAGACATAATCATCAAGCCCAAAAGTAGAATTATTAATTTCAATAAAAAGAGTCTGCTCACGTAGGCTCTTTTTTTATGGGCTGAATTAAGGCAAAGTGTTTCAGCATATAGCATTATTTAGCTCTGGGGTTTTTGATATGACGGATAAAAAGAAGACAGTTTGGTTTCCAGCAAAAAAGAATGGTTGGGGTTGGGGGAGGCCAAACACCTGGCAAGGCTGGGCTGTTTTAGCCCTATACCTGTTGATGGTCGTCGTTATTAGCATCGTGAATGATCCAAAAACTGAGCTGCTTAAATGGGCCGTGTCTATGGTAATTAGCACGCTTATTTTGATTGCTTGTTATTACTGGAAAGGTGAAGCGCCAAACTGGAAATGGAAGACTATTGAAAAAGATAAGCGTAAGTGGCATTAAGTTATTTTAAAGATTTTATTTGTCCAATGAATGGGTTCAAATAATCTTTATTTGAACAAGGATATTTCATGCGCACATCTGGCGTGTTGTTATTTATTGCCTATTTAGGCTTTATTAGTCTGGGCTTACCTGACGCCGCGCATGGTATCAATTGGCCATTTGTTCGGACTGAATTTGGTGTCCCTACCGGCTGGCTGGGTTTAGTTATTGCCGCTGGTGGCGTGGGCTATCTAATGTCGAGCTTTTCAGTCGGTTATTTAATGGTTCGCTTTGGTGTCGGTTGGTTGCTAGTTATCAGTAGCTTGCTGGTGAGTTGCGGTCTTTTCGGTTTCTATTTCAGTTCCTCATTTATTATTTTTGTCTTGTTTTCTATTGTAATTGGTATGGGCTCAGGCGCTATTGATGCAGGGCTTAATGCTTACGCAGCAGAGCATTTTACTACCCGTCATATGAATTGGTTGCACGCCGCATTCGGTGTAGGTGCAACCGCTGGACCTATTATTGTTACAACAGTTTTGGTAAGTTTTTCTCAGAATTGGCGGTTGGGTTATGCTGTTCTCGCGACTATATTGTTTGTCATGGCGATGGTATTTATATTTAGTCGACACCTTTGGGAAAGCGATAAACATGCCCCCAAAAAAGCCGACACTCAAGCAGATGACACGCCAGCAATTACCCAATTTCAGGCATTGAAGCACCCCGTTATTCGTTTTCAAATTGCATTTTTCTTTTTATATTCAGGTGTTGAAGTGGGTGTTGGGCAGTGGGCATTTACTGTGATGACGGAATCTCGCGGTATTTCATTAGCCAGCGCAGGAACTTGGGTAGCTGTTTATTGGGGTGCTTTAGCGTTTGGTCGGGCAATTTTCGGGTTCTTAGTAGAGCGTTTTGCCGTAGATCAATTATTGCGTCTTTGTTTGGCTGGTGTCGTCTTAGGCGCATTCTCTTTTACAATGAGTGCGACACCTTATACGAGTTATTTTGGTTTGGCATTAATGGGCTTCTGCGCGGCGCCTATTTTCCCTTGTATGATTTCACAAACAGTCACACGAGTTGGAAAAAAGTATTCAGTGCATGCAATCGGCTTTCAAATGAGCGCTGCGGTGTCTGGAGCCATGACCTTGCCATTTTTAAGTGGTTTGATTGGCGGACACTTTGGGCTGACCTCTTTAACCATCAGCTTTTTGTTTTATGCGGTGCTACTGTTTGGTTTGTTCCACATTATTTTAAGACGTGCTTCCTGAGTGTAAGCACAATCCCAACATAAGAACGCTAATCGTTTTCTTTGTCTAATGTGTGACGCTTTAATAAGGTTGGGAACAAATACATCCAAATACCAACGATAGCAATGGTTCCGACTCCGCCGATAACAATGGCTGGAACCACGCCGAACCATGCTGCAGTTACCCCAGATTCAAATTCCCCTAATTGGTTTGAACTGCCAATAAATACAGAGTTAGCGGCACTGACTCGACCGCGCATTTCATCCGGAGTTTCTAACTGTACAAGCGTTGAGCGGATAACAACGCTGATCATGTCAGACGAGCCTAGGAGAACTAAGGCAAGCATCGATAGAATAAGGTTTTCAGATAAACCAAATAGAATGGTTGCAACACCAAAAATAGCCACTGCGGCAAACATAATTTTCCCCACGCTGTGGGTTAATGGACGACGTGCTAAGTACACCGACATGAGTAATGCGCCAAGTGCTGGAGCACAGCGTAATAAACCTAATCCCCATGGACCAGTATGAAGAATGTCTTTTGCCACAATAGGTAAGAGAGCGGTAGCGCCACCTAATAAAACCGCGAACATATCTAATGATACCGAGCCTAATATGACTTTGTTTCCGCGTATAAAAGTGAGTCCACCGAATAGGTGCTCAATGCTAATTGGCGACTTAGTTTTTACCGTAAAGTTGTAATGTAAAAAGAACATAATGACGCAAGAAATTAAGAAGCAACTCATGCTCGATAAATAGAGTGTAGTTGGCCCTAAAAGATAAATTAAGCCACCAAGTGCAGGCCCTGCGATAACCGATATTTCTCTTGCTGAGGCAATCGCGCTGACAGCTCGAGATAATAGTTCGCTAGGAATAAGATTGGGTAAAATAGCCTGATTTGCAGGCATTTCAAAGGCTCTCGCTGTGCCTAGTAGTGCAGCGCAAATATAAATCATATCGGCTGAGATAGTCGATGTCATATTGCCATAGGCTAGTATTCCGACCGTCATAGCCATGGTGAAGCGAGTGCAAACGCAAATTAACCGACGGTTGTAGCGATCTGCGACATGCCCTACTACCAAGGTTAGTAGCAGTTGCGGGAGAAACTGGCAAAGTCCCACTAGACCTAATGCCATTGGGCTGTTGGTTAGATCGTACATTTGCCAGCCAATACCAACACTGAGCATTTGAAAAGCAAAAGAAGAGGCTATCTGCCCGATCCAGAAATGGACAAAATTTGGGTGTTTAAAAAGAGGCTGCATGATTTCCTTTCTTTTTCATTGCTGAAACAGTCATTAGCGCACTCGTTAAGCACGTTAATTTTTGGAATTCGGCCATTTTTAACGGGAGTGAGCGAGAAGGTACATTTATTATAAAAATGATTTTACGCATTTTTCTATCATTGGTGCAAAAAGAAAACCTAAGCTTTTCTGATTATTTCTTGATAGTCGTTATTTCCATTTTAAATCCTTGGTTTTACTCATAATGGCCAGAAAAAAACACCAGAATATGATAATTTATTGCGCAGTTTATCAGGATGATAAATAGCCCTTTTATGAGATCAAGTTTACGTCACCTGCTTGTTTAAAAAGATCTGCTATCTAGGCAGACTGAACTGCTAGTTTGATATCAAGGATATGCATTGATTAATTCCGAAACCTACTCCTCTCTTCATGAGCGTTTGTCCCGTTGGTTATTGTTATCTTGTTTGATGGCGGTAGGGATTGGGCAGTCTTTTATATTTACGTCTTTACCGCCAATTGGTCGTGAAATTGGTTTGGCTGATGTTCGAATCAGTACGCTTATTACCGCAGGCGCTGCAACCTTTGTTGTTGCTGCTTTTTTATGGGGTGGCATCATTAATCGAATTGGCCGTGTGCGTTCGGTGATTATCGGCATGAGTAGCTATGCAATGACCATTACCCTGACAGGATTTGTGCTGCAAGAAGCCTTGGCTAAGCATTTATCAGCGGAGGAAACCTATTATTTGGTGTTCGGTTTGCGTATTATTTTTTCCCTTGGAATTGCTGGTGTTTTACCTTCTGTTCAGACCTATTTAATCGCTCATACTGACATTAAACATCGTAGTTCTACCATTGCTATGATTGGTGCAGCTTTTAGTATAGGGATGATTTTAGGTCCAGCTTTTGCGTCTTTATTGAGTAGTTTAGGACTGACTGCGCCTTTCTATATCATTGCCTTTTTGGCGGGTAGCATCGCTTTGCTGGTGGTATTTTTTGTAAAAGATACTAAGCATGTGCGTCAATTTGTGAAACCACCTAAGATCAATTGGCTTACTCAGCCGGTTATGCCATTTTTGTGCATGTCTTCGTTGTCCATCTTATCGATGACAGGTGTTCAGCAAATTATGAGCTTTTTGATTCAGGATAGGTTTCAGCTTGATGTTGCTCAGACAACACATCAGTTGGGATTTGCCATGATGACCATGTCTTGCTTTAGCATTTTAGTACAAATGATATTGGTACCACGATTCCAGCTTGGTGTAGTGACTTTGATTTTTTCTGGGGTTGGCGTCGGAGTGCTGGCTCAGCTAGCATTTATCTTTTTAGATTCCTACGCTGGCGTTTTGTTTGCCATGGGGTTGTTTGGCGCAGGATTTGGGTTCTTGTTTCCGGGCATAGTGACCGCACAAACTTTGTTGGTAAAAGATGATCAACAGAGTCGCTTGGCAAGCATGAATGCTTCTATGCAAGGGCTGGGAGCTGCATTGGGGCCTGTCATTTTGGCTTCTTTGTACCAGCTTGGTCAGTTGGTCCCATTTTTTGGTTTAATGTTTGGGCTAATTTTTATGCTGGTTGTTTTCATGTACTGCAAATCCAAGTCAGGACACGCCTTTTAGTTCTATCTTCTGTTATGAATTGAGCTGAGTTTGTGTTGCTTGACGAGGCGACATACCAAAGTGTTGATGGAAACGTCGGCTAAAGTGACTCAAACTTAAGTAACCTAGTTCATAACTCACTTCCGTTACTGAACATTTTTCTTGTAGACGCTGGTAAGCGCGGCTCATTCTGCGTTGATGTTGATATTCTAATGGCGTGCAGCCTAGTTGACGTTTAAAGCTTTCGTAGAAGCGACTACGACTCATACAGGCCATCTTAGCTAGCTGATTTATATCCAAAGGTTGTGCTAGGTTTTGTTCGATACATTGGATAACACAAGTGAGACCATTTGCATCTGGTGAGCGTTGGGTGAAGCGTAATAGAGCGTCTCGACCATGATGTCGGATTATTCGAGTGACCAATTCACTTACACCAAAGTCGACGAGTAAATCTCTGTCTGGATCATTGCGAAGAAAGTCACTGGTAAGTCTATCTATGACTTGCTGCGTTGCTTGAGTATGTAGGGTGTGCAGGTGTTGGTTTGGATCTAGTGCGACGCCAGAGGGGAAAGATTCCACCATAATGTCATTCATGCGATCACAAATTTGTGCTACTCGTTCTTGTGAAATAGCAATGGTGAGACATGTAGTTGGGCGATGAAATTGTGCTTCGGGGAAATCAATAAAGACTTCTTCTTTTGGTGCCAATATAAAAGATTCATGGGGAAGAAAAGGAATATTGTCATGCTCTTTGGTGTGCATGACTTTTGCTCCTGTAACCATTCCACAATAAAGCAAAGAGTCGGCTTTTAAGCTGACTTTTTGTGCTTGCTCATAAGTGTCGTAAATACTGAGCTCGGAGTGTGGCCCAGCAAAACAAACACGATTTTCGACCAACTGTACTGGCGCGCGCTTATGTTGCAGTAATATTTTCTCTGTTGAGATAGAGCGACTCATTTACACACCTCTTTTGTCTCAATGTTTTTTATTTTAATTGTGCGGCGTGGCTAATTATCTTTTACTCATCATCACTCTTGCTTGCTCGTGGGTCAATACTAAAGCACAGCAGAAATGGATCGCTAGACAAGTTTCATGGACTCACAGGCAAGTTTTCTTCTCGTTTTCTTCCTACTCTTACTATCAAGGTTAAAACAAAGATTAAAAACCTAAAGAGAGCTTTGCACGAAGTTGCGAGTGCAGCAGGCATCAAAGTCCTCTTTAAATAAAAACAACAAGAATGGAGAATATTTTATGATCTACGCTCAACCTGGTACTAACGGTAGCCTTATTACGTTTGAAGCTGAGTACGGTAATTTTATCGGCGGTAAATGGGTCGCACCGGTGAAAGGTCAATACTTCGATAATATTAGCCCAGTTAATGGCGAAGTATTTTGTCGAATTCCTCGTTCTACTGAAGAAGACATCAATTTAGCCCTAGATGCTGCACATGCTGCACGCGCGGCTTGGGGTAAAACATCCGTTACTAATCGTTCCAATATATTGTTGAAAATTGCAGATCGCATCGAGCAAAACCTAGAAGCACTTGCTGTAGCCGAAACATGGGACAATGGTAAAGCAGTTCGCGAAACCTTGAACGCAGATATTCCTTTAGCAGCAGATCACTTTCGTTATTTTGCTGGCTGTTTACGTGCGCAAGAAGGCAGTACGGCTGAGTTAGACGAACATACTGTGGCGTATCATTTTCACGAGCCATTAGGTGTTGTTGGTCAAATTATTCCTTGGAACTTTCCGATCTTGATGGCTGCATGGAAACTTGCTCCAGCGCTTGCCGCTGGTAACTGTGTGGTTCTAAAACCAGCAGAGCAAACACCAGCCTCTATTCTTGAATTGGTCAAAGTGATTCAGGACCTTCTACCACCAGGTGTGCTTAATATCGTCAACGGTTATGGTAAAGAAGCGGGTGAAGCGCTAGCGACCAGTAAACGTATTGCCAAAATTGCCTTTACTGGGTCGACGCCAGTTGGTTCGCATATTTTGAAATGTGCGGCAGAGAATATCATTCCTTCTACGGTTGAGTTAGGTGGTAAGTCGCCGAATATCTACTTTGCAGACGTCATGCAACATGAAGAAGCTTTTATCAGCAAATGTGTTGAAGGTTTGGTGTTGGCTTTCTTTAACCAAGGTGAAGTTTGTACTTGTCCATCTCGTGCCTTGATCCATGAGTCTATTTATGATGACTTCATGGCCTTGGTTATTGAACGTACTAAAACTATTAAACGCGGCAACCCATTGGATACTGACGTGCAAGTTGGTGCTCAGGCATCTAAGCAGCAGTTTGATAAAATATTGAGTTACATTGATATCGGTAAAGAAGAGGGGGCGGAACTATTAATTGGTGGTGGCATCGAATCGGTAGATGGTTTGGATAAAGGTTTCTATGTACAGCCAACCTTGTTCAAAGGCTCTAATAGCATGCGTATCTTCCAAGAAGAAATCTTTGGTCCAGTTGTCAGTGTGACGACGTTTAAAGACGAGGCTGAAGCACTTGCTATCGCCAATGACAGTGAATTTGGTTTAGGTGCTGGGGTTTGGACGCGTGATACCAACCTTGCGTATCGTATGGGGCGTAACCTAGAAGCCGGTCGCGTTTGGATGAACTGTTATCACCAGTATCCAGCTCACTCTGCTTTTGGTGGTTATAAAAAATCTGGCGTTGGTCGTGAGACTCATAAAATCGCTCTAGAACATTACCAACAAACTAAAAATATGTTGATTAGTTATGATGTGAATCCATTAGGATTCTTTTAATTCAGTCAAAGTAGATCGCTGACTCATCATGAATAATAATAAAAAACCAAAAGATTTCGGTCTTTTGGTTTTTTCTTTTCTACTTTAAGGACTAATTTCATCACCAATATAATGATCTTTAAACGTCAAAAAGTTGCCTCTTTCGAAACTTGTAATTGATATAGATAAAAAAAATCTGTTTCCAATTGGAAACTTTATCTCATAAGTGATAATTTCTTTTGCCATTGAACTCGTACTTTGTATTTTAATCGCCGTGTAAAAAAGCATTTATCGGTAGAGGGAAAAGGCTATGGCAATCAGTTTATTTGACCTTTTTAAAGTGGGAATTGGTCCTTCCAGCTCTCATACAGTTGGCCCTATGGTGGCTGCAAATCAATTTGTTCATCAGTTACAAGATCGGCATCTATTATCTAAAGTGAGTCGGTTAAAAATTGATTTATATGGATCGCTTGGTGCTACTGGGAAAGGACATGGTACTGGATCAGCAGTTTTAATGGGGCTTGAAGGTGAACTGCCAGATTTGATTGATCCTAGCCGTGTTAATGAACGTGTTGCACAAATAGAAGTATCTTCACAGCTAACTTTATTGGCTCAGCAGCCTATACATATTGATGTCACGACAGACTTAATTTATCACCGTATTGATCGTTTAGACTTTCATGCTAATGGCATGGTGTTGGTTGCCTTTGATACTGAAGGTCAAATAATTCACCAAGCGACCTTCTATTCAGTTGGTGGTGGCTTCATTGTGCAGGAAGATGAGCACGGAAATGTTGCATTAGTTGAAGATGCCACTGAACTTCCTCATGTGTTTCATAGCGCCGAAACATTGATTCAGCTTTGTCGAGCACAAGACAAAAGTATTGCGCAGATCATGATGGAAAATGAAAAGCATTGGCGGACTGAAGATGAAATCAAGCAAGGCATTCTTTCTATCTGGTCTGTAATGAGGGCCTGTGTCCAGCAAGGTATTCGCAGTGAAGGAATCTTACCTGGTGGACTAAAAGTAAAGCGTAGAGCCGCTAGCCTATACAGAGATTTAACCAGCAAAACACGCATGGATATGATTACACCATCGTTAGGCGCTATGGATTGGGTCAATCTTTATGCCTTGGCAGTGAATGAAGAAAATGCCGCTGGTGGGCGTGTAGTAACGGCTCCGACAAACGGTGCGGCGGGAATTATTCCGGCTGTATTGCATTATTATTGGGAGTTTTGTCCTCGATCTAGTGAAGAGGGCGTGATTAATTTTTTCCTTACTGCAGCGGCTATCGGGTTGTTGTTCAAAGAAAATGCGTCTATTTCTGGTGCTGAAGTGGGTTGCCAAGGGGAAGTTGGATCGGCTTGTGCTATGGCGGCGGCTGGATTGGCAGCGGCGACAGGCGGTTCTCCTGAACAAATAGAAAACGCGGCAGAAATTGGTATGGAGCATAATTTGGGTCTGACTTGTGATCCCATTGGTGGACTGGTTCAAGTACCTTGTATAGAGCGCAATGCCATGGGGTCAATTAAAGCCATTAACTCTGCGAGTATGGCACTCCGGGGCGATGGAACGCATTATGTTTCCCTCGATAAAGTCATTCGTACCATGCGAGACACAGGAAGAGATATGAATGATAAGTACAAAGAAACATCTCGTGGCGGACTAGCCGTCAATGTGATTGAATGCTAGCTGCTTAGTAATATTATATTTGTAACAAAACGGTCATATTTCTGTAGTATCTTTTCATTCAGTGCCTCTTTAGGCACTTTTTTTGTCCTTTTTCGAGTCGTAGCTATCAGTAAGTTTAGGGGTTTTTATCTGAAGACTCCCAGTGTAGAATGGCGCCGAATTTACATTTTTCAAAAAATGTGACGGGATGAATTGAGAGCCAAATTTATTTGGGATGCTAGGATAAGCATGTCGTCGGTAGTTTAAGCATCGTTTAAATTATCAACGGTTTGGCATAGATTAATTATAGAAAGAAGAGCCCGTATGGATCTTACAAATAACCCGAAAGAAGAATCCACGTTATTGAGTGGTCATGAGTTTGTCCGTGTATTGATTGCCTTAGCCTTTGTTTTGCTATCAGGTTTTTATGCTTCAGCTAATGGTGTTGGGGTTTCTAATTTATCTATATTAGCCATCGCAGCGGCAATTGGCGCCTACATGGCCGTAAATATTGGCGCTAATGATGTGGCTAACAATGTTGGGCCAGCGGTAGGGTCTAAAGCCTTATCCATGACTGGAGCAATTTTGATAGCTGCTGTTTTTGAAGCTGCTGGTGCTTTGATTGCCGGTGGTACAGTTGTTGGTACTATTAAAAATGGCATTATTAATCCTAATTCAATTGGCGACGCTGAAACCTTTATTTGGGTTATGATGGCGGCCTTATTAGCTGGTGCAATTTGGCTAAACTTAGCGACCTATCTTGGTGCTCCTGTTTCGACAACTCATTCTATTGTTGGTGGTGTACTTGGTGCAGGTATTGCTGCTGGCGGTTGGGATATTGCGAATTGGGATAAATTGATTGCGATTGTTGCTAGCTGGATCATTTCGCCAGTGATGGGGGGCGTGATCGCTGCGTTATTCCTAATGTATATCAAACGTTCAATTACCTATAAAAGCGACATGATTGATGCGGCTAAAAAGGTTGTACCTTTATTAGTTGGCCTAATGGTTTGGGCGTTCTCAACGTATCTTATTCTTAAAGGTCTTAAACATCTTTGGAAGCTAGATTTTGTTACGGCAGCGATGATCGCTTTTGCAATTGCATTAACTGTTTACTTCCTCATTCGTCCTATGATCGATAAAGCGGCAACTGCATTGAAAAATGATAAAGATGCTGTGAATAGTTTATTTACACTTCCTCTTATTGTATCTGCTGCTTTGCTTAGCTTTGCTCATGGTGCTAACGATGTTGCCAATGCGATTGGGCCACTTGCTGCTATTAATGATGCTTTAATGACTGGTGCTGTTTCTAGCAAAGCATCGATCCCTATTTGGATTATGATGGTTGGTGGTATTGGTATTGCTGTTGGTCTTGCTCTATTTGGTCCTAAGCTTATCAAAACGGTCGGATCTGAAATCACTGAATTGGATAAAACACGAGCTTTTTGTGTTGCCATGGCAGCTGCTATTACGGTAATTGTCGCTTCTCAGCTTGGTTTACCTGTTAGTTCTACTCACATTGCTGTGGGCGGGATCTTTGGTGTTGGTTTCTTACGTGAGTACTTGAAACAATCGTATGAGAAAAAACTGGCGTCTATCATTTCTCATTCAGAATCTGCGGGTCACAATGGTCAGCAAACACAAGAGTTTGTGAAACGTTTCAAGTTGGCGGATGTCGAGGAAAAGCGTGCAATTTTGAAAGAATTGAAAGCCGCGCAAGCTTCATCCCCTATCTCATCTGAAGAACGTAAAGGCTTGAAGAAAGCAACGAAGAAAGAATTGGTGAAACGCTCTGCTTTGTTACGTATTGCTGCTGCATGGGTGATTACTGTTCCTGCTTCTGCTGTACTTTCAGCTATAATTTTTTATATGTTACTCGGCTTTTCTGTTTCTCGATAAGTCTCTTTCAAGATAAACAAAAAAAGATCAGCTTCTCTGATCTTTTTTTGTTTTCATCCCGCCGTCTGTGTTATATAAAAGTAAGTTACTTTTTTATTTCTATATAAAGTCGCAACTTAGGTAACTATTAAGTAATGAAATTAAGTATGTTGATTTTAGTTGCCGTTATCTTTTTGGCTGTTCTTTGCTTGCTGCCTGCTTTTTTCCGTTGGAGAAGACATCAAAGGGAGTTAAAAAAGAAGCTACTTTCTCGTTTATCGAATCGAAGTGATCGCTTACTTTATTCATTAGAAATGATTTCTGATCGTTACATGGCGAGAGATACCAAAATCTTTCTCATAGAATATTTGCTTTCTGTTATAACTCAACTTGTGACATCTAATTATAAGTCGGAGTTTGTTTCAAAGCAGGCTGATCTACTAAGACTGTTGACAGAACTGAAGTTAGGGCGTCAAGTAACAGCAAAGGATCGTGTCGTCAGTCAAGAGCAGTTAGATCAAATCCAAAACTCACTTCAATTTATGCTCAGAGAGTTGAGAAGCATGGGTGAAAGTTATGGTGCGAGTAGAGTAATAATAAGGCATCATATTGTTTTGATACGTTATGCGCATGCTTTGGCTTATCGCGATCTTTTGGTACGGCAGGCTAGACTTGATTTAGATAATGATAAGAAAAATAGAGCGCTAGAAAAATATCGAATTGCGTTATCAGTTATGGAAAAAAATGCTTCTGTGAGTAGCTCGAAAAGAGAGATGGCACGTCTACAAAGCATGATACAGGAAGTTGAAAAGGTTTTATTTTCAAAGAACAATAAAGCGGAGCTCAAATAGAAGTAAGTTGGCGAATTTTATTCGTATTCGTACTTTTGAAGCCTGCAGGCGTTTCGTATATAAATATTACTAAGGTAAACTACTCATCATATGACAGCCGTTACCATTACAGTGCTTTTGCTCGTTATCGGTGGATTTATTGCCTTCGCAATTTTTCTGCAGTTAAAAGAGCAGGCTCGATTGGAAAAATTGCGTAAAGTGACAACGCTTAATAATCAATTGCGTCAGGTGCGTCGCTATCTTGATGAGATGCCTCCCCAGTATCAGCCCAAAGATATGAGAATGTGGTTATTTTCTCGAATGATCGCTATATACGATCAGCTTATTGAATTGCAACCAGATCCAACATTAACTCGTCGTCGCGGTCATTTAGCAGAAGAAATGGCAGAGTTCCAAACGAACACGCAGAAAAGACGTGCTAAGCCGATGAATGATGAATTGCTTATAATAGAAGTAAAGCGCCTCTTTGAGTCCTTCAAATCCTATTTAATTTTATCGCAGAAAGAAAAAACCATCGATCAAGATGTTGTTTATCGATACAGTAAGTTATTAAATTTTTATCACTACAAAGTTAACTCGGATTATCATGCCTACCTTGCTCGTAAGGCGTTTTTGAGTGGTCAAATGGATACAGCTATAGAAATGTATAAAGAGGCTTTGTCGCAATTAACACCCATCAAAGAGTCTGTCGAAGCTCAACCTGCTATTCTTAAGCTTAAAGATCTACTGCAAGAAATTGAAGATGATCTTGCTTTGCAAAAAGCAGAAGAAGAGATGACTAAAAATATGGATAGTGAAGATGAGGGGGAGTTGGATGATGAATGGAGCAAGTTTATTGAGGACTCCACATTTAAAACAAAAAAACATTTTTAGTTTCCCTTCTTTTTATATTTTAAGAACAAGTCCATTTATCTGTATTTTAGTGCTTGCTACTTATGCTAAGTCATGAGAATTTTGTCTCGTAAATTACTACATGTTAGATAAGGATCTCTTGTGAATTTAGCACTGCTCTCCGCTTTTATACCGACCTTCTTTTTTGTCTCTATTACGCCAGGCATGTGTATGACATTAGCCATGACGTTGGGAATGACTATTGGCGTTAAGCGCGCACTTTGGATGATGCTGGGTGAGTTAGTCGGTGTTGCAACTGTGGCTATCTTATCCGCGATTGGTGTTGCTGCATTATTATTGAATTATCCTAGTGTGTTTATGGTGTTGAAATATATAGGCGGTGCCTATCTTGCCTTCGTTGGGATTCAGATGTGGTTGTCTAAAGGTAAAATGGCCATTAAAGCGGACGCCACTGGAGTCAAGCCTGCCTCACGTTTAGATTTAATCTCACAAGGGTTTGTGACCGCAATTGCTAATCCTAAGGGCTGGGCTTTTTTTGTCGCTTTATTGCCACCTTTTTTAGATGCTAGTCGCCCACTTACTGGTCAATTGATTGTATTAATTGCCATCATTTTAACGCTCGAACTCACTTGTTTGCTTATTTACGCTGCAGGCGGGAGAACTTTGAAATCTATTCTTATGCAAAGTGGTAATGTACGCATCATGAACCGTATTGCTGGTACATTAATGGTTGGTGTTGGTGTATGGCTCGCGATCGGTTGATTGTTCGTTAATAAAATGTGGAATGAACAATATTGAATAGACTAAGAAGGCGCTTTCGAGCGTCTTTTTGTATTTGAGCTTGTCGTTTTTGTACTGATAGATTTCGTTCTGGTTGTTTTTCTTGTACCTGTCGTCCTTTTGTTTGTTGAGCCTTTTCGTTTAGCGAAAGGATTTTTTGTTGGTGGCGGTAGGTTGTGTAATGCGGATGTCGGCATATCTCGGGAAGCACTTAGTAACTGATTTAAGTTGCCTTCTAAATTTGTCATGAATTCTTGATAACTTGCTTCTCCAAGACTAATACTGTTAAGAGCTGACTCCCATTTTGCCGTCATATCAGGAGTGACCAGTTGCTTAGGTAGACAATCAATAAAGGCACGCCCTGTTTGGCTGGCGTGAATTTGTTTACCTTGTCTCATCAAAAAGCCTCGTTTGAAAAGTAACTCTATAATGCTCGCTCGCGTCGCTTCTGTACCTAAACCATCGGTCTCTTTCAGTATTGCTCGAATGTCTTTATCAGTCACAAAGCGACTGATACCGGTCATGGCAGCCAGTAATGTCGCGTCAGTGAAAGCTGCCGGTGGCGTAGTGACTTTCTCTTGGACTTGCCCTTGTATACACCAGAGTTCTTCATTCTTACTTAGCTTTGGTAGCTCGTTTTGGTTTTCATCTTCTGGGTCTTTACTTTTGTTTTTATTGGGTAAAAGCGCTTTCCAGCCAAGTGCAATCGGTGTATTGCCTTTCGCTTCAAAGAGTCCACCTTCAATTTCCAATTTGATGTAAGACGCCAAATAATCGTATTCAGGATAAAACTGCATAAGATATTGGCGGGCAATCAAGTTAAATACCAGCGCCTCTGTTTTGGAAAGTGATGCCGCTTTGTGAGCTTGAGTTGTTGGAATAATAGCGTGGTGAGCCGTGACTTGTTTATCGTTCCACGCTTTACTTTTTCGTGATGCATCGGCGTTCTCTGCGCCTTGTTGTATATCACTTCCCGAACGAGTGAGAGCGGCGATAATAGCTGCAGCGTCTTTGTGCTGTTGAGTGGGTAAATAACGGCAATCGGATCTAGGGTAGGTGATTATCTGATGACGCTCATAAAGAGCTTGGCAAGTATCTAACACTTGCTGGGCGGAAAGAGAAAATGCTTTTGCTGCATCAATTTGAAGTGCTGACAAACTGTAGGGTAGTGGCGCTGGTTGCTTCTTTTGTTTGTAATTTGCTTCAATCACAATCGCTGGTTTATTGGTAATGCGATTGGCGACGTTTTGCGCAAGTGGCAAGCTTAGCACTCGGTTTTCATCGTCCATGTAAGGTTGGCAAGCTTCACTAGGCAACCATTTAGCTTGAAATATGGCATCTTGAGTTGTTTGTATGCTCGCCCATACTTGATAAAAGTCTTTTGGAACAAAGGCTTCTCTTTCTTTGTCCCTAGCAGCAACAAGTCCTAGTACTGGCGTTTGCACTCGCCCAATAGATAGAACACCTTGGTAGCCAGCTTGACGGCCCCTGATGGTATAAGCACGTGTTAGGTTTAAGCCGAACAACCAGTCTGCACGAGCACGACCCAACGCCGATCGAGATAGCGCCGCAAATTCATTATTTGAACGCAAATTGCTAAGTGCTTTCTTTACCGCAGAAGGTGTTAAATCATTTACCAAAAGTCGTTGAGTGTTTTTCAGTTTCTGTGCTGGAACCTTGGTGTAGTGAAGTACTTCATCGACCAGCAATTGGCCTTCTCTATCCGGGTCTCCTGCATGAACTAAAACAGTGGCTTTTTTAATCAATTTTTTTAAAATGCCAAGTTGTTTCTTTGTGTTGGCTTTTTCTTGCCATTGCCAGTCAGTCGGAATGATAGGCAAGTGGTCTAAATTCCAACTTTTATAAGCTGGATTATATTGATGAGGCTCAGCTTGTTCGAGCAAGTGGCCGATACACCAACTAACGCAGTCACCATTAGGCAACCAAATACAGCCCTCTTCTTTTTTTTGTGGTGAGGGAAGGGCGGCTGCAATCGCTCGGGCAAGGCTGGGTTTTTCGGCAATATAAAGAATCATAAATACACTTACTGTTTATATATACAGTAAGTGTATCGGACACAGAGAAGTGTGACTAGAGTAACGTGTTATTTTATTGGCACAACAGCTATTTTATCGGTACAACCGTTACTTTATCGGTACAACTAGCACTGGAATTGAGCTGGTGTGAATGACTTTATTTGCCGTTGAGCCAATGATCATTTGGCTTAGTCGGCCATGTGTTCGGCTATTCATAACAATTAAATCAGCATTTTTTTCTTTTGCAATGCGCTGAATAGAGTCAGCTGGAGCGCCATTGACTATCAAGGTTTCAGGAGCTGTTTCTAAACTAGACAGTTCTTCTGAATACTTTTCCATAAATTCAGCTAGCAATTTATCCATGCGCGTATTGATGTCTGTGATGGCATCTTTGCGCATTGCATTTCTAACTTCTTCGGTAATATAGTTGTTTATCATATTTGATGCTTGAGCATTTAAAGGCTCAATTGCATGCATTAATATGACTTTTGCCCCATGAGTTTTGGCTAAGCTCAGTACTAGCTCCATAGCGGCCTGTGTTTTACCGTCTAGATCGCAAGCGTAAACAATGGTGTTTATTTTAGGTAACATGGCAAGATCCTCTTTTAATGTACCTATAGCTTAATCTTTTTAACTTTTGCTGCTCTGATCTGTGTCAATTATCGTTGTGCTTATTTGATGAGTGGTAAGCGATAAGCTATTGGAAGCTTGTCGATTGCCATGATTAGCAAATAAAAAACAGCTCATTGATGACAAGAAGATAAAGCTAATAAACAGCATACCCCAATAATCGGTCGGCTTTTTATCGTTTATATATCTCTTGGGAGACGGGATAAAGCTCTTATGTTTCATAACGCACTCCTGAATGAATATAGATTTATTAAATGATAATGAATATCATTTAATAAATCTATAGGGCTGATTAATATATTTTCACTGCTTAGGTTTTGGTAAGTCGAGGCGTTTGAAAAACAAGCTCATGAGATTTGCCTATGTTATGATACGCGTTCAATTTTTTAGTAAACGAATAAGAGAGTGTAAACATGTCAGAACTGTCGTTCGACTCTAACGAAGCAAAAATCGCATACGGCATTGGTCGTCAAATTGGTGATCAACTACGTGGTAGCGATCTTGGTGAATTGTCTCTAACGCATCTTTTTGCTGCGATTGAAGATGCACTAAACGGAACTGAAATGCGTGTTCCTGGCGCAGAGCTAGAAGCTGCTTTTGCTGAACTACAGCAAAAAATGGAAGAAAAAGGCCGTGCAGAGTCTGAAGAGAATGTGAAAGCGGGCGAAGACTTTCTTGCTACAAACAAAACAAAAGAAGGCGTTCAAACGACTGAAAGTGGTCTGCAGTTTGAAGTTCTTGAAGAAGGTACGGGTGCAACACCAAGCCGTGAAGCGACTGTTCGTGTACATTACGAAGGCCGTTTGATTGACGGACAAGTATTTGATAGCTCTATCGCTCGTGGCGAGCCAATTGAATTCCCTCTAACTGGCGTTATCGCAGGTTGGACTGAAGGTCTTCAGTTGATGAAAGAAGGCGCGAAGTACCGTCTTACTATTCCTGCTGAATTGGCTTACGGCGCTCAAGGCGCTGGCGCGATGATTCAACCTTTCTCTGTTTTACAATTCGATGTTGAGCTAATTGCTGTTGTTTAATAAAATAGCTTAAAGCAATACATTAAAACAGTGTATTAAGAGAAATGCATAAAAAAGCGAGTCGACCCATATTGGATGACTCGCTTTTTTGTTTTAAATGGGCTGGTAAAGATAAAGCTAAATGTCTCGTTCCATGCGAATATGCATTTTTCCAGCTTCTAAAAAGACTTTACTATCACCGTGAAATTTTTGTTTTTCATAGAAGGTCTGTACGTCAACTTGAGCATGCAAAAAGACTTTGCGAATTCCCATCTCTCTGGCAACTTTCATTGCTCGGTTTAACAGCATTTCACCATAACCCTGATGACGATATGCAGGTAAAACAGCAAGTCGACTAATTTGTCCGTTTTCTGTTAAGCGGCAGGTTCCTGTAGGAACCGCTGTCGTACCAAAGGATACAAAGTGTACGGCGTCTTCATCTAGCTCGTCCCATTCGTCTTTTGGGTCGATACCTTGCTCAATGATAAAGACTTGTTTGCGCACAAAGGTAAGCTGATCTTTGCTGCTGTTCCAGTCTGACGTTAAAACCTTCATGTGAATACCTTACTTAATATTGCGTTCTTTTATTCTTCTGGTGCAACCAATTCGATCAGCCCTTGCTGGCGAATGAGAAAGCGCACAAGAGGTTCTAGATCTGTATTTTGTTTCAAATCTAGCCCAGAAAAATCAAACTCAACTTGATGGCAAACGGCTTCAACAAAGCTCGTTAGTTCTGCATCCACAAGTAAGTGTTCACCGTTACAAAACACGCTAATCTTACCTTTGTTCTCAGTGTTCTGTTGAACATAGTAACAAATACGCGCATCGCCAGGGCGAATAAAAGTTTGACCTTGTGTCGCACTGCTAAATGCTTCGTTTAATTCTTCATGGTTCAGTGGTACGAGGTATTCAGGATACTTGCTCTCGCTCATCGTTTCCCCTAACCATTCAGCCAGTAGGTCTGGCTGATTAATAAGGCGAGCCAGTTGTGTTTGTAGGTATTGAATATCGTCTTTGCTGATGTGCGCACTGTGTTGACGATTTGCTGTTTCAGGTGCGGCAAAGCGATCTTTAACATTGTCAGCTTCGCAAAGTTTATCGCGAACACCTGTTAAGACATCTTGCATACTTGGCGCACGAAAACCGATGGAATAAGTCATGCACTCGTCGTCTAATGATCGGCCATTGTGTGCAAAGTTAGGCGGCAAATATAGAATATCGCCAGCTTCCACTTCCCAATCCATTTCTGAATTGACAGGGAAGTTGTCTAAAATATGTAATTTGATGTTGGGGATCGCAGAATCTTGGTATTCATCTGGCGATAATACCTGCCATCGACGTTTACCTGATACTTGTACTAAGAACACATCGTATTGGTCGTAATGTGGGCCAACACTACCGCCTTCTGTTGCATAGCTTACCATGACGTCATCTAAGCGCCAGCTGGGTAAAAACTCAAATCGTTCTTTAAGTGTTTGAACTTCTGGTACCCAATGGTCAACGGCTTGGACTAATAACGTCCATTCTTTTTCAGGCAAGGTAGCAAAAGTGTCTTCGGTAAAAGGTCCTTGGCGCATTTCCCAAGGTCTTAGTCCGTTCTCGATCACAATACGAGATTCAATTTCTTCTTCCATTGCCATGCCTGCAAGCTCATCGGCTTCCAATGGCACAGCGAAATCGACAAGACCACCGCGAATTAACAAAGGCTTTTTCTGCCAATATTCGTCGATAAAGGTTTGGGCTGTCATGCCACCAAGAATAGCCAACGGTGTATTTAGGTCTGTCATAAATCGCTCAATAAAAAAGAACAAAGAAAGTAGTGATATTGCTAAAGATTAGCAGCCTTGAAGGCAAAAAGAGCCGATAAATCGGCTCTTTTATTTACTTGTTAAAGTAATGATTAGTTACGAATCGCTTTCGCTTGTGCAACAGCGTTACCGATGTAAGTGCTTGGTGTTAGCGCTTTCAATTCGGCTTTGGCTTGCTCAGGCATTTCTAGCGTATCGACAAAAGCTTCAATAGTCGCTTGGTCGATAGTGCGGCCACGAGTTAGCTCTTTTAGTTTCTCGTATGGAGATTCGATGCCGTAGCGACGCATAACGGTTTGAATTGGCTCAGCCAATACTTCCCATGCATTGTTTAAATCTGCTTCAAGACGTGTAGCGTTGATTTCCAACTTGCTGATGCCTTTTAGAGTTGCTTGGTAAGCTATCAAGCTGTGAGCTAAACCAACGCCAAGGTTACGAAGAACCGTAGAGTCAGTTAGGTCGCGCTGCCAGCGTGAGATTGGCAGTTTAGCGCTCAAGTGGCCCATGATTGCGTTAGCAATACCCAAGTTGCCTTCGGAGTTTTCGAAGTCGATTGGGTTAACTTTATGCGGCATGGTAGAAGAACCAATTTCGCCAGCAATGGTTTTTTGCTTGAAGAAGCCCATAGATATGTAGCCCCACACATCGCGGTCGAAATCGATCAAGATGGTGTTGAAGCGGCAAATGGCGTCATATAGCTCTGCGATGTAATCATGAGGTTCAATTTGAGTCGTGTAAGGGTTCCAAGTCAAACCTAGAGAAGTAACGAACGCTTCAGCGTGTGCTTGCCAATCCACATCAGGGTAAGCAGAAAGGTGAGCATTGTAGTTACCCACAGCACCGTTGATTTTGCCTAAAAATTCAACGTTTTCGATTTGCTTAAGCTGACGGCTAAGACGCGCCGCTACGTTGGCCATTTCTTTACCAACTGTGGTTGGTGAGGCAGTTTGACCATGCGTACGAGACAACATAGATTGCTCAGCGTGCTCGATCGCCAGATCTTGAACTGCTTTGATGACGTTTTTAAGCTCTGGAGTAATGCCTTCTTCCAATGCTTCACGCAACATCAATGCATGAGATAAGTTGTTGATGTCTTCTGATGTACAAGCGAAGTGAACAAATTCAGAAATCGCTGCTAACTCTGCGTTATCAGCCATTTTGTTCTTAATGAAATATTCCACTGCTTTGACATCGTGGTTCGTGGTTTTCTCAATATCTTTAATAGCTTGTGCATCAGCTTCGCTGAAGTTATCTGCAAGCTGATCTAATAAAGCGCTGGCTTCATTGCTCAATGCTGGAACTTCAACAATTTGTGGGTGTTTGGCAAGAGCCTGTAGCCAGCGAACTTCGACTATGACTCGCATACGCAGCAAACCATACTCGCTCACGGAGCGACGTAGTACGTTTGTTTTCGATCCGTAACGACCGTCGATAGGGGAAATTGCATTTAAGCTAGTTAATTCCATTGAGATAACGCCTCGAACATGGTTTTCAGGGAGCCGCTATTATAGGCAAAAGCGCGGCCTACCGCTACGCCAGACTGTATATTTGCAGAAGGCGGTTTAGTTTTAATGAGCTTATAAACAGTTGGTCTTTTGTTCTGTTTATTAATTACTCGTTTTTTTGAGTATATTTTTGTTAAATCAAGGTGTTTTAAACTCTTCTCACTTGTATGATGCTGCCAAATTAACGCCCTTTTAGAAGTTATTTAGGAAAGTATTGAACATGAAGATCAGCCGTATCATGAATTTGGTCATTGTTATTGTATTGGTAGCCTTGTCTGCGCTTTATTTACTTAGTAAGCAGGGCTTAACTCGTAACGAAGCTGCCATTCGTCAGCAAGTAGTTATCTCTGATGCTGTATCTGCTATGAAGGATGCTCGTTATTACGTTGTGCAAGTGCAACAGTTTTTGACGGATATGGGCGCAACGCGCAGTGATGAGGCGTTACCCGAAGTTGATGCGAGCATGAAAAGTGCTATGAAGAGCTTACAAGAACTGACTCGAATCATGCCTAGTTACCGCTCTCGCGTAAATGAGTTAGAGCAGCAATTGAAACAGGTTTACAAAGTTGGCCGAGAAATGGCATCTGCTTATATTAATAATGGTACTGATGTTGGTAATAGTTTAATGAAAGGTGCAGGCGGTCTAGATCAAGAATCGGCGCGTTTGGCTCAATCATTAGAGCAAATTGCTAATGAGTTATCTGATCAACTTGATAAGAGTGCAGTAGCTTCGATTGAGACTCTTGAAGATTCTAAATTTTTATCTTTGATCAGCAGTTTAATTTCGGGTGTTGTGATTGTTGGTGTGATAGTTATTTTACGTCGCCGTGTGCTTCCAGATTTAAATTCGCTTGAATCGTCTCTGCATAATATTTCTGTTGGTGCCCGCGATTTAACGGTTCGCCTTGATGATAAGGGCAATGATGAGTTGGCCTCCGTCGCACACAGTTTTAACGTGTTTATTAAGGGTATCCATTCTCTTGTTGTGACTCAGCAGGGTCAATCAGCTCAGTTGTCGGTAGCCGGCGAGCAAATGCTGGTTGCCTCAAATAAAACGCGTATTGGTATGCAGGGGTTGCAAAAAGAAACATCGGGTATTGCTGGTGTTGTTGCAGAGATGCAAACCACAGTGCGTCATGTTGCTAACAGTGCTGATGCAGCGGCGACAGCTGCGAAAGAATCCGATTACATAGCAAAAGAAGTAGAGTCGGTTGTGAATAACAGTGTTTTATCAATTCAACAATTATCTGAAGGCGTTGAAAAAGCATCACGAGTGCTTCAGGCCTTGGAAAAAGAAACCTCTGATGTTGGTAGTATCTTAGATTCGATTCGAGGCATTGCCGATCAAACTAACTTGCTCGCATTGAATGCTGCGATTGAAGCGGCTCGTGCCGGTGAGCAGGGACGTGGTTTTGCCGTCGTTGCTGATGAAGTTCGAACGCTTGCTAAGCGCACTCAGGATTCCACAGAACAAATTCAGATAATGATTACTCAATTACAAAAAGGCTCGCAAGATGCAGTACTTGTAATGGGCGAAAGTAAGCAACAAGCAGAGCAAAGTGTTGCTCAGTCATTAAAGGCAAAAGAAGCCTTGCATACGATTACGTTTTCTATGGGAAATATTTCCGCCATGGCTATTGAGATTGCATCGGCTATGGAACAACAGGCAGCTGCTTCAGAAAATATTGATGGACGAATTCGCTCTATTCGTGATGAAGCGGAACTAACAAGTGAAAACGCTGAGCAGTCAAACGTGGCGGCTAAACAAGTGTTGGGGCAATCTAAAGCTTTATCTGATCTTATCTCTAGTTTTAAGGTCTAACTTTAAGGTTAGGTGTGATTTAGCAATGAAGTATTGCGGTTTGTTAATTAACTGGTGAATCGCAATAGAGCATAAAAAACAGATCAAATAGAAAAAGAAAAGCCCGAGTAACTAAGTTATGAACTGACCCCATAAAGTTGGACTCTATTCTAAGCGGCTTTCA
>TARA_R110002033_G_scaffold802_7_pt1 | contig 55938 bp, 62 predicted proteins | sample TARA_R110002033 | Tara Oceans TARA_R110002033 (sample SAMEA4397051) | marine metagenome | biome: Polar Biome; feature: [SRF] surface water layer (ENVO:00010504); material: water (ENVO:00002006), including particulate matter (ENVO:01000060) such as... | depth 5 m
TAACAAATAAGGATAAAACACTTTTAACTAATCTAAAAGAAGATAAAGCAACTACTTTACCAACTATGAATAACAAGTGTTCTGATATCATAAACAAAGAGTTTAAAAGAGATGATTTAATAACTTTTAAATCAATTGATGAAAAAAACTATAGACAATGGGGATTTTTGAAAAACTCTAATAAAGTTTTCTTTTATTATAAGTCATTTGGAATGACAAATAAATAAATCTACTATAACTCCATCAATGCTTCTATTAAAGAAGCATTGATAATCGAACAAATAAATTTAACTGTACCACTCCAACCTATATATTCAACCAAATCATCCACTTTTTCATATTTTTCTTCAACATTTGGATCAGAATTTATTAAATTAAGTATCAAATTAAAAATATCATTATCATTTATTTTACAAAGTTCTAATATATTTGTTTGAACTTCTAAATTACCATATGAATTATTTTCTTCATCTTTTGTAAAATTTTCAACTAAATTTCCAAAAATCTGTAGTGTTCTTCTTAGAGCGCTTTTTATTAATTCCATTTTATAACATAAATCTACTTTCGAGGAATAAGACATTGTAGGTAATTGAGCCTTTGTTGATACTTGGGCTAATTTAACTTCAAGTAATTTATCTAAAGTATCTTCCAAAATAGCTACAGAGATAACAATAACCTCTCGATCACTTTTATTAACTATTTTTTGTGTATATATTTTCATATTTTGTGCAAATCTTCTATTTACATCTAAGCCCTTGTCATATATCATATTATTTTACTATGAGCAACATGTTGCTCCTTTTTTAGGAAACTTGATTCTATATAGATGATAGACTATTAGTATTAACATAAATAAAGAAGCTAAAGATTTCAAAAGGTTTGTCTCATCCATATCACTAGAAATAGATAGTAATTCCAAGTGTTCAAAATAAAAATCAAAGGCAAATCCAAAGACTAATGATAATATAGCAATAACACTTACATAAATTATCAATGATCTTCTACCTAACATTTTATATACAATACTCATAGTAACAGCACTAGTAGCAGGTCCTGCTGTTAAAAATATAAACACAGCCCCTGCACTCATTCCTTGAAGCATAAGTGCAGCTGCAATTGGTAAAGATGCTGTTGCACAAGTATATAAAGGAATAGCAAAAACTAAAATAACAAAATAAGTTAATATTTGGTTATCAAACAGAAGTTTTGCATACTCTTGAGGAATAAATGTTGTAAAAAGTGCCCCTAAAATAAGTCCTATTAATAAGGATTTTGCCATATCAGAAAAAAGAGTTCCATAACCATAAGCCAAAGCCTTTTTTATAGAAAAACCTTCTTTAGTTTTTGATGAGCTATCACAACAACTAGAACCACTACAACAAGAATCTTCTTTTTTAGTAGTTTCTTGTGCTTTAAAGGTAGGATTAACTGCAAAACTTGAGTTTGGAGTAAAAGCTTGAAATTTTGGTTTCTCATCAACCGCTTCCTCTTTTTTCTCAAAAAAGTTTTGTATAAGTCCTACAATTATGGCGATAACTACAGAAGAGACAACCCTAAAAATAGTAAATATAATACCAAAAAAAGAAAAAGTAGCTAAGATAGAATCAACGCCAGTTATTGGAGTTGAGATTAAGAAACTCTGAATTGAACCTTTACTTGCACCCTCTTTTTTTAATCCCTGTGCCAAAGGAATAACAGAACAAGAACAAACAGGTAATGGTATTCCAAAAATTGTTGCTTTTACAACTGACATTGTTGAGTTTTTACCCAAATGAGAAGATATAAAATTATCAGGAATTAGTTGTTTCAAAATTCCTGCTATAAAAAGTCCCACAATTACATAGATACTCATGGCATCTAATAGTTTTAAAAAATTTGTTGTAAATTCTAATATTAAGTCCATTTATTCACCTAACAGTTTACTTTCATCAATAGTTTTCTTAGCTTTTACACCCAGCTCCTCAAACTCTTGAGCCCTTCTTAGAAGATTTCCTCTTCCCACACTTAACTTGTTGATAGCTTCATCATATGACTTTTTACTTCTATCGATATGTATACCTATATTTTCTATATCTTTTACAAAAGAGGCAAATTTATCATATAAATCGGCTGCTTTTTTTGAGATTATTAAGGCATTTTCATTTTGATACTCATATCTCCAAATATTTTCTATTGTTCGTAAAGTCACAAACAAAGTTGAAGGAGATACAAGCATAATATTATTCTCAAAAGCTACTTTAAAAAGATTACTATCTTTTGAGGCAGCAAGCATAAAAGCACCCTCAATAGGAATAAAAAGCAAAACAAAATCTAAAGTTTTTAAATCACTTATTTCATCATAATTTTTAGAACTTAGTCCTTTGATATGCGCATAAATAGATTTTGTCAACTCTTTTGTATATTTCTCTTTTTCTATTTCCTCTTCACTCTCCACATAATTTGTATATGCAAGAAGTGAGACCTTTGAGTCAATTATTACATCTTTATCCTGAGGAAGATGCACTATTACATCTGGTCTTAGCCTTTTTCCCTCAACATTTGTAAAACTTCCTTGTGTCGAGTACTCTATTCCTTCTCTAAGACCTGTTTGTTCTAATATCTTAGACAATATCATCTCACCCCAATCACCTTGGGTTTTATTTTCACCTTTTAATGCTTTGGTTAGATTAACTGCATCTTGAGATATTTGATTATTTAAATCTTTTAGATTTTTAATCTCTGTTAAAAGAGTAACTCTTTGTTGTGTTTCATCATTATAAATATCATTTACCCTCTTCCCAAAACTATTAAGTTGCTCTTTAAAAGGATTTAGTACTTGATTTAGATTTAGTGATGACTTTTTTGAGTTCTCTTCAAAAAGTTTATTTGCCAAAGATTCAAACTCTAACTTCATTTGTTTTTTAGAATCTTCCAAAAGCTGAAGTTTTTCATCATAAGACTCTACTCTTATTCTAAACTCACTATTCATAGCCTTTTTAGACTCTTCATATCTAATCTTTTCGAACTCTAATCTTTGAAGTATCTCTTTTTGCATAGACTCTTTTTCATAAACTAAAGTTGATAATCTTTTCTCATAAACTAATCGCACAACAATGTATGTGATTAGTATTGATATTAAAGTTACAGCCAAAAAGATTAGAATTTCATTAGACATTTAAATTAAATTCATCTTTCAAAGCACTTTTGGACTCTGAATGTACATCATAACCCAACTCTTTAAATCTCTCTACCAATGGTGGATGAGAGTAATAAAAGAAAATATATATAGGATGAGATAAAGGAAATGACTTATTCTCATTTGCAAGTTTTAATAAAGCACTTACCAAATCCTCTTTTGATTGAAGGTTTGAGCCAAACTCATCTGCTGCATATTCATTGTGTCTAGAAATCAAAGACATCAACGGCATAAGGAAAAATGAAAGTATTGGTGAAAACATCAAAAATACTGTAATAATCGCATATGGTTCATTTGAAATATTAAGACCTAAGAAAATCTCATCTCCAAGATTACCAAATATTGCAAAAAATATAAACATTATAAAGCCCATGATTCCAATATTTTTCAAAATATCGCCATTTTTAAAGTGTCCTAATTCATGACCTAATACAGCTAATAATTCATTATGAGAAAGTTTTTCAATCAAAGTATCAAATAATACAACTCTTTTAGTACTTCCAAGTCCACCAAAATAAGCATTTAATCTATTATCTCTTTTACTAGCATCCACTGAAAACACGCCAGAACTTTTAAATCCTACTTCATTTAGAAGATTATTAATTTTTTGTTCTAACTCTTTATCTTTTAAAGGCTCAAATTTATCAAACATCTTATCTCTAATCACTGGATAAAGCATATTTATCAAAATAATCACTGCAAAAATAAATACAAATCCCCAAATCCACCACATAGGAAAAGACTGGATTATAAAAGAAATTGCAGCAATAACAATAGATCCAAAAACTAAAAATAAAACACCAGTTTTAATCGTATCCATAATATATAGTTTTGCTGTCATATTAGAAAAACCATATTTTTTATTTAATTTAAATGTAGAGTATAAATCAAAAGGTAAACCTAAAATCCAATTTATGATAATAAACGCATCCACAAAAATAATAGCTTTTAACCAAAGTTCTTGAGTGGTAATGATTGAATCTAAAAATCCTAATCCAAATTTTATCCACAAAAAGAAGATGACAAAGTCATATAAAGTAGAAAGAATTGCAACTCTTTCTTTTTCAATAGTATAGTTTGCTGCTGTTTTATATTTATCATCTGAAAGTATTACTGGTTTCAAATTCTTTGCATTTTGTACAAATCCAACTTGCATAAATGAAGTATAAATATTAAATAAAAAATAAAAACAATAAGCAATAACAAAAGTTCCTAACACAAAATATCCTTTTATAATTTTAGATATTTTATCTACTTGTAACTTGCATAGTAGTAAAAAAAATATAGTAGTTAATAATTTTTTTCCAAGCTATTAAATATCTCATTTATTTGATTTATATCTTTGTGTTCATCAGTCATATAAATAATTTCAAAATTGTCTCCAAAAGACTCTTTTGTCCAATTTGCACTTCCGAAAACTGCTGTACTTTTATCAAACAATGCCAGCTTTAAATGATTCTTTTTCTCTAATACTTTGTATTTAATACCACTATTTTTCACTAAATTATTGATTTTATCACTTTTCTTAAATTTAGATTTATCTAAGTACAAGTTTATAACAACTCCTCTTTTTGAAGCTTTTATTAAGCTATTTATAAGCTTTTTATACGACAAATTATACATAGAAATATCTATCGAACTCTTAGAATTATCTATTAATGAGATAATTTTTTCACTTGATATTTTTGCATCTTTAGGCAAAAAATAAATTTTACTACTAGCAAAACTAGAAGAAAAAAGAAGAAATAAAACTAAAAATATCTTACTCATTTTTAAATACCTCATACATTTCATTTGGAATTTTTGATGGCTTTTTATTTTTTAAATATACAACTTTTACATTCATTTCAAATATGATTTTTTCATCTCTTATTATCTCTTGATGTAAAACTAATGATGCAGATTTTTGTTCAATAAGTTTAGTTTTAACAAAAAGCTCATCTCCAAAAACTGCTGAACTTATGTAATTAGCTTCAAGTGATTTTACAACAAAATATTCCGTTTCCTGATGAGGAGTCAAACCCTTTTTAAAAAACAACTCACTTCTAGCTCTTTCACAAAAGCTTAAATAGTTTGAGTGATAAACAACTCCACCACAATCTGTATCTTCATAATATACTCGTATTTTCAATTTTATTCCCCTACTTTTATTTTCAAATTATTACTTACTTTTTCTCATCTTTTTCATGGAGCTCTTTGATTGTTTCGTAATCATTTTTTCTAAAGTAAGTCAAGATGTCAATTACATCTTCTCTTGTTCTTCCAAGTCCTAGCAATGTCTCTGCACCTAGTCTTAAAGCACCTTCAGAAGATACTGGCATTGCCCAAGATACTCCGTGCTTGACTAATAAATCTCTTGTTTTCATATTTTTTGTTCTTGAAAGTATACGCAAATATGGATATTCATTTCTGATATGCGAAATGATTTTTGCTGCTGTGTGGTGATTTTCGATTGTAAGAATAACTGCTTTTGCTTTTTCTAAACCTATTCTTGTAATAAAATCTAAATCACTTAGCTCCCCATAATATACAGCTCTTCCCTCTTTCTCACCTATTTCAACTCTTTTTGCATCTATATCAAAAGCTACAAAAGGTATATTTGCATAATCAAGCATAGTAGCAGTTAATCTTCCAACTTCTCCATATCCTGCGATAATCACACCTTCCCATTCTGTTTTAGGCACATATGCTGATTTTATTTTTATAGGAGATGTATCAAATTTTAGTGCAAGTTTCTCACTTAAATTTACAAGAAGAGGAGTTAAAAGCATACTAAAAGAGATAATTGTTATACTTGCAACAAAAAGTTCATCACTTATTCCCCCAACTGCTTTCATTGCACCAAATACTACAAAGCCAAACTCTCCACTTTGTGCGAGGAGAAAGGATACTGATATCGCAGTTGATCGTTTATATCCCATAAAAACCATAAAAGCGAATAATGCTACAATCTTTATTGCCATAATAACAACTAAATGTTGCAATAAAACAAAAGGGTTATCCACCATAGCTTCTAAATCTATGGACATACCAACAGCAACAAAGAACATAGCCATAAGTAGTCCTTTATAAGGCTCGACATATGCTCTAATTTGGTAATGGTATTTAGAATTTGATAAAATCATACCCATAATAAAGGCACCAAGTGACATGGAAAGACCAGAATGTTCCATTAACCAGGCTGCAAAGACTACTGCTGTTATCACAAAAAAGAAAAAAGCATCTTTATTTTGATGTTTTGCCAAATAATCTAATAACTTTGGTACAACATATTTACCAAATAAAGTTAAAGCAGCAATTGAACCAATCGCAATCAATACTTCTATCCAAATTGATTCACCTGCTGGTACTTGATTTATTGCTACAATTGGAACTAAGGCTAAAAGAGGAACTACTGCTAAATCTTGCATTAATAAAATAGAAAAGCTAGTTTGTCCCTCTGGGGTATGAGTTATCCCTTTATCTTGCAATATTTGCATTACAAAGGCTGTTGATGAAAGAGCAAAAGTAGGAGCGATAAGTAAAGCTACTTGCCAAGATTTTGCATAAGATACGGCATATAAAAATATGAAAAATCCTGAAAATAATATTTGTGCGCTTCCTAATCCAAAAACCTCTTTTCTCATACTCCAAAGTTTTTTAGGTTGCATCTCTAATCCAATAACAAAAAGTAAAAGTACTACACCAAACTCTGCAATATTACGAACTGAACCTACTTCTTTTGTCAAAATAGGTCCATAAGAAAAAGGCCCAACTATTATACCAGCTATCAACAGACCTAAGATACTACCAAGCCCTAACCTTTTTGATAAGGTTACTAAAATTGCAACTATAGTAAAAAGATATAGAAGTGAGCTTAATAAATGACCATTTGACATTAACTTCCTTGTTAAATTCTTAAATTAATTATTTTATATTGGTAATTGTATTATAAATAAAATATTTTCAACTTTAAAATATATGTATAAATTATATACATATATTTTTTAAAGAAAATTCTTATTTCTGCTAACATTATTCAAATTAAAAAGCATTGACTTTTGAGATATAGATTACTTAGATAATAGTATCACTTACCTCAAGATAAATACCTAGACATGATATAATATGCGCTTAAATTTATATAGGAGATTTTATGGAAGACTTTAGTTATTGTAATCCAACTCAAGTAGAATTTGGAAAAGATAAAGAAAAAAAAATTGGTGAATATATTAATTCAAAAGATGTTAAAAAAGTACTATTATGCTATGGAAGTGAAAGAATAAAAAAAGATGGTTTATTTGACACTGTAGTAAATAGTTTAAAAGAAAATGGTATTGATTATATTGATTTTGGAGGAATTATTAGTAACCCCACTTTATCAAAAGTAAATGAAGGTATAAAAATTACTAAAGAAAGTTCTATTGATAGTATTTTAGCTATTGGTGGAGGCTCTGTTCTTGATAGTGCTAAAGCAATCGCCGCAGGAACTTTTTATGATGGAGATGTTTGGGATTTTTTTATAAAAAAAGAAGTTATTAAAAAGGCTTTACCTGTATTTGATATTATGACACTAGCAGCAACAGGGAGTGAAATGAATTGTTTTGCAGTAATTACAAATGAAGAAACAAAAGAAAAGTATTCAATTTTTTCTTCACATGTTTACCCAAAAGTTTCAGTTATAAATCCACTCCTTATGCAGTCAATTTCAAAAGAATACTTAGTATACTCAGCAGCAGATATTATAGCTCATAGTATAGAAGGATATTTTACTGCAAGTTCTCAACCAGCTTTTTTAAATAGACAAATAGAATCTATAATAAAAACAGTTATTGATACAACAGAGGTTTTAATAAACAATCCAAAAGATTATGAGACAAGAGGTGAATTTGCATGGGCAGCAACCAATGCATTAAATGGTACTACTTTTTTGGGAACAGCGGGATATACTTTTCCTAATCATATGATTGAGCATACTTTATCTGCACTTCATAATGTGCCTCATGGAGCAGGTTTATCTGTTGTTATGCCAGCATGGATGAAATGGTATTATAAAAGAAATGAAAACCAATTTACTAGATTTGCAAAAGAAATTTTTGGTTTATCAACTGCAAGTGAAGGCATCGAAGCCTTAGAAAATTGGTTTAATAAAATAGGAACTCCTACAAAATTAAGTCAATTAAATATAAAAGAATCTGATTTAGAGAAAATTGTAGAAAACACTAATAAAAGTGCAGAACATTTTGGCCTTGGCGATATTTATACAAAAGAAGCATTAAATAAAATAATGTCTAGTGCATTATAAAAAAGGGGAAGGGATAACATTCCTTTCCAAAATTTTCACATAAATACTTTTAATTAAATTGAATATATAATTTTATTGAGTTAGATTAGACTATAAGTCTAACTTAATAGTGTTGTCTTTTAAGATTTTATATTTTATACTATTTTCGTGTAGTACATTGATGATTTTTTTTACTTCATCCATAAGTGAATTAATATCAGTTTTAAAGTAATTACTGATTTGGAAACATTCTTTTGCATAACTATATTTATAGATGTCACAGTCTAAAAATTCTAAGATTTTTTTGTCTAACATGAATAACTCCTTTTTTGATTTTTATTATTTAATTTTAATACAATAAAAAAAAGAAATCAACTTTTTTAATTAATTTTAAAGATATATTTTGATTTTTGTATTCATATTTGGTTAATAATATAGTAAATAAGTAGAAATTATGTATAAAAATACACTTTTAATACATAATTTAACCTTTTTTAATATTTACAGAATTTATAAATATCAAAAAGATTAAATATTATTTTTTTAAAAAATTTAATTATTTTTACAATTTTCTTCTCTTATAGTATTAAGTGCTTTAAATACTATATTAATATTATTTTCTACTTCTTCAGTTACTTCAAAGATTTCATTATTAGATGCACCTTTAGCATATAAGTCTACTGTTTTTTGTACAAGTTCATGAACATGTTTATGCGCTTGTTTTAAATTACCCCAATCTTTTGTCTGGTTAAAAGTAGTATCTTCATGTTGGTCAATCCATTTACCTAAATTACATTCATGGTGTGTCTTAACTTTAAAATCATTACCTTTTCTACACTCTGAAAAATTAATATTTTTAAATACCAAATGATCAGATTTTAATTTATTTACATCAAATATAAGGTTTTCATCACATATTCTTTTGCTAGCATTTTTGTCAACGCTAGTTCTATTTATAGCATTTTGCAATTGTGAAGCAAGAGTTGAAGTTACATTAGACATTTCATTTATAGATGTTGCTAAAGCTGCATTTTGTTGTGTTGCTTGGTCTAAAGAATTAACTGTATCATTTATTTGATTCATAGCTGATTCTTGTTCTTTTGTTGCACTTGCAACATCTTCAATAAGTTCTATTGTCGAAGTTATACTTTCATTTAATTGATTATATCCACTAATCATTTGATTTGATATATCTTTGCTTTCTGTAGCTTTTTTTGTGGCATCTTCAACTAAAGCTTTTATCTCTTTTGCAGCTTCTGCACTTCTTGACGCAAGGTTTCGTACTTCTCCTGCAACTACAGCAAAGCCTTTTCCAGCTTCTCCTGCTGTTGCTGCTTCTACTGCTGCATTTAGACTTAAAATATTTGTCTGAAATGCTATTTGGTCTATTATAGAAATTGATTCATTAATTGCACTTACTTTAGAACTTAACTCTTCCATTGCACCAGCTGTTTTAAAAGCAAGTTGTTTTCCATTTTCATTTGATTCACTTACATTTTTTGCATATTGAGACATCTTAGTTGCAGTTTCACTACTACTTTGAATAGTAGAAGATATCTCTTGAATAGCAGCTGCTGTTTCTTCTAGAGAAGCTGCTTGTTCATTAGAAGAAGTACTAAGCTTATTTGATGCGCTTGTTAATTCAAAAGCACTTGATGTTAATTTATTATTTGCATTATCAATTAAACACATTACTTCATTGATTGTTGATTGAGTTACTTTTATTCCACCAAAAATTGAACCAATAGTTCCTGTAAGTTTTACATCTGGTATTTTTGCATCATAATTAGCATGTGAAAGATTAATCAAAACATCAGAAACCAATAATAAATTAGTTTGAAATACACCAATCATTGAATTCACTTCAGCTACAAGCTTATTAACTGATGTTGAGTGAGCTTTTGTTAATACTCTTTCATTCAATAAACCTCTATTAACTTTTTCTATGATTAAATTGGTTTCATCAATTACTTCAATATCTAGTTTATTGCCTCTATCTAAATCATCTAAATAATTATTAAAACTATTTACTACACTTCCAATTTCATCATTTGATTTAACTTCAATTCTAGTTGTTTCATTTGTTGTATGGTTAACTAAACTATCAATAGAATCTTTTAAATTTTTTATAGGAGAAAGAACAGTATATTTTAAAGTAAAATAGCTTCCAATCATTGATAAAACTAAAGAAATTAACAATAAAGCTAAAGCTTGCCAAATAATATCAGAAGCTCCATCTATTGCTACATTAACAACATCATGTTTTCTACCAAGTAAAGCTATACCTAAATTTTTTCCTTTGAAGTCTTTAATATAAGTAAAGGTATAAAAATATTTTGGGTCTTCATAATAACCATTTTTAAGAAGTTTAGTAAAATCTACATTGTTTGCATCTTTATAAAAATTTTCGTTTAAAAATTTTTGAGAAACTATGTAGTTATTTAGTTTTTGTAACTTTGAAGTATCAGCAACTGCTAACTTTGAATCCATAAGTAAAATAAAAGCATCACCATTTTTATCAAAAGCTTTTGCAACAGAGTTAATTCCTTGCATAAATTCTAGTGAACCAACATGCTCATTATCTTTTGTAAAAATAGGAACAACAGATCTTATACTTAAACCAGCTTTCCCTACTTCTAAGGTATTTACAACTTTTTTATCTTTATTTACTTCTACAACACTATCTCTAAAAGAAGATAAGTCATCTCCAAACTTATTTGGAACCCAAGATCTTACAAAAGACTTATTATCTTTTGTGTGAATATGCACTTTTATATTTTTAAAAGGTGTTGATTCTTTCATCTTTTTTGATAGACTTGATAAGGCAATTATGGCTAGTTCTCGATTATTATCAATAAGTGATTGTTGAATCATAGAATCATTTGCTATTGATATTGCATTTGAAATACCAACTTCTAACTTTCCTTCAATTTTTAAATCAGATGTTTGTCTTAAATCACTTATATTCTTATTTATAACATCAGTTGTTATAGAATTTTTCTTTATATCTAAAATAAAGAAACTAATCACAAGCATGAAAATAGCAAGTAATATAGTCATAAATAAGAATTTTTTTGAAATTGTTAAATTATGCATAAGGGTACTCTCCTAAAATTATTAATTAGGATTGTACACTTTTTAATAATAATTATTACTTATAATATAAAGTAATAATTTAAATTTATTAAATTCTTTTTAAAATTATTATTAATGATAATTTCTTATATTATTATCCCATTGGATACAAAATATCATTTTGTATTGTTTTGATTTCGTCTAAAGTATTATTATCTAAAATAATATCTAATGCTTTTAATGAATCATCTAATTGCACCAGTTCTCTTGCTCCTATGATAGTTGAAGCGACAAAGTCATGTTGTTTTGACCAAGCAACTGCAAGTGTTACAGGACTCATATCCAGTTTTTTAGCTAAATCCATATATTTAGCTGTTGCTGCCATAGTTTTGTCATTTACAAATCTATTTGCCATAGCTTGTACTCTCTTACTCTTATTTTGGATATATGCACTAAACCTTGCACCTTCTGGATAAAATCCAGCATTATACTTTCCACTTAGAACTCCACCAGCCATTGGAGAATATGGAAGTAATGAAATTTGTTCTTTTCTACAAATAGTACTTAGTTCATCTAAAAACCTAGGATTTAAAAGTGAAAAGTTGTTTTGGATTGATTCAAATCTTGCTAAATTATTATATTTTGAAGCTTCATTTGCTTTTGTTAAACCATAAGCACTATCATTTGATGTTCCAATATATCTTACTTTTCCTTCTTTAACTAACTCATCAAAAGCTTTTAAAGACTCTTCAATAGGTACAATTGTATCTGGCCAATGCATTTGATAAAGATCTATATAATCAATTTGAAGTCTTTTTAAACTTCCTTCTATTGCTCTTTTGATATGAAAAGAATCAATTGCAGTTAATCCATGTCTTGTAGGTGGTACAAACCATCCAGAAGCCGCCCCTGCAACTTTTGAAGCTAAGATAATAGAATCCCTAGGTTTTGTTTTTAACCATTCGCCAACTATCTCTTCAGTTAATCCACCTAAATCAGCTGTTGGTGGGACTGGGTATATTTCTGCTGTATCAAAAAAATTAATTCCTCTATCATAAGCTTTATCTAATATCTTAAAAGCTTCTTCTTTTGTAGTTGTAGTTCCAAATGTCATAGTTCCTAAGCATATATCAGTAACTCTTAATCCTGTTTTTCCTATATATTTATAATTCATAGTAATACCTTTTTAAATTTATTAAAATTTATTATATTACCATTAAAATTACTATTCGATTATACATATCTCTTTTTTTAAAATATGCCTAATAGTATTTACTGCTACAATACCTACTATGCAGGTAGTACAGATAATAAAAAAATATGATAAATAATAATAGATAATCTCTTTATTTATTGAATAAATCAATAATGTAGATAATGTCATAGATGCTAGTGGAAAAGTAAATGCCCACCATGAAATAAAAAACCTTATTTTTAAGAAATTTTTATACATAAAAAATAATAATAAAGTAAAAAATAACCCTAAGTTAAATAATATAGTAGAAAAAATATCTAAACTACTAGTCAATTTATAATACGCCAAAAGCCCTACAGTAGGAGGAGCTATAAGAATAAAGAGAGTTGGCATAAATTTTTGAGCAAATTGGTCATGAAAAATAATTCTATTTAATATTATTGAAAACATAATTATCCAAAAAAAGATCCCAATAGAGAAAAAATACATCAATACACTATTACTTAAAAAATCAATACCACCAATAGGAATAACAAGATTCCCAATTATAGGAATAAACCAAGCAGGATTTGAATATTGAATATTTAAAGGTGTATTTATCCAAAAAATAAAAGTCTGAAAAGTAAAAAACAACTGTAATACTGTTCCTATAGTAAATAAGCAAAGTGATATTTCAATATTTAAAGGCTTAAATAATATAGATATAAGAATAAAAGATATAGAGATAGCAGCAAAAAAATTTATTCTTGTAGGATGAGAGAACTCTTCTTTTACTTCTTCATGATATTTCATCATTTTTTTAAAATATGTAATTAATATAGCAAAAAAAATAAAAATAGTAAAAAATGAGAGTATCTCATAGAATATTTTATTTATTCCTAAAACTTCATATGCTTTCCCATAAACTAAACTCAAACCAGCTAAACCCATAACAATAGCAAACATCGTTACAGGAAATGACTTCAATCTATTTGGAACTAGTTTTATAGTTTCATTATTCATTTTTTGCTACCCTTCTTTTTTAAGGATTGATAATGGCAAAGAAAAAAGAGATAATAGATTTTAAGAATAAGCATGTAACTTATACACTTGAAGGTATAACTTACAAAGTTTTACTTCTAAATAAAGCTAGTATGAATGTAGAATTATCTTGTTTTGAGAAAGGTAAATTTACACAAAATAAAACAATCCCTTTCGCTCATCTTCCAAAATCCATCAAATCCTTAATTAAACCAAATAATAAATAATTATAATACAATTATAAGATAATTACAAGTTTATTTCAAAATAATTATTATTAGAAATATTTCAGACAGCTCTAATATAGTCCCTAAAGCATCGCCATTTAAGAAGCCTACATTTTTCTTTATAAATAATGCAAATAAATAAGAAAAAATAAAAGCAAAAATTGTAAAAGTTATGGCATCAAATCCTATAAGTACAATATTTGCCAATGTAAAAACTATAAGTGCAGTTATAAAAATATTTGTAGAAAGTGAGTTTTTAAGCTGATTTACAAATGAAGATTTAAATTCAAAGTTTTTAATAATAAATAAAAGCATCAATCTACTTATAACAAGTATTGAAACAAACTCCAAAAGATAGCCATTTAAAAACAAATATGCAATCCCAGCAATTTTTAAAATAAAAAAAGCAAAAGCATACAAAACTCCCATGGCACCAATAGTTGGCTCTTTGATAACTTCGTAGGCATCTTTTCCACTATGTTTTGCATAAATAGCATCTACCACATCAATTATTGCTTCTGTGTGAATAAAACCATAAAGAACCATATAAGAAACAGCGCAAATAATTGCCCCAAACCAAGAGAAGTCAGCTAGGAAGTGATATAAAACAAGAGTAATAAAACCAAGCACTAAGCCAAGTAGAGGAAGAGAAAAAAGCATAAAAGATAAAATCTCTTTTTTTGATAAGTCTTCATTTTCTTTAAATTTTACAGGAAGTATTGTAAAGTAACTAAGGGCAAATTTAAAACCTGAGATAAAATTATTCATTTATATTTTCCAATATTTTATTTACATCAAGTCTTTCTTTCATATTAGAAATAAAACTATCGATTGTATCTTTTTTATATACTTTAAAATCAAACTCTTTATAATCACTATTTATTGTTTTAAACAGTTTTGTTCTGATATTGTCATTGTCAAATATAGCATGGATAAAAGTACCTTTTATATTATCTGTTTCATATGATATTGCATATTTTTTTGAAACTCCGTGGTGTATTTCAAAACCTTCAATTTCACAATCAAAGATTTTATAACTAGCTTTTTTAAGAACTTTCTCTTTTTCAAAGATTATCTCATCATCAATAAAACCAAAACCCTCTTCTATACAAGCTTCACTATTTTCCAATGCATACTTATCATCAAGTGTTTTAAACATCATCTGATAACCACCACAAAGTCCTAAAATAGTTTTTTGATACTCTTTTATTCTTTCAAACAAACCATTTAATTTAAGCCATAAAAGGTCTTTTATCACTAACTTTGAGCCTGGCAAGATTATCATATCAAACTTACCAAGAGAAATACTGCTTTCTATAAACTCTAAGTTTATATTATTATCAGCAATCAAAGGTTCGAAGTCATTGTAATTGCTCATATAAGGATATGAAATAACCCCTACTCTTATAATACTATCTTTGCTATTTTGAGCATAATTTTTCAAACTTTGGGAATCTTCAAATCCAAGATTAAAAGGTACATAAGGAAGTACACCAAGAACTGGTATCTTAAAATCATTTTCTATGATTTTTATGCCCTCATCAAAAAGGGATAAATCCCCACGAAACTTATTTACAATCACACCGATTACATTTTTTTGTAACTCTTTTGGAAGAAGATTATAAACCCCATAAATAGAAGCAAAAACTCCACCCTTTTCGATATCTGCTACGAGTATGATTTTTGTATTGTATTTTGTAGCGATGTAGATATTTGATAAATCTTTATCCATAAGATTAAGTTCCACAGGACTTCCCGCTCCCTCACAAACAAGACAATCATACTTCTCATCAAGATAAGAAAAACATCTATCAACAGCAGGTTTTAAAAGATCCAAATCTTTATAATAAGAAAGCACATCCTTACTCTCACATACTTGCCCCTCCACGATAACAGAAGCATTACTCCCTCGACCAGATTTTAATAGGACAGGATTAAGATGATAAGAAGTAGGCACGCCTAAAACCTGAGCTTGAAAATACTGAGCAACAGCAATCTCACTACCATCATCACAAACATAGGCATTGTTTGATACATTTTGAGCTTTAAAAGGAGCTACATTTACACCTAAGTCTTGTAGAATCTTAGCTATTACAAAGGTAATAGTTGATTTTCCAGCATCACTTGAGGTTCCAAAAATAGAGATATTTTTCACTTATTTCAACCTTTGGGCTAACCCAAGTTTTACTTCATATACTTCATCACAGATACTTGCTAACTTTTGTCCTATGATTCCACTCATGTCTACATATTTTCGACTTACTTTTTCAAAAGGGATAACTCCGCTACTTACATCATTTAGTACAAAAACTATATTTGCAGCTTTAAGTGACAGTTTTTCTATCTCTTCTAAAAGTTTTTCTTCTTCTTTTTCAAGTCCATTTAAAAGCCACATAGAGATACAATCTATCAAATATGTATTTCCATCTTTGATAACCTTTGATAATTCAAATTTTTCTTCTATGGTTTCAAATTTATCAGCTCTTTGATTTTGGTGTTTTAAAACTCTTTTTTGCATCTCTTCATCGCCGTAGCTATTGTCATAGGTTGCTATATAGTATGGTTTTTTATTGATTGAGAGTTCTATTGTTTTTGCTTCTGCAAGTGAGCTTTTACCTGATTTTTGTCCGCCGTAATATAATATCTTCATCATAGCCCTAAAAAGTTTTTGATACCAGTAAATACAATCTGTGCTGCAAGTGCTGATAAAAATAGACCTGTAATTTTTGATATTACTAATAAACCTTGTTTCCCAATGATTTTTTCAATAATACTTGAAGTATAAAGCATGATTCCTATAACTAAAACTGCACATATTAAAGCTAAACTTCCCATAACCATAGAAGAAGTATCATTAAAAGTTGCACCCATCACAAGCAAGATACCAATAGTTCCAGGTCCTATTGTTACTGGAATTGCTAAGGGCACAACAGCTAGTTGAGAAATATCTTTGTTCCCTACTTTTCCACTATCTTTATTACCTTTGATTAGGTCAACAGCAGAAAGGAATAACAATGCTCCCGCACCTATTCTAAAAGCATCTAAAGTTATACCAAAAACTGCAAATATATGCTTACCAAAAAATAGTAAAATCAAACTCATAATAATCACTGAAATTGTAACTTTGATAGCTAAAGCTTTTCTCTCTTTTGCTGTTGCATCATTTGCTACGGTTAAAAAAACAGACAATACAAAAAATGGTGTCATAATAAAAAACATTTTTAAAAATGTTGCTATAAAAATATCCATACTATTATCCTAAGAAGCTTTCAACTTGTTTGGTTATATCAGCTTTTGACAAACCATTTAAAAGCCCATACATAAGAGCTCCTCCTGCACCAACACCCTCTTTTGCTTCACCTTCATCATATAATTTTAAAGCAGGATGAGATGATAGTGAAAAATCAAAATCCACATAATAAGCATCAATTTTAAAATCAAGTAATTCTATAAGTGCTTTTATATCACTTTTATCATCTTCTTGTATCCATTTTGTAGTACACAAGGCTAAATTTGAAGTTTCAAATTCTCCACCCATGGTTCTCAAAATTGAGTTTACTATTAGAAGTACTGAAGCCATTTGAGTTCCACCTGCTAGGACTACTTTTATTTTATTGTTTAGTCCTAAAATAAAACCAGCATTGAATATCTGCATATTATCTGATACTCGTCCAAGTTTTGCAAAGATATCATCATCACTTCTTACATGTTCTAGGGCATTTTTGACTGTTTCATCTCGTATTGTTGTTGGAGAGTTTTTAAAAGAACTCGAAAAAAACTCTTTACAATCATAATCCAAAGCTTGACAAGTAGCTCGAGCCGTCGTAGTTCCACTTGGAACACTTTCTCCTAGGATTATATAATCATCTTTGCACTCATAAGTTTGACCAAAAGCTAAACCTTTTTGAAAAATATCAAGTGCGTCAATTTTTGCATCAAGAGCTATTGATTTTGATGGCGATATTCCAAAAGAGTGTGTTTTGAAATAATCAACTTGTGGAGATACTTCAAGTCCTAAATCTAGAAGTTCTATATTTGAATAAGGCTTTAAAAGATGCACAGCTCTTGTAATAAGAGCAGGAGTTGGTACTCCACTTGGTGTTGTTGCTATCTCACCTAAACTTCGAAGTTCCCCTGTACATAAAAACTCACTATCAAGTGTTGGAGTTAAGTGTATCTTTCCTGGAATTCCAGCTTGTGTTAGACCAGCTATATTTACCGTTTGAGTATTACTAAGGCTTAACATAAAAGTAGCCTTTTTGCCCCTTAAAAATTCTGCGAAATCAATCTTACCTATAATATTTTTTACCAATTTCTTTCCTATACCAAATCTATAAATTTATTTCTGAAAATAATGTTATCATAATCTCTATTAGTCAAATGCCTTTTAACACAATAATAAAGTGAAGCATATCTCAAGTAAACAACAAAATCATCTAATTTTATGACTCTATTATAAGCATTTAAAAGTATATTTATCTCTTCTTTATTACTGCACCAAGACAAAGCGACAACTGCTAAATCAAAGATAAAATCACCCTCACAAGCATCACTAAAATCAAAAACACAAGTTAGTTTATCCTCACAAAAAGTTGCATTGTCTAAAAACAGATCTCCATGAATAATACCATCATTTTTAAGCTCTATTTTTAAACAATCAAACTCATCTTGAAATGCTTTGTTTCCAGTTCTTTCTATCAATACTCTTAATTGCGACTTACCAAAAGCTGAAAGATTATTATGTTTTTTATTTTTTGTCATTTTGTGAAAAGAGCTTAAAAATTGCCCTATTTGCTCCAAATGAGTTGATTTTACAAACTCCACTACACTCTCACCCTTTGCTTTAGAAAAAACAAGACCTCTTTTTCCTTTTATGAAAATATTATCTTTTATGACTTTTGGCACACAAAGTTTTTTTGTATAGTTTAAAAGTTCGATTTCAGCATCGATATTAAAAAGATTTTCTTCTTCATATATCTTTAAAATATAATCATTATCCAAAATATAAACAGTGTGGCTTTCACCATTTTTTGTCTCTTGCAAAGATTTTATATCAAAAAAAGGTTTTATATCTTCATAAAAAAGTTTAGTTTTTACTCCCACTATATGACCTTGATATCTTTCATTGATTTTCTTTTTTCCCACTCTAGGGTTAAAAGTTCTGGTTCATCTAAAAACTCATCCACATAACCAACTGTCAAATAAGCTATAAGTTTATGGTTTTTTTCTATATTCAGAATCTTTTTTACTCTTTTGGGTTTTAAAATACTTACCCAGCCAACACCAATATTATGAGCCCTTGCCATCAACCAAAAGTTTTGGATGGCACAAACTACACTATACTCACCCATCTTTTTTTGACTTGTTTGCCCTAATACTCTTTTATCACTTTTTTCATATAAAACTGCGATATTTAAGTAAGACTCTTTTATACCTTCAAGTTTTAGTTTACTATAGAGTTCTTTATCTTTAAAAATCTCTTTTGCTTTTTCATTTTCTTTTAGGAAGTCTTGATATATCTCAGCTCTTTTTTTAGCATCTTTTACTATCACAAATTTCCAAGGTTGTGAGAAACCAACTGAGGGAGCATCGCAAGCAGCTTGAAGAAGTTTATCGAGGGTTTTCTCATCTATTTTTTTATCTAAAAATCTATTTCCTCTTACATCTCTTCTGGCTTTTATAATCTCATCTAAACATGCTATATCAGCAGATGTAAACTCTCTCATAACTCTTTTTCCCTCTTATTTGTTATATATAAACTTTATAGTACCATTGCATAAAAAAGAGAACTTTTGGAATCAAATAATCAATTTAGTCATGGTGGTGATATTTTAGCTTTTAGCAAAAAAATAGGCTCAAAACCAAAAGAAATAATAGACCTATCTTCAAATATCAATTTTCTAAAACCAAATATAAAAACAGACCTAAATAATTTAGATATTTCAAACTATCCAACATATGAAAAACTATATAAAATAATAGCAAAAAAATATAGTGTAAAAGCTGATGAAATAGAACTTTTCAATGGTGGAAGTAGCGCAATTTTTTCATTCTTTAGATATATCGATTTAAAGCACTGTACAATATATTCTCCTGCTTACTTAGAGTACAAAAAAGCAGCACAAACTTTTGGATTCAAAATTGATTTGATAAATAGATTTGATGATATAAGAAAAGAAGTAAAAAAGAACTCTTTAGTTATCTTTGTAAACCCTTCAACTCCTGATGGAAAATATTATGATTTGGACAAACTATATAACACATGGACTAAAAAAAACTGCACAATTTTTATAGATGAGAGTTTTTTAGATTTTACAAATAATACATCTATTATAGACAAACTAAAAACCTATGACAAACTATATATTCTAAAATCCATGACAAAGATATATAGTAGTGCAAGTATAAGAGTTGGTACACTTATATCAAATGCCAAAAATATCAAAAAAATAAAAGATAAAGAGCCTTTATGGAAGTTATCACATTTTGACTCTATTTATTTGCAAAATGCTATTAAAGATAGAGATTTCATAAGTGAAACTATCAAAATCACAGAAGAAAATAAAAAATATACTATCAAACACTTAGAAAAGTTTAATTTTATAAAAAAAATATATAAAAGCCAAGCAAACTATTTATTGCTAGAACTTCAAGACTGCGATGCTCAAAGCTTGCAAGATAAATTAATCACATACAAAATCATGATAAGAGATTGTTCTAACTTTGATTTTCTAAATAACACTTTTGTAAGAGTTGCAATAAAAGATAAAAAATCTATCCAAAAGTTTATAAAAGCTTTGAAGAATGAGTTTAAATGCATTTTATAACTGTTTTAGTAGCTTATTTTTTTGATTATATTTTTGGGGAATTGGAAAAAATAAAGTTCTTCAAACATCCAATTATTTTTATGGGTAATTATATAAAATGGTTTGAAAAAAACTTTTATAAAGACTCTATTGTAAGAGGTGTTACTTTGACACTTTCATTGATTAGTATAGTTTTTATTATCACATATTTTCTAAGCCTTTTTGATAATATTTTAGTTCAAGGGTTCTTATGTTCTTTTGCCATCTCATCAAAAATGCTTTATGATAGTGTAAAAGAAATTGTTCATTCCCGTGACCCTAAATACGCTATTTCTATGTTGGTTAGTAGAGACACAAAAGATATGAGTGAAAGTGATATAAATAAAGCTGCGGTTGAGACTTATGCTGAAAATTTAAGTGATGGAGTAATAGCTCCCATGTTTTATATCTTGCTTTTTGGTGTCATTGGGGCTTTTGTTTATAAAGCAATTAATACTCTTGATTCTATGGTTGGATATAAAAATGAGAGATATGAAAACTTTGGTAAGTTTTCTGCAAAACTTGATGATGTGGTAAATTATATACCTTCTCGAATAACTGCTGTTTTGATAACTTTATTTTTTAACTCATTTAATGCTTTAAAAAACTTTTATTCATATGGTAAACTTCATGATAGTCCAAATGCTGGGCACCCTATTTCTGCTATGGCTTTAGCTTTAGGAGTAAAACTTGGAGGTCCAACTTCTTATTTTGGTAAAATAAAAGAAAAAGCTTATTTTGGTGAAGGAAGAGAAGAAATATTAAAAGAAGATGTTCTAAACGCACTTAATTTTAAATCAAAATTTGATTCACTACTTTTACTTATGGCAATAATCTTTTTTTTATTAGTTTAGCATTTCCTCTAAACATACAATGTAAATATGTACCAAATACTTTCTCTTTCTCCCAAGAACCATATTTCCCAATAAGCGCTTTTGATTTAGACAATCTATCAAACCCACTATTTTCATCAAGGGGTTTTGTATAGTGAAAAGCATGACCATTTATGCCATCTTCATTGAAATAGTAACCCATCCTTTGAAATCTTTTCTCTTTTGTAAAACTTACATCTAGAATAGAGCTCATAGGTTTATCATCAACAGCAACTCCCAAATATAAAAGTCCAGCACACTCAGCATATATGGGCTTTTCTTGTGCATGTTTTATAAGTGATGCTTTAAAATCATGAGAGTTTTTAACTCTTTCATAAGCACTATCTGTTTCCACATATCCCCCACAAATATAAACTATATCTGCATCACTTGGAATAATTTCATCTTTTGTAGAATCTATAATAACTACTTCAGCAAAAATCTCTTTTAGAAAGGCAAGATTATCATGATACAAAAATGAAAAATTTATATCATGCACAATTGCTAATTTTTTATTCTGTTTTGGTATTTTTTCAAAAGGATAATTAAATTTAATATTTTTATGTACTTTTGATATTTTTTCTAATCTTTTCATATCAATATGTTCTAAAACATCTTGGCTTATTTTTTCTATTTTTCCTAAATCTTTTAAATCAAGTCCTAAATGAGTCTCTCCAAGTGATTCAAGACCACTTTTTATCCAACCTAAAACTGCGATATCTTTAAAATCTTTTTCAATAACTTTTTTTATAAGTTCATAGTGAGATTGTGAAGAGATTTTATTTAAAATAACAGCTTTAATTGTATTGTGCTTTTTATAGTTTTTTAGTCCTTGTAAAACTGCACTTACAGTGATATAACTTCCACTTCCATCAAGTAAAATAATTGTAGGAATTTTTAGAAGTCTTGAAATATCATAGGCACTACTTTTTTTATCATGCCCATCATAAAATCCCATAACACCTTCACAAATAGAGATTTTTTTGTCACTATATTTATTGAAAAGCCATTTTAATTCATCTTTACTCATCATATATCTATCAAGGTTTATACTAGGGGTTTGGCAAACTATTTTATGAAATTGTGGATCTATAAAATCAGGTCCCATTTTAAAAGGTCGAACTGATTCTTTGAAGTGATATAATAAAGCTGTCGTTAAGACTGTCTTGCCTTGGTTTGACGCACTTGCACTTATACATAAAGCTTTCATCTTATTGCCTTTTATTTCTTTTTATTAACAAATATACAAAAAATGGAGCTCCAATGAAAGCAGTCACAACTCCAATAGGTAAAGTTGAAGCAGTATTTAAATTTCTTGCAATCAAGTCAGAAGCTACTAAAAAAACTCCCCCATAAAAAAATACAGGGAAAATAAGCTTATCTGCACTTTTTTTATAAATAAGTTTGATAATATGAGGAATAACTAAACCTACAAAACCAATTGGTCCAACAAAACTTATACTTATCCCTACACTTAAAGATATAACTATTAATAAAAGAAGATTTAACTTATGTACATTTAGCCCTTTTAAAAAAGCTGTATCATTTGATATTAGTAAAAGTTTTATTTCTGACTTTTTCCAATAAATAATACCATATAAAATTACACTTACAAGTAACAATGTTGTAACACTTGTAAATCCAACCGTGTCTAAGCTTCCTAAAGTAAACCGAACAATAGAATAATTTTGTTGTAAATTACTCATATAAAAAACTAACATCAAAGCCGATGAATAGAAATATGATAAAGCAATACCTATAAGTAAAATAGAATTTGTAGATACAGATATGGAGTTTTTATTTATTCTTTTTGAAATAAAATACAAAATTACAATTGTCAGAAGTGAACCAAAAGCTGATGAAATAGACATAATAATAGCTGGGAAAAATACTATTGAAATAGCTGTAAAAAGAGTAGTTCCACTTGCTATTCCCAAAGTATAGGGAGTAATAAGTGAGTTTTTAAATACTATTTGGAAAATCAAACCACCAAGGGCAAGTATTCCACCAACAAAAAATGCCAATAAAACCCTAGAAACTCTTAAGTCCCAAAATACTTGGTTAGTCATAGTATTACTATTAAATATATCATTTATATTTAGAGTTATTTCCCCTAAAAATGGAGATATTACTAAAATGATTATAGCGATTAGATAAAGTAGCTTTTTCATAGATTAACTACCAAGTGTTCGTTGATTTTAGTGATTGAATTATTGTAATACTTTTTTAAATTTTCATTTGAAAAGAACTCATCATTTTCCCCAAAAAACTCAATTTTTCCAGAGTCCATATATAAAATCTTGTATTTTAAAGCATGAGCCAAATCTAAATTATGAGTTATGATGATTTTTTGTTTTAAAAAATCTGATTTAAAGATATCAAATACCTCTTTTATTCTACTTATATCTAAGTTTGCTGTTAGCTCATCAAAGATTGTAATCTCTGCATTATGCATAATACTAGAGCCTAATAACAAAAGTTGTTTTTCTCCTGAGCTAAAAGTTGTGCAATATTTAGTTTCTAGTTTTTTTAAATTTAATAATTCAATGACCTTGTCAATTTTTTCATTATCCACATAATCTATACAAGATAGTTCGAAAAACTCTCGTAAAGTAATGTACTCATCAAATATTTCAAATTTTGGTGGAATATAGTTTATGAAAGTTGCCCTTTGTTTATCACTTATATCTTCAAGGTTTTCATTAAATATTTTTACACTATTATTTTCTATTAAGTTAGATAAAACTTTTGCTAGAGTTGATTTTCCAGCACCATTGTGTCCAAGAATTATTAAGTTTTCATTCTCTTTTATATGAAAAAAGATATCTTTTAAAATAGAACTTGTATAATTACTTATCTCTAACATTTTCTAATATCTTTTTAAAATCTTGTATAAAATAAACAACTCTTTGGCTAGGAATCCCTGCATATAGTTTGTCTACTGCATATACATTTTTATTTTGGGCTGCGTTTATTGGTAAACCCAACCACAATTTTTTTACCTTCTCTAACTCTTTAGTTTTACCTTCAAAAAATGGTGCAAGTAAAACTATAATATCAGGGTTCATTTTGATTATCTTTTCTGTATTTACTACTGGCTGTGCTTTGCTTGTCGATTGAAAGGCATTTACATTTCCACTAGCTTTAATAATATCTTCAAAATACAAATAATTACCTGATACATAGATTTGATTTGAAAGTGTTTTTTTAGGACTTATTACTATTAATATTTTTTTGTTTTTTACTATTGATTTTAGTGAAGTCAAAGAGTTGTTTATATTTGAAATCAACTCTTTAGCTTTTTGTTGTTTGTTAAAATAATTTCCCAAAGTAAAAATAGTATTATTTATATCTTTTATACTATCTGTTTTAAAAGTCAAAGTTTTGATATTAAGACTCTTTAGATTTGAAAGCAGTTTTTCATCATAATTTTGAGCAATCACAACACTTGGATTTGCCAATAAGATTTTTTCCAAAGAAATAGAAGCATATCCTCCTACTTTTTTCACCTTTTTTGACTCTTCTGGGAAATCACAATATCTAGTATTTGCAACAACATCTTTACCAACACCTAAGGCATAGACTATCTCATTTATAGATGGAGTTAGAGTAACTACACGCTCCTGTGAATATAAATTTACTACTAAAACAATAAGTATTGATAAAAACTTTTTCATATTAGAAACTAACCTTTAATCCAACATATGCACTTCTTTCAGCCGTTGAATATCCATCAATATTTTGATAATATTTATTAAAAATATTATCAATTTTTATATAAGTATTTACATTTTTCTTAATCTCATAATTAATTACACCATTCCACAATGTATAATTACCAGTTCTTGCTGAGATATCATGGGTACCATATTTATATTGTTTTCTATCTCCAATATATTGACCATTAATATTAAAATGGAATTTTTTTATTCCATAATAATCTAATCCAAATTTCATACTATCTTTTGCTCTTCTCTCTAAATCATACCCTTTATTATCCTTTACATTCAAATGAGTGTAATTTAAAGTTAGCAAAATATCACTATTCAAATCATGGATATAAGATAATTCATATCCCTTTAATCTAGATGTTCCTTCTAAATTTTTATAACCTGAACCATCCCAATCAATCATATCATCAACTTTTGAATTAAAATATGTTAAATCAAATCCTTTATAGTTAACTCCTATATCAAAAGACTTTGTTGATTCAGGATTTAATAATGGATTTGGTCCAAATTTACCATACATTTGAGATAAAGTTGGAATATTATAAGCTGTTCCATAGTTACTTTTGAAATAAAGATCATCATTTATGTACTGTTTAATACCTATTTTTCCAGTTGATTTATTGTTAAAATCACTATATTTATCATATCTTAATGACTCAGTAACAATTGTCATATTATTATTAAATTTATTATTATTTGTAATAAATATTGCTTTATTATCATAGTTTTTATTAATATTATTTTTATGTTCATAATCTTTATAATCTGCACCAAAAATTAAAAAAGAAGTATTGTTTAAATATGGTACATTTGTTTTAAATCCATAATCATTTATTGAACCATCATACTTTGAAGGACTAGTGGCAATATATTCTCTATGAAACTTAGATTTGTTAGCATGGACATCCAAAGTAAAGATATTATTCGTATGATTATAATTAATAGATGAAAATCTATCTTTTGTTATCGAGTGAGTATCATCTTTTGCATCATTTGAACCATCATATTCATTTCTAGCGTTTATAAGTGTATGAACCAAATCAATTTTGTTATTATCATCAAAGTTATATCCAACTTTGATATTTGAAGTTAAATTTTTATATCCATCATCTTCATAATTATCAATATCTTTTCCCTTCAGAGCTTTTGCAGTAAATCCATCTGAATCCAATTTACTAAATGAACCTTTAATATAATAATCTTTTGTTTTATGAGATAAAGATAATCCATATTTTTTAGTATTATATGAACCATATTCTATATTCATTGTACCACTTGTACCATCTTTAGGAGTTTTTGTAATTATATTTATTACACCAGCACTAGCATCTGCTCCCCAAATACCTGATTGTGCACCCTTTATTACTTCTATTCTTTTAATATCTGTAAGCATTAGGTTTTCAAATTGAGCACCACTAGCACTAGTTACATCATTAACTTTAATTCCATCAATCAATACCAAAATTCTTTTTCCATCAAAGCCTCGCATGAAAACTGAACTTTGTTTCCCTAATCCACCATTGTTAATAACATTTATTCCACTAAGACTATTAATTGCCTCATTTACTGTTGTATAATGTCTCTCTTTAATCTCTTCTTTAGTAATAACATCAACATCTGAAGTTACATCTTTGATTGATTGTTCTGATTTTGTAGCACTTACGACTGTGATTTGTGATAGTTCTTCTGCATGAAGGTTGGATGTTGCTATTAGAAGGCTTGCAACTAAGCTTGTAGTTAATTTCTTGTTCATATTTTATTTTCCTAATTATTTTATTTTATTTGTTGAATATAGTTTTGCAGGTTTTAACTGTCTTGATATAAGTAGATTTACTATTTTGGGCATATCAATAGACATTAATGAATGAATCAAACTATAAATAGATGAAATTTTTCTATCAACAGTTGCGCATAACATTCCAAATAGCGTAAAATATTTTTTGTTTTTACTAATCATAAACTCTCCTTTCTTTGTCTTCGAATTCGCGTATTATAATCAAAACAATATAAATATTTTATTTCAAGGTAAATTAAAGCTATTTTAATACAATACCCCAATTTTAAAGGAGATACTTTGACTTATAATGAATGGTTTGAAAAGCATGCCACAAGACATCAAAATATCATGGAAAAATTAAAAGACTTAAGTGATGAAGAAGTTATAAAATATTTTAGATTTGATAATATGGTTGAAAAAGAACCTGATTTCTGCCCACTTTATAAAGATAATAAAAAATGTCATGACTACGAAAAATTAAATTGCTACTTATGTGCCTGTCCAAACTTCAGATTTGATGACAATGGATTTAAAAAGGTCGAAGAAAAAACTCTTTATTCATACTGTAATATAGATAGTAAAGATGGAGCTCAATATAAAGGTGATGATTATATTCATCAAAACTGTGCAGGATGTTTAGTCCCTCACAAAGAAACTTATATCAAAAAACATTTTTCAAGAAATTGGAAAGAGATTATGAAGGATGTAAGACCATAAAAAAAGTTCAACTTCTGGTGTTTGAAGTTGAACTTTATTGGTGTTGTGTTATTCTTTTGTATAAAATGTAGGAGAAATACAAAATGTGTATTGGAATTCTACCTACTCAGTGTTAATTGATTGTTAATCAAAAAATTTAGTTTGGAGAATTTATGAAACTTATAATGTTTGACATGGATGGAACATTAATCAATAGTGGTGGAATGATTGCAAACACTATTAATCATGTTAGAGAAAATTTAGGATTAGAAGCCTTAGAAAAAAAATATATTTTAGAAAAAGTAAATGATCCAGGTGTAAATTCAGCTGAATTTTTTTATGGAACTAAACACTTTACCCAAGAGCAAGGTAAACTTTTTGAAACTTATTATTACGACCATTGCTTAACTGACTTAGAAATTTATGATGGAATAAAAGAATTATTAGAAGACTTAAAAAGTGATTATATTTTTACAGTTGCCACAAATGCCAATAGTGAATTTGCAAATAGAATGCTAAATCACTTAGAAATAGGCAAATACTTTAAAACAATAGTTGGTTATAACGATGTATTAAAACCAAAACCACACCCAGAAATGGTTTATAAAATACTTGAAGAGATAAAAACTACAAAAGAAAAATCCCTTTTAGTTGGAGACAGCCACAAAGATATCCAAGCAGCAGCAAATGCAGGAATAGAATCTGTCTTGGTGAACTGGGGATTTTCAGACCACGAAGAAAATGCAATAGAAAATGTAAAAGAGTTAGAAGAGAGAATATTTAAAAAGTTTAGATAATCTCTATACTTTTATATTCACCCTCTTTTAAATCTTCCACTGTAAACTTATCAAAACTTATTCTATGAAGTTTTATAACTCTATTATCAACTGCTGCAAACATTCTTTTTACTTGATGATATTTACCCTCAACAATTTCTAATCTAACGCAAGTAGGCGAAAGTACTTCTAGTTTTGCTGGAAGCAAGGGTTTATCTTCTCCATTTAAAAGAAGTTCTCCACTAGCAAAGATTTTTTCTTCGTTGCCTTTTAAAGGTGCTTTTAAATGGGCTTTATAAATTTTAGAAATCTCTTTTTTAGGATTTGCAAGTTTATGGTTCAATGTTCCATCATCAGTCAATATTATTGCACCTGTTGTATCAACATCAAGTCTACCAACAGTAGAGACTTTAGGGTTTCTTTGAGTCCATCTGTATGGAAGTAAAGAGTATATCAATACTCCTGCATCATTGTGAGAGCAAATAACACCAGAAGGCTTATTAAGTAGTATTGTCAAAATTTCAGGGTCAAGTTTTTCACCATTGATTGTTATATCATCGTGATAAGCTTTTGTTGAAGGATTAAATATTATATTTCCATTAACTAAAAGCTCGTTTATTTTTAAAAACTTTTTAGCATCACCTCTGGTACAGTAACCTAAACTTGACAAATGGGCATCTATTCTTTTATAACTATTTTTCATGAATCGCATAGTAGCATTTTTTTATTAATAAACTTATGTAAGAGTGTATTGTATTGGAACTTTTATGACTATGTCTTTTTTAACCTTTGGAAATGTTTTTGATGCTTTTTCAATAGCTTCAATTGATGATTTTATAAGTAATGTATGCCCAGAGATAGACTCAACTTCTCTAATTTTGCCATTAGTCAAAATTTTAAATCTTATTAATACTTTTCCTTGAATATTTAATCGTTTTGCTCTTTTTGGATATTTTATATTTTTCTGAATTAATACAACTATTTGTTTAAGATGTTCATTTAAAAAGTCTTGCTCATAGGTTTTTTTTATGCTTTTTTGTATAAATTCTTGCTCTTTTTCTACTATCTTTTTTTCTTCTTTTTCATGTTTTTTTGTGATAATTTTTTTTTCAACTACTTTTTTTACTGCTTCTTTTTTAAGCACTTTGTTTTTTATTATTTTCTTTTTTATGACTTTTTTTGATATCTTTTTTTCTTCTACTTCTTTTTGAGGAACTTCTTTTTTTACAATAGGTTCTTTTTTAACTATCTTTTCTTGTTCTACTAAAGAGACAAAATTTAGATTTATAGTTTTTTCTTTTACTCTGTTTTTAATAAATAAAGTATCATAACTATACAATACTCCCGTAAAAACTAATCCATACAAAAAACTTGTTAGAAAAAAAGAATAAAAATATCTTTTAGCATTTAACATTAGTTTTTCTTTGTAATTATAGATATATTAGAAAAATCATTTGATTTTAATAAATCAAGAACACCAACAAAAGATTCAAAATCAGCTTTCTTATCACTTTTTATAAAAATATGAGAATCTTTATTTATCTTATTTACTTTCAAACTAAGCTTTTCAAAGCTGATATTTGACCCATTTAAATATAAGGTATTATCTTCTTTTATTGTGATTATAAACTCTTTTTTTATCTCTGATTTTTTAGCACTTGCTGCTTTTGCCAAAGATATAGGTATATCCCCACGAGCTATAAAAGTTGAAGTCAATAAGACAATAGCTAATAATACTAATAATACATCGATAAATGGAATTACATTTATTGAATTAAATTTCTGTAATTTCATCAAATTTACTTTCAATTACTTCTGCGTATCTAGCTAATACATTATAAAAAATTTGAGAAAGAATTGCCACAACTAAACCAACAGCCGTCGCTTTTAATGCAAGTGCTAAAGAACTCATTATCTTAGTTGCTTCAATATCTCCTTCGCTCATAGTCATAAAAGTAAGCATAATAGCTAATACTGTACCTAATAAGCCAATATAAGGAGCATTTGAAGCAATTGTCCCAATAACAGATAAATGCTTTGTAATAGCTATTTCTAATGATTTTTTTGATTTGTAAAACTTCACATCAATATTTTTGTAAAAAAATATTCTCTCAATAAAAAACCAAAAAGATAAAAAACTCATAAAAACTAAAAGTGCCACTACGCCATAATCAACTAAATTCTTTAATAATTCAATGTTCATTTTTATTAACCTTTTTATTTATCATTTGAGTATGATTATGACCTCGTTTTAAGACACCAAATTCTTTATAGACATATATTTTATAAAAATTCAATCCCAAATAAAAGATTATCAAGGCACTAGCTAAGGGGAACGCAATAACTTTTTTCATTTTAGATGCTTTTATTAGTCTAAATGGCCCAATCATAATTATAAAAGCCCAAATAACAGCTAGATAAGTAAAGATTTCAAATATATGAACCCAAGTATCTTTTCTTGTTGCTAAGGGTTTTATATACTCCATATTTAAATTAAAACCTTGTATAAAACCATTTGTAATATTACTAGCCGTACTATAAAAAAAGAACTCCCAAAGATGAGAAAGACCACCAATTATAAACAATGGAGCAAATGCAAAACCTAAAGAGTAAAATAGCGTTTTAAATTCTATTTTTAAAATTTTTGAAGCTAAGTAAATTCCTCCAATACTTAGAAAAATAGTAACCAAAACAGCATATAAAAAAGCAAATAAACCAACTGTATCCATACCACCAAAATCTATCATTGTCTCAAAATATCGTGCAGTTTTAACCCAAATAAAATCATCAACAATAGCACTTCGTCCTAATGCATGATGAAATCCCATTGAGATACTAATAGATGCAGTTATAAGTAAGATAATCCATACCTCTGATTTTAGTGATTTGAATTTTTTAAATAAACTAGAAGATGGTACTTTTACTTTAAAACTAATGGCTTCACAGCTATTAGCACAATCCATACATAAAGTACAATCCTCCATAGAATTTTTCTTATCAAAAGTAAATGGTTTAAGATTATAAGAACAAGCTTTTGCACAATCAAATGTTTTACACTCTGAGCACTCATTTTTATATGTACTTAACCATGTAAATCCTATTTTTGAATATGCTCTTGTCAAAACTCCAATTGGACAAAGATTTTTACAATAAGACATATCTTTATAGACAAAGAAAAATATAAATGCATAAACTGTTAAGATAAGAAAAAAGATAGCAGTTGCCATAGGTGTTTTATATAATCCCGGATACATATAATAAACCATCCACCAACCAATAACTAATAACAATCCACCAATCATAGGATTATTTAAAAAAGAAGGTGTTTCTTTTTTTAAACCAAACTTTGTAATATATTTACCTATAAAGCCATGGGGACAAATACCACAAAATACTCTGCCCAATGAACTCAAAGTTACAATCATAAAAAAAGGCCAAAATAGTCCCCAAAATACTGCTTTTGTAAATAAGTTATCACTACTTGGATTATAAAAACCATATACTAAGGCATAAAAGAAAATTCCCACAATAATTAATCGTAAAAATAATAAAAAATATCTATTCTTAAAAATAAATCCCAATAATGGCATTTTAAAAATGTCGTTATTATCTCGTTTTATAAAATTTACCATATTTTCTCTCTTTATTAAAATTTAATTGATAATCCAAAAGTGAAAGTTCGCCCTTGGTTAACTGTAATTGATAAATCCTCTTTATCAAAAGTACCATTTTCATCCCTATCATTACTCGCTCTTGCTGTATTATAATAATGATTGTCAAGTATATTATCTACCCGTGCAAAAAATGAATATTCAACTTTGTTAGTTTTTAATTTATATTGAGTTAATAAATTTATAGCCTCTTGACCTTTAATTTTTAATCTATTTAAATCATCTGCATAATAACTAGACTTTTTAATAAACTCTGATTCAACCTTCCATTGAGGCAAAAGGTAATAATCCAAAACTAAATTTATTGTATGTTCTGAAGTTCTTGGAATCCTATTTCCAGTTACATCAAAATGAGTTAAATTTACACTATTAGGATTTCCATCTAAGTCCATAGCTAGATTGTGATAACTAGTATATTTAGCATCTAAATATGTATATGCTAAATTAAATGAAAATTTATCAGTAATATTAGAATTAATAGCCATTTCTAAACCTTGATGTTTAGCAGCACCAATATTATCCCACATATCAGTTGCACCACTTGTTGAACCACCATAATTACCCGATGTTTTCATTATAAAATCTTTTCTATCAATTCTAAACAAAGCCATTTCATAATTATATTTATCAAAAATAGTTCCTCTTATACCAACTTCATAGTTTTCTGATTTTTCTGGTTCTAAGTTTGAATTGTTTTGGGTATATCCATAAGTGCTAGTGCTTCCTGAAAAAAGTTGTTTAATTGTAGGTGCTCTAAATCCTGTTGAATAATTTGCAAATAGATTATTATCTTTTATAAAAGCATAATTTGTACCAAGACGATATGAATATACATCGAAGTTTTTATCAAAGGTTTGATTATTATAATCATGATAATCTAATTCGATTTTGTCATAACGCAGATTTGTTGTTGCTGTTAAATCTTTTGTAATAGATTGTTTATACTCCCCATAAATAGCATAAACTTTTTCATTTGTAGTATCATTACTTTTTTCATCACCTGCTTTAAAATAATTGGGAGTTACAGAAAAAGGACCATATTTAACTAGAGCTTGATTTACTTTATAAATAACTTTATTTTTATATTCATTATCTCTTAAATCCAATCCTAATAAAGTTGCAAAATTATTTGATGAAGTTCTTAATTCCCCTTTTATTCCCTTTTGCTCTTGTTTATATTTATTATCATAAACATAGTCATAATCATCATAACTAGTCAAACTAACATTATTTCCATTTTTTGTTTGTGGACCTGACCAATATGTTGTATCATCTGTATATAAATATGTATTTACTAAAAGGTTAACATTTTCATTAAAATCTTTGGAATAAGTTAAAAAAAGTTTTAATAAATCAACATTATACTTTCTAGTATAATCTCTACTATCTTGATCACCATTATAAATACTTTTAGGATTTGTTTTTGCTTCTGTCTCTCCTCCTACTGTACCATGAGAATCTTTTTGTCGTTTTGAATATTCAGTACCAATTGTTATATCAGAGCTATCATCAATAAAATACTGCAATTTACCATTAAAATATTTAGCACTATAATCCGAATCTTCATGATAGCCATCTGCTTTTCTTTCACTTCCTTGAATATGGAAATTAACTACATCATTCGAATATCCAGTTCTAGCTAATAATTTTTGATACCCATAACTTCCCCGTTCAATTGCTGCAAAGTTATTATCATACTTAGAACCTTTTTTGGTAGTTATAATTACTGCACCACTTAAAGCATCATCTCCAAATAAATAACTTGCTCCACCTTTTAATACCTTAATTGATTCTATATTGTCTAAATCAATATTAACAGCACCGGTTCTTTCAAATACAGGCACACCATCAATTACTATTGCAACACCTGGTTTTTCACCCATGTACATTTGATTTTCAACACCACGAATATGGATTTTCATTGAGTCGCCAGTTTTCACTTCAGTCGTAATCCCTGGAATAGATTGTAGAACTTGTTGTATATTTTCAATATGAGCTTCGTCAATTTTTTCACCACTTAAAGTTGTAGTATTAGATACTGCAGTTCTTTTAGTTGAAAATCTATCATCAATAGTCGAAGATTCTACATTAATTGTGTCAAGTGATTGAATAGTTTCTGAGTATGCAGTAGAAGATAATAATAATGTTGACAATATAAAACTTAATCTTTTCATCCTTATCCTTAATGAGTTTTAAGAATATTAAATTAAAAGTGTTAATTTAGTGTTAATTTATATTTATAAGATAAATTTAAGATATAGATTTAGATAAGTTTAATTTTATAAGTGTTCCATTTTCTTTTGGTTCAATTTTAATATCAATTTGATTTTTATCACAAAACTCTTTTACAATATTTAACCCTAAACCAAAGCCAGTTTTATTTGAGTCTTCTTGGAAATATTGGTCAAATACAATAAAAAGATTTTTTGTATCTATTATATTTCCTGTATTAAATATACATAAAAAATTATTTTGCATATTAATTTTAATAATTCCATTTTCACAGTTGTATTTTATAGCATTTGATAAAAGATTATCAAAGACCTTTTGGAAGCCATTTTTATCGCTATTGATAGATACATTTTTAATATCATTTTCTATAGTGATACTACCCTTTATATCTTCAAATTTATCAATTGAATTCCCAATTATATCATCAAGCAAAAACTCGAACTTATCGATTCTTCCTATCTCTTTTTTTATTTCATATTCCATTTGATCATATAGCTTTAAAAGCTCATTTGTTGCAAGTTTTATTCTATTTAATCTTCTTATGTCTTTTTCATCTTTTAGATTTTTTTCTAACATTTGAGCATTAGATTGTATTGTAGAAGCTGGAATATTAAGTTCATGAAGCGTTTCTTTAATAGCTTTTTCTAGATTGTTATCACTTTCAAATAAGGGATCAAAAAGAGGTTTACTTAAAAAATAGTTTAAAATAACAGCAAAAATAATAAGCACTAAAGTAATAACTATAAAAGTATCTTCATTAAAACCAATCATCGCTACTAAATAGTAGTTTGCCAGCAAGACCATAATCACAATAAATGCTACTAAAATAGAATTAGAGATTATAAAGTTCTTTCTTTTAATATTCAAGCTTATAACCAACTCCTTTTATATTTATTACTTTTTCTTTAACAAATATTTTTTTTACCGCGTTAATATATACCCTAATTGAGCCATCACTATAATCTTCTTCACAATGCCAAAGTCTATTTACGATCATCTCTTTTGTTATAATTTTATCTTTATTCTCTAAAAACAATTCCAATAACTCCACTACCTTCATAGGTAAATTCATATCTTTATTATTTTTATATACTCTTTTATCAGTTGGGCTAAAAAATAGATTTTCACTTAATTGTATTTTATCAATTTGTTTTCCAGCTCTTTTTAAAAGTGATTTTATTCTTAATATTAGTTCATCTAAGTCTATTGGTTTTTTCAAATAATCATCAGCTCCTGATAAAAAACCTTGTTCTAAGCTCTCTTTATCTTTATATGAAGTCAAAAACATCGTTGGAGTATTATCTCCTGACTCTCTTAAGTCTTTTAGAAGTTCTAGTCCATTTATTTTTGGGACATTTATATCAAACAAATACAAATCATAGTTTATCTCATAATTTAAAGCTAGTGCTTTTTCTCCATCGCTTGCAATATCAACAATAAAGCCTTCTTCATCTAAAAAATCTTCAATTGTTTGTGCAAATAATTCGTCATCTTCAAGTAGTAATATTCTCATTATAAATCTAAATTCCAATGTTTTTTCCGAAATTTTACACTAATCTTTATAAAAATGTTGTTTTTCCAAAATTTTTATATATAATTACTTATGATAAAAAAACTACTTATACCAATTATTTTACTTTTTTTGGCTTATTTTATAATTTCAAGTGAAAATATAAAAACAATATCCGCTGGAATTGCTATATTTATTATAGGCATGTACTTTATGGAAAATGGATTTAAACTCTTTTCTGGAGGAATTCTAGAAAAAGTTTTAGAAAAATTTACTTCTACTAGCTTAAAATCAGTAATAACAGGTTTTATTAGCACATCAATAGTTCAAAGTTCATCATTGATTTCTGTTATTGTAATATCTTTTTTAACCGTTGAAATTATATCTTTAACCCAAGGTATGGCTATAATCTTTGGTGCAAACTTAGGAAGTACAACGACAGCATGGATAGTATCATCTTTGGGTGTTGATATTAAAATATCTTTATATGCAATGCCAATGATTATTTTTGGAGTTATTTTTAGATTTTCTAAAGAACAAAGATATATAGGACTTGGAAATATTTTATTAGGTCTTGGTTTTATCTTTTTAGGTATTTCATATATGAAAGATGGCTTTGAGACTTTAAAAGATTCAATTGATTTGGCTTCTTATTCTGTTGGTGGATTCTTTGGTATTTTTGTTTATATTTTAATAGGTGCAATAGCTACAGTTGTAATACAATCAAGCGGTGCAACGATGGCTATTATTATTACAGCACTTGCAGGTGGAAATATAATCTATATTGATGCAATAGCTTTAGCTATTGGGGCAAATATTGGTACAACAGTAACTGCCATTGTTGGTTCTTTAACTTCAAATGAAAATGGAAAAAGACTTGCATTTGGACATCTTATTTTTAATATGATTACAGCTTTAATTGCAGTTATTTTTATATATGCATTGAAAGACTTTGTTGATTTTATTGCACCATTAATTGCAATTGATGAAAATAACTATAGTATGAAATTAGCTCTATTTCATACCATATTCAATATAGTTGGAATAGTTGTTTTATTTCCTTTTATTCCTCTTATTGTTTCTATGTCAAAAAAAGTAATAAAAGATAAAATAAAAAAAGCATCAAAACCTATATATTTGGATGAATCAAATATAAAAATACCATATAATGCAATGGTTTCAATACAAAAAGAAGTAATTCACTTATATGAAAATGCCCAAAAGGCAATATTGCACGCTATGTCTATTCATACTTCTGATTTAAAAGAAGAAAAAGATATAGATAATATACTAGTAAGCTCTAAAAAAATAGATACAAATTTAGATGATATTTATCATAATGACTTAAAATCTTTATATAGTGAGATTATTGATTATCTTTTAAAATCACAAAGCCATATGAATCCAAATCAACTTTTTTATATAGGACAATTAAGACTTTCTTCAAATATTATTATAAAAATATTAAAAGATACAAGAGATATTCAAAAAAATATGAATGCTTACCTTTATAGTAAAAATGAGGATATTAAACAAGAGTATTTATCTTTAAAAAGAGAGTTTGCACTAAATATTTTAAGAACAAATCAATTAAGAAATAAAGATATAGATGATGTAGAGACTTCAACTCAAATTCAAATGTATAAAGACAATATTGACGCTTTAGAAATTCAAACCAATAAAAAGATTGATGAATTAATTAGAAATGATAAAATTACACCTAAAATGGGAACTTCATTAATCAATGACTCTACAAGTATTTTTAATATGAGTAAAAATTTATTTAGAATTGCAAATATCTTATTTGTAAATGATATTAAACTAAGATCACTAGGAGAATTAAATGAAACTGTCTAAACTAGTAAAAACATTCGAAAGTTTCCTTCTTTGGGATAAAGAAGAGATAAAAGAAAATGAAAATGAGATTAATGAAATCATTGAAAAACTCTATGAAAAAAGAACTAAAATTGAAGAAAAAATAAGAAAATGTGATGATAAAAAAGAGGAAGAAAAATTAAAAGATAAACTAAAAGCGGTAAAAAAACTTATAAAAAAAGCAAAAAAAGAGTTTATTTAAACTCTTTAAAATTTTGTCTCAAAGCTTCATAAGCTACGATTGATACAGAGTTTGCCATATTTAAACTTCTAGCATCATTTGTCATAGGAATAGTAATGCACCCTTTTTCATTTTTTGCTAATAAATCTTCAGGTAAACCAGCATCTTCTCTACCAAAGTAAAAATAATCCCCTACTTTATAAGTAGCGTCAAAATATACTTGTTTTGTTTTTGTTGTTGCAAAAAAATGTCTATCATTTAGTGGATTTTTTGACCAAAAATCTTCTATATTTTCATATTCAGTTACATCCAAATCAAACCAATAATCAAGCCCTGCTCGTCTTACTTCTTTTTCAGTAATTTCACCAAAACCATAAGGTTTTATCAAGTGCAATTTACAATTCATAGCAAAGGCAAGTCTTCCTATTGTCCCAACATTTCCTGGAATTCTAGGTTCTAATAAAACAATATTAAACATTATAAGATTACCGTCTTATTTCCAAAAACGAAAACTTTATCTTCAAGTAACAGTTGAAGGGCATTTGATAATACAACTTTTTCAACATTCCGCCCTGCAGTTCTCATATCTTGCCAAGAAAAATTATGGTCGATTCTTACAACTTCTTGAGCAATTATTGGGCCTTCATCTAAATCATCTGTAACATAATGTGCAGTTGCCCCTATAATCTTCACACCTCTTTGGTGTGCTTGTTTATAAGGATTTGCTCCAATAAATGCTGGTAAAAAAGAGTGATGAATGTTTAAAACTTGTTGAGGGAACTCTTGAACAAATTTTGAAGTTAATATTCTCATATATTTAGCTAAAACAATAAGTTCTGGTTCATACTCTTTTATTTTAGCAATTAGTAAGTCTTCATGAGCTTCTCTTTGTATTCCTTCTGCACTAATGCAATGAAATGGAATATTAAATTTTTCTACTAAATCTTTTAAATAATCATGGTTTGCAATTACAGCTTTTATATTTGCTTCTAATTCACCATCAAAATATCTAATAAGTAAATCACCTAAAACATGTGATTCTTTTGTCACTAATATAACTATATCTTTTTTTGATTTTTCTCTTAATTTAACTTGTGTATCTTTTGGCAAAACTTCAGTTAATTCTTTAAGAAGTATCTTGTCCTTTACATTACCACTGATAACTGTTCTCATAAAAAATTTATTAGTTTCTACATCCACAAATTCAGCATTTTGTTCGATATTTAGATTGTTTGCAAAAAGAACTTTTGATACATTGTATACAAGTCCTTTTGAGTCAGAAGTATTAATTAATAGTATGTATTCTTTCATTTTATATCCATATAATAGTATTATTCCAATTAAAAGTGGAATAATACCATTATTTTGATTAAATCATTTGTGATAACTCTTCTTTATAAGCTGTTAAATCAAATTCTTTTACTCTTGCAACTCCAGATTCTACCGCTGCATTTGCAACTGCACTAGAGATTTCTACAATAAGTCTTTTATCAAATGGTTTAGGAATAATATATTCCTTTGAAAATACTAAGTGATCCCCAAATATTGCTTTTACTTCAGGTGGCACTGTTTTTTTAGCTAAATCAGCAATAGCATATGCTGCTGCTTTTTTCATTTGCATATTTATTTTTTTAGCTTGAACATCTAGTGCTCCTCTAAAAATAAATGGGAAACCAAGTACATTATTTATTTGGTTATTAAAATCACTTCTTCCCGTTCCAACTATTGCCTTATCTCTAATTTTTAATATATCTTCAGGAAAAAGTTCAGGTGTTGGATTTGCCAATGCAAATACAATTGGTTCATCTGCCATAACTGCGATATGGTCTTGGGTAAAAGTTCCAGGTTTTGATAATCCTAAAACTACATCTGCATCTCTAAAAGCATCCAATTTAGTCATTGATTCTTTTATAGAAAACTCTTTTTTGTATTTATTTAAATCAGTTCTTGCATCATGAATAACTCCCTTAGAGTCACACATTATAATATTTTTTACACCCACTGCTTTATACATTCTTGCGCATGAAATAGCTGCTGCCCCCGCACCCATTACAATTACTTTTAAATCTTCTAGTTTTTTGCCAATAATATCACAAGCATTAATTAATCCTGCCGTTGTAATAATAGCCGTTCCATGTTGGTCATCATGCATAACAGGAATATCAACTTCTTCGATTAATCTTCTTTCGATTTCAAAACACTCAGGTGATTTTATATCTTCTAGATTTATTCCCCCAAAAGTTGGTGATATAGCTTTACAAATAGCTACAAACTTTTCAACATCTGTTTCATCAACTTCAATATCAAAAGAATCAACAGCTGCAAACTTTTTAAATAATACAGATTTACCTTCCATTACTGGTTTTGATGCCACCGCCCCAATGTTACCAAGTCCAAGTACAGCTGTACCATTTGATATTACAGCTACAAGATTTTTTTTAGCTGTATATTTAAATGCATTATCTGGATCTTTCTCAATCTCTAAACATGGAAAAGCAACTCCAGGTGTATATGCTAAAGCCAAGTCTCTTTGTGTTCCAAGTTTTGTTGTAGTTCCAATTTCCAATTTTCCTGGTTTTGGAAATTGGTGGTAATCTAAAGCTTCCTCTTTAGTTACAGGTTTACTCATAAATAACTCCTTTATTTATTTCGATGAAATTGTAACCTATCGAAACTTAAAAATTATATTTTTTAATTTTTAATATAATTTTTATCTATATTTAAGCTCTTTTTACATTATTTGTACATAACTTATACACTATTTATACATATTAAGTTTTATTTAATAATTCCAACTATTGAAAATCTTCCACAGTTTTTATCTTTTCTATAAGAAAAAAATGCTTCTTCTGAACACTTTGTACATACAGCTGATAGTTCAATATTAAAAATTCCAATATCATTTAATTGTTTTATATTTATTCCTTGCAAATCTAAATATCTATTTTGGCAAAACTCTTTTCCAAAAGATTTTATGGCAATAGTTTCTAGTTCTTCTGATACTTCATAACAGCATTTTTGTATAGAGGGTCCTAAATATACAAAGATATCTTTAGCCTTGCAGTCTAACTCTTCTATCATTTTAAGTGCTGTTTTTTGAACTATCTTTAAAAAAGTAGAATTTCTTCCAGCATGTACTACTGCTATTACTTTTTTATTTTCATCACTTAAAAATATAGGAATACAATCAGCAACCATAACCATTATTGGAAGATTTCTTTCTTTTGTAATCAAAGCATCACAATTATCTATTAATAAAGGAGATTCAAAATCCACAATCTCAATATTTTCTCCATGTATTTGATTCATATATCTAAGTTTTGAAATATCAAAATTATGTTTTTTGGATAATTCTAATCTATTTTTATCAACACTACTTTTTGCATCATTTACATGATACGCCATATTCCCGTCTTTTAGTGTAGTTGTAAACTTTAAAATAGTGTCCATATTTTTCCCAAATTCTTTTTATATTAATTTATCATAATATTTTTAATATCCTCTTATTAATCTTTGGGTAGAATCACATTTTATTTTAAGGAAATCAATGTCACAAGAAAAAGAAAAATTTTTAATATTTGGTAACCCTGTTGAACACTCTAAATCTCCTCAAATGCATAACAGTGCTTTTGAACATCTAAACATTAACTCATATTATGATAAATACTTATTAACAGATGGAAAAAAGATAAAAGAGACTTTCAATCATGAAAATGCGAAAGGAGCTAATATAACAGTTCCTTTTAAAGAAGATGCATTTAATCAAGCAGATGAAGTTGTTGGAATAGCAAATGAAATTGAAGCTGCAAATACTTATGTAAAAAGAGATAATAAAATATTTGCATACAATACCGATGCTCCTGGATTTATGAAAGCCATAAAAGATTTTGGCAAAATCAAATCTGTTCTTATCTTAGGTGCAGGTGGCACGGCAAAAGCCATAGCAATGGCACTAAAAGAAGAAAATATAGAAGTTAGAATTCTAAATAGAAGTGCAGAAAACCTTGCATTTTTTAAAACACAAGGTTTTAAAACATATACTTGGGGTAATTTTCAAATGAATCACTATGATTTAATTGTAAATTCAACAAGTGCTGGATTAAAAGATGAAGACTATCCTATTAAAAAAACTACATTAGAAAGCATATTTTTAAATGTAAAATTTGCTTTTGACTGTATTTATGGAAAAGAAACTCCATTTTTAAAACTTGCACGATTAGAAGGATTAAAAGTAAAAGATGGTGAAGATATGCTTTTATATCAAGGTGTTTTAGCTTTTGAGCTATTTACTGATACTACTTTAGATAATCAAACTATAGAAATTATGAGAAAAAGTTTAAAAGAAGAGTCTCTGTAGAGACTCTTCTTTTTATTTCTAATAAATTTTAATAACTGCTTTTTCTTTAAGTTCTTTTATTTTATTTATAGCCCAAGTTTTTACAGTTTTTTTAACATACTCTTCTTTTACTTTATCTTTTACCCCTTCAAAAGTACTATTGTACTCAGGAATATCATTTAAGATATAAAAAATTTCATATCCAAATTCTGTTTTTATTGGTTTATTTGTAAAAAAACCTCTTTTTTTATCTTTTAAAATTGGACTTAACTCACTATTTAATACAGACAAAGGTATTTTTCCAAAATAACCACTATTTTTAGCAGTTGGAGCCAATGAGTATTTTTTTGCAAGTATTGAAAACTCTTGAAGTATATCTTTTGCATTTTGTAATTTTTTTATAATTTCTTTAGCTAAAGATAGTTTTTCAACTACTATACTTAAAAGTTCAATTTGTGCTGGTGTATCATATTTGTATCTTCTATTATTGTAATATTTTTCTAGTTCTTTATCACTTGGTAGCAGTTGTTCTGCTTTTTGTGTAAGTAAAAAATCAAATGCTAATAATCCTTTTTTACTATTTAGTTGTTCTTGAGTATAACCTTTTATGCTCTTTTGTTTAACTATATCGGCAAGGTTTTCATTACCTTTTTTATTATCATTTTCATCTGACATTTTTAAAATATGTTTTAATACTTTTTTGTACTCTTCACTTTTTACAATATCAGTTTTTAGTGCATAATCACTTACTAATCTTTTTTCTATTAGTTTATTCAGAATATTTTTTTGTGTTTGATTATCTAAAGTTTTAAAATTATTTGGTGCAACTTCACTTGTCACATTTCCCCCATTTACAACTGCTAAAATATCACTTGCATAAGTTGATGAGAATAAAGATACAACTATAGATAAGGTATATACTAATTTTTTCACATTCTATCCTTTTAGAATATGCAGAAGGAAAATTTTTCTCCTTCTACATTAAATAAAAATCAATTTATTCTTCGATTTTACCTGATTTGATTCTTTTTTCATAAATGATTTTAAGTTCTCTAATATCTTGTTGAACTTCAAATACTCCATGCCAGTGAGCATAATCTGGAGCACCCATTAATGCACCTTGTCTCATTCTTCTACCTTCATGATGCCATAAATGATACCAAATTTTAAATGCTTTATCAGACCATTTATCTTTATGCATTAAACCTTTTTTAGTCAATTCATCTATCATTTTTTTAGCATCAGTTGCATAAGTATTGTATAGTTCAACATGTTTATCTGCCATATTAAAAAAGTTTTTTGTATGTGTTGTTGTATGACAAGAAACACAAACTTGTTCCATCTCAGTACGCGCAGCAGCACTTCCATCTGGATTACCAGCTAAAGCATTACCTTTAGTGATTTTTCCATTTTCAAAATCTTTCACAGCTGTTTCATATCCACCTTCTCTTGTTTTAGAAATTGGCATCCAAACATTCCATTTAAGTCGTTTACTAACATTATGTGTTGTTTTTAGATTACCAATACCACTCATATGACAAGTAGCACAAGTTGGTGCTCTATAATCACCTGGTTCCCAAGCATCTGGTGCTGAATCATATTTCCATGTACTACCTTCACTATTAAAAATATGTCCATGCATTGAATTATTGTATATTTCAATATCTGGATGATCCGGTCCTAAGTGACAAGATGCACAAGCTGCTGGTTTTCTTGCTTCTTCAATAGAAAATTTATGCCCTGAGTGACAAGATTTACAGTTACCTACACCACCATCTGGATAAACATTTCCAATACCATAATTTGGCCATGTTTCAGCAGTTGGTCTTTTGTCTTTTCCAAGTTTTATAATTGAACCATGACATTGCATACAACCTGTTGCTTCAGGAGAGTGTTTTAAATCTGGATGATTTCTACCTTCAAAATACTCCATAAGTGATATCATTCCTTCTTTAGCTTGAATCTGAAGTGCAGCTCTTGCATGACCACTTTGTTGAAACTCTTTTACTTCATTAGGATGACATCTTTCACATGTTTTTGGACTTACTAATGATGATACAAAAATCTCAGTACCTTTTATACCTTCACAATTTTGTGCTGCCATAGGGCTATCTTTTTTAACACTATGACAGTCAATACAGCTCACACCTACATGTCCATGTCTACTCTCTTTCCAATCATTTACATGACCAGGAGTTAATTTTGCATGACATTCAACACAACTTTTTCCAGCCTTTGTTAAACCACGATCAACTTTTAAAGTTTTAACATTTGTAAGATCTCCAACATTTGCTGCAAATGCTATTACTCCAAATGAAAGAAATATAAATAACATTCTTTTTAACATTTTACTTCCTTTTTGTGTATCAAATTTATTTTTTAATATAATCACCTAAAATATGATGACCAACATTCTTATGACATTCAACACATTTTTTATCTGTTCTTTTTTCAAAATACTCTTTGTGTGCGATAAAAGCTTTAGTATTACTAGATGTTGCATTTTGTAAGTTTGCATGACAATTCATACAACCTGAATCAAAAACAAATCTTTTTGCGTGTTTTCTTTTATCTTCCCAATCAATAGATTCAAGATCTCCGAAATTTTGTACTCGAACATCATGTAAACCTGTTTTTGCTTTTTCAAAAAGATAATTGGCAAGTGAATCATGGGGTAAATGACAATCAACACATTTGGCTCGTACACCATTATTATTATTTCCACCATGAGCATCACGATAATATGAATTTGCCATTGGTTGCATCGTATGACACATTGTACAAAACTTATCACCTGAAGTTTTCTCTACTCCAACAGCTACACCAAAAGAAAAAAGTAGACCAATAATGCCACCTAAGACAAGTATTCCTATAATGAACCATAAAGACTTAATTTTTTTTTCTGTATTACAGGACATAAAAACTCCTAATTATTATAACTTTGATTAATCAAAGTAAAAGATGGTAATTAAATCATCTAACTCAAAATTTACTATTTATAAAATAAATTATGTTTATATTTTTATACCTAGTTTATAAAATATTCTTTTATAATAGTAAAGGGAAAGTAGTCAAAATAACCTCCTTTTATTTACTATACTTGTAATAATAGTTAACCTTATAATATAAATATAAAATTATAAAATTAATATTATTATTAAAGATTATTTTAACTAATTGAAAGCAAGAAGAAATTGACCAAGGTCAAGAAAATGAATAATAATTCACCAAAAGCAAAATTTATTATATAGATAATTTATAAGGAATTTTTTTGATAAAAACTGCTTTATTTGTGAATTCAAAACCTATTCACCTTTTATTAACACAATTTCGATAAAATACCTCCAATAATATAAATAACTTTTTAAATGATGCGAAGGAACTATATGAAACATATAAAAAAAATATCAGACTATGCCATTGTTGGTGGATTAGGTGCGGTACTTATCACTGGGCTAGTAGGATGTGGGGATAATTCAAATAATAATCAAGAGGGGCAAAACAGTGCTTTTACAAATGCTAGTCAAAAACAAGCTGCCTTTGTAGTTATTGAAGAGAGTAAAGAAGGAAAATACAAGATTGTAGATGAGTTCCCCTCTTCTAAAACAACAATTGTTTTGAGAAAGCCAGATGGAAGTGAAAAAATTCTTAGCCAAGCTGAAATACAAAAATTAGTAAAAGAAGAAGAAATGAAAATCGACAATGGAACTTCTGCTTTAACTAATCCTGAGATGTCAAGTGGAGGAATGGGTCTTGGTGGAGTTTTATTATCTTCAATTGCTGGAGCAATGATTGGTTCATGGATTGGAAATAAACTATTCAATAACCAAAATTTTCAATCTCAAAGAAGAACTCAATACAAATCACCACAAACATATTCTAAAAGTCAAAGTTCATTTACAAAAGCTGCTAATACAAGTAAAACTTCTACTTCAAGCAAAAAAAGTGGTTTTTTTGGTGGGAAGAGCTCATCTAGATCTAGTTCATCTTTTGGTTCTAGATCTGGTGGCTTTTTTGGTGGTTGATTAATGAAATTACAAAAATTAAAACCTCTTACAAGCGAATACTTAGAATCAATAGGATTTGTTTGGCACACAGATGAAGATGAAACTTCATACATAGCAGATGAAATAGTTCAAGTAAGTGAAGAAGAAGCAAATGCTTATTATGAAGCTACAAATGAGCTATATGACATGTTTTGTGAAGCTGGTGATTATGTTATAGAAAATAATCTTTTCCATGAAATAAATATTCCATTTAATCTAGTAAACCTTATAAAAGAATCATGGGAAAATGATGTGCATTGGCATTTATATTCAAGATTTGATTTAGCTGGTGGAATTGATGGAAAACCAATAAAACTAATTGAATTTAATGCAGATACTCCAACCGCAGTTTTTGAAACAGCAATTATTCAATGGGCTATGCTAAAAGCTAATAATTTAGATGAAGCAAGTCAATTTAACAACTTATATGATGCACTAAAAGACAACTTCAAAAGAATCATTACAATGGAAGATGATATAGAGAAGTTTGAAGAGTTTTATAAAAATTTAGGGTGGAAAATACTTTTTTCTTCTATTGCTTCTAGCAGTGAAGATATTAATACAACCAAGCTTTTACAACATATTGCAACAGAAGCTGGCTTTAATACTGATTTTGAATATATTGACAAAGTTCAATTCAATGATGAAGGTATTTTCAAAGATGATGTGAATTTTGAATTTTGGTTTAAACTTATACCTTGGGAAAATATTGCCATAGATGAAAGTGAATTAGCTTTGATTTTAGAAGATATAGTTGCTAACAAAAAAGCAATTATTTTCAATCCTGCTTATACTTTAATATTCCAATCAAAAGGTTTTATGAAAATTCTTTGGGATTTATACCCAAATCATCCACTTTTACTTGAAACTTCTTTTGAACCTCTTATTGGAAAAAAACAAGTTGAAAAAAGATGTTTTGGAAGAGAAGGTGCAAATGTTGCTATTATAAATAGTGACAATTCACTAGATATGAAGACAGATGGTGATTATGAAGGCTTTAAAGCTATCTATCAAGAGTATGTAGAGCTTCCAACAGATGAAAAAGGGAATTCTTACCAAGCGGGAGTTTTTTATGCTTATGAAGCTTGTGCCTTAGGATTTAGAAAAGGTGGCAAAATACTAAACAATATGTCGAAATTTGTAGGACATATTATTAAATAAACAAGAAAATTTCTTGTTTATTTAGAGAAACCATTATTATCTTTTTCTGCCATATATTCCAATAGAATTTTAAAACTTTTTTCTATATTATCAAAAACTTTTAATAATAAAACAGGAGTATGAGAGAGCTTTTTACTCAAATCTTCTCTCCTAGAACTATCATCTCTTATATCTATTTCTCCATTTGTTAAAACAATGTCATATTTTCTTTTTCCATCTGTAAAACAAATACTAAATGGAATATAATAATCATCTTCATCATCACAATACCAACTAGGGTCTCTTCTTAAAAATACATAAGGTAAATCTCCATTGATTTGACAATGTAACAGTTTATTTTTATTGAAAACTATTTTTCTCATATTTGGTATATTTATAATAGATTTTTTTAATCTTTTTTGTACTCTTTTATGTAATATTTTCCAAAGAAATGAATTTATCTTTTTAGAACCATCAAGATGTCCTAAATTATCTTCATTCATATAATATATATTTGTCATCGTTATTCTTTATATTTTTATATAGTTTTCTAAAGCAGAAAAATCAATATTCTCTTTAAATTCAATTTCTAAATCCATCAGAACTAAATTTTTTATATGAAATTTTTCTAATTTTACAAAATCTTTTGCAGTAGTTAAAATAGTAAAATCTTTATAAGATTTTTCAACTACATCAATATCTAATTTCGTAAAATTGTAATGGTCAGGAAAAGAGACTAATTCACAAGTAGCTGGAACAAAGTCTAAAAGTCTTTTTGCCTTTGAAATTGCTGTTAAAATTACTATTTTAGAAGGTAATTCTTCTAATAATTTGCCCTCTTTTTTAAACTTAACAACTCTATTAAAATCAACGCCCTCTTTTAAAACCAAATTAGCTGTTGAATACATCATTTTAGCTTCCCTATATCCACCACTTGGTAAACAAAATATATTTTCAGGCTCTTTTCTTGGCCTTAATAATATATCAAATTTATTTATATGATATTTTGAAAAACCATCATCCAAAAAGACTATCTTACATCCAAGCTCTTTTGCTTTTATAATTGCTTTTACTCTATCTTCACTTACTATTATGGAAGCTTTGGGTAAAGCATTTGATAAAAGCATAGCTTCATCTCCACTAGTCTCTACATCTTCTAAAATCTTTCCATTTTGACTTATCACATAAAGCCCTTGGGATTTTCTTCCATAGCCTCTCAATATAACTGCTACATCATCTTTATCTTTTGCAAGGGCTATTGTAATAGGAGTTTTTCCACTACCACCTACTATTATATTTCCAATTGAAATAATTGGTATACCAAAATCTAATTTTCTAGAAGAAGACATACGCTTAAAAACTATAATTATCATATAAATTAAAGTAAATGGAATAAGTAAAAAAGAGATGATTTTTTGAAAAGGAGTTGGAAAGAAGAGATACTCTTCAATCCAAATATTAAATTTTTGTTTTAACAACTATTAAATCCAAGCAGAAGCAATATCAATGATTTGATCACAGATATAATTTACCTCTTCATTTGTAAGTCCTGGATAAATAGGAATAGATAAAATTTGTTGGTAAGATGTTAAGGCACTACCATAAGTAGTGATTTTAATATTATATTTTTGTTTATAATAATTTAAAAGATGTAAAGGAATATAATTTAATCCAGTATTAATACCTCTTTCTTTTAATTCTCTAGCAAAAGCATCTCTATTTCTTGAGATTTTAATAATATAATGAGTAAAAATATGCTCATCTTTTTGTTTAGGTATTTCTATATGTTTTACACCTGTAAGTCTTTCTTTATAGATTTTTGCTATCTCTTTTCTTCTTTTAATAAAACTATTTGTTTTTTTAAGTTGTGCCAAAGAGAATGCTGCATCTAATTCACTTAAGTCATATTTATGTCCAATATCAACAACATCATAAATATAATCTAAGTTTCCATAGTCATCGTATGTAGTTGTAACAGCATGAGTTCTAAGTAATTTAGCACGAGATGCTAGTTCTTCATCATTTGTAACAATAACTCCACTATTACTTACATCTGTTTTACCATTTGATGGATTTGTTGAGAAAACTGTCATATCTGCATTTAAAGAACCAACTGTTTCATCATTGTATGTAACTCCAAGAGCTGAAGTACAATCTTCAATTAATATTATTTCATATTTTTTACAAATAGCATATAATCTATCTAAATCAGGAGTTTGCCCTGCAACAAAAGAGATAATAGCACCTCTTAGTTTTTTAGAATTGTTCTCTTCTAATGCTTTTTCAAACTTATTTAAATCAATATTCATATCATCAATATTTATATCAATAAAAATAGGCTCAGCATCAAAGTGTCTTACAACTTCAGGTACATTTACAAAAGAGTTTACAGACATTAATATTTTGTCTCCTCTTTTCAACTTAATTGCACTAAGAGCTAGATGTAAGGCAGATGTTCCATTACATGTAGAAATAGCATACTTTGCACCAATAAATTTAGCCATATTCTCTTCAAATTCAAGTACTTTTGAACTATCTTTTTTAAGTTCTAAAACTGTTTTTAACTGTGCTAGTTCTTCTTCCCCAACCGATGATTTATAAAACGCAATTTCTTTCATATTAACTCCATTTGATTTTTGCTATTGTTGGAAGCTTACCTTTGAATGCGTTAGCTTTCATTCTATAATTAATCATGTCAATAAGTTCTTTATCAACACCATTACTCTTTAACTCATCAGCTGAAACCCCTTCATCAACTAATTTTTTAAGTACATCATCCATTTGTTTATAAGAGTATCCAAGCTCATCTTCATCACTTTGACCTTCCCATAAATCAGCACTTGGTCTTTTCCCTAAAATAGACTCAGGAACTCCTAAAAATTTACCAAATTCGTATTCATCACTTTTGTACATTTCCCCTATTGGATTAATAGCACAAGCAACATCTCCAAAAATAGTTCCATATCCTAAAAGAATTTCACTTTTATTTGAAGTACCCACAACTAAAGATTTATCTCTAGCACTTACATCATATAAAACTGACATTCTCATTCTTGCACTAAAGTTACCAATTCTTAGTTTATCACCATTCATAAATTTTTCGTGAGCTTCTACCATAGGAGCAATCTCAACTATTTCATAATCAATATCAAACTTTTTGCATACTTCTAAGGCATGACTTACACTTCCCTCACTTGAATAATGAGAAGGCATAAGTACACAACTCATATTTGCCCCAAATGCTTCTTTAGATAAAATAGCTACTATTGCAGAATCTAAACCACCAGATAATCCTACAGTAACTCTTTGCAGACCAGCTTTTTTGACTTCGTCTTTTAGAAATACTATTAATTGTTCTTTTATATTCTTCCATTCCATAATTATTATCCTTTAATAAATTATATCTCATTTATTTTTGTTTTTTCATAAATCTGTTCAAGAAAATCTTTATTATTTTCTCTAAAATTCTCTTTTTTACTTAATAAATTTTCTTTTATGTCATATAATTCTTCTAAATCAAAATAATCCAAAAACTTTGGATTAATATCAATCTTTTCTCCAGTAGATGAAATAAGACTCTTTATTTCATCGATTACATACTCTTTTTCTTCCATTAATTTACTTTCACAAACTTATCTAATATTGTAGTTAAATATAATTCCATTTTTTCTTCTCCAAAATCTTTTTCGCTACTTACACAACAACCACAACAAGTTCCTGCATCGGTTAGTTGACCTATTTTTTCGATTGTATCAGCATTTTTTTCTTTAATGGCATACAAAATTTCTCCAAGTGACACATGCTTACAAGCACAAACTTCATAAGAGCGTGAGAAACTTTTAGCCATTTAGAAACTCTCCTAATACCTCTTTACAATAAATCTTTTTTTTGACTTTTCCAAAATCACCCTCGTTCATTAAACAGTGTCTACACTCAGTACCTGCCCTAGTTTTTTCTTGTAAATCCCGCAGTGTTTTTACACCTTCATTTATAATCGAAGTTTTTATATCACTAATTGTAACTTTAATACAATTACAAACTTCATAATTCTTATCAAAACTTTCTAACAATTATACATTCCTACTTTTTTTAATCATTTCATACGCTTCATTTATCTCTTGCAATTTTTTAGTTGCTTCATCAATAATATTTTGACTAGCACCCTGCCCTGAGATAATATCAGGATGATGTTTCTTTACCAATTTTCTATAATTATTTTTAATTGTCTTATCATCATCTTCTTTTTTTGATTCTAAAACTTCATATGCTTGTTCAAGTGTAGTTGCTTGATTTTGAGCTTGTGAAGCATAAAAGTTTTTAAATGCATTAATCATATGATTAAAATCATTAGTTTTGATTTGTAAGGCATTTGATATATCTTCACAAATCATTCTCTCTGCATCACTAAAAGTTTTATCAATAAAAGCAAGATTCAATAGATATTCTAAAATTTTGAGTCTTTTTTGGTAGTCACTTTTTGTTAGTTTATAAAGTTTTTGGGAAAGTTCTAAAGTATTATCAAAACTCTTTTTCTCATCATCATATATGTTTTTTAACTTTTCTCTTATTTCTGCACTGTTTTCAAAATGACTAGAAATATCAGTAAATGTATGTTTTAACATCTCTGCTTCTAATTCACATACAGCTCCATCAGCTTTTGCAACTTTTGCCATAAGTGCGATTAAAAGACCTGCTTCATGATGAAGTAAATCTCCTTGGAAATTTTCTTTAATATTAAATTTAATATTTTCAAATTTTTCTGTTTTATAACTTCTTGCTATAAAATATAAAATAATTCCTATAAAAAGTAAAACTAATAACTTCATCTAATGCCTTTTTAAATAATTAGATAGATTTTATCAAAAATAAGGTAAAATCTTTCCTTTAATAATCAAATGGAGACATTATATGTTTGGAATGGGATTTATGGAAATTATGCTAATTGCGATTATTGCGATTATTGCATTAGGCCCTGATAAGTTACCTGATGCTATGGTATCAGTTGCACGATTTTTTAAGAAGTTTAAAAGTGGTCTTGAAGATGCGAAATCTACTCTAGACAATGAATTAAATATATCAGATATGAAAGAAGAAGCTAACAAATTTAGAAATCAAATAGAAGATGCGAAATCATCAGTTACAAAGTTTGATGATTTTGATTTAGGTGTGAAAGATATTTTAAAAGATGATAAAAATGATAAAGATAATAAAAAATCTAAAAAAGTATCATTTAAAGATGAAAAAGTAGAAGATAAAATAGAAGAAATAAAAAAAGTTGAAGAAGAAGTTAAAGAAACTACTTCTGAGATAAAACCAAGTGATAAATTTAAAATTAAAAAAGAAATAAAAGAAAAAGAAGGGGATAAAGCCTAATGTTTGAAGACTTAAAACCCCATATTGCTGATCTTAGAAAAAGATTGATAATTTCAGTATTAACTTTAGTTGTTGCCTTTTTTGCTTGTTTTTCATTTTATGAACCAATTTTAAATTGGATGATGGTTCCAATAGAAGCTGTACTTCCAGCAAAATCACAAATGGTAGCAGTAGAGATTCAAGAAACATTTTTCACAGCACTTAAAGTTGCTTTTTTTAGTGGGTTCATTTTATCACTGCCTGTTATATTTTGGCAGTTATGGTTATTTTTAGCACCTGGACTTTATGACCATGAAAAAAAGCTTGTATTACCTTTTGTATTTTTTGCTACATTAATGTTTCTATCAGGTTCAGCTTTTGCTTATTACATAGTTGTTCCTTTTGGATTTGAGTTTTTAATTAATTTTGGTTCTACAGTTGTAACAGTATTACCAAGTATTGGTAAATATGTGGGCTTTTTTACAAAATTATTATTTGGTTTTGGAATTGCATTTGAACTTCCAGTTGTCACATTTTTCCTAGCAAAAATTGGACTTGTAGATGATAGAATGTTAAAAGACTTTTTTAAATATGCAATTGTAATTATTTTTATTGTTTCTGCCTTATTAACTCCTCCTGATGTTTTAACTCAATTTTTAATGGCTGGACCACTTATTTTACTTTATGGTGCATCAATTTATATTGCAAAAGTATTTAATCCCGCGGATAAATCATTAGATGATGAAGAATAGTTTAGATCCATTAAAGACATCTAGCTATGATTATTTTTTACCAAAAGAACTCATAGCTAGCAAACCTTTGTACCCAGCTGACAGTGCACGACTTTTAGTATATGATAGAAATAGTGATACGATAACTCATACTACATATAAGCATTTACTTGATTTCTTACCTGAAAATTTAGATATCTTTTTAAATGACACAAAGGTAATAAAAGCAAGAATTTATGGTAAAAAAGACAGTGGTGGGAAAACAGAATTACTATTTAATAAACCACTATTTATGAATAGATATCAAGTCATGATAAAAGGTAGAGTTCAAAAAGGAACAAAACTATTTTTTGATGAAGATTTAAGTGCTGAAGTTCTTGAATTAAATAATGAAGATGGTACGAGAACAGTTAAGTTCTTCAAAGATAATAAAGAATTAGACTTTTTATCTTTAATAGATATTTTAAATAAAATAGGTCATTTACCTCTTCCTCACTATATGAATAGAGAAGACGAAAAAGAGGATGAAAAAGATTATCAAACATTATTTGCAAAAAACTATGGTGCAGTTGCGGCACCAACAGCATCATTGCACTTTACAGATGAACTTTTAGCAAAACTAAATGATAAACATAATATAAATTACTTAACACTTCATGTGGGAGCTGGTACATTTAAACCAGTTGATGCTGAAGATATTTTAAATCACCCTATGCATAGTGAATATTTTGAAATTTCAAGGGAAAGCTTGGAAGCTTTAAAACAAAAAGACAATAAAATTCTTGCAGTTGGAACAACAGTTACAAGAACTATAGAATACTATGCCCGAACAAATAAAATCCAAGGTGAATGTGATTTATTTTTAAATCCAGCAAATAAACCAATAAAAGTAAACCACCTGCTTACAAACTTTCATTTACCAAAATCAACTCTTATTATGTTAATAGCCTCTTTTGTAGGCTTAGAAAAAACGCTAGAGATATATGAAACTGCTGTAAAAGAGAAATATAGATTTTTCTCTTATGGCGATGGAATGCTAATAATATAAAAGAAAAGGAAACTTTATGCCAAAATATGTACTATTTGATACAGAAACAACAGGAAACCAAGAAGAAGATAGAATCATACAACTAGGAGCTATGATAGTAGATGCAAAAGCACCAATAGAAGTTTATGATGAAATATGTTTTACAGATGTTGAGATAAAACTTGAAGCTATGGAAGTACATAATATAACTCCTGATATGATTATTGGAAAGCCAGAGGCAACTCAAACAAAATTTTATCAAAAACTTCAAGAGTATAATAACCCATCAAACTATTTAATTGCCCATAATATAAACTTTGATTTAGGAATGATAAAAAAAGAAGGCTTTGAGTCAAAATATCAAATATTAGATACCTTAAGATGTGCCCAACACCTATTTCCAGAACTTCCATATCATAGACTCCAATATCTAAGATATGCCCTTGATATTTATATGGATGAAGAAGAAGAAGCTGCAAAACACAATATAACTATAAAAGCCCATGATGCACTTGGTGATGTTTTAGTTATGAAACTATTTTTATCACAACTTGTTGCAAAATGTAGAACTGTATATCCAGATTTTAATCCTATGGAAAAATTAGTTGAACTTACAAAAACTCCTGTATTTATACAAACATTTAAATTTGGAAAATATAAAGGAAAAGAGACAACTCAAGTTGCAAAAGAAGATCCAAGTTATATTATGTGGATGATGAAAAATATGGATATGGATGAAAATCTAAAATATACTTTAGAAAAATTAACATCAACTGCGACAAATGACTACTATTAAAAATGATAAAATCAAAATTCTTTATGTGGAAGATGATGATGTAACAAGAGAAAATGCAATAGAGTATTTGGAAAACTATTTTGTAAATATTTATGAAGCAAAAGATGGTCTAGATGCTTTAAAAAAATTTGAACAAATAAACCCAGATATCATTATTACAGATATACAAATGCCAAAAGTAGATGGTTTAGAGTTTGCTAAAAATGTAAGACAAAAAAATAAAGAAGTTCAAATCATAGTTATAACAGCATTTTCTCATAAAGAGTATCTTTTAAAAGCAATTGAACTGCAACTAGTAAAATACCTTATGAAACCAATTAAAGAAAATGAATTAAAAGATGCCCTTGAACTTTGTGTAGATAATCTAAAAAATAGTAGTACAAATATAA